>Ga0316576_10001953_pt1 | contig 11510 bp, 13 predicted proteins | sample S0NA_FD_203075 | JGI IMG/M metagenome (GOLD analysis project Ga0316576, IMG submission 203075) | Rhizosphere microbial communities from salt marsh grasses in Alabama, United States - S0-2_050615r3r5 | ecosystem: Host-associated > Plants > Roots > Rhizosphere | place: USA: Alabama | collected... | reverse complement strand
GCGAGGGAAACGATCGGCCGGGTCGCCGCCGGCGCCATCGCCCGTCAGCTCCTGGCCAGGAGCCATGGCACCGAGGTGATCGCCTGGGTGCGCCGCATCCACACCATCGAGGCCGCGGTCGACGCCGCCACCGTCAGCCGGGAGGCGGTGGAGGGCACGATCGTGCGGTGCCCTGACCCGGAAGCGGCCACGGCGATGATCGAGCGGATCGAGGCGATCGGCCGCGAGGGCGACTCCTGCGGAGGGGTGATCGAATGCGTCGTGCGGCGGCCCCCGGTGGGTCTCGGGTCGCCGGTCTTCGACAAGCTGGAGGCGGATCTCGCCAAGGCGGTGATGTCCCTGCCGGCCACCAAGGGCTTCGAGATCGGTTCCGGCTTCGCCGGCACCCTGCTGCGCGGCAGCGAACACAACGACGCCTTCCTGCCCGGCGAGGGAGGCCGCCTGCGCACCGCCACGAACAACTCCGGCGGCATCCAGGGGGGCATCAGCAACGGCGAGGAGATCCGCCTGCGGGTGGCCTTCAAGCCCACCGCCACGATCCGCAAGGAACAGCAGACCGTCGACATGAGCGGACGGCCCACGACCCTCGCCGCCAAGGGCCGGCACGATCCCTGCGTCCTTCCCCGGGCCGTTCCCATGGTGGAGGCGATGGTGGCCCTTGTGCTGGCCGACCATCTGCTGCAGCACCAGGGCCAGTGCAGCCTCTGGTGAGGGACGGGGACCTCAGGTTCCGAGGTCCCGCAGGAGGTCCGCCAGCGCGCCGTCATCGGACAGCCGCGAGCCCAGGGTGACGGCGTCGACCCCGGCCTCCAGCCAGCTCCGCACCTCCTCCGGAGCGAGGCCTCCGGCGGCGATGCAGAAGGGCAGGTCGGCTCCGAGGGGAACCCGGAGTCGGGCCCAGTGGGCGAGGCCCAGGGTGGCGGCGGGAAAGAGCTTCACGAGCCGACAGCCCAGTCGCCGGGCGGCATGGACCTCGCTCGGCGTCATCACCCCCGGCACGAGGGTGAGCCCGTGGCGTTCGGCGTCCAGCTGAAGGTCCGGATCGAGCACCGGAGACACGGCGTAGCCGAGGCCGGCACGGGCCGCGGCCGCCACCGCCGCCGCCGTGCACACCGAGGCGGCCCCGAGACGCAGCCCCGGAAAGCGCCGCACCAGGTCGGAACAGGCCTCGCTCCAGCCGGGCTGATCCCGCCAGGCGATCTCCACGTGCACCAGGCCCATGGCCTGGAACCGCTCGAGCGAAGGGATCGCCTCGAGCGGCTGTGTGGGACGCAGCACCACCAGCAGCGGCTGACGGCGCAGCGAGCCGATCAGGGCGTCAGACGTAGGCGGCCACCTTCACATCCCGCTCGATCAGGAGCTCCTGGAGTTCCTCGGCGTCGACGGTCTCCTTCTTCACCAGCAGCTCGGCCAGCTCATCGAGGACCGGCCGGTTGGTGGTGAGAACCTCCTTGGCCCGAACGTAGGCGCGGTCCACCAGCTCGGAAACCTCCTCGTCGATGGCGGCGGCGGTGTCCTCGGAGAAGTCCCGCTCGGTGGCGATGTCCCTTCCCAGGAACATGCCCCCCTGGGCGCGGCCGAGGGCCACGGGCCCCAGCCGATCGCTCATGCCGAAGCGGGTCACCATCTGCCGCGCCACCCGCGCCACCTGCTGAAGGTCGTTGGAGGCTCCGGTGGTCACCTCGTCCTCGCCGTAGACGATCTCCTCGGCGACGCGGCCGCCGAGGGCCACGGCCATCTGGTTCTCGAGGTAGGCGCGGGAATAGAGCCCCGATTCCATGCGGTCCTCGCTCGGGGTGAAGAAGGTGAGGCCGCCGGCCCTTCCGCGCGGAATGATGCTGATCTTCTGCACCGGGTCGTAGTCGGGCATGAGGGCACCCACCAGGGCGTGGCCGGCCTCGTGGTAGGCCACCAGCCGCTTGCGCCGCTCGCTCATCACCCGGTCCTTCTTCTCCGGTCCCGCCATCACCCGCTCGATGGCGTCGTTCACCTCGTCCATCGCGATCTCGGTGAGCTGGCGGCGTGCGGCGAGGATCGCCGCCTCGTTGAGCAGGTTGGCGAGATCGGCGCCGGTGAACCCGGGGGTGCGGCGCGCCACCTTGTCGAGGTCGACATCCTTGGCCAGGGTCTTGCCGCGGGCATGGACCCCGAGGATCTGCAGCCGGCCGGCGTAGTCGGGGCGGTCCACCACCACCTGGCGGTCGAACCGGCCCGGCCGCAGCAGGGCCTGGTCGAGCACGTCGGGACGGTTGGTGGCCGCCACGATGATGATGCCGGTGTTGCCCTCGAAGCCGTCCATCTCGGTGAGGAGCTGGTTGAGGGTCTGCTCCCGCTCGTCGTTGCCGCCGCCCAGGCCGGCACCCCGCTGCCGTCCCACCGCGTCGATCTCGTCGATGAAGACGATGCAGGGGGCGTTCTTCTTGGCCTGCTCGAAGAGGTCACGCACGCGGCTGGCGCCGACCCCCACGAACATCTCGACGAATTCCGAGCCGGAGATCGAGAAGAAGGGCACCCCGGCCTCGCCGGCCACCGCCTTGGCCAGGAGGGTCTTGCCGGTGCCGGGAGGGCCCACCAGCAGAACCCCCTTGGGGATCTTGGCGCCGACGGCGGTGAAGCGGTCCGGGTTCTTGAGGAAGTCGACCACCTCGGTCAGTTCGAGCTTGGCCCCCTCGATGCCGGCCACGTCGCCGAACGTGACCTGGGTCTGGGGTTCCATCTGGACCCGGGCCTTGCTCTTGCCGAAGGACATGGCGGGGTTGCCGCCGCCCCCCTGGGCCCGGCGCAGCAGGAAGAACAGCCCCCCCAGGAGCAGCAGGGGGAAGATCAGGCTGCCGATGGCCTGCTGCCAGGCGGCGGGCTGACGGCTGGGCTGCACGGCGATGTCGACGTCGTGCTCGGTGAGCAGCTTCAGCAGGTCCTTGTCGGGGGCGAGGTTCACCGTGGCCCGCTGACCGTCGTTCTCCACCACCTGGGCGGTGCCGCGGTCGGGGGAGATCAGCACCCGCGAGACCTCGTTGGACTCGACCGCCTCCACGAAGTCGCTGTACCGGAGGCTCCGGGGCGCCGAGGCGGGGTCGGGCCGCTCGAGGAACGCGGTGCCGATGGCGATGACGACGATCACGAGCAACACGTAGAGGCCTGTGTTGCGCCAGCGTTTCTTCACGGACCTGCTCCCGGCGAGGATGAAAGTTAAGGAATGTTAACTGGGGGTGGAGGCTCAGGCGGCGGCCCGGAGCACCTCCACCACGCTACGGAACGCGAACCATTCCGGGATCTCCTCGCCGCCGCGGAGCATCTGGCGGAACTGGGTGCCGCTCAGCTTCCGCACGTGGAGCCCGCGGGCCTCGGCATGCTCGGCGGTGACGTAGCCCTCCTCCTCGGTGTACACGAGATTGAGGGAGGGCACCGTCTCCATCGCCAGCTCGGTGGCGTGGTCGCGGGCGAAGTCCTGGGCCTCGTAGGGGCCGTAGAAGTCCTCGCCGCTGAGGCTCGACTTGCAGCCGGCCATGTCGCGCCCGATGATGAAGTGGGTGCAGCCGTAGTTCTTGCGGATGATCATGTGCTGGAGGGCCTCGCGGGGGCCCGCCATGTGCATGGAGTAGGGCAGGTAGGCCCAGCGGATCCGCGGGTTGGCCACCTCCGCCGCCAGCCGCTCGTAGGTCTGGAAGCGCACCTCGCCGGCGATGTCGTCCTGCTGGGTGGGGCCGCAGGTGGGATGCACCAGCACCACGGCGCCGTCACTCACGTTGGGAGCCTCGAGAGCCCTGGTGAACAGTTCGTAGTGGGCCCGGTGGATCGGGTTGCGGCACTGGAAGGCCACCACGTCCTGCCCCTCCGGCAGGGTGGCGCGCACTTCCGCCGGGGTGCGGCAGGGGAAGATCCGGCGTGGCAGCTCCAGGCCCTCGATCTTCCCGCCGAGGTAGAAGCGGCCCCGCTCGCAGGCGATCATCCGCACCGCCGGATGCTCCAGGGAGGTGGTGCCGTAGCAGCCCCGCGCCTCGCGCACCTTGTCGGGCTCCCACCGACTCTCGACCGTGAACACGGCCAGGTCCTGGCCCTGGTAGGTGAGCAGCAGGCGGTCGCCGACGGCGATCCCGGGATCGTCCGTGTCGAACACGATCGGCAGCCCGAAGAGCAGGCCGCTGGTGGTGCGGTGCGATTCCACCACCGACTCGTAGTCCTCCTGGTGCATGAAGCCGCGCAGGGGCGAGAAACCGCCCACCATGAGAAGCTCCACGTCGCAGGCGTTGCGGTGGCTGCACTCCACCCGCCGCTCCAGGCCGGCCAGCAGCGCCGCCTTCTCCCCCTCGTCCACGCGCAGGTTCACCAGGGAGCCTCCGTGCGGGCTGATCAGGCTGGCGGCGGCTGGGGCGGTCGACATGGGGGACCCTCGGGGACGTGGGGGCAGGGGGTGATTTTCCCAGAGTGCCCGTCCGGGGTCGGGGCGGCCATGAAAAAGGGGCCCCGCGGGCCCCTGGTGCGGTGGATGGAGGCAGGCGGACCTGCCCTGGGATTCAGGCCTTCTCGAGACGGCCGAAGAGTTCGCCGCTGACCCGCACCTCCACCGCCTCCTTGCCGCCCATGTCGGTGTCGGAAGGCTGGACTGCGGTGAACACCCCTTCGAACTCCCCGGTTTCCGGATCCACCTTGGTGATGGAGAGGTCCATGGTGCCGGTGCCCTCGATGTAGCGCTTCACGTTCTCCTTGGCGAGCTTCTCCTCGTCACCGGCGGGCACCAGGCCCACGGCGCTGCTGTAGCCGGTGGTGAGGCCGCGACCCTTGGGATCGAGGAAGTTGCTGGTGCGGTAGCTGGGGGTTCGGTAGTTGCCGCGGAAGTCGGTGCTGGTGTTGATCGCGGCGCCGCTGGCCTCGGCCACCAGTTCCTTGCTGGAGAAGGTGAAGGGCACCTCCTCGCCGCCGGGAAGGAGAACGGTGATGGGCTGGAAGTCGATGCCGCCCCGCTCCTTGAAGACGAGCTTGTCACCGGACACGCTGAGATCGCCGTAGACCTCGTCCAGGCTGGAGGTGTAGCGGGTGAGGATCTTGCCGGGAACGAAACGGGCCTCCTGGCGCTTGTTGGCGGGTTCCGCCTTCACCTCCACCGCTGCCGGATGCATGCAGATGTCCTTCAGCTCGTAGCGGCCGGAGGGGTCGAGGGGGATCGATCCCCGGGCCGAGTCGGGCAGGGTCGGGCAGTCGTTGGCCCGGCCCGTGTTCACGATGTCCTCGTAGGTGACGTTGGTGCGGTCGACGGCCTTGGCCCCGCCGCTGCATGCGGTCACCAGGGTGAGACACATCGCCAGCACGAGGGCCAGCAGGGGACGGAAGCGCATGGGGAGAAGCCGCAGAGACGGTGTTGGAACTGGGCCAGGGCGGATCCTACCGGTGCTCCTCGCCCGCTCCCGGCGCGACCCCGCGGCTCTCAACAAGCTGTATGGGTGGAGGCGCGGCGCCTGCGGCCGCGAGCTCGGCCAGGGCGGAGAGCAGCCGGTGGGCGACCGCCAGCTTGTCTGCCCGGGGGATGCGCACGACCCGCTCGCCGGGTCCCAGCAGCCACCCCTCGTTGGTGGGACTCCCGAATCCCGCCCGGGGGTCATCGACGGGATTGGCGAAGAGCAGGTCGCAGCCCTTGCCGGCGAATTTCCGCCGCGCCTGGGGCAGCACGTCACCGGTCTGGGCGGCGAAGCCGAGGATCGACTGCCCAGGCGGCCTGCGCCTCACCAGCTCGGCCAGCAGGTCGGGCACCGGCTCCCAGCTCGACAGCGCGGCGGTCAGCTCCTGCTTGGGCAGCTTGCGGAGTTCCCGGTGCACGGGGCGGTGGTCGGCCACGGCCGCTGCCATCGCCACGGCGTCGGCGCGGGGCTGCAGGGTCTGCAGCCGGGCCTGCAGCTCCTGTGCCGACTCGATCGGGTGGCGTCGCAGACCCTCCAGAAGCGCCGCATCGACGCTGAGCGGGCCGTGCACGAGATCGACCGAGGCGCCGCGCAGCCGGGCGGCCTGGGCGAGAAGGACGCCCATCAGGCCGGTGCTGGGGTTGGTGAGGCAGCGGGCGGGGTCGAGCCGCTCCCGGGTGGGACCGGCGCTCACCAGAAGCCGCCTGCCCCGCCAGTCGCGGCGCCAGCCCCGCAGCACCAGCGACTCGAGGGCCACCAGGATCAGGCCCGCTTCGGCCATGCGGCCCTCGCCGCGACGGTCGCAGGCCAGCAGGCCGCTGCCGGGAGGCAGTGGCAGCACCCGCTCCATCTCGAGCAGTTCACTCCAGTTGCGCTGCACCGCAGGGGCGGCCCACATGGCCGTGTTCATCGCCGGGGCCGCCAGCACCGGCGCCTCGCAGGCCATCAGCGTGCTGGCCACGAGGGTGTCGGCCAGCCCGTGGACCCAGCGGGCCAGGGTCGAGGCGCTCAGGGGGGCCAGCAGCACCACCTCGGCCCACTCGGCCAGTTCCACGTGCAGCGGCCGTGGCGCCCGGTGGCTCCACTGGTCCTCCTCAAGGTGGCAGGGGTTGCGGCTGAGGCTTGCCAGGGCCACGGGGCTGGTGAGCCTGGCGGCGGAGGGGCTCAGGACGCAGCGCACCACCGCCCCCTTCTGCACCAGGGCGCTCACGATGCCCGGCAGCTTCACCGCGGCGATGCTGCCGCTCGCCAGCACCAGCACCCTGCGGCCGGCCAGGGGTCCGGCCAGCGGGGTGAGTTCAGCCCTCAGGCCGGCTTCCATCGCGGTCAGTCCTCATCGAAGGGTTCCTGATCGACCAGATGGACGTAGGGCCGCGCCAGCTCGGGACGGTGGATGGCGAGGGCCCGCAGCAGGTGCCAGTCGGCCAGGCCGGCGAAGGGGGTGGGGTAGTCGTCGTTCTCCAGGCGGCCGGCGAGTTCGGCGATGGCGGCCTCGTCGAAGGCCGCCAGGCGTTCCGGTGTGATCGGAGAGGAAGCGTCTGCCAAGGGTGACCGGCGGGGAGGGCGATGGAGATAATGGTGCCCGTAGGGGAATTAGCTCAGCTGGTAGAGCGCTGCGATCGCACCGCAGAGGTCAGGGGTTCGAGTCCCCTATTCTCCATCGCCCGATCACCTCCGGTTCCCACCTTTCCCCGGTGGGGTAGAAGAGGGCCTGATCCCAGCGCCGATCGATGTCCCAATCCAAGCGCGAGCAGGTGGTGAGCCACCTCCGTTACATCCGCCAGGAACTCAGGGAGATGCACCAGGGAGTCATGGAGGACGGCCTGCTGCCGGAGGCCGGCGAGGTCCGTGGCGTCATGGCCCAGATGGAAGCGCTGCTGGAGCTGCTGGAGGGCAAGGGGTCCAGGAAGAAGGAAGCCGACGGCTGAGGGGCGTTCCCGGCTCAGGCGGGGCGCGTCAAGCCCTGCCCTGGACGCTCCTGCTTGCGGCCCACCCCCCTTGCCGTCGCGGCGCCCCCCTGGTTTCCTCATGTCGTCCCCATCACCCTGCCCCGGCTCGGTCCGAGGGCTTTTTTATTGGAATCCCCTATATGTGGCGTTACGGGTCCCCACAGCCCCAGAGATGGTGTAGACATGGGGAAGCAGGGCTCCGGGCCGGGTGATGGGGATCACCTCCGGGGGCCGGCCCGTCGGACTTCCTGTCCGGCCGGCCATTCTCCCCGATGGAGCTCCTGCACCCTCTTCCCACGGCCGGCATGGATCCGCGGCCAGCGCCACCCCGATACCAGCGGACCCGTTTCCAGCGCCAGGTCAGCGGTTTCGGCGCCCGTCTCGCCGAGTGGGCCACGAATCCCTGGCGTCGCTTCTCACTGCTCCTGATCGTGCTGCTGATCGGTTTCGTGGTCGGCGGCGGCCTGGGCACGATCACCGGTGCCCTCTCCTACATCGACCAGGTGGCCGCCCTGCTCTGCGTCCTCGTGATCGAGGCCGCTGCCCGCCTGCGGGCTCCCCTCCTGCGCCGCGGCGGTGACCGGCTGGGGCTTCAGCTGCTCGACATGGCCCGTTTCGGGGTGGTCTACGGCCTTCTGCTCGACGGCTTCAAGCTGCTGTGAGGGAAGGGGCTGCGCCAGCCGCCAGCAGGTAGAGAAGCGCCATGCGCACCGGGATGCCGTTCCGCACCTGCTCCTCCACCAGGGTGCCGTGGGGATCGTCGAGCAGATCCCCCGCCAGTTCCACCCCCCGGTTCACCGGGCCGGGGTGCAGCAGGGGCACGGCCGCCCCGCAGAGTTCGAGGCGCCGGCGGGTGAGCCCGTAGCGGCGGTGGTAGGTGTCGAGGCTGGTGAGCAGATGCTGCTGCATCCTTTCCTTCTGGAGCCTCAGGGCCATCACGGCATCGGCACCCGGCAGGGCCTCCTCGAGACGGCGTGACACCGACACCCTGCCGCGCCGCGGCACCGGATCGTCCCCCTGGCCGGGGGGAGGCGCGTCCACGAACTCCGCCAGGGCCGCCGGGACCAGCGTCGGGGGGCCGCAGAGCACCACGTCGGCACCGCAGGCGGTGAGGGCCCAGAGGTTCGAGCGGGCGACCCGGGAGTGGAGGACGTCGCCGACGATCACCACCCGCCTGCCCGCGAGGGCGGCGGGGGTGGGCTGATCCGGCGCGAAATGGCGGGCGAGGGTGAAGAGGTCGAGGAGCGCCTGGCTCGGGTGGCTGTGGAGACCGTCACCGGCGTTGAGCACGGCCACGCCTTCGCCGCTGCGATCCAGTTCCCTCGCCAGCAGGTGGGGGATCCCCGCGCAGCGATGCCGCACCACCAGCACGTTGGTGCCCATCGCCAGGTAGGTGCGGGCGGTGTCGAGAAGGCTCTCCCCCTTGCTGAGGGAGCTGGCGGAGGGGGCGAAGCTCTGCACGTCGGCCGAGAGGCGCCGCGCCGCCAGCTCGAAGCTGCTGCGGGTGCGGGTGCTGGGTTCGAAGAACAGGCTGGTGACCAGGCGTCCCTGCAGGGCGGGGAGCTTCCTGGCGCCCACCTGGGGCAGGGCACGGAACCGCTGGGCCAGGTCCAGAACGGTGGTGTAGTCCTCCACCGAGAGGGCGGCGAGATCGAGCACGTGCCGATGGCGCCAGCCGCCCAATCCGTTCCGGTCCGGTTCAGGAGCCAAGGCTAGGTGTCGAGAGCAGGGCGGCCAACCGGTCGTGGCGAGGCCGCCGGTCGCCCGGGCACCGACGGCTGACGTCGCGGCTGGCCCGCAGATACCAGCGCCAGGGCAGCTCACGGCCTGAGCGGATGCCGATCCGCTCCGTCCGGACCAGGGCGGGAGGGCCCTCCTCCGCCTCGAGGCGGTGCAGCAGTTCCGCCACGGCCGCGGGGCGCGGCGCCAGCCACAGGCCGCTCGGGGGCACGGCGGGCCGGGCATCGTGGCTCCTGTCGATGCCGAAGTGGCGCGCCAGCAGGCCGGGGCCGGCGGCGCGGCGATCGCTGTCCCCCGGCACGCTCACCGCCCTCAGCAGCACCCCGTTGGCCCAGTCGGCCCGATCGGTCACCACGTTGACGCAGTGATGCACCCCGTGGCTCACGTACACGTAGAAGTGTCCCGGGGGTCCGAAGAGGGTCTCGTTGGAGGCCGAGCGACGCCGGTGGCCATGGCAGGCGGGCTCCGCCTGGGAGTAGGCCTCGGTCTCGACCACCACGCCCCAGAGCGGCTCCTCCCCCTCCCCGCCGTGCACCAGGAGGCAGCCGACCAGCTCGGGGGCGACCTGTTCGGCGGGTCGGGCGAAGAAGGACGGTGAAAGCGCCCTGGTGAGCTCGTCGGCGCCGATGGCACCGCCGGAGGGCAGCCGTTGGGGGACGGTCATGGCGGGCACCGTACGCAGGCCGGTCCGGCGGGGCAGACTGGCCCCAGTGCGACCCGGCCCGCCCGTGCCGGCCCCCGATGGAACTCAGCGGTTTCAACCTCGGCACCCTGCTGCTGGCCGGCAGCGGCCTCTTCTGCCTCACCACCCTCTACTTCGGCACCCGCGGCGGCTACTACGACACCGACGACTACGACGGCAACGGCACCGCCCACTGACCCCTCCCTCCGCATCTCCGGCTCCGCCATGACCAGCTCCGCTCCCTCCGCCCCCGCCGCCGCGGGGGGCTTCCCGGACGAGGAGATCCGTCTGCAGCTGCGCACCTGGCCGGAGGTGGAGGCCTATCTCGAGCGCTGCCGCGGTGTGATCGTGCCGCTGGGGTCCACCGAACAGCACGGACCCACCGGCGCGATCGGCACCGACGCCCTCACCGCCGAGGCGGTGGCCCTGGAGGTGGGCCGGCGCACCGGGGTGCTGGTGACCCCGCCCCAGAGCTTCGGCATGGCGGAACACCACCTGGGCTTCCCGGGCACGGTGAGCCTGCAGCCCTCCACGCTGCTGGCGGTGATCCACGACGTGGTGCTCTCCCTGGCCGGCCACGGCTTCGAGCGCATCTTCGTGATCAACGGCCACGGCGGCAACATCGCCACCACCCGGGCCGCCTTCGCCCAGGCCTACGGCAGTGCCGCCGCCCGGGGGCTGCCGGTGGCGGAACGGCTGCGCTGTCGTCTGGCCAACTGGTTCATGGCCGCTCCGGTGATGAGGGAGGCGCGGCAGCTCTACGGCGATCGCGAGGGGCACCACGCCACCCCCAGCGAGATCTCCCTCACCCTCCATCTCGAGAAGGCCCTGGCCCGCCACCAGCGCCCCCTGCCCGAGCCGGCGCCGGCCGGTCCGATCCACGGTCCGGAGGACTTCCGGCGCCGCCATCCCGACGGCCGCATGGGCTCCGACCCGTTCCTGGCCCGCCCGGAACACGGCGAACGGTTCCTCGAGCTGGCCGGCGCCGCCCTCAGCGAGGAGCTGCTGCGGTTCCTGGAGGAACCCAACCCCTGAATCCCGGTCGCCGACCGCCGTACCGCTAGCCTCCCGCCGCCATCGAGAAGCCTGGCCATGAGCAGGATCACCGCCGAGGACGTCCGCAAGGTGGCGGAGCTCGCCCGGCTCGATCTGCCCGAGGAGAAGATCGCCACCTACACCACCCAGCTGGAGCGGATCCTCGACTACGTGGCCCAGCTTCAGGGCATCGACACCGAGGGGGTGCCTCCCACCACGCGGGCGGTGGAGGTGGTGAACGTCACCCGCGAGGATGGGGTCGTGCCGACGCCGGTGCGGGAGGAGCTGCTGGACCTGGCTCCCCAGCGGGAAGGTGATTTCTACCGGGTGCCACGGATCCTGCGGGACTGACCTGGCTCCCTCAGCGGACGGGGGAGACGGCCGTGCGGTGAAGCACCTCCAGCACCCTGCGCCGGGCATGGCGGGTGGGCATGAGGGCCGCGAGCGGACGAAGGCGGCTGCGCCGGCGCTTGTGGCTGCGCACCCCCAGGAAGATGTCGTAGAGGAAATTCAACCCGTCGCGACGGGTCTCGAACAGGCCCAGCCTCTGGGGTGAGCCCTTGGCATCGAGCAGGTGACGCGTGGCCTCGTAGGCGGGGCGGTACTCAAACCAGGGGATCGACGGCCAGAGGTGGTGAATCAGGTGGTAGTTCTGCCCCATGATCAGCCAGTTCATCAGCCGGCCCGGATACACCCGGGCGTTGTGCCACC
>Ga0316576_10001952_pt1 | contig 11515 bp, 12 predicted proteins | sample S0NA_FD_203075 | JGI IMG/M metagenome (GOLD analysis project Ga0316576, IMG submission 203075) | Rhizosphere microbial communities from salt marsh grasses in Alabama, United States - S0-2_050615r3r5 | ecosystem: Host-associated > Plants > Roots > Rhizosphere | place: USA: Alabama | collected... | reverse complement strand
TCTGCGATGCTGCGTTGTACAGATCGTGAGGAGCCAAACAGGATGGCAAAGATAGGTCGACGCTGGAAAAAACTGGGAGGTCCGGTCAAGATTGGGCTCGTCCTAGGGTTCATTGGTGCCCTGCTGACCGTCGTCGGTTTGTTGGCCGGCAACCTGGCCCCACTCACCGTGCGGTCGCTCGTACTGGGAATCCTCCTCGGCGGAGGCTCGTGGGGCGTGGTCAGTTGGGCTGTCGCCTCGGCCGCCGCCGACGCCATGGAGGATTCGGAGGAGGTTCGCTAGGCCCAGCGGCCTCTGGCTGGGCGGCCGGAGCATACGAGCCTTGCCGTCAGGGGCGATCCTGGTCAGCTCAAGTTCACAGCCAAATCTCCACAATGTCTGTCAGCCTCGTCCATACTCTCTCCATAATTGGCTGGTATCCTGCGGGTGAAAACCAAAGGAAAATGGAGGGCAAAATGGACGAGAAATTTCGATCAAGTCGACCTTGGATCATCTTTGGCGCATTGGGTGTCCTGTTCCTATGCCTGATGCTGTGCGGGCTGGTGACCCTGGCTTTTGGGGTTATGCGATCGGGGCCGGCCTATGGGACTATCCCCCTGGCACCCGCCGCACCGGGCGCAGAAGGCGCTGCACCGCCCCAGGTTTACTACGGCCCTTGGACCATGGGCGGGCCGGTTGGCTTCATAGCCCACGGCGTGGGTGTATTACTCAAGCTGGCGTTCTTGGGATTGTTCCTACTCCTGTTCATCGGCCTGCTCCGGCGGCTGTTCTGGGGTCCACGCCACTGCACGCCGGGCTACTGGGGCAGACCACCCGAAGGTCAGGACTGGAAGACAAAGGCCCATCCTGGCTGGGGATCATGGGCTAGGCACTGGCACGGCGAGCCTCCTGGGCAGCGCAGCGAGCCAGCCAGCCCCAACGACGAGCCGGAAGACCCAGATCTGGCCTACCGGGGAGCTGAATAGCCAGCCAGACGCGGCTTCCCAGCCCTACTGGATGCCAGCGGGGCTGGGAAGCGCTGGACCCGGGGAAGGATGGGAAATGTCATCAGGTCAGACGCCCACCGCAGGCCGCAAGGCTGACCAGTGGCTGGCGGTCTTGGATGCATATGCTGTGCAGTTCTTGATCGTAGACAAGCAGCGAGATAGTTCGCTTCTGGACTTGGCCCGGTCCCAGCCGGACTGGGGTATCGACTTCGACGACGGCGACGACGCAGTGTTCAGCCGGGTTCCGGTGTCTGAGGCTACGTGAGCTACGGCCCACTGCGGCGGTGTACTCTGCACGCGGGAGACACCTTGGAGGATCGAGATGGCGCAAACCATCCTGGTCGTAGATGACGAAGCCCGTATCGTCAAACTGGTGCGCGACTACCTGGAGCGTGCCGGCTATGACGTGCTGGATGCCCGCGATGGCGAGACTGCCTTGACCTTGGCACGCCTGGAGCACCCGGACCTGATCGTGCTCGACTTGATGCTGCCGGGGGTGGATGGCCTCGACATCTGCCGCCGCCTCCGCCAGGAAAGCGGTGTCCCGATCATCATGCTCACCGCCCGCGTAGAAGAAGCGGATCGCATTGTCGGCCTGGAGCTGGGCGCAGACGACTACGTAACCAAGCCCTTCAGCCCCCGCGAGCTAGTGGCTCGGGTCCGCGCCACCCTCCGCCGGGCTACGGGCGACGTGGGGCCATCGAACATCGTACGCGCAGGCGAGGTGGAACTTGATATTGCATCGCTGGCCACAACCGTAGCCGGCGAGCCAGTCGATCTCACTCCCACTGAATTCCAGATCCTGGCCACGCTGGTCCGTCAACCGGGGCGGATCTTCAGCCGCGAGCAACTGCTGGAGGCCGTCCATGGCATGACCTTCGACGGCTATGATCGCAGCATCGACTCGCACATCAAGAACCTCAGGCGCAAGATCGAGCCCGATCCACGGCAGCCGCGCTACATCCAGACAATATACGGCGTCGGCTACCGCTTCGGGGACCGCTAAGCGTTCGCCGTTGTCTGAGGGACGACCTTGTCGAGGCAGCCATGAGGAAAAAGGACCGCGGTGACTGGTACCATCATCACCCTCCCTGGGGGGATACGGACTCCTGGCAGGAGCGGGAAGGTGTCGGTCGTCCGGGACCGCGATGGGGACCCCACAGATGGGAGAGAGACCAACGGCACGCCAGCGGGCCTGCCCTCTTTTTGCGCTTCGCCACAGCCTTTGGATTATTTGTGCTGTTGGGTTGCGGCCTGCTGGCCCTCCTCGGCGCAGCAGTCATGTTCGTCTTTCGTGAGCTGCCCTGGCCGTTGCCCATTCCACCGCTTGAAGGGCATCCCTTTCGCTGGATCTTTGGCCTGCTTGGCGCCGCATTCTTACTGGCCCTGATTCTGCGCAGGGTCGGGATCCTCACAGCGCGGCGCTACACCGAACCGCTGAGCGAGACCATGAAGGCGGCTGACGCGCTAACCCAAGGAGACCTATCGGCCCGCGTGCCGGTCCAGGGCAGCCGCGAATTCCGTCACTTTGCCCACTCTTTCAATCGCATGGCCGAGACCCTGGAGGCGGCCGATCGCCAGCGCCGCGAGCTGATGGCCGACGTCGCTCACGAACTGCGCACCCCATTGTCGGTCATCCAAGGCAACCTGGAGGGCCTGCGCGACGGAGTATACGAGGCGACACCGGACCACCTGAACCTGGTGCTCGACGAAACCTACAAACTCAGCCGCCTGGTAGAAGACCTGCGCCTGCTGACCTTGGCCGAGGCGGGCCAACTCACCCTCGATCTCCAGACATTGGACGTGCGCCAGCTACTGGCGGACGTTCGTGACACGTATGCCTACCAGGCCAGCGAGTCAGAAATCTCACTGTCGCTCGACCTGCCCCCATCGTTGCCATCACTCAGCGCCGATCCGCAACGGCTGGGCCAGGTGCTCGGAAACCTGCTGACCAACGCGCTGCGCCACACACCGGCCGGGGGCACCGTGACCCTGGGCGCTGTCGCAGCGCTCGCCGGCAACGAGCTGCAGCTCTGGGTCTCGGACACAGGCGAGGGAATTGCTCCTGATGACTTGGCGCGCATCTTTGACCGCTTCTGGCGCGGCGACGCCGCCCGTTCTCGAACCACGGGTGCGGGAAGCGGCCTCGGTCTGGCCATTGCCAAGAGCCTGGTCGAGGCGCATGGCGGTCACATCTGGGCTGAGAGTGAGCGGGGACTCGGGACCACCGTCACCTGCCTGCTGCCCCTATCGCCAGGTGCCTAGGCGGTGTGGCCGTCCACCGAAAATGTCTCACGGTTGGAACCTCGCTTGGATAGCCACCCATCTTTTGATATAATGGCACTATGCCTGCTCTGGCTTTTGTAGCTAACAAGCGGAATCTGAACAGCATCGCTGTCCTCACCGGTGCCCTGGAGGCCCATCCCAGATATAGCGCACTTCCCCTGCAGTTTCTGTGGCAGGATGAGCGCCTATTGCCACGTCTGCGTACGCTGGCCCGCCAGCACGATCGACTGGCGATTGCCCTTTCCTTTGCCACCGCCAATCTGCCGGAGATGGCCGCCCTGATGGCAAACCTGTCGACTCAGTTGCCTGCCTGTTCTGTCATCGCGGGTGGGCCTCATCCCTCAGCCCGTCCTGCCCAGGTGCTGGCTCTGGGCGCCGGTGCTGTGGTCATCGGCGAAGGGGAACAGACACTCCCTCTGCTCTTGGACCGTCTGTTTGCTGGAGAATCGGGTGCTGGTCTGCCTGGGGTTGCCACTCTCGACCGGCGCGGGAAACTGGTTCAAGGCCAGCGGTCCGAGCCGGTGGATCTGGATGCCTATCCCCCGTTGGGCGTGCAGCATCGCCGCTTCGGCCCCATCGAGATCACACGAGGCTGCCCCTGCGCCTGCACCTTCTGCCAGACTTCGTTCTTATTCGGTGGCAAGATGCGCCACCGCTCTGTAGAGTCCGTCTCCACCTGGGTGCAACGGGCCATGGAACAGGGCTACAGCTATCTTCGCTTTGTCACTCCGAACGCCTTTGCCTACCAATCCCGGGACAATGGTCGAACCGTGAACCTGGATGCCATTGAGCATCTGTTGCGCGACATGGCCAGCCTGGTGGGCAAAAATCGGGTCTACTTTGGCACCTTTCCCTCAGAGGTGGGACCCGAAACCATCAACCGTGAGGCTGTGGCATTGGTCCGGCGCTATTGCGGGAACGATAGCCTCCTCTTTGGCGCCCAAACCGGTTCTGACCGGTTACTGCGGATACTCCGCCGCAACCACACCGTTGCCGATGTGTATCGCGCCGCCGAGTTGACCAGGGCGGGCGGCCTCACACCTGTTGTAGACCTGATCTTTGGATTGCCTGAGGAGGACGACGACGACATCTCTGCCACTCTGACCCTGATGGAGGATCTCGTCGCGATGGGCGCTATCTTGCACACCCATACCTTTATGCCCTTGCCCGGCACTCCGTTGGAGGAGGCACCGCCTGGTCGGGTGGACCCGATGCTCCACCCCCTCCTCGATCGGCTGGCCAGCCAGGGCCATCAAATCGGGCAATGGCGCAAGCAAGAGGAACTGGCGCGCCGAGCAGTCGCCCAGCGGGCACGGACCGGCAGGTCAGAGTCCAAGGAAAACGGTCCCGGATCTGGTCAGATGCCCGATCCTGGACCGCAGTGACTGCCCCCTCGCTCCGAATCGCTCTCTGCCACCTCTGGGTGGAGCGTGGGTCTGGGGCCGGCAACCTTCAATCGCCTAGTGTGGGTAGTCGAGGATCACCACCTGAGTGTCCTCTGGCAACGAAGACTTGGTGACCCTCAGTTCTGGTTGAGGTGGCATCGGGGCCAGCCCCATCTCCTTCAAGAACTTGTCCACCGATTGCAACTTGGCCGTCTCCACGGGCGTCTTGTAGTGCATGGGTATAACCAGGCGCGGCTCGATCAGGCTGATCACCTCTGCTGCTTCAGGGGTGTCAATGGTGTGCAGCCCTCCGACTGGAATTAGCAGAACGTCCACGTCGGTGAGGTCTTCCACTTGAGATTGGCTGGGAACGTGGCCCAAGTCGCCCAGGTGGCAGATGGTCACGCCGTCAAAGTCGAAAACAAAGATCGTGTTCCGCCCATACACTGAGCCGTTCCGCCCATCGTGGTAGGTGGCAATTCCGGTGATAAACACCCCTTTCACCTCGTACTCCCCTGGTCCGTCAAAGAAGCGGGGGCCACCCCGGAAGCCAACCCGGTTGTTGTGCCCTGCGTGCTCGTGACTGATGGTCACTACGTCGGCTCGGATGCGCGGCCGGTCGTAGCCAAGGTCATCCGTAGGAGGATCCGTCACGATCGTGGTTCCCCGGTCGCTCAGGCGAAAGCAAGAATGGCCATACCAGGTGAATTCCATCACATAACTCCGTTCTTGTGCAGTCAGTCTCTGGATTATACCGCAAAAGCGAGGAAGGTGAAAATCTGCAGGCCACTTTCAGGGAGAGAACAGGCGAGCATCAGCCACGGGACAACCTGTCCAGTCACCAGGCTCGTGCCGTCAGGCGCTGCAACCCATGCGCACTTGCCACCCCTTCATTTTGCCAGGAAAACGACAGCCGCCGCCAGGGCCAGGAGGACCACTGCCGGCACCAAGCGCTGATAGATCCCCCCCCATTGAGCCTCGAAGTAGGTACGGGTCAGGGCCAGGCACAGGTGAATCGGCGAAAGCATCATGCCCACAAAACCGCCGGCGAAGGCGACGAGTCCATATCCCGTCGCCATAAAGTCCGGGCCACAGAGGGGGAGGACGATCGGAAAGCCAATGGCAAAGGCCGCCACGGCCAGGCCGGTCAGTAGACCCGCCATCATTGGGATGGCAAAGACGAGCAGGGGGAGAGGAATGCCCAGAGTGGTCAGGGTTCCCGATGCCGCCTCTACAGCACTGCTCGTCTCCAGGATGCGGCGGAAGATCATCGCTCCAAGAATGATGGGCACCGTGCCCAGTGGCATTCGCTGAGCCAGGGCCACAAGTTGGCGAGCTCCAGGTCGGTAGAGGGCGATGAGGAAGATGAGGGTCACCAACAAGGCTAGGATCAGGTCTACCTTCAAGCCGATGGAGAGGAGCACGACCAAGAGAATGGGCCAGATGCTACGGAGGAAAAGCACCCAGGCTTCCTTCCGGCTCGATGCCCGCTCCTCCTTGGTGCCCGTTCCGTGGATGCCCAGTAGGCCGAAAAGGATGCCTCCCACCAGGGCCGCCAGGAAGAGAGGCCATTGCGTCGTGGTCAGCACCTGGACCGGCACCCCCATCAAGCCCGCTGCCAAGACCAACGAGGGATACAGCGGGAACACGGGTTCCAGGCTGTGGCGAAACCAGTAATTCACAAAGGTGCGTCGCTCGCGACTGGCATCCAGGCCCTGGCTTGCTTCCTCCACCATCGGCGCTGAGAACATGGCTCCACCGACCATGGGGAGCATGCCGATAAGCATTGGCAGCAGGGCCAGCAGCCAGCGCCGGTCTGCAACAAGGCCGGTGAGCGAGTGGATCAAACCCTCCAGTTGCAGCGTACTGCGCAGCATCTCGCCCAGGAACGTGATCAGTAGGACAATAGCCACCAGACGCAGGGTGAGCGGATCGAGCGCCGCACTCAGGGCATCATGCACCGTGTCGCCCGGGGCCAGGCCGAACAGCAAGGCAGTCAAAGCCGATGCCAGCAGCAGTACCAGGCCGAGGTTCCACCGCAGCCGAAGCAGGCCCAGGATCAACAACAAAACTGCTAGTAGCTTGGCCAGATCGACCATGCTAGGGCTCCGTGACGTTGTCCAGTTCCTGCTCCAGGCGATCGATTGCTGTCGCTAGCTCGAGGGCCAGAGGATGGGCGCCGAGTCGCGAGTGGACAATCTCTGATACACTGCAGTAGTACCACAGAGTCTCAGCGGAACCGCGCTTGAACTTGCTCCAGATGACAGATCCCTCGCGACGCAGCCCGAGCGCGACCGACCGCACATTGTGCAGGGTATCAGCCGCCTTGACAGCCGCTGCCTCCCGGCTAGCGTGCTGAAGATGAACCAGAGCCTCCCGCTTGCGAACCTCCCACGGGCGCTCTATCCCATCCTCTGATTTCCACTCGGTCAGGGCGGCCACCATCTCTGTCACTTCTGCACCGAACCGGGCCTCGATGTCGTCCAGAGGAACCCCCTGGTCTTCGACGATGTCGTGCAACAGGCCGGCAATGGCCACGTCCTCCGAGAAGCCGTGCCGTATCAAAAGCACCGAGACGTGAACCAGGTGCACGATGTAAGGATCGGCGCCCAGCTTGCGCACCTGGTCGCGATGGGCGTTTGCGACCAGGGCCAGGGCGGCTTCGTAGCGCTCGGAATAGGCTTCCATGGGCTGCTCCTCAAGAACCGGCTACACTGGTGGATAGGAGGGCATTATAGCACCGGCTCCACAGAACCGCAACTTGCAGTCAGGGGACGCACCCTTCCGAGGGCGCACCCCTTGCTACAGCGGACAAACTATGATACACTTGCGCCAGACGCAATCCGATGCGGCCCTGGGTATCCCGAGCAACATGCAGGTCTGGATGTCACCAGGGCAGAACGACAAATCATGTCACATCAACCGGCACGCTTTGGGTATCCTTTTACCGCAACCACCGTACTAGCCCGCAAGCTCGTGCCCTTCCTGCTCTTCACACTGGGCATTGGGCTGCTTCTACGGGCCGGCCGCGAGTACTATTTCTGGACGCATCCCTGGATGGTCCTACCCGCAGGTATGCTGGGCGTGTTGTGCTGGCTGGCCGCCGTCTACTTTTTTACACTCCTGCCCACAGTCTACGCCGACGAAGAGGGGCTGCGAGTCCGTCGCTGGGGGCTGTTCTGGCGGCGCATCCCCTGGCACTCGGTGGTCGGCGTGCACAAGACCGCCCGTGTCGACCTGTTGGGCTGGGTCGAATCCTTCTATACGGTGTTCCGCTGGCGGGCCCTGACAGGACGGAGGGGACGCGTCCGGCGGGCATGGCATCGTCGCCCAGTGAGAGCGTTTCGGTTCTCGGGGCACATCCGTGACTGTGAGCGGCTGCTGGCCCTGATCGAGCAGCATGGGACAGCGAACAACAGGCACGAGGACAAGGTATGAAAGCTAGCAGAGAATCCAAGCCTGTGGATTCCTCCCAGGAGGCAGACCGAGGACACTGGTTCACTCAGGGGTTCCGGCACCACTTTGCGATCGCATGCTCTCTTTTCGTGCTGGCCCTGCTCGTTTATGTCCCCATGCTGGCACCCGGCCCTCTCGGCGGCGACGCGGGTGAGTTCCAGACAGCGGCCAAGGTGTGGGGATTGCCGCACCCGACCGGCTATCCTCTCTACATGCTGCTACTCAAGCTCTGGGCCTTGCTCCCGGTAGGGACCGTCGCTTTCCGCGCGAACCTTCTCTCGGCAGTGGTAGCCGCGGCCACCGTCAGCCTCCTCTTTGTCCTCTTGGAAATGGTGACACGCCAAACGTTGGGGGCAGTCATCGGCGCACTCACCCTGGCCGCCTCGCCTCTGTTTTGGTCTCAAGCCCTCATCACCAGCAAGTACACACTCAACGCTTTTCTGATCACAGTGGTGCTGGTGGCCGCAGTATACTGGGCTCAAAAACCTCAGCGCCAACGACTGTGTCTGTTGGGTCTGGCCTATGGCCTCAGCCTGACGCATCACCGGACGATGATTCTGTTTGCTCCGGGCCTGATTGGCTACTTGCTTTGGGTTGATCCCGGGATCTGGAGATCCCGGCGTAACTGGTCGGCACTGCTTTGCATCGGGCTCCCCCTCGGCGTCTATGCTCTTCTACCCCTGATCAGAGCATTCGGACAACCACTGAGTAACTGGTGGCCGTCGACGCCCGGCGAGTGGCTGGCCTACTTCACTGCCCGGGGACACCTGGGCGATGAGGTGGCTGCAGTCACCCCCCAGGCCGAGCGTCTGGCCTTCTACGGCAGGACGCTCCTGGCGCAATTTACCATCCCGGGCTTGATCTTGTCTGCCGCGGGCTGGGTGTGGCTGGTTCGGCGACAGCCGCCCCTGGCCTTCCTTCTGTCCGTCTCGTGGCTGCTGCACGGCATCTCCAGTATGGCCTATTACCTGGATCCCAGGAACCAGGCCTTCTTCCTGCCCTCCTTTCTCCTGATAGCCCTGGCACTTGGCATGGGGGCGGGCGCCCTGCTGCACTGGCTGAGGACCCGTCCGCGCACATCACCAAGGGCAACCAGGGTGCTGGTCATAGCCACCAGTCTGATCTTGGGCCTGCTGCCCGTCTACCTGTTCTTGCACAACGAGGCTGAGCTGCGCCAAAGGCATCATCAGGATCATGCGTTGACCGTCTGGCGCCAGGAACTGCAGCTCGGCCAGCGGGCCCGACGGCTGGTCGAAACCGGTCTATCGCGAGTGGCGCCGGATGGGATCGTGATTGGGGATTGGGAACAGATCACGCCATTACACTACTACCAATGGGTCGAGGGCTGGCGTCCTGACGTGCAGATTGTATATCCCATTGAGCGCCTGGAGGAGGTCTCGGCCAGCGGGCGTCCCCTCTACCTGGCCCGTACCCATGCCGGCCTGGCCGACCGCTGGCACCCCTCAGCCATCGGCCCCCTGATCGCCCTGCAGACTGCACCTGCTTTTGAGCTTCCCGTAGATGCTTCTACCTTGAGTGTCCGGCTCGGGGACACCTTTGAATTGGCCGGTGCAACGGCAGGATCAACCAGCACCTACCCCGGAACCGTCGTGCCCCTGACATTGTACTGGCGGGCGCTCCAGGCTCCGGCCCACGACTATTCCATTTCGTTGCGCCTGTTTGATGTCGGGGGCCAGGAAGTGTTCAAGGTCGATAGCCAGCACCCCGTGTTGGGTACCTACCCCACCTCCCGATGGACTGCCGGGGAGGTTGTGGGTGACTACTATGAGATCCAGTTGCCGGCCGACTTGCCGTCGGGCACCTACCAGTGGGGTGTGATCCTCTACCGGACACTGCCCGACGGAGGTTGGGAAAATCTCAAGGTCGATGGCGGTGAGGGCGAGATTGCGTTCGGAGGTAGGGTCGAGGTACACGAGCGATAGCCGCGACCCTCAGGGATAACCAGGAACCAGTCCGGCAGCCAGCACTGCTGCCCCCACGGCCGACGCCTCGCGCTGGGAGAGGACCTGGACCGGGAAGCCGAATCTCTCTTCGATCAGGCTGGGCAACAGCGGGTTGGCCCATACCCCCCCGCCGGCGGCAACCACCTGCTGGTGATGCAGCGCATTGCTCGATTGGCTCTCATACAGCCCTGCCAGCTCATCCACCATGCCGGTCAGCGTGGCTCGGGCCAGAGCTCCCAATCGAAGGTTCTCCGGCCTAATGCCCTCAATCGCGCCGGCACGGACTGTGGGATCCCCCCGGACGCCAAGAAAGGTGGTTCTTACCTGCAGTCCCCCAGAAGTGTCCGAACCCATGGCCAATCGATTCAATTGCTCGTAAACAGTGCCTTCATCCACGCTGACGCCGAATTCCGCCAGCCAGCCGCGCACGGTCTGGTTCAGCCAGGCGTACGCTGCCCCGCCGCACAAACTGGCCCCCACCCGCAGGAAGGAGCGAGGCAGGAGGGGGCGAGTTTCCACCGCTGCTGTAGGAGTCTGAGCTTCCAGCACCCGCCAGCAGACCTGACCACCGGTGCCCAGATTGACGAGCAGCGCCCGTTCCGGGTCGGTGACGCTCCCCAGGAAACTGGCCTGGCTGTCGCCCAGTGCGTTGAATACCGGCAGTCCACTGGGCAGGCCAGTCGTTCGCGCAATCCCGGCCGCGAGGCCGCCAAGCTTCTCGCCTGAAGGCCGCACCGGAGGGAACAGTCGTGGATCCAGGCCGAGCCGGACCAGAAAGGCGGCATTCCACCTCTCGTTCACGAGGCTGTAAATCCCCCAACTGGCGGCAAAGGTGGGATCGGTGACTGCCGGCCTACCGGTCAGTCGCCCCGCCAGCCAGCCGGCGATCGTGCAGACCTGGTGTGCGCCTTGGGGCAATTGACCTTGCTCGACCAGCCAAAAGAGGGTAGCTGCCCCGTAGCCATGTGCCATGGGACAGCCGTTCTCCTGCCAGGCCAGGTCGGCCGTGCGGCTCTGGATCTGGTCCAGAGCCGTCGTGTCCCCAGGCAGTGGCTCAGCGGTTCGCTGGTCCTGCCACGTGATCAGGGGGGTGAGCGGTCTCCCATCCGCGTCAACGCACAGCAGGCCGTGCATTTGCCCGGTCAGCGCCAGGCCGGACGCCCGCCCCAGACTGCCTGCTGACAAGCCAGTTGCGACCAGTTCAGCCAGCACCTCGAGCGCCAGCGAGTAAAGGCGTCGGGGCTCCTGCTCCGCACGACCGGCGCGGGCCGGTCGCAGGGCGCCATCATTGCGTCGTTGGCTTTGGCTCAGCACCTCGCCGCTCCCCGCGTCCAGCAGCACACCAGTCACAGTTGTGGTGCCCAGGTCGAGGCCAAGCAGGCACTCTGTCACTCAGAGCTCCTTCCCGGTGGCCCCATAACAGCAAAGGGATCGAGGG
>Ga0316576_10001951_pt1 | contig 11518 bp, 7 predicted proteins | sample S0NA_FD_203075 | JGI IMG/M metagenome (GOLD analysis project Ga0316576, IMG submission 203075) | Rhizosphere microbial communities from salt marsh grasses in Alabama, United States - S0-2_050615r3r5 | ecosystem: Host-associated > Plants > Roots > Rhizosphere | place: USA: Alabama | collected... | reverse complement strand
AGCACTCAAGTGGCGAATGGACCTTCGACGCCCGAATGCGCCTCTGGATCGACGGCGAGCTGCTGTACGATAGCGAGCAGATTCGGTACGAATACGGCGCCGGCGGTTTCTCGACCCTGGAGGGGGCGCGGATTTCGGCGATCCTGTTGGGTCGAAACAAGGACAAAGGGCTCGACAAGGGCACTGAGTCCGTCTGGTTCGGCAGAGTTCGAGCCTGGAAAGAGGATCCGGGCTGGTAGATCCGGCGGCAGGCCTGCGGCTCAGAGCAGAGTCGCAGGTAGCTCATAGCTCAGACGACGTGAATGGGATGCGACGGAATGCCCAACTTGCGCAGAGGATTCTGGTCCCGGTACCTCCTTCTTCTGGGGTGGGTGGTTTGATGCGTGTTTTGTGGAGATCGACCGAAGCGACGAAAGCTGGTCCACGGGGCCGAGCGACGGATGGTGGCACTTGCTTGCCATGCACGGGTCGCGGGCCCGACGGAGAAATGACGTGACAAGTCATTCAACGGCTCATCGCCTGGCGGTCAAGCCGGCGGATCTCCGGGCCGATTCGCGTAGACCAAGAGCTCGGGCCTCAAGAAGGGACTCGAACGGCTTTTCGCGGGTAATCCCGCGCGACGGCCTGCAGTTCGTCCTGTGGGTGCTGGTCGTGTTTTCGCTGAGCCGGATTCATCAGCACTTTGGATTTCTGGGTGCGATACGGCCCGGTGTGACGCTCCTGTCTCTCGCAGGCCTGTTCGCCCTCATCAACCGAGGGAGCCTCGATCATGCCGGCTTCCGGACCATCCCCGCCCGTATCGTCGCGGCCATCGTCGTGCTTGCGTGCGTTTCGGTTCCGTTCGGCCTGTCGATGGGCAATTCTGCTCGGTTCCTCCTTGAAGACTATTTCCGGATGCTGGCCGTCTACGTCCTTCTTCTCATGGCGATCCGAGGACCTCGCGACATTTCCAACTTCGTATGGGCTTCCGTCGTTTCGGTCGGCATTCTGGCCTGGATGGCGATCTTCGTCTTTGATCTGGGTAGTGCAAACGGCTCGATGATGCGACTCGGGAACATGTACATGTACGATGCGAATGACCTCGGCGTTCTGCTGCTGATGGGAATTCCCCTTTCGCTCGCCGTCATGGATGCATCGGGGCGCTGGGGGAAGCTGTTCGGCGTCATTCTGCTCGGCGCTATCGGCGTCTCGCTGGCCCGCAGCGGCTCCCGTGGTGCCTTCGTCGGGCTGGTCGGGCTGGTCGGGGCTTTCATCGTATGGGCCCGCCACATCAACATAATCAAGCGCGTCGCGGCCGTGGCCGTGATCGGGCTGGCCCTGTCCGTCGCCGCGCCGCCCGGCTACTGGGATCAGATGCGCTCCCTGCAGGAGCCGACCGACGACTACAACTGGGACGCCGAAAGCGGCCGTCGGAAGCTCGCGCAGCGGGGCTTCGGCTACATGATTCGTTACCCGCTCACCGGGGTGGGAATTGCCAATTTCTCCAAGGCGGAATGGCAGATCTCGTCGATGGCGGAGGAGGTCGGGCGCCGAAAGGGAATCCGGGGTGCCGCCGCGCACAACACCTGGGTGCAGGTCGGCGCAGAACTCGGAGTGACCGGACTCGTGCTCTGGCTGTCCCTCATGTTTGGAGCAATCTGGGCTGTGGCCCGAACGCGGCGGCAGCTGCCCGTATCGTGGAAGCGCGGGGGTCCCGATCAGAGGCTTCTCTATTCGCTGTCGTTCTACCTTCCCCTCGCGATCTGGGCGTTCGCTGTCCCATCGACGTTCGTGTCGCACGCCTACATCGATCCTATGTACTATCTCGCGGCTCTCTCCGCGGGGTACCTGATTGTTGTGCGGCGTGCCATGGAGCAGGAGCGGAACTCACTGGGCATCCCTCACGCCCCTCTGCGCCGAGCCTGACGTGGTCAAGCGGTCCGCCGAGGTAATCTTGGGAAATCCGCTGTCATACCAGCTGATCTCGGGTGGCTTGCGTCCCCGCAGCCTCGTGCTCGCCTTCCACAACGTCCTTTCCGAGTGCACGAAGCCACGGGGTGACCGGTCGCTTCACCTTCCGGTAGAGGTCTTCTGCGACATTGTGGACTGGCTTGCAGCGGCGTTCGATGTAATTCCACTTGATCGGGTATTCGGATCGGAATCAGTTACCGGTGACAAGCCAAGAGCCGCGATCACCTTCGACGACGCCTATGCCGGAGCGATTTCGGTGGCGATTCCGGAGCTCTGGCGACGCCGACTTCCGGCGACCGTGTTTGCGATATCGGCCGCGGAGCCCGGTCAGACGTTCTGGTGGGATGCTCTCGCAGACGGCTTCTCTGACGGAATGCCTCCCCTCGTACGAGAGGCAGTCCTGGGAGAGGCCCGCGGTGCAGAGTCAATGGTCCGAGCCTGGGCGACCGAACACGGCTTGCCTCTCGCGACGCTGGATGGCGAGTTCGTCGCCGCGTCGTGGGACTCCATACGACGTGCATCCAAGTTGCCCGGGATTACGATCGCCTCTCACACGCGCACGCATCCCAATCTCGTTGGACTCGAAGCCGAGGAATTGGTCGGCGAGTTGGAAGGCTCGCGCCTGCAATTGCAGAGCGTCATTCCGGAGAGCCGGCCCTGGATCACCTTTCCGTACGGACTCAGTTCACCGGCGGTGGAACGAGCGGTGGAGTCGGCCGGTTATGAGCTGGCACTTGGAGTCACGGGGGGAGCTGTGATGTCCAGGGATGAGTTTCCGTCCCGGTACGCGTTGCCCCGTCTGAACATCCCGGCCGGAATTTCTTTGCGAGGTCTTCGATTGCGGGCAGTCGGACTCCTGGGTCGATGAACAGGACTGGCTATCGACGTCGGAACCAGAGTGCCGATTCTCGCATGAAGGGTCGTGGATCGTCAGGCCGCAGGACCTCCCACCTTTCTCCTGGTCGCCACGGCAGCAGGACTTGCCGGATTGTGGCAATCTTCGAAGGTGAATCAGCGGGAAGGTGCAGCGAGGAGTCGGATCTGCGGAGGCGGGCGACGAGGTGATCGAGGTCGCCCCACTCCCAGCGCAACCGAACGCCGCTCCGATACTCGGGAGCAACAGGCGCGGACATTCCCGAAGATACTTCGAGCAGGAGCCGAGGAAAGTCCACTCCTGCGTCTATCGCGAGCTGGAGGGATCCCCAGAATCTTCCATTGATCTCCATGAGAAAGGGTCGCCCGGTCGCTTCGTCTACCTTGTATTCTACCATCGCCACTCCGGTCCAACCGAGACCATCCAGAAGCAGTTCCGATCGCTCGAACCAGCTCTCCGGCACCGTGATGCTCTCCCGGTAGGCACTGACACCTCCGGACGGAGGTTTTTCACGGATCCGACGATGGGCGAATCGAGCGATCGTTCGTCCTTCCCAGCGAAGAATGAAAATGCCGACGCCGGGTCCTATGATTCGGCGCTGTGCCATGACCGGGAATGCCGCGTTCGGAAACAAGCGGAGCGCTTCCTCCAATTCGGCCCTGTTCGAGACGTGTGCGACGCCGAGCTTTCGGTTGCGGTTCCCGTCGCGGGTCACCGAGACGTAGGGCTTGAGGACGAGAGGAAATTCCGGAAGCTCAGCGGCGGGTACGGTACGGTCTTCGAGAACCGCCTGCTCCGGCACGGCGATTCCCACGGCCCGGGCCTCCATCAGAATCCTCTTCTTGTCCGACACGGCAGCGAACGTCTCGGCATCCGCGAATGGAAGCAGTACACCCGGCAAACGGCTGCGAAGCGGGAGGAGCGCGCGGAGCGAAGCCTCGCTTATCGGAAGGAGAGCCTCGATTCGGCGCTCTTCCACCAGGTCCAGAATTGCCGTGCCGAAATCGTCGGGCTCCGCCAGTGGATCCGGTGTGACGTGGTCTTCCCGACTGTATCGGGAGGCTCCGCTCATGGACCGGCCCGACACAGACGCGACCTCGACCCGGTGGTTAGCGCGACCGAGAGATCGCACGACGGCGAGAGCGGACCTTTGCTCGCCGTCGGTGACCAGGACTCGAAGGGATTTCAATCACATTCCTTCTCTGAAGGTGCTCCTGCGGACCCGTCCGCCTCAATCTGGCGAGTGGTGCCGAGGTGCAAAAGGAGAGGAGCATGATCTCACCCATGAAGGTCGCCTACCTTCTCTCGGATCTCGGCGGCGGAACGGGGCATCATCTGCTCGAGATGCTCCGACACCGGCCTTCCGAAACCTGGGACGCGGAGATCGTGAGCGAGGCAGGCCACGGTCCTCACATGGTGCTGCCGGTGAAACACGAGATCCTCACGGCACCCGGAGGGCCGGCACGATACCCGGTTCGGCAGCTTCTTCGTCTGCGCCAGTTGGAGCGCCGCTTTCGAACAACCCAGCCGGAGATTCTCCATACGTATTTCTTCTGGTCCATTCTGTACGGTCGCCTGCTGAAGTTGCGGGGCTCCGTACGGAGGCTCGTAGAGAATCGGGAAGACGTGGGCTTCGATTTTGGAGTGCATGAAGTCGCCTGGCTGTCGGCCACGCGCCATCTGCCGGATCGGGTCATCTGCGTCAGTGAAGCAGTCCGTCAGGCGGTATTGCAGAGGGAAGGTATCACACCGTCAAAGGTGGTCGTGGTACGAAACGGCATCCAGCCGGAAGCCCCTTCGACTGATCCTCGACTTGACGAGTTGCGCGAAGACCTCGATATCGCTGGGCAGAATCCGGTTGTCATGATGGTGGCGAACTACGATCGACCGGTAAAAGGTGTGACCTGGTTTCTCGACGCAATTCCGGCGATTCGCCGGGCGATGCCTCAGGCAAGGTATATCCTCCTCGGAGGCGGAAAGAGGCAGGCTGAACTTCGCGAACGAGTGCGGAGGTTGGGAATTGAAGACGTCTTGAGGATGCCGGGGTTTAGAGACGATGTGCAACGATTCTATGAACTTGCCGATCTATCGGTATTGACCTCTCTGTCGGAGGGCCTCTCGATCACGATTCTGGAATCGATGCGCCATGGTGTCCCCGTCGTCGCTACAAGGGTTGGCGGCAATCCGGAGCTCGTGCGCGAAGGACGAACGGGCTTTCTCGTTCCACCTCGAGACACCGAGCGATTCTCGGCAGCGGTCGTGCAGCTGTTGCGGGATCGCGCTCTGCGCGAGCGCTTCGGAGCGGAGGCAAAGTCTGTGGTCCGCAGGGACTTCACTCTGGAGCGAGTGGTCGAGAGCTATGCCGAAATCTACCGCGCGGTGCTGGCCGGCGGTTGATTTCGAGCCATGATGCGATTCAGCAGGTCCACCAGCTTCTGGGCCTGCAGCGCCCTGCTGAAGCGCGGATCACGGCCGATTGCAGTTGGCCGTACTCCTTTCGAGTACTCATCGAATCGAGTGTTCAAGACAGCAAGTATGGAATCGGTCGAACCGGGCATGGCTACATCTACTTCGGAGTCTTCCAACAACCGTCCGGTGGCGCTTTCCGGGCTGGCAACCGCGAGTATCCAGGCCGGGTACTCGGCGTATTCGTAGATCTTCGACGGAATCGCGAGATGGCTGTCCTGTGGCAGGCTGACCAGTATCGACGCCTGCTCCAGGATGCCTGCGAGCTCGTCCCGGGGTACCCCTGGCCGCAGTTCCAGGAAGTCGGCCATGCTTGCCGAGGCCGCCAGCTCGCGTACCGGTTGACCATCGAATTCCGCTACGTTTCCGACCAGCAGAACCCGAAAATCCGCCGGCCCTAGATTCTGTTCCGATACCAGACGCGCAACGGCTCTGAACAGCGGACGCGGGTCGCGGTCCAGGTAGATTGATCCGGCGAATACTACCAGGAACGGTCCGGCCTGATTTCCGGCCGACTGGCGTACATCGTCACTACCGTTTCGCACTGCGACGAACGGTCCCTGACCTGTATAGGTCTGGCGCAGCAGCGCCGCGGCCGGCTCGGTATTGGTGATCACGAGCGCTGCCTCGCGTGTGCAACGCTCCTCGAGAAGTCGAGATACTGCAATCCAGATCGGACTTGCGATCGCCTCCGGAATTCTCTCCAGGAACCGCCACGGGTCGCGCATGTCCATCACGAAGGGAATGCCTGTGCGCCGGTGCAGTTGCAGCCCCGCCACGTGCACCAGGTGGGGCGGCCCACAGGTCAGAAGCAGGTCGTACTCCGCTTCGTCCCGAATCGTGAGATCGACGGCGGTCCGTGTCATCGAGCGCACCCAGCCGAGCTCGAGCATCAGCTTGAATATCGCACCATAGGCACGTCGAATTGACTCGCCGGCCGGACGCCAGCCCACCTCCGTGCAGTGAAGGGAGCCCGGTCGTGAGGGGGCGGCTCCTGGCGCCGCCGTCTGGTTCGGGGCGTGAGTCCATGCCCGACGCAGTGTCTTGATGCGGCGAGAAAGGGACTTCGTGTATCGCCGGGTGCGGATCTGTCCTTCGGGAACGCCGAACACCCGGGTATCGGCGGGTAAGGACTCGAGAGCGCGCAGGCCGCTGCCGGTCACGGTGTCCGGGTCCAGGGTGACGACGTCCAGGGTCCAGCCCGCCTCGGAAAGGGGTGCGGCCAGCTTCTGCCACCGGAGGGCTCCGGCCGTTTCCGCCGGCGGAAAATGGTAGCTGAGCAGCAGGATGCGGCGCCGGCCCCTGTCGACCGGTGCGTCTTTCAGAATCCGCATCTGCCGTGCTCGCTCCCAGTCTGACGGCCATCGGATCGGCTGGACAGCCCGGCCCAGCCACTCGAGCGTGACAAACTGGGGTCGTCGCGGCCTCTGCGAAATGTCCGGCTTCCCGGACCGCCGGGTGCGGCGTCGGCGCAACACCACGGACGGATGGCTCCGCAAGGACGGGCCGGCGGAATCCGTCCAACGCGCCACCGGCGATCCTATGACGCGGCAGGGCAGCGTGTTACGGAGCCCTGCAGTGGTGTACCGCGTCGCGCGACCCGGCCGGCCGAGCGCCGACGGGCCCGGGTATGTATTGTGCTCCGTCGATACCGGACCGGTACGGGAACGACACGTGGAGCCCGCGGAATGTGGCTACCATGCCGCGCACCTCGCGACGAGGCACGATGACCGAAAGAAATACGAAAGAGTTCTTCCTCTTCTTCGCCCGCTCGAATCCGCTCCGAACGCTGGTGATGGTGGGGATGCTGATCGGTGCCGGCCTGGCGGAGGGAGTGGGGATCGCCGGGCTCCTGCCGCTGCTGGAAGTCGGGATCGCCCCAGCCGGGACCGAGCCTTCCGACATGTCCCGCAGGGTCTCGGAACTGCTGGCGACGGTCGGGCTCGAGCCCACGCTCGGCGTTCTTCTGCTCGTCGTCGTGGGGGCGATGGCGATGAAGGGCCTGCTCCGCTGGCTGGCGATGCGGCAGGTGGGCTACGTGGTCGCGCGGGTGGCGATGGACCTCCGGCTCCGCCTGATCCGTGCCCTGATGAAGGCCGACTGGTCTTACTTCGCTACCCGGCCCGTCGGATACTTCGCCAACTCGATCAGCACGGAGGCCCACCGGGCAGCGAATGCCTACCGGATGGCCTGCAACGCGCTCGCGGACCTCGCACAGGCGGGCGTGTACGCCGTGATCGTGTTTCTCGTGTCGCCGAAGATTGCGCTGCTCGCGGCCCTCGCCGGCGGGGGGATCATGCTGGCGCTCCGCCGGCTCGTGGACGCGGCCCGGCTGGCCGGCGAGCAGCAGACACAGCTGATGCGGTCGATGGTGGCCCGGCTGACAGAGGCGCTGCCCGGGCTTAAGCCGCTCAAGGCAATGGGCAAGGAGGACTACGTACTGCCTCTGCTCGAGGCTGAGACGCGGGGCTTCTACGGCGCCCAGCAGAAGCAGGTGTTCGCCTCGGTGAGCCTGTTCTCGCTGCAGGAGCCGATCCTGGTCGCGGTGCTCGCCATCGGGCTGTTCGTAGTTCTGACCTGGACCTCCACCCCGTTCTCCACCGTGCTCGTACTGGCGTTCCTGTTCTACCGGATGGTGATCGGCCTCAACCGGGTTCAGCAGCGCTACCAGGACATGGCGGTCGGCGAGAGCGCCTTCTGGTCGATGATGAGCCATCTGGAGGAGGCGGAGGCGGCGCAGGAGAGCCGCTCCGGCGCGCGGGAGGCGCCCCGTCTCGAAGAGGCGATCCGATTCGACGACGTCGGCTTCTGGTACGAGGAAGGACAGCCCGTGCTCTCGGGCGTGAACCTCCAGATCCCGGCCGGCGAATTCGTCGCGCTGGTCGGACCGTCCGGTTCCGGCAAGTCCACGCTTGCCGACCTGGTCGTCGGCCTCCTGCGCCCAGATTCGGGCAGCATCCGGGTGGACGGCGTGCCGCTCGCCGAGATCGATCCCGTCGCCTGGCGCCGCCAGATCGGGTACGTTCCGCAGGACCTGCTGCTGTTCCACGATACGATCGAGCGCAACGTGTCGCTCGGTGACGAGTCGATCGGCCGGGAACAGGTCGAGCGTGCGCTTCGGGAGGCGGGGGCCTGGGACTTCGTCTCACGCCTGCCGGCGGGCATTGACCAGCTGGTCGGCGAGCGGGGCTCGCTCCTGTCCGGCGGGCAGCGCCAGCGAATCGCCATCGCACGCGCCCTGGTCGGCGAGCCACGGCTGCTGGTGCTGGACGAGGCGACGACCGCGCTCGACCCGGCCACCGAGGCCGCGATCTGCGATACGCTGGCCCGGCTCAAGGGACGGGTGACGATTCTCTCGATCTCGCACCAGCATGCCATGCGCCGGGTCGCCGACACGGTGTACGAGCTGGAGAATCTCGGGACGCGACTGGTGGAGGAGCGGACCGCTCCTGCGGGAACCTGAACCCGGGTGGCGCTACGGACAGCGACCGAAGCAGTAGACCGCGGTGAGTCCGTCCCCGCCCCGGTGCACGGGCTCCTGGGCCGCCTCGATGCGGTTCAGCCATGCTTCCTGCGCCGGGTCCAGGTACCAGCCGCGCGAATCGGCCGTTTCTCCGGAGGTGATCAGCCATACGGCGGCCTCCTCCCGTTGCAGCAGCGGAGGAGACGGCGGATCGGCCAGCAGTTCAGCTCCCACGTAAATGTCCCGGGTGACGCCGGTTCCGTCGCGATACAGGTAGCGGCTCGCGTCCTTCTCGGAGCGGAACCAGTAGTCCACCCGGCCGGCATACCAGCGCTGCTCCAGCGCGTCTTCGGCGATCACGAGGTCCCCCGGGCCGGCGTGCCGGCGCACGAAGCGGCCGGAGCTGCGGTGGTCGGGCCGGATCACGAGGTCCGGATCGTTCCAGGGAACCGCCGAGCCGTGCCGGGCCCGAACGACGGTCCGCGCGGCCGGGAGCCCGTGGCCACCCACCGCGCCCGCGAGAAGGACGACCACGGCGGCTGCCCAGACGGGTTGCCGGCGTGCCTTCGGCAGGCGTCCGGCGACGCCCCGCACCAGTTCGACGATACCCATCGCCGCGACCAGCAGGAGCCATGGATAGGCGATCAACAGGTAGCGCCAGGGGGCCCACGAGACCGCGAACCCGAGCGCGAGGCAGTAGGCCAGCACGAACAGCGCGGCGGCGCGCACGGGACGATCGTCCATCGCCGTGCCGGCGGTCGGATTCGGGCCACGTCCGGAGGCCCGCGTCGCCACCGGAGTCACCGCGAGCCACGTCACGGAGACCAGGAACAGGATCAAGAACGCGGGGAGGAGGGTCGCGAGGTACGGGAGGTACGGGAACGGAGACCGCAGGATGTCCGACAGCCCGCCCTCGGTGCTGGCGTATCGAACGACCGTGCCGATCGCGCTGCCTCCGAGCGCAATGGCAGCCCAACCGGGACGCCACCAGGTGCTTCCTCCCCGTCCGTCGAGCAGGAGGGTGGAGATCCCCAGCGTGGCTGCCGCGTAGGGGAGCCCGGCATATCCGCAGGCGACCGCGAGGCCGGCGAGAAGGGCCGAGGCGAGGGATCGCTCCAGGCCCCTACCTGTGCCCAGCGTCCCGGCGCTACGCGCCCACAACCAGCCGATGGCGAATCCCAACGGAACGAGCAGCCATGCGACGGTGGGAAGTCCTCCGCCGAGGGATTCCAGCGCGACGAACAGTTTGCCAGCCGGAGCGCTGGCCGCCGCCGAGAAACCGGATGCCCACCGCTCGTAGGGTGCGATGACGAATCCACGGTCGAGCAACCACCCGCAAGCCGACATGACGGCGGCGGCGAGCGTCGCCGATCGCAAGGAGACGTAGTCGCCGTCGTAGAGGAGGGCGAACAGAACCGGGAACAGAACGATTGCCGCCGTCCCGGAATGGAGAAACACCGCGAGCAGATACAGAGCGAACGCCGTCGCGAGCTCCCGGATTCGGCCGCTGCGCTGCCAGCGCCAGGCGAATCCGAAGAATGCGAGCGCCACGAACAGGGCGGGAACGTACATGCGCGCGGTCCGCGACCAGACCAGGTGCCAGCCCGACGTGGCCAGAAGCAGGGCGGCGACCAGTCCCACGGCGGGGCCGGCTACCGCCGAGGTCACGAGGTACAGGAGCGGGACCGTGGCGGCGCCGATGAGCGCCGCGGGCACCCGGTACCCGAGCTCACGCTCCAGCCCGAACCATTGCGCCGAGACGGCGTTCAGCCAGGTGTAGGGAAGCGCCCGGCGGTAGGGCATCCCCGAGGGCATGACCGCTCCGTGTCCCTCGGCGAGCGACCGCGCAGCAAACGCGGTCGTCTCCTCGTCTCCGAAGAATCCGAGCGCGCCCAGGTCATGGAGGCGAAGCGCCGTCGCCCCCGCCGTGAGAGCGAGGACCGCCGTGAGCAGCAGCGTCTTGCGGCGTGTGTAGTTCAAGCGTCCTGCAATCCTCGAAGGGCGAATTGCTACGGGCTGTATCCGATATCGGCGCCGGAGCTATTGCTCGTCCTACCGCCGACCACCCGCGTCCGAGGGCACTCGTACCAGAATTCCCCCGGTGCCGGGCTGATTCCGTGTGCAATTTCCTCTACAATCTCCATGCCGGATGTTCCGGCCGCAGTGCCGCGGGGGATGCGCCCAGTGGCCTGCTCCTTGCCACGCCCGGTTCTGACATGAACCACTACGGCGACACGAAAACAGATGCGCCGCTCTCGAAACGAGCGATGAACGCTGCGTCCTGGCGCTTCGCCGTGTCTGCAGTCAGCGCCGTCCTTTCCTTTGGCATTCACGTCTGGCTCGCCCGGCTGCTTCCGCCTTCGGACTTCGGTCTCGTGGCGATGGCGTTCGTATTCACCGGGCTTGCCCGCATCCTGTCCAATCTCGGAATGCCAGCCGCAGTGGTGCAGCGTGCCGATCTGACGACGGCACACATCCGCACGGCATTCACGATCTCCGCTCTCCTGGGACTCACGGTCGCAGCGACGTTGATCATTCTGGCGCCCCTAGCGACTATCGTTTTCCCGGAGCCGCGGCTTCCCGTGGTGATCCAGGCGATCGCGCCGACCTTCCTGTTCACCGGCCTCGGAAACACGGCTGGGGCGATTCTCCGGCGCCGACTGGACTACAAACGGTTGTTCTGGGTCGGAATCTGCAGCTATACGATAGGGTTTGCCGGCACTTCCATCCCCCTCGCAATGATGGGATTCGGGGTGTGGAGCCTC
>Ga0316576_10001949_pt1 | contig 11523 bp, 8 predicted proteins | sample S0NA_FD_203075 | JGI IMG/M metagenome (GOLD analysis project Ga0316576, IMG submission 203075) | Rhizosphere microbial communities from salt marsh grasses in Alabama, United States - S0-2_050615r3r5 | ecosystem: Host-associated > Plants > Roots > Rhizosphere | place: USA: Alabama | collected... | reverse complement strand
GCTCCGGTAGAGCCTTGCGCCTTGCCGCTGCGAATATTGATGCCCCAGCCACCGACCCAGCTGACGTCGTCCCCTGAGAGCGTCAGGTTGAGCGCGGGTTCGACACCGCTGGTGTCGTATGCAACACCGCCGCGGCCCGTCTTGAACTCCCAGAGCCCGATGATATTTGCGCTGTAGCGATTGCCGCCGCTGGCGACGGTACCGTCGTAAAGCCCGAGCGCCTTCGACAACACCAGCGACGAATCGACAACCGTTGCGGGAACCTGGTCGGCGAAGGCGCGAATCGCCGTTTCCATCTCGTTTGCGTTGGCCGCGCAGTCGCTCCAGCAATTATGGAATTCATCGCGCAGGCGCAGGACCAGGCGCGAAGCTTCGGGCCTGTCGAGATCTATCTTCAGCTTGACCGCGTCGTAGGCTTCAGCGATGTCGCCGGAGGCAAAAAATGGCGATTGCGAAGTGGCCGAGGCCGGGGAATGGCAGCGTGAGCAGTACTCCTCGAGGAGCGGGTAGACCGTCGTTGCGAAGAGCGCTGGTTCGGCCGGGTAGCTCTTGCTTTCACCGGGGTCTCGAATCGGCGGCGGTTTGAGCTCAACGCCGGTCACCCCGGAACCGGCCACGCCGGCCCAGGCCGCGATCCACGTCGTCAGTATGTCGCCGCAGGCGTCGTTGCTGGCCAGCCAGCAGTTGTGCCCACCGGCTACTTTGCTGACCATGCGTGAATCGCGCGGTGAGGAAAGTGTCACCACCGTATTCGCCGCTGCATAAGCCAGATTGACGTCATCCTGGCGAACGAATTGCGGAGCCTGCCCGTTTGCATTGTGGCATTGCCCGCAACGGTTGGTGGCTTTGAGGTTGTCCCATACATTGACCTTGAAGGCCTGCACGTCGTCCGTCGCCGGGGGCGGCCCGCTGTAGGAGGCTGGCGCGCTCCCCACCGTAATCGGGTTCTGCACGGTCTCGGCGCCGCCGCCTCCACAGGCCGACAGCACGGCCAGGGCCAGGCTGGTGAATGCCAGGCGAAATATCCAGGATCGTCCTGCTGCCGCCATGGTTGCCTCCTAGTCGCCGATGCAGTAAGTGGCCGCTTCGGCGAACACGCGCTTGAGCTGGTAACCGTTCGCTCTGAAGGACGCTGTCATCGCGTCCACCTGCGCGCGGTCAGCGCCATCACTGGGAGCGCGGAAGCAAACATTTCGAAAGACCTTCTCGACCTGGCACTGGGCAAAGGCCTGCGTGCCGGCGAGTTCCTGGCCCATGCTCTTTGCACCCTGCCCGCTGCCTGGCAACTGCGAGCTCCAACCGAGCAGGGAGTTGCGTCCCTGGCGCCAGTAGTTGTCCCAGTGGTCGTCTGGGGTGACGTATCCGGGGCGGAACGTTTCCTTGTTGTTGAAGTACTTCGGCTGCACTTCGCCGGCTGTATAGACCAGTCGCCCCGCGGTCTCGTCGTAGTCATAGTACGCATAGGCCTGCGCGAGCGGGTCCATGCCCGAGTGGCAGGTAATGCAATTGTTCAGAAAAATACGGCTGTCGCCACCCGGACTGCGGCTGACGTCCTGCCGGATTCGGTCCGACGGTCGTGTGCCGTCCTGCACCTGTTCCAGGTCGCGGCACATGTGATTGATCAGCGTGTACCGGAACATCGCACGGTTCGTTCCAGCGATGAAGAACGCCTTTGCAGCGGCGCGAGAGGTAATCACCCCGGCCGTCGCCCCCGGTGGCAGATCGTTCATCGACGACTGCGTCGTGCGTACCAGCGCGTCTTTCAGGCTGACGCTACTGTTCTCCAGCGCCTCGTAATGAGCATTGCTGGCCGGCGAGTAGGCGGGCAGGCCGAGTCCGCTGCGACCAACGTAAAGAATGTCGTCTGACAGGACCTGGTTGAAGGGAACGTCATCGCGCACCATGCCGACGACGATCGCCACATAGTCATTCAGTGGAGCAAAGACCGTTTGTTCGCGGTTGGTCCACGGCATCGCGAAATTCTTCAGCGTCACGTCGTAAAAGGCTGCGTTATCCATTGCCGTGTAGGCCGCATCAACCGCACGGCCGGCGGCAATGTCGGCCGCCATGTCCTCAAGCACCGCCGACGTCGGTGGAACACCCGCCAGCCGGTCGTGCAGGCGCTTCGCCTGGGTTCGGGCATCCGCTGCAGCCGTCCCCGGCAATAATCCGCCAAGCACCGGGGCAGCGCACACTGACGACAATGCGATGTGCAGCACGAGCGGTATCACGCGGACGCCGCGCAAGCGCCTTTCATCATGTGACGACCTAGAAAAACTGCGCATTAAACGCGCTCCTGTCATTGCATGGGTCGGGCGACGCTACTCGGCGAAGCCCCGGGCAGCGAATACCACTGCGTCGATTGACCCCCAACCGGCGACCGGGCTCTGGCGACGCAATTTGGATGAGTCACCCGCGCTCGCCAAGCACAGTTCAGCAATCTGCGATTCGTTTCACATAAATCGAACCCGTACGTGGAGTCAGCGCGGTCCCTGCGCGAAAGTGCCGAATCGCCGCATCGCACGCGGCGCCGCAGTCACACGAAATCGTCGCAAGCTCCCGGATCGAGGAAACCCGCATGCGCAAAAGTTTCAGCAGTGCAGCCGCAGCCACAAGGTACGGCCTGGGCGTCTGTGCCCTCGCGCTGGTCGCCGCCTGCACCAGCAGCGACGGCGGCGGCATTGCTACGGGTAGCGGACAGGGGCCGGACCCCGTGCTGCTGGATTTTCCGATCGCGTATGTAAAGACCCCGGTACCGGCAACCGACGAGGTCTTCGACGTGCGCCGTCTGCTCACCTTCCGCCCGGGCGGCGACCTGATTGTGCGCGACCGGGCCTCGCCGAGCGCCGATGAGGTCAATGTGACAGGTGAGATCACCCTGGGTGAGGGTGAGGTCAGGGACGTCGAGCCCTCATTCGACGGAACACGGCTCGTCTTTGCAATGCGCGAGCCCATGATCGAGGGCGCCGACGAAGCGGACCAGCCGACCTGGAACATCTGGGAGTACGAACTGGCCAGTCGGACTTTGCGTCGCGTTATCTCATCAGACATCGTGGCTGAAGAAGGCCACGACTTTGCGCCCGCCTATCTCCCGGACGGCCGAATCGTCTTCGCATCGACACGGCAGCGCCAGTCCAGGGCCATTCTTCTCGATGAAGGCAAGCCGCAATACGCCGCGCTGGATGAGGACCGCCGCGAGCCGGCCTTCGTACTGCACGTAATGGACGCCGATGGCAACAACATCCGACAGATTTCATTTAACCAGAGCCACGACCTTGACCCTGCGGTACTCGACGACGGTCGTGTCGTGTTCAGTCGCTGGGACCACGCCGGTGCGAACAACGAAATCAATCTCTACGCGGTCCGCCCCGATGGCACGAATCTCGAGCTGCTCTATGGAGCAAACAGCCATGCAACGGGAACGGATGGGGCCGAGATTCATTTTCTCGATCCGCGACCGACCGCCAACGGCGCGCTGCTCGTTCGATCGCAACCGTTCACCGCTGCCGATCTCGGTGGCGAACTGCTGGAGATCGACGTGACCCAGTATGTCGAGAATACGCAACCGACATTGCCAAATCTCGGCGTGCTGAGTGGCCCGGCCCAGAAGCCGGCGACGGAAAACCTTGTCAGAACGATCGAAGGACCGTCCCCGGGTGGCCGCTACAGTGCGGGCTATCCATTGCGCGACGGCAGCGGAAGACTGCTGGTCAGTTGGAGCGCGTGTCGACTGCTTGAGAATGCGCGCATCGTGCCCTGCACTGCGGATCGTCTCGAAGCGGATACGGTCGTCACCGCAGCGCCCTTGTATGGGATCTGGATGTACGATCCGCGCGAGGGAACACAGCTCCCGGTGGTCGCACCGGTCGAGGGATGGGTCTACACCGATATCGTCGCCTTGCAGCCACTGGCGCTTCCGCCCGTCCTGCTCGACGGTACGGCGGGCGTCGACTATGACGCCGAGCTGGCCGCCGAACAGGTCGGCCTGCTCGATATCCGCAGCGTCTATGATATCGACGGCGTGGACCTGTCACCCTCGGGCATAAGCGCGACGGCAGACCCGGCTCAAACATCGGCCGGCGAACGTCCCGCCCGTTTCATTCGAATCGAAAAGCCCGTGAGCATCCCCGATGAAGATGTGCTTGATTTCGACAACAGCGCATTTGGCGTCACATCGGCCTTCGGCATGCGGGAAATACTCGCCTATGCCCCTGTCGAGCCCGATGGCTCCGTGCGGATCAAGGTACCGGCCAACGTGCCGCTGGCGATCAGCGTGCTCGATGGCAATGGGCAACGAATCGGCCCCCGTCACGAGAACTGGCTGCAGTTGCGACCAGGCCAGGAGCTGCACTGCGATGGCTGCCACGATCCGGCCGGCGGACTGTCACACGGCCGCAGCGAGCTGTTCAGCCCCGTCAATGGCGGTGCAGTTACGACCGGCCTGCCGTTCCCGAATACGAACCCTGCGCTGTTCGCCGACTTCGGCGAGACCATGGCCCAGACTCGCGCACGCATCAGTTGCCAGAACGATTGCGCCGACCTGCTGCCTTCGCTCGACATTGTCTACGATGACGTCTGGACGGATCCGGCGACGGCTGGCCGGGAGCCGGATGCCGGATTTGCGTGGCGCTATTCGGATCTACAGACGCCGGCGCCGGCAACGCCGGATTGCATTAACAACTGGAGTTCGGGATGCCGCGCCGTCATCCACTACGAGCAGCACATTCATCCCTTGTGGAGCAAACCGCGTATCACGCTTGCCGATGACGGGGTCACGGTGCTGGCGGACGACACCTGCACCAGCTGCCACTCGCAGGTGGATGCCGCAGGGCTGGTGCAGGTGCCCGCCGGGCAGCTCGAACTGACCGATGGCCCTTCCAGTGACGTGCCCGAACATTTTCATGCCTACCGGGAGTTGCTTGCGACGGACAATGAGCAGGAAATCGTCGAGGGCGTATTGCAGGACCGCCTGGTGCAGGTCGGCATCGATCCCGTTACCGGTCAGCCTCAGTTCCAACCCGTACCGGTTCCGGCGCCGGCGCGCGCGGGCAGCGCCGTCGACTCTGTGCGCTTCTTCTCAATATTCGCGCCTGCCGGCACTCATGCGGGTCGCCTGACTCCCGCCGAGTTGAAGCTCGTCTCAGAATGGCTGGACATCGGCGGGCAATACTACAACGACCCGTTTGTAGCGCCGATCAACTAAATGCCCCTCAAGCTGCTGGCCGCGTTCACCGTCCTCGGCACTCTCGTTTCCTGCCATGCAGCCGCAACGAGCAGCCCGCAGGAAGTCGTCGTACAGGACCCGTACCTGGAGTTCCACAGTGGTCCCGGGCGCGGCTATCCGGTGCTGCAGGTCGTCGACCGTGGGGACTCGGTAGAACTGCTGCGCCGTCGCACCGACTGGATAAAGGTGCGTAGCGCAAAGGGCCGGGAGGGGTGGGTGCACCGCGATCAACTCGAGCGGACGCTGACCCCGACCGGCGAATCTGTCGAGTTGCCGGGTCCCGCGCCCGAGAGTCGTGCAGCGCACCGTTGGGAAGTCGGTCTAGCGACCGGCGACTTCGAAGGTGCCAGCGTCGTCTCCGCGACGGCTGCCTATAGCCTGACCCGCACCCTGCAACTCCGCGTCGACGCGTCGCACCTGCTGGGTGATTACTCCGACGGCTGGCTGGCAACGGGCAGTCTCAGCCACATCTTCATTCCCGAGTGGCGCGTGTCGCCATTCGTCAGCCTCGGCGGCGGAGTCGTGCACATCGCGCCGAAGGGAACCATCGTAAAACCAGAGGACCGGACTGATTCGACCGCTTACGCCGGCATCGGACTGCGCGGATACCTCACCAACCGCTTCCTGCTGCAGCTCGAATACCGCAGCTTCGTCGTCTTCACGAGCCGGGACGACAACGAGGAGATAACCGAATGGACCGTGGGATTCAACTACTTCTTCTGAACATCGTCGCGGCCGCTGTGCTGCTGCCCGCACAACGGGCCGATGCGCAGGAGCCGGCAGCGGGTAACGGCGAGACGCCGCAGGTCGTGGAGCCGCGCGTCGAACGGCGCGAAATCCACACACCGAAAATCGACACCGAAAACTGGGAGGCCGGCCTTTTCGTCGGAACGATCAGCATCGAGGACTTTGGCGCCAGCCTTCTTTACGGAGGTCGAATTGCGTATCACTTCACGGAAGACGTGTTTGCCGAGGCGACGATCGGCTCGTCCAAGGCCGGCAAGACGAGCTACGAGGACCTCAGCGGCAGTGTCGACCTGCTGACCGACAGCGAACGCCAGTTCACTTACTACGACCTGGCCGTCGGCTGGAATGCGTTACCGGGTGAAGTCTTTTTCGGCGGGGAGAGGGCCATGCCAAGCGCGGTCTACTTCACGCTTGGCGCAGGCAGCACCCGCTTTGGAGGAGACGATCACTTTACGCTGGCGATTGGTACCGGGCTGAGACTTCTCGTAACCGATTGGATCGCGCTGCACCTGGACGCACGCGATCTGATGTTCGACTCGGACCTGCTCGGAAAGAGCAAGATCACCCAAAATTTGCAATTTAATCTTGGTGTTACAGCATTTTTCTAAAGTTGGAACTGCTATGAAAATACCCCGAATCCTGTTGCTTCTTTCCCTGTGCGGCGCATCGATCACACCGACGTTGGCTGCGGACGCCTACCAGCAGGCGGCGGATTTCACGCTGCCCGCCCGCGACGGCGGGCAGCTTCAACTCAGCGATTTGCAGGGCCAGGTCGTAATGATCAATTTTTGGGCGACCTGGTGTGGCCCGTGCCGCCAGGAGATGCCGCTACTCGAGCAGATCCAGGCGAAGTACGAGCCACTGGGCTTCACGGTACTCGGCGTCAACGTCGAACCCGACAGCGCGGCCGCGATCGAATGGCTCAGAAATACACCGGTGACTTTCCCGGTTCTGTTCGACGTACGCAACGAAGTGGCCGAGGAATTTGGCGTGCAGGGCATGCCGAGCACCGTGTTCGTCGATCGTGACGGCCGGGTGCGCCACGTGCATGCGGGCTACAAGCCGGGCGACGAGGCCAAGTATGCGGACGTAATTCGCAGTCTGGTCAGGGAGTGATGATGAAACCCGTACTCCGCCTCACTGGCCTGGTGGCTGTGCTCTCGCTGACGGGCTGCGCGACCGAGCCCTGGGTTAAACCCTACGAACGCCAGAACCTCGCTGATCCGATCATGAGCGCCGACCGAAACCCGGTCTCGTCGGCCTACATCAACCACGTTTTCGAAGCGCGTGAAGGCGCCAGGGGCGCCCTTGGCAGTCACGGAGGCGGCTGCGGCTGTAACTGAGATGAACGCCGTGCGCATTCTTGCTTCCATCGCGACCATCGGACTGTTTCTCGCCGCCCTGCCGGCTCGCGCCGCCGTGCTCCCCGAGGAACGGGCGGATCTGCTCTACCATCGCTATGACGGCGGTGGCGTAACGGTGGACGGCCCTTCGTTGCTGGTACGGAAGAATTTTGCGGAAAAATACTCGGTCGCCGCGAACTACTACGTTGACATGGTTTCCAGCGCGTCTATCGACGTCGTCACAACGGCGAGCCCGTACAAGGAAACCCGCACCCAGACCAGTCTCGGATTCGACATGCTGCGGGACAAGACGACGTACAGTCTCAACGTGACCAACAGCGACGAAGACGATTACGAGGCCAATACGGTCGGCTTCGATATCAGCCAGGACATGTTCGGGGACCTGACAACCCTCTCGATCGGCTTCAGCCGCAGCTGGGACCAGGTGCGCAGGAACGGAGACCCCGGGTTCGAGGAGCCCATCGACCGGATCAACTACCGCTTTGGACTGTCCCAGATTGTCACACCCTCGCTGATCATGGGTTTTGCGTATGAGCTCATTACCGATGAGGGTTACCTGAACAACCCCTACCGTTCGGTACGCTACCTCGACCTGGAGAGTTCGACCGGTTACGCGTTTGAGCCCGAGGTCTATCCGCATACGCGCACCAGCAATTCCGCTGCAATCAGCGCGCGCTATTTTCTACCCTACCGCGCGGCCGTGCATGGCGAGTACCGCTACTTCAACGACACCTGGGGCGTTGACGCAAACACCCTGCGCATCGGATACACCCAACCCTGGGGCGCGCGCTGGATATTCGAGATTGGCTATCGCTGGTATGGCCAGTCTGCCGCGGATTTCTATGCCGACCTGTTCCTGCGCCCAAACGCACAGAACTTTATGGGCCGCGACAAGGAATTGAGCACCTTTGACAGCAACATGATCAATCTGGGCGTAACCTATGAGCTGCCTTCGTTCGGCTGGAACTTCATCAAGAACTCAACGTTGAACTTCTTCTACGATCACAGCTATTACAACTACGACGATTTCCGCGACATCACGAAGGGCGGAATTCCCGGCACGGAACCGCTTTATCACTTCAACGCGGACGTCTTCCGCTTGTTCATATCGGGCTGGTTCTAGTCACGCGGCGCGGCGAACGAGCCTCGCGCTGCGCCGGGCGTGGCGGCGGCCCACTCGTGCAATCGGGACCTGCTGCGTGATGCAATGTATGTTGCCGCCGCCGAGCAGTATCTCGCGGCTCGGAACGCCAATGACCTCGCGCTCGGGAAACAGTGCCTTCAGTTTCCGCAGAGCGGCGTTGTCGTGCCGGCTGTCGAGTAGCGGCGCGACGACGCAACGGTTGCCAATGTAGAAGTTCACGTAGGAGCCGGCGAGGCGGCTGCCTGCCTCCCGCGGTGCGAATGCACCGGCGCGGTCCAGGCCTTCGGCCTCCTGCTTCGTCATGTACAAAGGTCCCGGCTGCACTATCTTGTGCACCTCAAGTGCACGGCCCCGCGCATCGCGCGCCGCCTTGAGCCGCTCCCAGGCATCCCGGGAGATTTCATATTGAGGATCGCTACGATCCTTCGTCCACGTCAGCGCAACGACGCCCGGGCGAACAAAGCAGCACAGGTTGTCCACGTGACCGTCTGTCTCATCAAGATAGACGCCCCGAGGCAGCCAGATGATCGACTCGACCGACAGATACTTCGCAAGCAGCGACTCGACTTCGGTGCGCGAAAGGTTCGGATTGCGGTTCGGGTTCAGCAGGCATTCCTCGGTGGTCAGCAAGGTGCCCTGCCCGTCCACGTGGATCGACCCGCCCTCCAGGACCAGCGGCGCCCGGTACCGGTCTCGGCCCTCGATTTCGAGCACTTTCTGCGCTACGGCATCATCGAGGTGCCAGGGCCGGTAAAGCCCGCCGTGCAATCCACCCCAGGCGTTGAACTGCCAGTCGACGCCCCGGCATCCTCCGCGGTCGTTGACAACAAACGTCGGACCGACATCGCGCATCCATGCATCGTTGCTGGACATTTCTGTCACGCGCACTTCCGGTGGCAGTCGCTCACGCGCATTCGCGTATTGCGCTGCCGAAACCGCCATCGTGACCGGCTCACTACCCGCAATCGCTGCCGCTACGGCCGCGAAGGCCTGTTGAGCTGGCTTGCCGCCGTTCCGCCAGTTGTCCGGTCGTTCCGGCCACAGCATCCAGCAGCCGGCATGCGATTCAAATTCGCCCGGCATGCGGTAACCGCTGGACCGCGGTTGAGTCGCCAGTGTTCTGCTCATTGCATCCGCCTCAAGAAGCACGATATAACAATTTTAAATCAACTAGTTAAGGCATATTTCTCGATAGTGAGTGAAAAATGACAGCGGGCAACTTAGATACGGATACGCCGCAGCCGAAGCGCATTCGCAATCACGCTGACGGAACTGAGCGACATGGCCGCCGCCGCAAAAGCCGGACTCAACAAGAACCCCGATACCGGATAGAGGACTCCGGCAGCCAGGGGAACGCCGAGACTGTTGTAGCCGAAAGCGAAGGCCAGGTTCTGGCGGATGTTTTTCATTGTCGCCTCGCTCAGCCTGACGGCCCGGCCGATTCCCCGTAAGTCGCCGCTGATCAACGTCACCGCCGCGCTCTGTTTCGCAATGTCGGTACCATTGCCCATCGCAATTCCGACATCGGCCGTGGCCAGTGCCGGCGCGTCATTGATACCGTCTCCGGCCATCGCAACCTTGCGGCCCTCGCCCTGCAACCGGCGGATGACGTCAGCTTTCTGTTCCGGCAGCACACCGGCAACCACTTCGTCGATACCGAGGCTCGATGCGACGGCACGGCCAGTGCTTTCATGATCGCCCGTCAGCATGACGAGGCGCAGGCCAGCATCCTTCAATTCGCGGACGGCCTGCGCCGTTGTCGGCTTGATCGGATCAGCCACGCCAATGAGTCCAAGCAAAGCCCCTTCGACCGCGACGTACACGATGGTTTGCGCCGCTGTGCGCAGATGCTCCGCGGTTCCATCCAGCGGTGCAACATCAACGCCCTTCTGCGCCATGAGTTCGGCTGTACCGATCGCAACCTCGCGCATTTGTACGACCCCTGTCGCGCCGAGTCCCGGCCGGGCCTCGAACCCGCTGCTGCGCCCAAGCCGGATACCCGCGACCACGGCGGCACCGACGATAGCAGCCGCGAGCGGATGTTCGCTGCCCTGCTCGAGACTGGCCGCGTAGCGGAGCAACTCGGATTCAGCCACGCCCGCAAGTGGCATCACGGTCATGACCCTGGGACGCCCCTCTGTCAGCGTCCCTGTCTTGTCGAGTACCAGCGTATCGACATCGCGCAATGACTCGATCGCTTCGGCATCGCTGAACAACACACCGGCCTGTGCGCCCCTGCCCATTGCGACGGTCATCGACATTGGGGTAGCGAGCCCCAGCGCACAGGGGCACGCAATGATTAACGTACTTACGGCAATCACAATCGCGTAGGCCAGCCGTGGCTCAGGCCCGACGGCGGCCCATGTGCCGGCGGCCGTGAACGCGACCAGCACGACCGCCGGGACGAACCACGCCGAGACGCGATCGGCCAGCGCCTGCACCGGTGCCCGGCTGCGCTGCGCTTCGGCGACGGTCATCACGATTCGCGCGAGCAGCGAATCCCCGCCGACGCGCTGAACCTCCATCTCAAACGAGCGCTCGCCATTGAGCGTACCGCCGATCACGGCATCGCCTGCCATCTTGCCGACCGGGATCGATTCCCCGGTTATCATCGACTCATCGATCACCACGCATCCCTCGACGATCGTTCCATCGGCCGGCACTTTTTCCCCGGGGCGCACCCGAAGCCGGTCACCCGGGTTGATCTGCTCCAGCGGAACGTCCGTTTCCTCGCCATTGTCCGCTATCCGCCGGGCGGTCTTTGGCGCAAGGTCCAGCAGCGCCCGTAATGCACCGCCGGTCTCGTGCCGGGCACGCAGTTCCAGGACCTGGCCGAGCAGCACCAGCGTGATGATCGCCGCGGCGGACTCGAAGTACAGGCCCACATTTTCACCGTGGCGAAAAGCCTGCGGAATCAAGCCCGGTGCCAGCGTCGCGACGACACTGAAGCCGAAAGCCAGCACGACACCGAGCCCTATCAGGGTGAACATGTTCAGGTGGCGGGTGCGCAGGGACTGCCACGACCGCTCGAGCAACGGCCGTCC
>Ga0316576_10001948_pt1 | contig 11524 bp, 5 predicted proteins | sample S0NA_FD_203075 | JGI IMG/M metagenome (GOLD analysis project Ga0316576, IMG submission 203075) | Rhizosphere microbial communities from salt marsh grasses in Alabama, United States - S0-2_050615r3r5 | ecosystem: Host-associated > Plants > Roots > Rhizosphere | place: USA: Alabama | collected... | reverse complement strand
GAGATCCTGGTCCCACGGCAGCTCCGGGTAGCGGTACTCGTCGGCCGTCTGCTCGGGCGACCCGTTGAGGATGTAGTAGTAGAAGACGCCGCCGGAGAACTCGACCGTGGATCGCGACTGGTTGAGCTCGGTGTCGATGCCGGCTCGCAGGCTGTGGTCGCCCACGAACCAGTCGAGGTCGAGCCTGTACGCCTCACGGGTGTCGTTGTTCGATCCGCGCGACGACCGCACCCAGCAGCCCGGATACCGGCTCGCCTCGCCGCGATCGTCGACCGCGTACGGGCACTCGTCACCATCGCTGAAGTTCGTGCGGTCGAACTCGTTCCGTCCGGCCTGGGCGGCCAGCAGGAGGCTGTCGGTGAGGACTCCGGTGTACTTCAGGATCGCGTTGCCGCCGCCACGGCTGCGGACGCCGGTACCGCGCACGTCGAGCATCGTCTGGGTGTCCGGGTCGTAGTCCGAGCGCACGAAGTCGACGTCGACGTCATCGGACAGGTAGGTCCCCTCGAGGCGGTGGCTCGGTGCGGGGTTCCAGTCGAGCTTGCCACCCCAGTACGGCGTGGAGGCCTCGTGCAGGTCAGCGACCCCGAAACCGCTGTACACGTCCGTGAACGCGGTGTCGCTGTACCGCACGAACGCGAAGTAGAACAGCCGGTCGCGCACGACCGGGCCGCCGAGTGACGCGTTGACCTCCAGGCTCTCGCGCCGTTCCCGCTGGTTGTCGTCGCGGAACGTGTCGGGTTCCTGCTCCTGGAGAGACTCAGGCTCCCAGTACGCGCTGACGGACCCTCGCAGGGTATTGGTACCGCTCTTGGTGACCATGTTGACGACGCCGCCGGTGGCGCGCCCGAACTCCGCCTCGTAGCCGCCGGTCTTGACCTGTACCTCGTCGACGAACTCCATCGGCACGAAGGTCGACCCCATCATGCGGCGAAAGTCGGTGACGTTGAGCCCGTTGATCAGGAACGAGCTCTCGCCGTAGGACGACCCGTTGAACGACGCGAACCCCTGTCCCGGGGTGTGCAACCCGATGCGCGCCGGCTGCTGCCACAGGTTGTCCGCGGGAAACGTGCCGGGGGCGAGCAGCGCCACCTGGGTGACCTCACGCTGGACCGGGACCGCCTTCATCAGCTCGTCGGCGTTGACGGTCAGGCCCGACACGGTCGACGTCACGTCGATGAGAGGAAGCTCGCCGGTGACGTCGATGGTCTCGGAAAAGCTGCCGATCTCCATTCGGAGGTTGACCGTCACCGTGCGGCCGAGGTCCACCTTCACGGAGCGTCGCACGGCGCGGAACCCATCGAGGCTCGCGGTCAGCTCGTAGCTCGCCGGCGGCAGCGCGGCGAACTGATAGCGACCCTCGGGTCCGGTCCGGCGCACCCGTTCGAGCCCCGTGGCCGGGTTGACCAACCGGACGTCGACGCCGGGCAACGGCTGTGTGTCCGGCGAGGTGATCACGCCGACGACGGCGCCGGTCGTCTCCTGGCCTCCCGCCGGCAGGCACATCAGGCCGACACTCGCGATCAACGAGATCGTCGCCCGGCGCATGGGACCCTCCCCGCCGGATCGCCCGCACCATCGCAGGCCCTGGCGCGAGTGCCGGTGCGCTCCTGGGAGCGCCCGGCGGTGTGCGATGAGGCTCTCCTCGCAATATGTTGCGCGTGGTACCGAAAGGCAAATGAGTCAGATACCGCGGATCATGCAGCTCAACGGTCTCGACCACAGCTCGGGATCGCCCCCGTCCAGGGGTCGGCACGAGCTGGATTGGTCGCGCGGCGGGGCGGGCTCCCGATTCGCGATTGACTTCCGAACGATCGTTTCATACGATCGTTCGCCATGAGGGCCCACGCGGCCGGTTCACCCCACCACCCCGACGACAGTACGGTCGCCACGCGGGAGCGACTGCTCGACACGGCCGAGGAGCTGTTCGCCCGCTCCGGCTACGCCGGCACCTCGGTTCGCGACATCACGGCCGCCGCCGACAGCAACCTCGCGGCCGTCAACTACCACTTCGGCAGCAAGCACAACCTGTACCGCGAGACCCTGCTGCGCCGGCTCGCCACCATCCGGCGACAGCGGCTGGCGGCACTCGAGACCGCCTCCGCCGCCGAGACAGGCGAAGGGCGGCTCGCCGTCATCCTGCGGAGCTTCGCCGAGGCGTTTCTCGCACCGATACGCGAGACGCCGGCCGAGCAGCGGCCGATGCAGCTGCTGATGCGCGAGATCGTCGATCCACAGCTGCCCCGCGGCCTGTTCGAGGCCGAGCTCGTGCGGCCCGTGCAGCGCGCGCTGACCACCGCCATCGCCTCCGCGGCGCCCGCACTCGACGCGCGTACCGTCCGGTTGTGCGCCCAGTCGTTCCTCGCCCAGCTCGTGCACGTCCTGCACGCCGAACGGTTCGCGCCGAGCGAGGAGGACCGTGCCGACCACCTCGAGCCCGCGGACCTGGTCGACCACATCGTCCACTTCACCCTCGCCGCCCTCGACCGTCTGCAGGAGACCAGGTCATGACCAGTTTCCGGAACCGGCTCCGCACCGCCGCGGTCGCCAGTGTCGTCGTGGTCGGAATCGGCTGCTCGTCGCTCGGCCCCCGGGGCCTGACCGAGGACGCCCCGCTTCCGGAGGCCCCTGAACGACCGGCGCGCATCGAACCCCCCACCCCGCCTCCCGCGACTGCGGCCGAACTGCCCGAGCAGCTGCTCCAGCCTGACTCCACGTTCACGCTGGCCGATGTCGTCGACATCGCCCTGCGACACAACCCCGCCACGCGAGCGGCCTATCTCGAGGCGATCGCGGCCGCGGAGAAGCTCGAGGCCGACCGGTCCGCCTACTACCCGCGGATCGACCTGTCGGCGGACGTCACCCGCACCCAGCAGAGCGCGCTCGGCGGCCAGTTCGACTTCCTGCAGACCAGCTACGGACCCGCGGTCGACCTCAGCTGGCTCGTGCTCGACCTCGGTGGACGCGCCGCCGACGTGGAGGACGCCCGCCTCGCCGTCCTGACCGCCGACTGGAGCCACACCGCGGTGGTCCAGGACGTCATCCTCGCCGTCCAACAGACCTACGTCGAGTACCTCAACGCCAAGGCGCAGCTGGTGGCGGCCCGGGCGAGCGTCGACGAGGCCGAGACCGCGCTGACCGCGGCAACGGTCCGTCACGATGCCGGCGTCGCGACCATCGCCGAGGTCCTGCAGGCCCGCACCGCGCGCTCCCAGGCGCAGCTCGCCGTCGACCAGCTGACCGGTCGGGTGATGGCGCTGCGCGGCGCGCTCGCCACGGCCATGGGCCTGCCCGCCAACCTGCCCTACGACGTCGGCGAGCTCCCACCCGACCTGCCGCTGGAGGCGACAACCCGCTCGGTCGAGTCGTTGATCGAGCAGGCGCGCAGCCTGCGGCCCGACCTCGCCGCCGCACGCACCGAAGCCGAGCGCGCCGCGGTGCACGTCCGCTCGGTGCGTGCCGACGGGCAGCCGAGCCTGGTCGCGTCCGCGACGGCGGGCCGCGACTACTACCACCCGTCGACCTTCGCCGACTCCGCGGACTCGTGGTCCGCCCGCCTGCTGCTCCGGATCCCCGTGTTCACCGGCTTCGAGGTGAAGCACAACGTCGCCCGCGCCGAGGCCCAGGCGGAGGCGGCTGCCGCCCGCGCCGAGTCCATCGAACAGCAGGTGATCCTCCAGGTCTGGACCAGCTACTACGGCCTCGAGACCGCCACCCAGCTGGTGCGGACCACGACCGACCTGCTGGCCAGCGCCGAGCAGTCGGAGCGGGTCGCCCTCGGGCGCTACCGCGAAGGCGTCGGCACCATCATCGACCTGCTTGCCGCGCAGGCGGCTCTCGCTGACGCCAGGGCGCAGCACATCACGGCACGCGCCTCGTGGTTCTACGCGCTGGCGCAGCTCGCCCGGGACACCGGTACCGCCTCGCCCACTCTCCAGGCCGCTGTCGGCGTGACCTCCGAACCGAGGACCCCATGAACCGACCACACCGTTCGACCGCCCCGTCCCGTTCACGGGTGCACCGCCTGCTCTCGCTCACCACGCTCGCGCTGCTCACGGTCGCCTGTGGCCCGGACGAGGCGCCGCAGCGCGCTGCGCCGCCGCCGGTCCCGGTGTCCGTCGGCCAGGTCAAGGTCACGACGGTCGACGTCGCCGTGCACGCGATCGGCCACGTCGAACCGATCGAGACGGTGGCGGTCAAGGCGCGGATCGGGGGCGAGCTGCAGGCCATCCACTTCACCGAGGGCGCGCCGGTCACGACTGGCCAGCTCCTGTTCACCATCGATCCCCGGCCCTACCGCGCCGCCCTGGCCCAGGCGGAGGCGGTGCTCGCCCGCGACCGGGCCCTTCTCGCGAAGGCCGAGGCCGACATCACGCGCTACGCCGACCTCGTGGAGCAGGACTTCGTGACCCGAGAGCAGTACGACCAGATCACCGCCGACGCGGCCGCGCTGCGGGCGGCGGTGGCCGCCGACGAGGCGAACGTCGACACCGCACGCCTGAACCTCGAGTACTGCACCGTCACCGCCCCGATTTCCGGTCGCACCGGCAATCTGACGCTCAAGGTGGGCGCCCTGGTCAAGGCGAACGACGACCGCGGCATGGTCACGATCAACCGGATCCGCCCGATCCATGTCGCGTTCTCAGTCCCGGCCCAGCACCTGTCGCAGGTGCAGGCCCACCGCGACGAAGGGGTCCGCGTGCTCGCCACGTTGCCGACCGACGGCGACACCACCGCCGAGGGTCGGCTGACGTTCGTCGACAACGCCGTCGACCCCACCACGAGCACGATCCTGCTCAAGGCGACCTTCGACAACCGGGACGAGCGCCTGTGGCCGGGGCAGTTCGTCGACCTGCGGATGATCCTCGCCAGGGAGCCCGACCGTCTGGTGTGCCCGGCCGCCGCGATCCAGACCGGCCAGCAGGGGCAGTTCGTCTTCGTCGTACGTGAGGACGACACCGTCGAGCTGCGTCCGGTCACGGTGGTCCGGTCTGACGAGGTCGAGGCGGTGATCGCGGACGGGCTCACCGCTGGAGAGACCGTGGTCACCGACGGCCAGCTGCGGCTGGTCACGGGGTCGTCCGTGGTCGTCAAGGACGCGGTCGGTACCTCGGGAAACGGCTCATGACAACCTCCGAGCTGTTCATCCGCCGACCCGTCATGACGACGCTGGTGATGGGGGGCATCCTGATCTTCGGTGGCATGGCCTACCGTCGCCTGCCGGTGTCCGACCTCCCCAACGTCGACTTCCCCACGATCCAGGTGTCGGCATCTCTGCCAGGCGCCAACCCGGACACCATGGCGTCATCGGTGGCGACACCGCTCGAGAAGGAGTTCTCGACGATCGCCGGTGTCGACTCGATGAGCTCGTCGAGCTCGCTTGGCAACACCTCGATCGTGCTCCAGTTCGCGCTCGATCGTGACCTCGACGCCGCCGCCCAGGACGTGCAGGCGGCCATCTCGCGCGCGAGTCGACAGCTCCCACAGGACATGCCGACCCCGCCGACCTACCAGAAGGTCAACCCTGCCGATCAGCCCATCCTGTACCTCGCGCTGACCTCCCCGACACTGCCGCTGTACGAGCTCGACGAGTACGGCCAGACCATGATGGCGCAGCGGATCTCGACGATCTCGGGCGTCGCCCAGGTGCAGGTCTACGGGTCACAGAAGTACGCGGTCCGGATCCGCCTCGACCCCCGTGCCCTGGCGACCCGTGGCATCGGCATCGACGAGGTCTCGCGCGCCGTCCAGTCGGCGAACGTCAACCTGCCGAGCGGCATCCTGTACGGACCGGAGCGGGCCTACACCCTGCAGGCGAACGGCCAGCTGACCCGCGCCATGGACTACCGGCCGCTGGTGGTCGCGTACCGCGACGGACGACCGGTACGGCTCGACGAGATCGGCTCCGTGTGGGACAGCGTCGAGAACGACAAGACCGCGGCCTGGTACGTCGACCAACGCGCCGTGGTGCTCGCGATCCAGCGCCAGCCGGGGACCAACACGGTCAAGGTGGCCGAGTCCGTGCGGGAGCTGCTGCCCACCTTCGAGCGGCAGCTGCCGGCGAGCGCCTCGCTCGCGGTGCTGTTCGACCGATCGGTTTCGATCCACGAGTCGGTCGAGGACGTCAAGCTCACGCTGCTGATCACCCTGTGCCTGGTCGTGGTGGTGATCTTCCTGTTCCTCCGCAACCTGTCGGCGACCGCGATCCCCTCGCTCGCCATGCCGATGTCGATCGTCGGGACGTTCGCGGTCATGCAGCTGCTCGATTACTCGGTCGACAACCTGTCACTGATGGCGCTCACTCTGTCCGTCGGCTTCGTCGTCGACGACGCGATCGTGATGCTCGAGAACATCGTGCGTCACATGGAGATGGGCAAGCCGCCCATGCAGGCGGCGCTCGACGGCTCGCGCGAGATCGGCTTCACGATCGTGTCGATGACGCTGTCGCTCGCGGCCGTCTTCATCCCGGTGCTGTTCATGGGCGGGATCGTCGGCCGGTTGTTCCGCGAGTTCGCGGTGACGATCGGCGTCGCGGTGTTGATCTCGGGTTTCGTCGCCCTGACCCTCACGCCGATGCTGTCGAGCCGGTTCATCCGACCGCCCCGCGACGTCGAGCACCACGCCCTGTACAACTTCTTCGAGCGGTTCTTCGCCCGCCTGTTGCAGATCTACGAGACCGGACTGACCTGGTCGCTGCGACACCGGTGGACGATGATCCTGCTCACCGTCGTGATCACAGCGTTCACCGTCGTGCTGTTCATCGTCGTGCCGAAGGGCTTCATCCCGTCCCAGGACATCGGCCAGATCTTCGGCCAGGTCGAGGCGATCGAGGGCATCTCCTTCGAGGCGATGGTCGAGCACCAGCTCGAGGTCGCCGACATCCTGCGTGCCGATCCCAACGTCGAGGCGTTCATGTCGTCGGCGGGGGGTCGCGGTGGCTTCGGGGCTTCCAACACCGGCTTCTTCTTCGCGCGCCTCAAGCCTCGCTCGGAGCGGGAGATGACCGCGGACGAGGTGGTGCTCTCCCTGCGGCCGAAGCTCAGCCAGATCCCGGGCATCCGCGTCTACATCCAGAGCCCGCCGGCGATCCAGGTCGGTGGCCGACGCAGCGCCGCCCAGTACCAGGTGACCCTGACCGGACCCGACACCGACGAGCTGTACGAGGCGGCCCCGCGGCTCGAGGAGGAGCTGCGGGCGAATCCGCTGCTCGTCGACATCGCCACCGACCTGAAGCTGAAGAACCCCCAGATCGAGATCGACATCGATCGGGACCGGGCGGCCGCGGTCGGCGTCACCGCGCTCGCCATCGAGGAGGCGCTGTACACGGCGTACGGCAGCCGTCAGATCTCGACCATCTTCGCACCCAACAACCAGTACCGCGTGATCATGGAGCTCGACCCGGAGTTCCAGACCGACATCGTCGACCTCTCGCTGCTGTACGTGCGGGCGGACACGGGCGACCTGGTACCGCTGGACTCGCTGGTGCGCGTGACGCCGGGCCTCGGGCCGCTGACGGTCAACCACTCCGGCCAGGTGCCGGCGGTGACCCTGTCGTTCAACCTCGCCGAGGGCGTGTCGCTCGGCCAGGCCACGGCCGAGGTGGAACGGCTCGCCCGCATGACCCTGCCGGCCACGATCTCGACGTCGTTCCAGGGCACGGCCCAGGCGTTCCAGTCGTCGATGCAGGGCCTCGGGCTGCTGCTCGCGGTGGCGATCCTGGTGATCTACCTGGTGCTGGGCATCCTGTACGAGAGCTTCATCCACCCGGTGACGATCCTGTCGGCACTGCCGCTCGCCGGCGCGGGCGCGCTGGCGACGCTGCTGCTGTTCGGTGTCGACCTCAACATCTACGCGTTCGTCGGCGTGATCATGCTCGTCGGGCTCGTCAAGAAGAACGGCATCATCATGATCGACTTCGCCCTCGAGGCGCAGCGCGAGGGCCGCAGCGCCACCGAGGCGATCCACGAGGCGTGCGTCGTGCGGTTCCGGCCGATCATGATGACCACCATGGCCGCGTTCTTCGGCACGCTGCCCATCGCGCTCGGCATCGGCGCCGGCGCCGAGGCGCGCCAGCCGCTCGGCCTGGCCGTCGTCGGCGGGCTCGTGGTGTCGCAGTCGCTGACCCTGTTCGTGACCCCGGTGGTCTACACCTACATGGACACCCTGCAGTCGTGGCTCGGCCGCCGGCTGTGGTTTCTCAAGGGCACGCACAGTCCCGACCCCGTGACCGGCACGCCGTGACCGGTCAGCGAACCGGTGGCCGACCCTCCGTCAGAACCGGTCCTCGAGGCTGGTGGCGTAGCCGGTGAGCTCAGCGTAGCCCTCGCCGGCGTGGGAGCCGGTGACGGCGACGGGACCCTCCCAGTAGATCGCGCCCGTGGAGGTGGAGCCGTCGAGCTCGGCGGCGTCGAGGAGCGGCTCGACGACGAGGTCGAGGCCGTCGGACGGCACCCGAATGCGCCAACCGGACGGGTAGGTGGCGCCGGTGGCCGGGCTCGTCCAGCTGCCGGTGGGCTCGAGTGAGACGTCAGTGAGACCGAGCTTCCGGGTCGTGCGGTCGGCCGCGACGAAGGTGCCGGAGGAGAACGGGTCGGGCGTGCCGTCGGATCGCCGGAGCCGGTAGACCATCAGCTCGGACCCGTCGTCCAGCCGAAGGCTGAACCAGTCCCAGCCGGCGACCCCTTCGCCGAGCTGGGAGGTGCCCCACTCGTGGTCGAACCAGCCGGCGCCGGACACCTCGACCTCGCGATCGCCGATTCTCAGCGCGCCATCGACCGCGAGCCGGGTCCAGCTCAGATAGGCGGAGGCGTTGCCGGGGTCCGGACCCTTCTGCGAGTAGCCGTCGACGCCCTGGCGGACGAGCGGCTCGGTGGGGCGGTAGCGCAGCTCGACCGCGATCCCCGCCGCGCGGTCGGCGGCGCAGGCGGTCATCACGTCGTCCGCCGAGCGGTCCAGCGTCCAGTCGCCGAGCCACACGCGGAGGTCGTCGGTGGCGAAGCCGGCGAACGCGCCGTCGGCGCGCCGCACCCGCTCGGCGTGGAGAAACCTCGCACCCTCGACGTCCGTGATGGCGACGTGCGCAGCCACCGCGTGGTGGACGCGCAGCGGCGAGTCGCCGGGCTGCGGCGGCGACGGGTCGAGCCCCTGACGGAAGAAGGTCACCTGTACGCCGTACCGGTCGCCCGCCTCGTCCGTGAGGTTGGCGGTGAGGTACCACCACTCGGTGCGTAGGTCCGGGTGGGCGCCGTGGTCGCGCGGCAGCTCGAGGTCCGGCGGGCCGGTGATCTGCTGCCAGTCGGCCGCGGTGGTCGGGACGGCACAGGCCGCCAGGACCGCCGCGATGACCGCGACGTTACGGGCGCGGATCCGGACGGGGACGCGGCCGTGGGGTGTCATCGTTCCTCCCGCAGGACGGTGGCGGGGTCGAGCCGCAGGGCGGCGACCGCCGGGGCCAGTCCCGCGACCAGGCACGCCCCGGCGACCCACGCCGCGAGCACCGCCACGTCGCGCCACGGCAGCTCGAGGGCGAGGCTCCAGCCGAAGCTCTGCAGGTTCACGACCTCGACCAGGATCACGCCCACCACGAGACCCGCCGCGACGCCGGCGGCGGTAGCCGCGACGCCGAGCAGCGCCGACTCCGCCACCACCATCGCGCCCAGCTGCTGCCGCGAGCCGCCCACCGCACGAACCGTGGCAAGCTCCCGACGACGTTCGCCCACCAGGGTCAGCAACACGGTCACCACCGCGATCACCGCCACCACCGCCGCCACGACCGACAGCGCGGTGGTGATCGCGAAGGTGCGCTCGAACGCCGCCAGCACCTCGCGCTTGAGCTCGCGATTGACGAACGCCTCGATCAGGAACCGACCCCGGGCCGCGTCCAACAGCCGGTCGCGTGCCGCCTCGGCGTCCGCGGCGTCGGGCAGGAACACCGCCATGTCGAGGGGACCGCGACCCGGGAACCGGTCGAGGAAGAACGACCGGTCCACCACCACGAGGCCGTGGGAGCGCGAGTAGTCGGAGAACACGCCCACCACCTCGAAGGTCAGGGGACCGCCGGGCAGGTCGAGGGTGACCTCGTCGCCTTCGGAGACCCCGAACCGGTTGGCGAACGGCTCGTTGACCACCGCACCACGAGTCGTCCACGCCTCGGCGAACACGTCGCGCGAGTCGCGGCCCGGAAAGGCGACGCTGCCGTGCTCCGCGACCACGTCGAACGCCGCACCTGCGAAGCTCACCGGTCGCCCCTCGTAGGTGATGTCCACCGAGTAGAACGGGTCCACGTTGTCGTCGCCGAAAAGCCCCTCGGCCAGCTCGACGATGGCCGGATCGAGCTCGCCGGTGGGCACCCCACGCTCCATCGCCAGCGGCCGCACCCACACGTCGGCGCGCATGCCCTCGTCGGTCCACCGCTCGACGGTGCCCCGGAACGAGGTCACCATCGTCACGATCGCCACTGCCAGCGCGACCGCGACGGCGACGGCGCCGGCGGCCCAGGCCGCCCGCCGTCGTCCCGCGGACAGCGCCGCCATCGCGAGCCGGACCGCGGGGCCGGCGACGCGGCCGAGGGGCCTGGAACCTGCACGCGCCAGCAGATCGAGCAGCGGCCCCGATCCCACCAGCAGCATCGCCATCACCGCCAGGCACGCCACCATCGCGGCGATCGGCAGGCCGGCCCACGCCGGCTGTCCGGTGAGCCACCACGCGAATCCCGCCAGGGCGGCCAGGATCGCCCCGTCGAGCACCAGAACGCCGAGCCGCAGCCGCCGCGGCGCCTCGTCGCGCAGCCCCTGCAGCGGCGGCGTGCGGAGCGCCTCCTCCAGCGGCAGGATCGCGGCGAGCAGCGACACCACCAACGCGAGGCCGAGCCCCAGCACGATCAGCCACCCCTCGGCCTCGATGTCGGTGGTCAGGCTGCCGCGCAACAGGGCGGCCACCGAGTAGCGCACGCTCGCCAGGGCGGCCCTCGCACCCAGCAGCCCCCCCGCCACGCCGAGCACGCCGCCGACGATTCCGATCAGGCCCGCCTCGGCCACGACGGCACCCGCGATCTGGGTCCGGGAGGCTCCCAGCGAGCGCAGCAGGGCGATCGTGTACCTGCGCTGCACCACCGAGGTGGCCAGGGTGGTGGCCACCAGCACCGCCCCGACGATCATCGAGATCGCCGACAGTGCCGTGAGGTTGAACCGCAGCGACGCCACCATCTGCTCGGCGGTCTCGCGGCGTCGGGACGGCGGCGCCACCGTCACGTCCTCGGGGACCAGCTCGAGGGTACGGCGGCGCAGCTCGTCGGCGGTCACGCCGGCGCGCGGCGCGAGCTCGATCCGGTCGACCCGGTCACCGCGACCGAACAGCTCCATGGCGAGGGCCACGTCCATCAGCACCACGCGTCTCCAGACGGTGGCGAGACGTTCGGTGTCGTACAGCCCTACGATCTCGAGTTCCTCGGCGCGAGCGCGGGCGCTGAGGGTGATCGAATCTCCGACATCGAGGTCGAGATCGGACGCCAGCTGACGCGGCAGCA
>Ga0316576_10001947_pt1 | contig 11526 bp, 11 predicted proteins | sample S0NA_FD_203075 | JGI IMG/M metagenome (GOLD analysis project Ga0316576, IMG submission 203075) | Rhizosphere microbial communities from salt marsh grasses in Alabama, United States - S0-2_050615r3r5 | ecosystem: Host-associated > Plants > Roots > Rhizosphere | place: USA: Alabama | collected... | reverse complement strand
GCCTTATTTCCCCATCTTACTGTTTTAGAGAACATCCGCTACGGCCTGCGCTTTCATCAAATAGACCATAAAGAGGCGGAAGCGCTGCTGTCTTTTCTCCTGGAGACCTTAAGGATTTCTCATCTCGGCTCCCGCTTTCCCACCCATCTCAGCGGTGGCGAGAAACAGCGGGTTGCCCTGGCGCGGGCCCTGATCATCAAGCCTATGGTCCTCCTCCTGGATGAACCTCTTTCCGCCCTCGACCCGGGATTTCGGGAGGAGATCGGGGGGCTTTTAAAAGCCTTGCATGCCTCCTCTGAGGTCACCTTCATCATGGTCACGCATAATTTCGCAGAAGCACTGTCTTTGGCGAGCCGGGCCGGGGTGATCAATAACGGCAGGATCGAACAGGAAGGCACGGTCACAGATATCTTCCAGAAGCCATGCAGCCTTTTTGTGGCCAACTTCATCGGCATGAAAAATCTTTTTCCGGCGAAGTTTGGCTCCGAAAAGGCCTACCTGGATGGCCTGGAACTCAAACTGGCAGGCACCCCCATAAACGGCCAGAGCTATGTGGCCATTCGCCCGGAGGAGATTTTTCTTAACCGGGAGGCTCCTCCGAATAAGGTGAATAGCTTTGGTGGGATAGTAAGTGGGTGCATCGATTACGGCTTTTTCTCCGAAGTACAGGTGGCCGTCAATCAGCTGACTTTTAAAGTGCTAATCACCAAGCGCACTATAGAAGCCCAGGGAATCCAGACGGGGCAACCGGCGTTTCTGTCTTTTGAGCCCACGGCGGTCCATACACTTTAAGCGATGGATGCAGCGCCACCGCCCCGGGAGGCGTTAATTGCCCATCCCCTCGCAGGTGTTCCTCAAAAATCCCCTCTTGATTTTACCGCCAGGGGACTCATTATTAAGGAAGGTCTTTACCGTGAGAGTCCTTCTGTAGGGGCGCACCCATGTTTGCGCCCGCTCGGGCGGACACGCGGGTCCGCCCCTACAACAGACTTTTATTTTCGAGGTTGAGCAAATTCGGCCATTGAAAAGTGATTTGATCATGTCATCCTTAAAAACTGCCCTGAGGCTGACCCAAATTCTGCTGCTAACCCTGTGGCTCGCGGCTGGGACCCATCCCGGTCAGGCTACCGCCTCCGTCTCCAGCCCAGGCCCAAATTCACCAAAGAAGGATTCCATGGGAAACCCGACGAATTTATCAGTGGCCACCTTCGCGGGGGGCTGTTTCTGGTGTGTGGAATCGGATTTTGAAAAGATTCCCGGCGTGGTCAAGGTGATTTCCGGCTATACCGGCGGCACCCAGGCAAACCCCACCTATGGCAATTACGCCGATTCCGGGCACGTGGAGGCGGTGCAGATCTATTTCGACCCGCAGCAGGTCTCCTTTAAAGAATTGTTGGACCACTTCTGGAGGCTGGTGGATCCCACCGATGTCGGTGGTCAGTTTGTGGACCGAGGCCCCCAGTACCGCACCGCCATCTTTTATCACGATGATGAACAGAAGCGTTGGGCCGAAGAGTCCAAAGCCGCGCTGGCGCGCTCGGGTCGCTTTTCAAAGCCCATTGTCACCGAGATCATTAACTTTACCCGGTTCTACCCGGCAGAAGGCTACCACCAGGATTTTTATAAGACACACCCGGACAGGTACAAGTCTTACCGGACCCACTCCGGCCGGGATCAATTTCTGCAGAAAACCTGGGGAAAAAAGGAATAAAAGGTGGGTAGGGTGGGCGTCCCGCCCACCCTCTTGGGGCGAGGTGCGGACAACTACCACAAGGTCATTCGATTCTTGATCGTTTGGTAAGGGGCCGGGGCCAGGTCCCACCTGGGGCCGTAGACATGGACCTTTCGAGTCTCACCCCCCTGGGAAAAAACCTTGCCCCCTTCGTGAATCCAGGCCAATAAACCACCTCTCAGATTGAGCATGATAATCCCCTTTTTACGTAAATCCTGGGCCAGTTTGCCACTGCGGTAGCTGATGGTGCAATACCCGATAATGATGTGGTCCCGATAAGCGTCGAGATTACTCAACAACTCCTCCCGGGTGATGGCCCCCGGCAACATGGAAACCCGCTGTTCCTCCGGAGTGCGAACGTCCACCAGCACCACCTTCTTTTGCCGGGCCAATAAGTCCATAACCTCTGCCGGCGTGATATTAGTCACTTCCGGAAACTCTTTCTTATAGCCGGCGTACATTTCATAGACCGCGGTTTTTTTCTGGGCCTCGGCCGGCGGCGCAGCAGTGCCCTCCCGGTGGCACAGCACCAGGATCAGGGCCAGGGCCCCGGCCGCCAGAAGCCATGTTGGTAGGCAGGATTTCCGCATCATAAGATTTTCAGCCATTCAATAAGAAATCTAAAGAAATCTGTGATTCTGTTAGCCTCATCAACCCCAAAAGTGTTACCTGGTTCCCCGAACACTTGTTATCCATCTCTCCGGCCCCCTAAAGGTAGGTAGGGCGGGGTATCCCCGCCCCTACGTCCCTGGCCCTCTCCCCAAAATGCCCATCAATGTTGAGTTATCTCAGTAGGTCAAAAGCGGGGTTTGTCCCACATAGCGCGGCGCCGACAGTTCCTCCAGCATGAAGTGGGCCACATCAGCCCGGGATATCTTATCGGCTGTTATGCCCCACAGATCAGTGAGCACCCGGTAATTTTCGGTGAGGGGGCCATTGGTGAGAAAGCCGGGCCGCACGATGGTCCAATCCGTGTCGCTGGCCCGGATCAGGGCCTCCTGCCGGTCCTTGTCTTCGTAAATGGTTTTCAGCAGCAAAGGCTTGAAAAGCCGGTCATAGAGCAAACCGCCGTGCCCGGCGCTGTCCCCGGCTCCGATACCGGTGACGCAGACCAGGCGCCGCACCCCGTGCTCTGCCATGGCGGCCAGCACATTTTTGGTCCCCTGGGAAAAAACCGTCACCGGCTTTATGGTCACCCCCACACCGATGGTGAGGCAAACGGCCTCCTGCCCTGCCACCACCTGTTGGACCAGGGAAAGATTAAGAATATCACCTGCCACCGTCTGGAGCCCTGCCGACTGCCGGGGTAAATGCTCCGGGTGGCGCGCCATGGCCGTTACCAGGTGTCCGGCCTGCAGGGCTTGCTCCAGCAGCTGCCGGCCTATGCCGCGAGACGCCCCAATGATCAACAGTTTCATACCCCTCCCCTTTTCCCTAAAAAAGAACTGATCCCGGATAACCAGAGGCCGATCACCGGATCTCATGCAGTTGAGACTGTGGCCAAAGTCTTTTGAGGGAAGGACTGGGAGATCAGAGACCCGGTGGCAGGCGTCTCGCCTGGGTCACCCTCCCCTCTAACCGGGAGAACAGGCATCCTGCCTGTTTATTGCGCAGGCTGTAAGCCTGTGCTCCCTCTTTTTATAAAGGGTTTGGGAGAAGAACCAGGGTTCCACGACCCCAAGCCCCCTTCCCAAATACTGTTTCCACCCATTTCCAGTTATTATATCAATATTTTTAAACCCCTTGGTAAGCTTTTGGAAAGGACTGCCGGCAGGGGCCTGAAATCCGAAATGGTTTGATTCATCCCCCAAAAGGAGTACAATTGAGCAATTCGTATTGTCGGGTGTGGGTTTTATTGAGACAACCTCATGCCCGAGGAGACCGACATGCACTTGAAGACCTTCGGTGGCATACTTCTCTCCCTGATGCTGGTCTTTAATCTGGGCTGCGCCCAGACCCAGTCCTTTATCAAGGCGGATAGCGCCCGAGTGGCCCAAGAAGAGAAGCAAGATTTTTCGATTTATCCCCAAGGAGCCGGCCAGGAGACCGACTGGAACATGTATGAATCCATGGAAGGGGGGGAGTGATGGGCGCCCCTTAAGGCACCCTTGAAGGCGACCGAAGCGTGACCAACAACCCATTGGCTCTTAGGCTAGCTTAGGCAAAATCAAAAACCCTGAAAAGGAATGGCGAATATGCAACGGAATCTCTGGTTGGTAAATTTGGCGATGATCGTGGCTGTAGCCCTAAGCTTGAGCAGTTGCGGCGGCATGCAGGCCCAATCCAAGGAAAACTTGCTCTCGGCTGCCGGCTTTCAGATGAGAATGGCCGATTCCCCACAGAAGCAGGACCAACTGCAATCCATGACCCAACGGAAACTCGTGCCCCACCAGAAAAATGGCCAAGTATACTACACTTTTGCTAATTCCAAATCCGGGCAACTTTACATAGGCAATGCCCAGAACTACCAGCGTTACCAGGAGTTGGCGGCTCAGCAAAGAATGGCCCGGGAGGAGTACATGGCGGCTGAGATGCAAGAGGAAGAGGCCATGGACTGGGATATGTGGGGATATTATGGCCCCATGTGGTAGCCGCGACACCAGGAGCTTCCCGTTCTGAATTGCTTCCGGTTCAGAGCTTCCCCTATCTTTTTATTTTTAGGTAGCAGCTAGCAGGGTATGCTATGAGATATGCTGTGCTCTGCCATGGCTGGGGCGCCGGACAGGCACGTTTTATATCAGGAGACTTCCTGCCCGGGCACAAGACCCGGGTCGATCCTCTATCCAGGTAAACCCAACATGAACACCAATCACATTCCCTACCCCATCGCGAAAATCCTGCTCCCCTATGACGGCAGCCCTTCGGCTCGCCTGGCTCTCGACCTGGCGGCTTCTCTGGGCCAGGCCGGCGGGCCGGCGGTGCAAAATCTGACTTTGCTTCACGTCACTGGCGGCAGCTACCTGGCCAGGCATGTCAAGAACGTGGATCTCAGAGTGACCCGCCTGGATCAGGTCAAGGAATGGCAGAGGGTCCGCCAAAACTATCTGGATCGGGAGATCCTGCCGTTACTGGGTGAAGCCAAGCATCTGCTGCACCGAAACGGTTATGAAGGCCACATTGACATGCGGGTGGCCGAAGGCAAGGTGAGCGAGGAAATCTCCCGCTTGGCCCGGGAGGAATCCTTCTCCACCATCATCATGGGACGGCGGGGCCTTACCCCTCTCAGGGCCTTGCTCCTGGGAAGCGTTACCCGCAAAGTCCTGTCCTTGGCGGAGCAGGTCACCATTTATGTGACCGGTCAGGAAGCGGCTCCCCAAGAGAAGTGTCCCATTTCTCCCCTCCTCCTGCCGGTGGACGGCTCCGACCACAGCCTGGCCGCAGTGCGTCAGGCCGCAGCCCTGGCCCAGGCTTTTCGGGATTCGGCGCCTCGTTTAATCCTGTTCCACGTCGTGGACATCGCGCTTTTGGGATTATCTTTCCAAGAAGGAGTCGACGATTTAGTGAGGGGAGGGGAACAGGCCCTGGCCGCCGCCCGGGCCATCCTCCAGGACGCAGGGCTGGAGGGCTTGTGGGTGGAAAAACTGGTCAGCGGACATCCGGCCCGGACCATTGTGCAGGAGGCCGAAACCGGTGATTATGCCCTCGTCATGATGGGGAGCAAAGGCCACGGCCTGGAGCAAATTCTCCTCGGCAGCGTCACCAATTACACGGTGCACCGGCTAATCCGTCCGGCCGTCTCGGTGGTGTATCCCTGACCGATGGAAGACTTTCGCCACAATCTTACTCCCGTAGAAGTAAAAAACTTCTTAACAAGAATAAGCGACCTGACCGAATATCTTTTGGTACGGTATGTGTTTAAGCTGCCGGTTTCCTGTCCCCAATGTGGGACCCTCGGGCTTTGCCAAGGCGGGGCCATGAGTTTATACAGCAGCCGTATCGACAAATTAACCCACGAGATAAGCGTCTGTCTGCACTGCGGTTACAGGAAGGTATCCATGGTCTTAACGGTGGAATCTTTATAAGACCTGCGGGGACAATGGTAGAGGGCTAAGGAGAAGGGGCCCGGGTCCCCGACCCTTGGCCCCTTTTCCCAGAAAGTTTCCTTCTACAGTCTCACTTACTCCCTTCGGAAAGACTCTTCAACAGCTTTTGGGCTTCCTCCCTTTCGGGGAAGTCATTCTCGGAGGCCAGGGCCTTTTCCAGGGCCTGACGGGCCACCGCCGTATCCCCCAGTTTGGCCATGCAAAAACCCAGATGATATTGCAAAATCGGGTGCTTAGGAGCCCTGTCCACCGCCTGGGTCAAGTATTTTTTGGCCTCCGCGTAGTTCTTTTGCTTGCAGTAAATCCAGCCTAAAGTATCTAGCAGGCGGGGGTCCTTCGGGTTGTCGTCCAAGATTTCCGTGGCAATCTTTTGGGCCCGTTCCAGATTCGCGGCAGTGGGCTGGTATTCCGCCAAGAGGTAAGCGAGATTGTTTTTCACCATCACCGGAGCCCCGGGGCGTTTCAGGAGTTGGTCATACAGAGCTATGGCTTTGTCGCCCTGTTGCTGCCGCTCATAGAGCTGGGCCAGGGCCATGGCATAAAAAACCGGAGCCTGGGGATCCTCGGCTTTCTGCTCCAGCTTGCGGATCCTTTCAGCTTTATCAGGACAACCCTGGTAGGCCCGAATCAGCAATCCCAGGGCCTGGGCATCGTGGGGATTCAGGGTCAAGGCCTCTTCCAGCGCCGTCGCCGCAGCTTCCGGTTGCTTTTGCGCCAGCAGCACTTCTCCTAAAATCTGGCGCAGTTCGGCGTTCTTGGGCGACTGGGCTACTGCGGCTTGCGCCGCTTCCAAAGCTTTTTTCGGTTGGTTTTCCTCCTGATACAGGGCCAGCAGCAGCCGTAAGGTCGGATAATTGGGATTCTGTTTCAGCGCGGTCTTCAGATATCGGGCCGCCTCCTCGGGTTGCTTATTCTTGCGGGCCAGCATGGCCATTTTTATATAACCTTGGGGATTTTTGGGCTCCAGGTCTATCATTTTTTGGAACGCGGCCCGGGCCTCCTTGTCATCCCCCTTGCGCACATAGACGTCCCCCAAAGCGCTCCAGTTGCCCATATCCTTTTCATCCGCCCGGAGGTACTCCTTGATAAGCTTGACGAGCTCATCATATTCCTTGTCCTGCAAGTAAATGCTATACAGAAAGACTCTGGCCTCCCGATAATCAGGCTTGAAATCCAGGGCCTTTTTGGCGGCCTCCTTGGCGAGTTGTTTCTCGTTACTGATCTGATGCGCCCGGGCTAACAGCAGCCAGTTCTCCTCGTTCTCGGGCTGATCCTGGGTAAGGATTCTAAAGTTGCTCACCGCTTTCAGGCCGTCTTTCTGGGACAGGGCAATGAGACCCTGAAGTTTCAGGGCGGTCATGTCCTTGGGGTTCTCTTTGAGGACTTCCTCCACCAGCTTTTGGGCCTCCTCCTGTTGCCCCTGAGTCAAGCGGAGAACGGCCAGTTGCCCTTTGGCGTTAATGCCGGTGGGTCCGGAGGGATCCTTCTTGATGATTTCCATGAGGATCCGTTCGCCTCGACCGAATTTCCGATTGGATAGGTAATAATTAGCCAAAGCGAACTTGGCCTTTTGATTATCGGGATGTTTGGCGATAAAGTCCTTGAGGACTTTTTCTCCTTCAGCAAAGCGCCCTTGGCTGCTAAGGAATCGTGCCAGCCCTGCTATATGGGCCTCATCATCAGGTTCCAGGGTTATTCTCCGGCGCAGGGCCTCCTCCACCTTATCCCCTTGCTTTTTCAGCATATAAAGGCGGACCAGTTCATCCTGGACCTTTATGTTTTTCGGGGCGACTTTCTCGGCATTTTTTAGAATGGTCTCCGCCTGGTCCAACTGTTTTTGTTTTTCTGCCAGGCGGGCTCCAGCCAGATAAAGGGTCACTGCCTTTGGATTGGCCTTAATGCCCTCATCCAGGACCGCGGCGGCCGCATCCAGTTTTTTCTGGCGCACCTCAATGGCTGATTGCATCAGGAAAGCTTCTACCTTGTGAGGATCCAAGCCAATTATCTTTTTCAGGATTTCCTGGGCTTCTTGCGGCTGCTCTTTGGCCAGGGCCACACCCGCGGAAAGCATCAAAGCCCCGGTGTCGTTCGGTTCTTTTTCCAAGACCAGCTTAACCTTGGCCTCGGCCTCATCCGTCCTTTTCCCCAACAGATATAAATTCCCCAAGATGATTTGGGCTTCCAATAAGTCAGGGTTCAGCTCCACTGCCTTGGAAAGGGATCCGAAGGCGCCTCGGGGGTTTTTCAGGCGTAATTCCGTTTTACCCAGCCACAGATAGCCTTCCGCCAGCTTGGGGTCCAACTGCAGAGCATTTTTGAAATGGAGCCTGGCAGTAACGTAGTCGCCTTTCTCATAGGAGGCTTTCCCATCGGCCATAAATTTGTCCCGCTTCTCCTCCATGCTGGCGCAGGAACTCAATAACAACCCCAGAACCAAGAGGGCCAGGACGAACCAAATCTTTTTCCAAGCGCGAAGATTTTGCATAAGGATTTCCCGGTTTTTTTTTCATCTGCTATATCACGTTTATCCTTAGTTTTCTATGATTCTCTGGTGGGATAAGGTATCCTTGAAAAGGGCAACCTCAAGGGCCAAGGTCTTCCCATCCATGGGATACCCAATGTTTTGACCCAGTGGTGTCATTTATAAGCTTCAGAACTTACCTCAAATAATGCATCGGAAGCCTCGCTCCAGGCGGCGCGGCAAACGAGTCAATGGGGTCCGGCTCGATAGGGTTCCAGGAGGAGTTTCATGAAAATTGAGGTGCCGGAAGGCGCGGTTCAGATAGGTCGGGGAGAAGATGGCCGCCTTGCGGTTATGCTTTCGGGACCGGGTATGGAAGGCGGCATCATGCTCGATCCCCAAGAGTTCAGCGAAGCCGAGGCCCAGGAGTTGGGATCTATGTTCTGGCGGGTTTTCGAGCGCTGGCTGGCCACCCGCCAAGCCCTGAAGTAAGGTGATCCGCTAAAGAATAGGGGATCGGTGATCGGGGCGCGAACCCCCGGCTCTTTTAAAATCAGGAAGAGGACCGGAGTCACGGGTATCTACACCTGTGTTTGTCCAGAATAGGGCTGTCCCCCAACAGAATATGAATTTTTCCCAGGATCAATTTAGGGAGCGCAGCACACCCCACCTTCATTTGAAACTCAAAACTCAGACCTCTGCGAAAGTCATGTAGAACAGCCGCCCCCGGCTGTATTTGGCAGGCGAGGGCGTCTAATCTAAGCCATATTGATTAATTAAGAAAACCTTTGGGTTAAGGAACGGATTTGCGCAGAGGTCTTGACTCGAAACATCCATCATTGGCGCCAGTGTCAGTTTGCTCCGCTTTTTATGGAGTATTCTGAGCCAGTTGCCCCTGATCGGGAATCATGTCCCAGCCCAGGGACACTCGGACATCCGCCCCGGGAGAAAGGCGGCCGCCTTCCTCGAAACTGGCCTTCGGGAAGAACTTTTGGGACAGAACCTGGGCCAGTTGGGCTGCTTCAGGCCTGTAGGCAATGACAGTTTTTTCGAGACCAAAGTCGATATGATTTCCGATACTCGCCACCCGAAAGCCTTCGGCCCGCAGCTGCCTTCTCAGCTCCCGGGCCTGGCCTGCCACACCATTGCCGTTTCTGAGCTCGATGCGCATCTGATAAAGTTTGAGGGCGGCCAGGAAGTCAGAGGTCGGTGGCGTCGGCGTTACCCTGGAAGCTGCGATTTTCTCTGCTTTTACCGCAGGCACCGTGGCCACCGGCGCGGCAGGCGGAACGGGCCCGGGTCCATCAAAGGCCACCTTTTCCTGGTGCTGCCTAACCGGCTCCTGAACAGCCAACAAGTCTCGACCCAGGGACACCCGGATATCCGCCCGGGGGGATATGTCGCCATTGGCGGAAAGTTTGGCCCCCGGGAAAAACTTCTCAGCCAACACCTGGGCCACCCGGGAAGCCTTGGCCCGATGAGCGATAACCGTCTCCTCCAGGCCAAAGTCAATATGGTTGCCGATGCCCACCACGGTGAAGCCCTCACTGCTCAGGCGGCGTCTTGTGATGCGGGCAAAATTATCGGCGCCGTTGCCGTTCTTCAGTTCAATTCCCGTGTCAAGCAGCTCCACCGCCGTTAAGACCGGGGACGCTTCCTCCTGTGATTTCTTGATGACGGATGTATCCTGGGAAGCCAAGGATTGTTCTTCAACGGCTACGGGGGCGGCCTTCGCCACCTGGGGCGGCGTCCGGCCCTCCGGGCTCAGGGCCCCGTCCGGCTCAGGAGGGTGATTTTTTCTACTTTCCACCAGTTGTGCCGGCAATGGGGAGGGGGGAGCCTGTGCCTGGATGGCAACGTCCTTTGCCGTCCCCCTTGGTTTCTCGCCGGCGGGAGACGCCGGAGCTAGATTCTGATCCTGGGAGGCCAACGGACCGGGGGATGAAGACGGCACTTGAGCCTGAATACTCCTATGACGTTGTTGCCGGTCCTGGATCTGAGCCCGTGGTCCTGAGGTCTCCGGGACTGATGAGACGGCGGCGCTGGCCATCGCCGCGGCTCGCTCCTCGGCGGGAGCCGGCTTGGTACTGGCCAGATTGGGCGGCGCCGCCCGACCCAGGGCGGCCAGGGCCTGTCCCAGGCGCTCCCGGGCCTCGGTCTCGCTCAGAGCATCCTGCCACAGGGCCAGGGCTTCGGTCTCCCGCCCCTGGCGGCACAGCACCAGACCCAGATTGTTCCGGGCTATCTGATTCTCGGGATCTCGGGCCAAGGTTTCTCGGAAGCAGGCTTCAGCCCGGCCCAACTTACCTTGCAGGTAGAAAGAGTAACAGCGATTGTTCTCCAGGGCCGGATGGTGACCGCGGGACAGGGCCTCGTCGTACAGCTCCTGGGCCCGGTTGAAGTGCCCCAGTTCTTCGTAGCACCGGGCCAACACATCCAGGATTTCCAGATTTTCCGGCTCCTGGGAATGCGCCTCCTCCAGCTCCTCCACCGCCAGTTCCAGGCGTCCGGACTGCCTGAGGTAGGCGGCATTCTGCACCAACCTGGCCGTGGGCGAGGATGGCCGAATGTCCGGTTTCCCCCCCCGGAAAGTGCTGATCTGTTTCTGGCATCCCAAGAAAACCGCCAGAAATCCCATCAGGGCCACCAGCACTGTCACCGGCAACATCCGGCTCACGACAAAGCCGGGGCCCCTAGAACCCCTCGCATCTTTTTTCCGGTCCATATTCTCCCCCCTCCTTCCCTGTGGCCTCGCCAACCCTTGATGGTGGCTGAGAGAACAGGGTTGGCAATATCAAAGACCGAACTCAAGTTGCCTCATGGTTAGGAGGATTTTTAAATCCTGGAAGCCAAGCCGGGCAGCATCTGGGTGCGACCCGGCCAGAAAGCTTCCTGAACATTCTTCACTCTTCGGTGGTCAGTTTTATAAGAGACTTTTTCTGATCGGGCGCAAAGCTCTTGTTATACTTGGCGTAGGCGTTCGCCGCCGCCTCGGGTGATTGTCCCCGGCTTACCACTACCTCCTGACCGGCTTGGGGATTCACCAACGAGTTGGCCAGATTGTGGGTCACAGACCGGCCATAGTCCCGCTGGGTCCACTTACCGCAGCAGCCCACCAGGCTTGCGGCCAGCCAGCCCGCCATTCCCAGGATCAAGCCCCCTTGAATTATCCACCGTAGTTTGCTCTGCATCTATAGCTCCTTTACTTCACCGACTGGCGACCGAAATTCTCCGGCGCCTGCTGTGGCGGCGGAAGTTGCGCCCTCTTTTTCTTCTTGCCTTCCAGACAG
>Ga0316576_10001946_pt1 | contig 11528 bp, 7 predicted proteins | sample S0NA_FD_203075 | JGI IMG/M metagenome (GOLD analysis project Ga0316576, IMG submission 203075) | Rhizosphere microbial communities from salt marsh grasses in Alabama, United States - S0-2_050615r3r5 | ecosystem: Host-associated > Plants > Roots > Rhizosphere | place: USA: Alabama | collected... | reverse complement strand
GCGGACGCGAGGAGCATGACGTCGAGCGGCAGGCGGATCTTGTAGCCGCGGATCTGGACGTCTCGTTCCTCGAGCACGTTGAGCATGCCGACCTGGATCCGCTCGGCGAGGTCGGGAAGTTCGTTGATGGCGAAGATGCCACGGTTCGTGCGTGGCACGAGGCCGTAGTGCAGGGTCAACTCGTCGGAGAGGTAGCGACCCTCCGCGACCTTGATGGGGTCGACCTCGCCGATCAGGTCGGCGATCGAGGTGTCGGGCGTCGCCAGCTTCTCCCCGAACCGTTCGCTGCGGTGCACCCAGTGGATCGGCGTGTCGTCACCGAGTTCGGCGATCAGGTCGCGGGCGTACTTCGACACCGGCGCGTAGGGATCGTCGTTGATCTCGCTGCCCGCCACGATCGGCATCCACTCGTCGAGCAGACCCGTCAGGGAGCGGATCATGCGGGTCTTGGCCTGGCCGCGTTCGCCCAGGAAGATCACGTCGTGGCCGGCCAGGAGCGCGTTCTCGAGCTGGGGCATCACGGTGTCCTCGTAGCCGGACACCCCGGCGAAGAGCGGTTCGCCGGCCGCCACCTTCTCGATGGCGTGCTCGCGCACCTCCTGCTTCACCGGGCGGGAGACCCAGCCAGAGGCACGGAGCGCTCCCAACGTCGTCGCGAGCTCGGTCGGTCGATCGTCAGCCATACGACGAACCTACAACGGCCGTGCGGGCGGTGAGCACGCGAGCTCACCGTTACCATCGCCGCATGGAACTGTCGGGCGTCTGGCTGGCCGCGGTCGCCGACGACGACGTCCGCCGCAACGGCATCGGCCTCGACACCGACGATCGTGACTGGACACCGATCACCGTGCCGGGTCATTGGCAGGATCACCCGGACTTCGCGACGAGCGACGGGCCCATCATGTTCCGCCGGTCCTTCACGACGCCGCCACCGCCCGAGGGCGCACGTCGGTGGATCACGCTCGACGGCATCTTCTACCAGGCCGACGTCTGGCTCGACGGCGCCTACCTCGGTGACCCCGAGGGCTACTTCACGAGTCACAGCTTCGACGTCACCACCCTGTCGGGGTTCGGCGACGATCACGTCCTGGCCGTCGAGGTGACCTGCGCACCACAGGCCGCCACATCGGGACGCCGCAACATCACCGGCGTGTACCAGTCGCCGAGCGGGATCGGCTCCGACCGCAATCCGGGCGGCATCTGGCGCCCGGTCTGCCTCTACGACACCGGCCCGGTCAGGATCGACCGCCTGCGCGTGCTCTGCCGCGACGCCGACACCCGCCGCGCCCATCTCCGCATCGCCACTCGCCTCGACAGCGACCGGTTGTCGCCGATCACCCTGCGCACCTCGATCGACGGCGTGCTCGTCGACGAGCAGCGACCGTCGATCGCGGCCGGACAGAACGACGTCGAGTGGACGATCGACATCCGCGAACCCGAGTTGTGGTGGCCCCGGCGTCTTGGGTCACAGCACCTGATCGACGTCGTCGTCGAGGTCGAGGTCGACGGCACGATCAGCGACCAGCGGATGCGCCGCGCCGGGCTCCGTCAGATCGAGTGGAACGACTGGGTCTGCTCGGTCAACGGTGAACGGCTGTTCCTGAAGGGCGCCAACGTGTTGCCGACGCGCGCCGCGCCCGCCCACGCCTCGGCCGACGCGATCCGCGCCGATCTCGACGCGGCGATCGACCTCGGGCTCGACGCGCTGCGCGTGCACGGACACATCGCCGACCGGGCGCTCTACGACGCTGCCGACGAAGCGGGCATCCTCCTGCTGCAGGACTTCCCGCTGCAGTGGAGCCACGCCCGATCCGTCCGTCAGCAGGCGGTCGATCAGGCGCGCGCGGCCGTCGACACCCTGGGGCATCACCCGTCGATCGCGATGTGGATCGGTCACGACGACCCCGCCGCCACCGACGCCGCGATCGTCGAGCCAGGAGTTCGAGCGAAGCTGCGGACACTCGCGGCGCACCAGTTGCCGTCGTGGAACAAGTCGGTGCTCGATCGGTGGGTGAAGCGCTCGTTCGAACGGGCCGACTCGAGCCGGCCCGTGATCGCCCACTCGGGTGTCGTGCCGCATCTCCCCCAGCTCGACGGCACCGACAGCCACCTCTGGTTCGGGTGGCGGTACGGCGAAGCGGAGGACCTCGCCGGCTTGGCCAGCCGGCTCCCGCGCATGGTGCGGTTCGTGAGCGAGTTCGGATCCGACTCGCCGCCGATCGACGCCGACTTCATCGACGAACAGCTCGAACGGTTCGAATGGCCGGTCCTCGACTGGGACCGGTTGGTCGAGGAGCGGGGCTACCAGCGCGCGACCACCGAGCGGAACTTCCCGCCGGCCGAGTTCGACTCCTTCGCCGAGTGGCGGGACACGCTGCAGTACTACCAGGCACACGTGCTCAAGGTGCAGATCGAAACGCTGCGCCGGATCAAGTACCGACCGACCGGCGGCTTCTGCTTCTCGACCCTCAACGATCCCGCCCCGGCGATCTCGTCGAGCATCCTCGACCATCGGCGTCGCCCCAAGGTCGCCTACGACGTGGTCGCCGCCGCCTGCCGTCCCGTGCTGGTGGTCGCCGACCCGCTCCCCGACGACGTCGACCCCGGTGATGCGATCGACGTCGACGTCCACGTGATCAGCGACCTGCGCGACGCGCTCGACTTCGCCGTCGTCGACGCCGTGGCATCGTGGCCCGGCGGCGAACAACGGTGGCGCTTCGGCGGGCCGATCCCCGCCGACGAGGTCGTCAAGGTCGGCACCGTCCAGCTGGACACGCCCGACGCGATCGGACCGCTGTCGCTCGACCTCAGGCTCACGAGCGGCGAGGTGACGAGCACCAACCGCTACACGACGACGATCTCGACGTCCTGAGCGTCACGGCGACGTCCGGTCGCGGACACCGCCGACCGGAGTCAACGGGCGAGGGCTTTGCGGTTCTTGAACTTCGACAAGAGGTAGTCGGAGTTCATCGTCGCGATGTTGTCGATCGAGATCTCCTTCGGACACGCCGCCTCGCACTCGCCGTGGTTGGTGCACGAACCGAAGTACTCGTCCATCGTCTCGACCATCGCCTCCGTGCGCTTGTAGCGCTCGGCCTGACCCTGCGGGAGGAGGTTCAGGTGCGAGATCTTGGCCGAGGTGAACAAGCTGGCCGCACCGTTCGGGCACGCCGCGACGCAGGCGCCGCAGCCGATGCAGGCTGCTGCGTCCATTGCGGCGTCGGCGACCGGCTTGGGGATCGGGACCAGGTTCGCGTCGGGCGCCCCGCCGGTCGGCGCAGTGATGTAGCCACCCGATTCGATGATGCGGTCGAACGCTGAGCGGTCGACCATCAGGTCCTTGATGATCGGGAAGGCGTTCGCTCGCCACGGCTCGACCACGATCTCGTCGCCGCTGTCGAAGACGCGCATGTGCACCTGACAGGTCGCCGTGCCCTTCTGGGGGCCGTGCGCCCGACCGTCGATCATGAGCGAACACGTCCCGCAGATGCCCTCGCGACAGTCGTGGTCGAAGACGATGGCCTCCTTGCCCTCGCTGATCAGCCGCTCGTTGAGGATGTCGAGCAGTTCGAGGAACGAGGCCTCGTCGCTGATCTCGGGGATCTGGTGACTCTCGAAGCGACCTTGCGCGTCGGGACCTTCCTGGCGCCAGATCTTCAGGGTGAGGTTGGTGAGTGTGGTCACTTGTAGCTCCGGGTTGCGAACTTGACGACTTCGTACTCGAGCGGCTCCTTGTGCTCGACGGGGCTGGACGGATCGCCCGTCCACTCCCAGGCACTGACGTACGCGAAGTCGTCGTCGTTGCGGAGCGCCTCGCCGTCCTCGGTCTGGTACTCGGACCGGAAGTGGCCGCCGCAGCTCTCCTCCCGGTTGAGCGCGTCACGGCACATCAGCATCCCGAGCTCGAAGAAGTCGTCGACGCGGCCGGCCTTCTCCAACGTCTGGTTGATGCTGGTGTCGGATCCGGTGATCTTGAGGTCCTTCTTGAACTCGGCGTGCAGTGCGGGAATCTCCGACAGGGCCTTCTCGAGACCGGCCGCGTTGCGGTCCATGCCGCAGTAGTCCCAGATGATCTTGCCCAGCTCGCGGTGGAAGTGGTCGGGCGATTTCGTGCCACCGATCGCCATGTACTGCTTGAATCGACCGGTCGCCTCCTGCTCGATCTTGGCGAACTCGGGATGGCTGGTGTCGGGCACCGGCTTGTTGAGCAGATCGGCCAGGTACGGAGCGATCGTGTACGGCAGCACGAAGTAGCCGTCCGAGAGCCCCTGCATCAGCGCCGACGCGCCGAGGCGGTTGGCGCCGTGGTCGGAGAAGTTGGCCTCACCGGCGCAGAACAGCCCGGGGATCGTGGTCTGCAGTTCGTAGTCGACCCACAGCCCGCCCATCGTGTAGTGGCTGGCCGGGTAGATGCGCATCGGCACCTCGTACGGGCTCTCGCCGGTGATGCGCTCGTACATCTCGAACAGGTTGCCGTAGCGCTCCTCGATGACGATCTTGCCGAGCCGGCCGATCGCATCGGCGAAGTCGAGGTAGACGCCGTTCTTCAGCGGGCCCACTCCCTGCCCGGCGTCGACCATGCGCTTGGCCGCTCGCGACGACACGTCGCGTGGCGCGAGGTTGCCGAAGCTCGGGTAGATGCGCTCGAGGTAGTAGTCGCGATCCTCCTCGGGGATCTGGTTGGCGGGCCGCGTCTCGTCGGGGTTCTTCGGCACCCAGATGCGCCCGTCGTTGCGCAGCGACTCCGACATGAGCGTGAGCTTCGACTGGAAGTCGTCGGCCTGGGGGATGCAGGTCGGGTGGATCTGCGTGTAGCACGGGTTCGCGAAGGCCGCGCCACGACGGTGGGCACGCCAGGCGCCCGTGACGTTGCACGCCATCGCGTTGGTCGACAGGAAGAAGACGTTGCCGTAGCCACCGGTGGCGAGCACGACCGCGTGTGCGGAGTGGGACGAGAACTCACCGGTCATCAAGTCGCGGCAGACGATGCCGGCGCAGCGGCCGTCGACGGTGACGACGTCGACCATCTCCATGCGGTTCCAGAGCTTGACGTTGCCGAGGCCGATCTGGCGGGCGAGTTGCTGGTACGCACCCAACAGCAGCTGCTGGCCGGTCTGGCCGCGCGCGTAGAAGGTCCGGCTGACCTGGGCACCACCGAAGCTGCGGTTGTCGAGCAGCCCGCCGTACTCGCGAGCGAAGGGCACGCCCTGCGCGACCATCTGGTCGATGATGTCGACCGAGACCTCGGCCAGACGGTGCACGTTGGCCTCTCGGGCGCGGAAGTCGCCTCCCTTGACCGTGTCGTAGAAGAGGCGGTGGACCGAGTCGCCGTCGCCCTGGTAGTTCTTGGCGGCGTTGATGCCACCCTGTGCGGCGATCGAGTGCGCCCGGCGCGGCGAGTCGTGGAAGGTGAACACCTCGACCTGGTAACCGAGCTCACCGAAGGTCGCGGCCGCCGACGCACCGGCGAGGCCGCTGCCGACCACGATGATCTTGAACTTGCGCTTGTTCGCCGGGTTCACCAGCTTCTGGTTGGCGATGTAGTTCTGCCACTTGTCGGCGAGTGGCCCCTCGGGGATCTTGGAGTCGAGCGTGATGCTCATGGCGCTGCCTCCTCATGGGTGACGGTCACGGCGTCGGGGTCGTAGTCGATGATCCCCGCGAGCGCAGCGACCGGGAACGACACGTTGCCCACCACGATGATCGTGGCGATGCCGGTCGCCAGATAGCGCCGCCAGTTGTTGAACCGGGGGTTGCTCCAGCCCATCGACTGGAACAGCGACCAGGTGCCGTGGAACAGGTGGATGCCCAACGCGATGTTGGCGACGATGTAGAGGATCGCCACCGGGACCCGCGAGAGCGAGGCGTCGAGGTTGCGATAGACGGCACCGCGGACGAAGTCGGGGTTCGCCCACCCCCAGGTGAGGTCCGCCAGGTGCCACACGAGGAACAGCGCGACGATGACGCCGGTCCAGCGCATCGTGCGGCTCGCGAAGTTGGCGACCTGGTAGTCACGGGCGGACTGGTACTTGACCGGCCGGGCCTTGCGGTTGAGCACGGTCAACGAGTAGGCCGCGTGGATGTGCAGGATCACCGCGGCGATCAGCACGATCCGCAGTCCCCAGAGCACATAGGTACGCGGGGCGATCGGCACGAGGAGCTCGCGGAGGAACTCGCCGTACACGTCGATGTCGTAGGCACGCCCGTCGCCCTCGTTGACGACGCCGAGGTACATCTTCAGGTTGCCGATCATGTGGCCGACGACGAAGAGGATCCCGATGATGCCGGTGATCGCCATCACGTACTTCTTGCCGACGGCCGTCGAGTAGAAGTCGACCAGGAACGGCTGCTTCTTCTTCGGCGGCCCAGCGGCGGTCCCGGACACGGGCCCGCGGTTCAACGTTTGTGCCATTCCGCCGAAACTACTCCGACGGGTCGGTCCGGTCCTCAATCGACCTCGGACCGTGTCAATGTCTCATCGGTCACACGCGGGGGTGGGTTTCGCCGGCTTGGTTCCTATCCTGCCCGCCGACCATCATGGTCCGGTCCCTCGGATCGCTCCGAGCAGGATCACTCTCGTATCGCCCTCAGGAGGCCAGAAGCCCGTGGACGTCGTCCCCTATCTCGCAGCAGTGTCGGCAGTGTCCGCGCTCGCCCTCGCGTTCTACTACTACAAGGTCGTCGAGACGGCGTCCCCCGGCAACGAACGCATGGTCTTCTTGATGACCGAGATCCAGAAGGGCGCCCGGGCCTTCCTCCGCAAGGAGTACCAGTGGGTGTCGGTCTTCGTGATCGCGATGATGGTGCTGATCGGCGTCGTCATCAATCCGCTCGCCTCGGTCACCTACCTGCTCGGCGCCACCCTCTCGGCGACCGCCGGCTACGCCGGCATGACCGTCGCCACGATGGCCAACGCCCGCACGACCGAGGCCGCGAAGTCGGGCCCGGGAGCGGCACTGCCGATCGCCTTCCGCGGCGGCGCGGTGATGGGCTTCTCCGTCGCCGGGCTCGCACTGTTCGGGCTGACGCTCACCTACCTGGTGTTCGTCGTGTGGCTGGAGGTCGACGAGGCATTCGAGATCGTCACGGCGTACGGGCTGGGCGCCTCGACGATCGCACTGTTCTCCCGCGTCGGCGGCGGCATCTACACCAAGGCCGCCGACGTCGGCGCCGACCTGGTCGGCAAGGTCGAGGCCGGGATCCCCGAGGACGATCCCCGCAACCCGGCGACCATCGCCGACAACGTCGGCGACAACGTCGGCGACGTGGCCGGCATGGGCGCCGACCTGTTCGAGTCGTACGCCGGCTCGATCATCGCCCCGATCTCGCTGACGGCCTTCGCGCTCGCGCTCACCGCCGAGCAGGCCGGCGCCGAGGGCGCGCTGAGCCTCCTCGTGTTCCCGATGGCGATCGCGTTCATCGGCATGGTGGCGTCGATCATCGGCTCGTTCTTCGTCAAGGGCGGCGACTCCACCGACAGCCATGCGCTGGCCCGTGCGCTCCACATGGGCACCAACGTGGCGATGGGTCTCACCGCGGTCGGGACCGTCGCCGTGGCGTACTGGCTGTTCTCACCCGACGAGTTCGAGAACCCGATCGGGCTCGCCATCTCGGTGATCGGCGGGCTCCTGGTCGGCTGGGCGCTCGGCAAGACCGCCGAGTACTACACCTCCGACGCCTTCCGGCCGGTGAAGAAGATCGCCGAACAGTCCGAGACCGGCCCGGCGACGACCGTGCTGGGCGGCATCAGCACCGGCATGGTCTCGGTCGCCGCCTCGGTCGCCTTGATCCTCGTCGGCGTCGGCATCGCCTACTGGGGCGGCACGCTCGCCTTCGCCGAGGACGCCTTCGGTGGCCTGGGCGAGGACTTCGGCGGCATCTACGGCATCGCTGTCGCAGCGATCGGCATGCTCGCGACCACAGGCGTCGTCGTGTCGGTCGACGCCTACGGGCCGATCGCCGACAACGCCGGCGGCATCGCCGAGATGGCCGAGTTGGATCCCTCGGTGCGAGAGGTCACCGATGCGCTCGACTCGCTCGGCAACACGACCGCCGCGGTCGCCAAGGGCTTCGCCGTCGGTTCGGCTGCGCTCACGGCCCTCGCACTGTTCAAGAGCTTCGAGTTCGCGATCTTCGACGCCGATCCCGGCGCCGCGCTGAACCTGAACATCGGTGAGGTCGAGGTGTTCATCGGCCTCTTCATCGGTGCTGCGCTGCCGTTCCTGTTCGCCGCGCTCACCATCGACGCGGTCGGGCGAGCCGCGCAGAAGATGATCGAGGAGGTGCGGCGCCAGTTCCGCGAGATCCCCGGTCTGCGTGAAGGCGAAGCCGGCGTGGCGCCGGACTCGGCTCGCTGCGTGGCCATCTCCACCGAGGCGTCCTTGCGCGAGATGATCCTGCCGGGAGCGCTCGCCGTCGTCGTGCCCCTGGTCACCGGATTCATCAGCGTCGACGCCCTCGGCGGTCTGCTCGCAGGAGCACTGGTCACCGGCTTCGCCCTGGCGATCTTCATGGCCAACTCGGGTGGCGCGTGGGACAACGCCAAGAAGTACATCGAGGCCGGCCACCACGGCGGCAAGGGCTCCGACCCGCACAAGGCGGCCGTCGTCGGCGACACGGTCGGCGACCCGTTCAAGGACACCTCCGGCCCCTCGATGAACATCCTCATCAAGGTGATGACGATCGTCAGCCTGGTGTTCGCCAGCGCCTTCGTCTGATTTCGGTTTCTGTCAGCACCCAGCTCTCAAACAGCCCTCCGAGCTGGCACAGACCTGCGCGAAGGATCTGTGTCAGCACCGAGGTGCGACGGACCGCTCTGCGCTGACGGAGATCAGGAGCTGACGAAGTCGATGAGCTGTTCGACGGCGCCGACGAGTTCGGGGCGGAGGTCGGCGAAGGTTCGCACACGATTGCGCAGCTGCGGCCAGAAGCCCTCGACGGGCACGCCGAGCGCAGCGCAGAGGCCCTCCTTCCACGGCCGGTCGCCCTTCGGCACGGAGGGCCACTCGTCGAGGCCGAGGACCTTCGGACGGATGCCGGCCCACACGTCGACGAACGGGTGACCCGTCACGAGCACGTGCGGATCGCGGACCGACTCGGCGATGCGGGTCTCCTTCGACCCCGGGACGAGATGGTCCAGCAGCACGCCGAGGCGCCGCTCGGCCGACGGCCGGAACTCATCGACCGCCGCGGCCAGGTCGTCGGCCCCGTGCATCGGCTCGACGACGACGCCCAGCTCACGTAGGTCGTCGCCCCAGACGTGCTCGATCAGCTCGGCATCGTGGCGGCCCTCCACCCAGATCCGGCTCGCGGCCGCGACCCGGGCGCGCCCGTCGCCGGCCACCGATCCCGACGCCGTGATGCGCTGCGTCGCCGAGCGCGAGATCGTCGGCCGCACCAGGGTCACGGGTCTCCCGTCGATCAGGAACCCGCCCGGCTTCCAGGTGAAGTGCCGGACGTAGTCGTGGCGGTCCTGCAGCGTGACGCCCTCGGCGCCCCACCGCACCACCGCACCACGGAAGTGGCTGGCACGATCCTCGACGAGCAACCCGATCTCGACGACCACGTCGGGATACGCGGGGCGTCGCTGAGCGGCTGCGAAGTCGTCGAGGATGTCGCCCGAGTACGGCATCGTCCCAGTGAAGCAGTCGACGGGCCCGCTGTGCGAGCATGCCCCGATGGAGAGTTTCGAGGGAAGGATCGCCGTCGTCACCGGTGGAGCGAGTGGCATGGGGCGCGAACTGGTCCGGCAGCTCGCCGCCGAGGGATGCCACGTCGCGATGTGCGACATGTCGGTCGAGGAGATGGAGGAGTCGCAGCGACTCGCCCTCGAGGGCGCCCCAGCAGGCACGGTGGTGACGTCCCACGTCTGCGACGTGTCCGACGAGGCGTCGATGCTCGCCTTCCGCGACGCGGTCGTCACACAGCACCAGACCGACCACGTCAACCTGCTGTTCAACAACGCCGGCATCGGGGGCGGCGGATCGATCATCACCGACGAGCGCGCCGTCTGGGATCGGACGTTCGCGGTGTGCTGGGGCGGCGTGTACCTCGGTGTGCGCTCCTTCATGCCGCTCCTGATCGCCTCCGACGAGGGCCACATCGTCAACACCTCGAGCGTCAACGGCTTCTGGGCGAGTCTGGGCCCCGACCGACCGCACACGGCCTACTCGGCCGCGAAGTTCGCCGTCAAGGGGTTCAGCGAGGCGTTGATCACCGACCTGCGGGTCAATGCGCCGCACGTCAAGGTGTCGGTGGTGATGCCGGGCCACATCGGCACGTCGATCGTCGAGAACTCGATGCGTCACGGCGGGCACGAACTCGACATGCAGGCCGCCGAGATGGTGAAGCTGATGTCGGACATGTTCCGCGATCAGGCGCCGATGACCGCCGCCGAGGCGAGTGCGGAGATCCTCGACGGGATCCGCAACGACCGGTGGCGGATTCTCGTCGGCGACGATGCGCGCAAGCTCGACGAAGCGGTCCGCGCCCATCCCGAGATCGCCTACGAGTCGCTGACGCTCGGCGATCTCACCTCCGGCCGCGCCGGCACACCCTTCGCCGCTGACGAGTGACGACGGTGGGAGCGGTGCTCGGCGCCGCCCCTCACGGATCCGACTGGATGGAACCGGCATGCGTCGAGCGACGTCGAAGGTCCATGGGGAAGCACACGGCAACAGCATTCACGTTGATGGTCCTGCTCGGGCTGGGGATCTCGGCCTGCGCGAACGGAGAGCGCGACGACAGCGAGGCCCCGGCGATCACCGGGTCACCGACCGTCGAGCCGACTGCCGAGTCCGGCGACGCACCCACCACACGGGACCTCGCCGAGACCGCCGGTGACGCTGCCACCGATCCGGTGCCGGGAGCGCCGCTCCCGACCGCAGGTCGGGCCCTCGCGACCACCGCGGGGGTCACGGTGACGACGTCGGACATCCGCGCCGCAGTCGACGACACCCTCACCGCCGCACAACGACACGGCGCCACCGTGTACGCCGCGGACGTGAACATCGGAGTGACTCGCGACGACGGCACGGTCGACGGTTCCGGGTACTTCGTCGTCAAGGTGCCACCGGAGGACCTCGACGGATTGATCACCGACCTCGGGGCAACGGTGGGCCGTGTGTCGGGGCGGACGCAGGAGACGACCGACGTGACCGATCAGCTCGTCGACCTCGACATCCGCATCGCCGTGGAACGCGACGTGATCGCGCGGTTCCGGAACCTGCTCGACGATGCGAACGAGTTCCAGGACATCGTGGACATCGAGCGCGTGATCAGCGAACGCACGATCGCGCTCGAGCAGCTGCTGGCCAGCCAGCGAAACCTCGAGAACCGCGTCGAGCGGTCGACGCTGACGATCGAGCTGCAGTACGAGGCGACCCCACCCGACGAACCGGTCACCGAGGACGACTCGATCGACGGCATCGGCGACGCCTGGCGTACCGGATGGGACGTGTTCGTCGGTGCGTTGTTCGCCATCGGATTCGTGCTGGCTGTCGCCGCTCCGTTCGTCGCCGTGTTCCTGC
>Ga0316576_10001945_pt1 | contig 11530 bp, 9 predicted proteins | sample S0NA_FD_203075 | JGI IMG/M metagenome (GOLD analysis project Ga0316576, IMG submission 203075) | Rhizosphere microbial communities from salt marsh grasses in Alabama, United States - S0-2_050615r3r5 | ecosystem: Host-associated > Plants > Roots > Rhizosphere | place: USA: Alabama | collected... | reverse complement strand
CGAAGACCCGCATCAGGAGATCCACCTTGCGCCGGACGGCGGCCGCCGGCAGCGGGACGAACACGGACGGGGAACCGAGACCTCCGTCGTACTTGGGGATCTCGTACTCCAGGATCAGGTGATCCCGGAACGTGTTCCAGGTCAACTCCGCGACGACGCGGTGGTCCTGGTGGAGATCGTCCCGGAAGTGCGTGAACACGAGGTCCGGTGCCGGCCCCTGCTTCAGCCGCTCGAAGACGTCCTTGATCTCCGCGATCTGCGACGGGAAGTAGGCCCCCCGGAAGTCCTCCACCTGGACCTCCGGCTCCGGCAGCCCGCGCAGCAGGGAGCGGGCGGCACGACGCGCCTCCGCGTCGCGTCCGCCCTCGGAGCTCAGGACGACCCAGCGAACCCTCGCGTCCCGGTGTCGCCGCAGGAGCTCGACGACCGTGCCGGCGCAGCCGATCTCGATGTCGTCGCTGTGTGCCCCGACGAACAGGAGTCTGAGGGGACGACCCTCGGGACGCGCCGGCACGAGCTCAAGCACGGGTCACGCCTCCCAGAGCATCCACGGCGTCTCGCCTCGCGCCTCCATCCGGTCGTACATGATCTTCTCGCGGAACGTGTCCATCTGCTGCCAGAACCCGGTATACCGGTTCACCCAGAGCTTCCGCTCGGCGATCATGCGGTCGAACGGCTTCTCGACGAGTTCGTCGCCTTCCTCGATGTAGTCGAACACCTTCGGGCGGAAGATGAAGAAGCCCGCATTCAGCCAGAACTCCGTCTCCTTCAGTCTCCCGAAGCTCGAGACCCACCCTCCGTCGTCGAACTGCACGGAATGGAAGCTGGCCGAGGTGCGCGTCGCCAGGAGTCCTCCCACCGCGCCGGTGCGCTCGAACCGCTCGATGTGATCGTCGAGCGGCAGGTCCGTGAGAGCGTCGGCGTAGTTCGCGAGGAACATCGGCTCGTCCTCGACGAAGCGGCGCACGCGGAGGAGGCGCTCTCCGATGTTCGAGTGGAGGCCGGTGTCGACGAACGTGATCCGCCAGTCCTGGATGTCGGTCTTGAACGGCTCGATTCTCCGGCCGCCCTCGGACATGACGAAGTCGTTGGTGAGGCACTCGTTGTAGTTCAGGAAGAACTCGCGGATCATGTCTCCCCGGTACCCGAGGCACAGGATGAAGTCGTTGTGCCCGAAGTGCGCGTAGTATCGCATCAGGTGCCAGAGAATCGGCTGGTAGCCGATGTTGACGAGCGGCTTGGGGATCGTGTCCGAATGCTCGCGCAGACGCGTCCCGAGGCCCCCGCAGAAGAGGACGACTTTCATCGGATTCTCCGTGGCTCGCTTCCGGCCGGTCCCCCGGACCTCCTACCGGAACCGCTCCTCCTGCTCGGCACGCAGCCGGTCGACGAGGCGGCCCCCGGGGAGCTCGACGTCATCGTACGTGATCGGCTCGTCCTTCGCGACGTCTCGCCGGAGTCGACAGTCCAGCGAAACGGCGATCGGCAACGTCCTTTCACGACGGCACGTTTCGTACCGATCCACGAGTCCGTAGCAGGTGAATCCACCCATCCCGTCCAGCCGTTCCCCGGCGCGGAGGTCCCGCTTGGCGCAGGCGACCGTGTCGCAGACGGGAGCGCCGCGGGGTGCCGCCGTCGCGTCGCGAAACAGCGCCGCACGGGCGACCGAGTTCGCGACCTCCCAGGGCGGCAAGTGCCACGGCTGATAGAACATGTAGAGCGGACCGTCGCCCATCTTGAGATACGAGAGCAGCTTGCGTTTCTCCGGATCGTCGGTCTCGCACATCACGAAGGCACCGGTGTGGGGCGCCGCGCCGAGGCTGTACTCCACGAGGCCGCCGGCGGCGAAGTCATCCCGGTCGAACACGCGCAGAAGGTCGTTCACGTGCTCGCACGCGACCCCCTGCATGCCGCGGACGCGCGGGGTGAACCCGGTGGCGTTTCCCATCACCGCGGCCTCGAGGGCGAGCTTCGACCCGTCGGCGAAGGATGCGAGGACCGCGGGATTCTGCCCGAGCCGCGTCGCCAGCTCGCGCTGCGTGTCGGGGTTCCGGTACCGGTCCAGAAAGCCTTTCATCTGGCCCGCGAGCACCGGACGGCAGCCGAGGCCGCGAACGAAGCGGACGAGGTTCATGGCCACACCCGGCTCGTCGCCGTCCGTGTAGGTGTAGACCACGCCCTGCCGGTCGGCGTGCGCCTTGAGGATGGGGCCCACGGAGGCGTCGATCTCGGCCCCGAGCAGCACGACGTGCTTGCCGCATCGGATGGCCTCGTGGCAGACGCGCGTTCCGTGCTCGACGTGACCGGTCGCCTCGATGACGACGTCGATCTGCTCCGCCTCGCACATCGCGACGGCGTCGCTCGTCACCGCCAGCCGGCCCGAGCCGATGGCCTCGTCGATGGCGTCCGTGTCCTCCACGCGGCGGACGGACGCCGTCCCCGCGCGATGGCAGATCTCCTCCGCCGTCTCCGCCGTCCGGTTCGCGACCGCGACGAGCCGGATCCCCGGAACGGACGTGAGCAGGTGAAGCGCCGCCTGACGCGCGACGAACCCGGCACCTGCCAGAGCGACGCGGACCGGCGCACCCTCGGCGTCCCTCTCGGCCAGCGCCGTGTCGACGAGGATCATGGCTTCCTCAGAGCGAAATAGGCATACCGGGTCTCGTCGAGCTCGGGCTCGTCCGGGACGAGCGTGACGAACATGGGCTCGAACCCGATCTCCCGGCAGGTCGTCCAGAACCGGGGAACGGAGTAGACGGCGCGGCGCGGCCAGCTCGACTCGTAGCTCCGGTGGCTCGCCGTCGCCGTCGCCCCCCCCGTCTCGTACCGGACCTGGACCAGCGCCGCCCCGCCCGGGCGCAGGAGGTCGTGGGCGATCCGCATGATCCGGATACCGTAGTCCGCCGTGGGCAACAGCTCGAACACGTAGGTGCTGAGGAAGAAAGTGCAGCCGCCCGGGATCCGGGCAAGAGCCACCTCGGGCTCCGCGGCGTCGATCCGGACCGGCACGAAGGCCGGACCGCCCGCCCGACGGACCTGCTCCGCGCATTCCTCCAGCGAGCTCGAGCTGATGTCGACGCCGACGTACTCCCGCGCGGCTCCCAGCAGGGCGACGGCGTTCATCCCTCCGCCCGACCCCCACTCGACGATCCGGTCGAGCGGGGCGGGAACTCCCGCCCATTCGAGCGCCTTCTCCGTGAGGTCCCGGTGGCGCCGTCCGAGGCGAAGCCAGAGGTCGTCGTCCACGAAGGGTCCGTGTCCGCGCCAGTGGGAGATCGTGGCGAGATCCGGGTTTCCGGGGTCGTTCCAGAACGCCTGGCTCTCGCGCTCCAGCTCCGCGCTCGATCGGCCGTAGCGAAGCGAGAGTCGCCGGGTCGCCCGGAGCAAGGCGGCGAGCGTGCGCTCGAGGCCGTGGAGCAGATCCATGACCCTACCCGCGTCCGAGTTCCGGATCCGGACCAGCCGGGGATCCGTCGGACGGGCGCGGACGGCAGCGCGCCCGTCCTCGCATCAGGCGAAGGCCCAGGCGAGGAGGTTGCGTACGTGCGCCTCCGGGCGGACGAACCTGTGATAGTAGCGGAGATTCTCGGAGCGCAGCCGCTCCGCCAGGTCGTGGTCGTCGAGAAGTCGGCGACACTGGGTCACGCATTCGTCGGGCGTCGTGAACGGAAGATAGTGCACGTCGGGCCGCAGCGGCTCCGGCAGCTCGAACCGGAACGGCTGGCTGACCATCGCCGCGCCGGCCGCCAGCGACTCGCCGATCTTGAAGCCGGGACTTCCATCCAGCCCGTGCGTGTTCACGCTGATCAGGCTCGTGCGGAGCTGCCGTGCGTACTCCCGGCGCGAGACCTTCCGGGACAGCAGGGTGTCCGGCGCTTCGGCGGCGGCGAAGTCGGAGTGGATCACCCCGATCCGCTCGGGACCCCCGAATTCCGCGCGCAGGGCGCGAACCATGTCGATCCGTCCCTGGTTCACGGCCCGTCGGTCCACGTCGTGGCCCGGCTCGGGAGGCCAGAGACGGGTCTGATACACCACCTCGTGGAGAACTTCGTCGGCCGGCGACCGTTCCCAGTCCTCGATGGGCAGCGTACCGGCGATGTCGACGCCCTCGCGGATCCGGCGCAACGCCGTCCGAAGCGTACCTCGCCCGCCATGGCTCAGGGCCCAGGCGGTGCAGGAGGCGAGCGCCGAGCGCGCGACGAGGCTCCGCGTCCCCGCAACCCGGGTCGCGAAGGTCAGGCCTGCCGGGCGGACCCGGGCGCGCCACTCGTCAGGCAGGTCCTCGACGGGCCCCGCGTCCAGCGTCTGCTTGAAGTAGACGTCGACGTCCCGCAGCGTCTCCCGGTCGAACCGGTCCGCCCGGTCGAACACCTCGAGCGCGACCCGGCGGGTCTCTCCGGAGGCCAGGTCGTCGACTTCGAACCGGAACACGTGGGGCTCGATCGTCGCGCTCCGCAGGGCCGCCAGGTGGAGCCGCAGTTCGCCCGATCCCGCCAGGGCACCGAGTCCCGCGACGACGCTCGATGCGCCGAGGGCGTCGTGTCGTGGCGACACGAGCCAGCGGACCTCGTAGGCCGGCTCCGAGCTCTTCGTCAGGATCCGCATCAGCGGTCCGGCACCCCTGTCTCTGTCGGATGTCGACGTCCCGCTCTCCTCGGGCCGGGCAGCCGCCCGGCTGCGCCGCGCGGCGTGCGGCCCGGCCGCGGGTCCCATGTCGGTCTCCAGCTTCCAACTTGCGTGCGTCTCGTGCAATATGCCTCCCGCCTCCGACGGCGGTCACGCGTCGTGGCCCGGCACCCGACCCCGCCGGTCAGCCCGGATGCACCATCCGAGCGAATTCGGGCGCCGTCGAGTGACGGACCCGCCGCTTCCGTCACCTTCCTGCGGCACAATCCGTTCCACCCCGGCGACCGGGATCGGGAAGGGAAGAGGGGCGGCCTCCGGCGCGACGGGAACACGGGCCGGCGAGGCCGGGAACGGGACACCGGGAAGCCGGCCGGAGCCGAACGGCACCGTTGGCCGGATCAGCCCATCGGCCGTAGTCTTGGCGTTCCGACGTCCGAACCGGAGGGCGACATGACGAGTATACGACGCATCGACCCGCACGGCAGCGACGGGTGTCTTCCGGATCGCCGACGGGGACGGCGCCTGACGTCGTTCCGGAACCTGCCGCTCCTTCTCGTGATGGCCGCCTTCGCCACGCCGGCCGGATGCGCCCGGCACGACCCGTCGACGCCGCCGTACGACCTCCTGATCCGCGGGGGGCGGGTGGTCGACGGCACGGGTGCGCCGGCACGTGCGGCGGACGTACTCGTCCGGAGCGGGAAGATCGCCTACGTCGGCCCGGTGGATCCCGATACCCTCGTGGTCCGCGAGCGCTTCGACGCCGCGGGCCTCGTGATCGCTCCTGGCTTCATCGACGCCCACGCGCACGGTGACCCGGTCGGCGAGGGCACCTTCCAGAACTTCCTGGCCCAGGGCGTCACCACGATCGTCCTCGGCCAGGACGGAGAGAGCCCCGAGGTCGGTCGCCTGGCGCGGCACCTCGCCGACGTGGACGCCGCCCATCCGGGCGTGAACGTGGCGTATCTGGTGGGGCACAACACGATCCGGACCGAGTCGGGCATCGGGTTCGGGGACCCCGGCCCGGAGGGTCTCCTCCGAATGCAGGAGCTGGTCGAACAGGGGCTGGAGGCGGGCGCGTTCGGCCTCTCGACCGGGCTCGAGTACGATCCGGGCTCGCGCGCCCGGACGGACGAGCTCGTGGCCATCGCCCGGCCCGTGGCCGCCGTGGACGGGGTGGTCACCAGCCACCTGCGGAACGAAGACGTGGATCGGGTCGCGGCCTCGCTCGACGAGCTGATCCAGCAGGGACGACGATCCGGGGCGCGCGTTCACGTGGCCCACATGAAGGTCGTGCTCGGAACGGACACGGCGCTGGCGACGGAGCTGTTGAATGCCATGGCGGAGGCCCGGGCCTCCGGGGTCGAGGTCAGCGCGGACATCTATCCCTACACGGCGAGCTTCACGGGCCTGTCGATTCTGTTCCCGGACTGGGCCCGTCCGCCCGCGGACTACGCGACGGTGGTCCGGAAGCGGCGGTCGGAGCTCGCGACGTATCTGCGGGAACGGGTCGAGAGCCGGAACGGGCCGGAAGCGACGCGGTTCGGAACCGGGCCGATCGCCGGGCGTACGCTCGCCGCGGTCGCGGAGGAACGAGGGGTGCCGTTCGAGCAGGTGCTGATCGATCTCGGGCCGGGTGGGGCGTCGGCCGCCTACTTCGTCATGGACGACGACGTCATGCGCAGGCTGCTCATGGATCCCCGGGTGGTGATCTCCTCGGACGGAAGCCCCGCCATGCTCCATCCCCGAGGGTACGGTTCCTTCGCGGGCGTCATCCGGCGCTTCGTGACGGACGAGCGCTCGCTGTCTCTCGAGGAAGCGGTCCGCAAGATGTCCGGCGCCACGGCCGGCATCTACAGGCTCGACGATCCTTCGCTCTCCGATCCGCCCCGGGGCCGGGTCCGGGAGGGCTGGGCCGCCGACCTGGTCGCCTTCGCGCCCGGCGACGTCCGCGATGCGGCCGACTTCGAACATCCTCACCGGCTCGCCAAGGGGATCCGGTCCGTGTGGGTGAACGGAAGCCGGGCGTGGGGCCCCGAAGGACAGGTTCCCCCGACCGGCTCGGGCGTCGCGCTACGGGCCCGTCGCTCGCCCTCCTGACCTCTCCGATCGCTCCGTCGCCCTGCGGCGGACCCCCCTAGGACCAAGGGCCAATGACGTTCCGGGCTCTCCGGGGCCATCGTGTCCGGAGCAACGGTTTCCAATCCCCGAATCGGACTCGGCACGATGCGAAGGGTGAACATCTGGACTCGCTCGGTTTCGGGCCTCGGCCTGCTCGTGCACGGCCTCGCGGCGCTGGCCGAGAGCCGACGGCACGAGGCGGGCTCCCCCGCGGTCCCATGGGACGGGGCTTTCGGTATGCCGGCCGCCAGAGGCGTGCGGAAGCCGACGGTATCGAGACACGGAGAGGACGAAATGGACACATCCCACATGCCGGACCCGATCTCGGCGGCACCCGGAGTCCGACGCGGGGCACGGCGGACCGGGCGGGCTCGCGGACGCGTCGGAGCCGCCCTCCTCGTCCTCGCCTGCCTGGGCGCCTCGGTCGTCGTCCCGTCCGCGGCCTCCGCGCATGTCGTGCCGAACGACTGCGACGACGCGATCGCCGCCGCGAATCTCCTCAACGACGCGGGCGACTACGCCGGAGCTCTCAGCGCCTTCGACGCGATCGTCGAGGAGTGCGATGGAAAGAGCGAACGACTCGCGATTCAGACGGGTCGGGCTCACGCGCTGAACATGATGAAGCGGTATCCCGAGGCCCTCGCGGCCGCGGACGCCGTCCTCGCGGACGACGACGAACACCTGTTCGGTCTATTCGAGCGCGCGTACGCGAACGAGCACTCGGGAGCCATGGACGCCGCGACGGCCGATTACGAGCGGATCATCCAGCTCACCGAGAAGAACGAGAACGTCAAGGAGCGGGCGACGATCTACGCGAAGGTCGCCGACCTGAACTACAAGTCGGGAAAGACCGCCGAGGCGGAGACCTACCTGGCCAAGGCGCTGGAGCTGGACCCGGCGAACCCGGCCTTCGTGATCATGAAGGGCGACTGGGCCGTGAAGTCGGGCGATTACGCCTCCGCGGACGCCGCCTACAACCAGGCGACGGCGATGGGCGTGTCGGGCGTGGAAATGTACCAGATCCGGGCCGAGGCTTCCCTCAAGATGGTCCAGGAGAAGTACGGGACGACCAACGCCCAGGAGTTGCGCGCCCAGATGACGCCGCAGGAGAAGGCCCTCGTCTGCGGCGACCTGAACCGGGCGCTCGCGCTCGGCTGGAAGAACCCGCAGATGGACATGTTCGCGGCCCTCACCTGTCAGTGAGCGACGCCGCCGCGACGCGAAACGGACCCCGACGGAAGACGAGGATCTGAGAATGACCTGGAAGAAGACGGCAGTGATCGTGGCGGCCGTGGCGCTCGTGGGCTCGACGTCCGCGTGCGCCACGAAACAGGGGACGGGGACGCTCGTCGGCGCCGGAGCCGGCGCGGCCGTGGGCGCCGCCGTGTCGGGCGGGAGTATGTGGGGCGTTCTCGCGGGCGCCGCCGTGGGCGGTACGGCCGGAAACCTGATCGGCCGGGAGATGGACAAGCAGGCGAAGGAACTGAAGCAGGCCGTGCCGACCGCGGACGTCGACCGCGTGGGCGAGGCGATCAACATGACCTTCGACTCCAGCGTGCTGTTCGCGACGGGCTCGGCCACCCTGAGCGCACAGGCGAAGGACGACCTCGCAGCGGCCGCCACCGTGTTCAAGAAGTACGACGACACGAACATCCGCATCGAGGGTCACACGGACGACACGGGCTCGGACGCGGTGAACCAGCCGCTGTCGGAGCGACGGGCGAAGGCCGTGGGCGACGTGCTCCGGAGCAACGGTGTCGCGGGCGACCGCCTGACCGAGGTCGGGTATGGCTCCGCCCAGCCCAAGGTCCCGAACGACTCGGATGCGAACCGGGCCACGAACCGCCGCGTGGAGCTCGGCATCTACGCGAACGACGAGATGGTCGCGCAGGCGAAGGCCGGCGAGCTCTAGACGCTTCGGCGGGAGTCGGGACAGGGGCGGCGGCCCTGCGGTCGGCCGGGCCGCCGCCCCTGTCGCATCCGGTCGTCACCGCTTGCCGGAATGGAATCCCGCCTCCTACTCTCCCAGCGGCCGGTAGCCACGATCCGGGAGCGGGCGAGCGTCGGAGACGCGCCGCGGTCCGGCTCGCCGATGATCCGCCCCGGACGCCCGAGAGGATGGGAATGAGCGCAGTCTCTCCGCGGCCTCGCCTGACGGTAGGGATCCCGATCTTCAACGAAGCGGGAACGATCCCCGAGCTCGGGAGGAGACTGGGGCAGGTCCTCGACGGCCTCGCCGTCCCCGCGGAGGTGATCCTCGTCAACGACGGGAGCTCCGACGGATCTCTGGAGGAGCTTCGTCGCCTGGCGGACGCCGATCCCCGGTTCAAAGTGATCGACCTCTCCCGCAACTTCGGCCACCAGGCCGCGCTGTACGCCGCCATGACGAGAGCCTCGGGAGAGGCCGTCGTGTTGATGGACGGCGATCTCCAGGATCCTCCCGAGTTGATCCCGAGTCTGCTCGCCAGATGGGAGGAGGGCTACGAGGTCGTCCTCGCCGTGCGGCGCAAGCGAAAGGAGGGCTGGCTCAAGCGGACGGCCTACAGCGTGTACTACCGTCTGCTCCGGAGCGTCGCGTACGTGCCGATCCCGGTCGACTCGGGCGACTTCTCCCTGATGGACCATCGTATCGTGCGGCTCGTCTGCGAGATGCCGGAGCGGAACAAGTTCCTCCGCGGCCTCCGGGCGTGGGCCGGCTTCCGGCAGACGTCGCTCGAGTACGAGAGGGATGCCCGGTACGCGGGGGAAACGAAGTACACGCTCCCGAAGCTGTTTCGTCTCGCCCTCGACGGACTCCTCTCCTACAGCTTCGTTCCGCTGCGGCTGGCGTTCGTGGTCGGGGCGATCGTATCGCTGGGCAGCTTCGCGCTGGCGGCCGTCTATTTCTTCCAGCGGATCTTCTCCGACAACCCGATCCCCCGGGGCTTCACCACGATCGCCGTGCTCGTGCTCTTCCTCGGGGGCGTCCAGTTGCTCACCATCGGGATCATCGGGGAGTACCTGGGACGGATCTACGATGAGGTGAAGCGCCGGCCCGAGTTCATCGTTCGGGAGACCATCGGGCTCGATGACTGAGCGGAACGACCGCCTCCTCGCGTTCGTCGCCGCCGCGACGGTCGCGCTCCTCGTCCTCGGTTTCGTCGGTCTCGGCGACCAGAGTCTGTGGCTCGACGAGGAGATGAGCCTGAACATCGCGACCGCGGGTCGCGAGCAGATGGCGCTCTGGTTCACGAGCCACCCCGAGCAGCACCCCCTCTACTACCTGCTCCTCCGCGGCTGGACGGCGGTGTTCGGAACGTCCGAAGTGGCCCTCCGCTCCCTGTCGCTCCTGTTCGCCGCGGCCGCCGTTCCTCTCCTGTACGTACTGGGGCGCGACCTGCTGGGCCGGCGCGAAGGCGCCGCGGCCGCCGTGCTCCTGGCGCTGTCTCCGTTCTGGCTCTTCTACGCCCGGGAGGGGCGGATGTACACGCTCCTCGTGGCTCTGGGCATCCTCGCCTCGATCCTGGCGCTCGTCGACGCGCGGAGCACGGGGGACCAACCGGACGGTGGGGCGGGCCTGCCTTGGCTCTACTGGCTGACGGCGACGCTCGGCATGTACACGCACTTCTTCTTCGGATTCCTGGTGCTCGCGCACGCCGCGGCGGTTCTGCTGCGCTCGGGCGATCTGCGGCGGAATGCTCCCCGAGCCCTCCTGCTCGGCCTTCCGGTGCTCGTCGCCTACGGCCCGTGGCTGGCGTTCACGGTGGCGCACATGCCCGAAGGGCAGGACTGGAAAGGACTCCGCCACGTCGTGTTCGGGATTCCCTACACGCTGGTCCGGTTCGCCATCGGCTATGCGGAGCTTCCGATTCAGTACCGCTGGCAGGACCGGCTCGGCGAGCTCCTCCGGGCCAGCGCGCCGCTCCTCGTCGCGGCCGTGGTCGCCCATGCGGTCCTGTTCTGTCGCGGAACGGTGGAGGCGGCGCATCGCGGCCGGGTCGAACGGACGTTCCTCTCGTCGTGCCTCATACTGCCGGTGGCGGTCCCCCTCCTGCTCTCCCCGTGGATGATCCTCTCGGGTGAGCGGTACTTCATGTTGGTGCTTCCCTTCTATCTGCTCGTCCTCGGGGCGGGATTCGTGCGCCTCGTGGAACCGGGTCCGGGCCGCGTCATCCGGGCGATCGCGCCGGCGGTCCTCGTGCTCGTGACGGCCCGCTGCCTGTGGGCATACCGGTCGAACCCGGAATTCGGCAAAGAGCAGTGGCGAGAGGTCGTCCGCACAATCGAAGCGGAGGCCGTGCCGGGCCCGGTCCTCGTGATCGTGGCGCCCGACATGTCGGAGGGAGTCCTCGACTACTACCTGGACCAGACGCCGCGACTGCGGCTCGAGCCATGGCGACCGGGCGAGCCGGTACGCGTCGCGGATGCCCGACGGATCTGGGTCGTCGTGACCCGACTGCTCGATCCGTCTGAGGTCACGGGATCCCTTCCGGTCGGCTGGGAGGAAGTCGAGCGGAGGCTGTTTCCGAAGGACACCGGAATCTGGCTCATCGCGTTCGATCGCGTCGCACCGGATCCGTGACGGCTCTCCCGGCCGCGCGCGGTATCGGTCGTCTCCGGCGAGGCCACGAGATCGAGCGGGCGGTCTTGTGGCGAAGCAGGTGATTCACTTACTTACGTTGTACCGTTGAAATCGACCGGCTGGCTGGCGGTCGAATCCCCGGTACGGTGCGGCCCCCCAACATCGCTTTATCGTCCTTGTGACGGCGAAGGTCCGGCTCGACGTGACAGGCGCTCCGGAGCGCCG
>Ga0316576_10001944_pt1 | contig 11534 bp, 12 predicted proteins | sample S0NA_FD_203075 | JGI IMG/M metagenome (GOLD analysis project Ga0316576, IMG submission 203075) | Rhizosphere microbial communities from salt marsh grasses in Alabama, United States - S0-2_050615r3r5 | ecosystem: Host-associated > Plants > Roots > Rhizosphere | place: USA: Alabama | collected... | reverse complement strand
AGGCCAGCGCCCAGAAATGGATGATCGACAGGCGGTACGAATAGATCGGGCGGCCCGCCTGCTTGGGCACGAAGTAATACATCATGCCGAGAAAGGCCGCGGTCAGGAAGAAACCGACCGCGTTATGCCCGTACCACCACTGCACCATCGCGTCCTGCACGCCCGAGTACAGGCTGTACGAGGTGGTATTGAACAATCCGACCGGCACCGACAGATTGCGGAAGATGTGCAGGATCGCCGTCGCCAGGATGAACGCCAGGTAAAACCAGTTGGCGACATAAATATGCGGCTGCGAGCGACGCCGCAGGGTCAGCACGCACACCAGGAAGTACAACACCCAGGTCACGGTGATGAGCAGATCGACGTACCAGGGGAACTCGGCGTATTCCTTGCCCTCGCTGATCCCGTTCATGTAGCCAATCACGCCGACCAGCACTGACAGCTGCCAGCCCCAGAAGGTCAGGTTGGCCATCATGTCGCTGGCCAGGCGTGCCTGGCTGGTGCGCTGCACCACGTAATAAGAGGTCGCGAACAATGCACTGCCGCCAAAGCCGAAGATGACCAGCGTGGTATGCACCGGGCGCAAGCGCCCGAAGGTGATCTCGGCGATGTCGAAGTTCAGAAACGGGAAGGCCAGTTCAGCGGCGATATAGGTGCCTGCGGACATTCCCAGCAGCCCCCAGACCAAAGCCATCACGGCGAACTTCTTAATGATGTCGTAGTTGTACTGCGTCGTCGCAGCAGCTGGGTGCGCCATGTTAAGTCCCCCGACTGACCGTTGATCGAAACACCGCCTGGCCATCGCATGGTCGCGACAGCCGCACGGCAAACGGAATACGCTCGATATCTAGGCGAATTTCGGGCGGATTGTTGTTTCGCTCCGAAAGACCGCTCAGGCCCGCAAGGCGGTACGACGCGTGCCCGGGCCCACGACAGGATTGCCCGCACAACGAAAAACCAGCACCAAGGACCCGGCAAGGCTGCCGAATTCTACCCCGACCCAAGAATATTAGTCAATTCTTATGCATGGCGCGCGTTCCCGCTACCGCGGCAAGCTTAGTGGAAATTATGTCGCTTTTCCGTTGCGATGCCCAATACAGGGGATCAGTCAAGCAGCGACATCAGCGGTGGAACGTAGTGATCGACCAGCAACAGGGCGAACAGGGCCATCAGGTAGATGATGGAATAACCGAAGGTGCGCATCGGCATGCGATCGTCATCATCGCGATACAGGCGCACCGCGTAGAACAGAAAGCCGAGGCCGAGCACCATCGCCCCACCCAGGTAGAACCCACCGCTCATTCCGTAACCATATGGCAGCAGGGTCACCACCAGCAGCAGCACCGTGTACAGCAGGATCTGCAGACGGGTGAAGTCGGTCCCGTGGGTCACCGGCAGCATCGGCATATCGACCTTGCGGTATTCCTCTGCGCGGTGGATCGCCAGGGCCCAAAAGTGCGGCGGCGTCCAGGTAAAGATGATCAGGAACAGCAACAGCGCGCCCGGGTCGACGCTGCCGGTCACCGCCGTCCAGCCGAGTACCGGTGGCGCAGCGCCGGCCGCACCGCCAATCACGATGTTCTGTGGCGTCGCGCGCTTCAGGTACATCGTGTAGATCACCGCATAGCCGATCAGGGACATGAAGGTCAGCATCGCGGTCAGGGGATTTACCAGCAGCCACAGCATCAGCATCGCGACCGTACCGATCAGCAGCGCAAACGCCAGTGCATCGCGGCTGCTGACTGCGCCCTGCGGCAGGGGTCGGCCGCGCGTGCGGCCCATGATCGCGTCGATCTTCTGGTCGACCACATGGTTTATCGCAGCGGCTGATCCCGCGGCGAGCCCGATACCCAGGGTGCCGAAGACCAACGCATCCAGCGGCACCATGCCCGGCGCGGCCAGCAGCATGCCGACCACCGCGGTAAACACGATCAGCGCTACGACCGTCGGCTTGCACAGCTCGAGGTAGTCTCGCCAGCTGGCATGGGTGGTTTTCAGTGCTGTTGTCGCCATAATCGGTAATTCAGGTAAACGAGTGAAGCCAGTAGCAGCGCGGCGACGCCATTGTGAGCCGTCGCCACCCCCAGTGGCAAATGCAGAAGCACATTGCCGATACCCAGTCCGATCTGGACCACGAGCAGCACGCCGACCAGCGCGGCCGCCCCGACCAGCCTGCCGCCGGCGCGCACGATCGACAGTACCAGCCAGCCAAGGTACAGGAACGTGACCAGCGCGCCAATCCGGTGGGTCACATGGATCGCGGTGCGCGCCGGGTGGTCCAGTACGCCGTATTCGTAGTTCACGCCGAGACCCCGCCACATCACGAACGCCTCGTCGAAATCCATCTCCGGCGCCCAACTGCCATGACAGGTCGGAAAATCGATACAGGCCAGCGCGGCATAGTTCGAACTGGTCCAGCCGCCGAGCGCAATCTGCCCGACTAGGACCAACAGCCCGATTGCGCCAGCCATGCGCCAGCGGCCATCACCCGCCGCAGGCCTGGGTCGCGCGGAGCGCAATGCCAGCAAGACCAGCAGGCTAAACGTGGCAAAGCCGCCCAACAGGTGCCCCATCACGACGATCGGCTTCAGCAGCAGGGTCACGGTCCACATGCCCAGCGCGGCCTGGAACACGACCAGGCCGAGCAGGAAGGTGGGCAGCCAGACCGGCTGTTCAGGGTACTGGCGACGCCGCCGCCACGACCAGACCGCGATCACCAGGATGGTCAGACCGAGGGTGCCGGCGAAGTAGCGGTGCACCATCTCCTTCCAGCCCTTTTCGGGCTCCAGTGCACGCTGCTCAAGATAACTCTTGTCCGCGACGTGTTCCTCGCTGGCCGGGACGGTCAGGTGACCGTAGCAGCCGGGCCAGTCCGGGCAGCCCAGGCCTGCGTCGCCGAGGCGGGTATAGGCGCCCAGCAGGATCGCGGCAAAGGCAAGCAGGCAGGCAAAGACAACAAAGCGGTGGTAAGCCATTTCTCTCTATCCGATCTGCGAGATCTTCAGCAACTTCTGCAGATCCTTCATCATCCCCTTGGCCGGGACCGAGAGGTCGTAGTACATCATCAGATTGCCCAGCGGATCGATCAGAAAATACTGCTGACCGTCGGCTCCAAATCCATCGCCACGAAAGCTGTCGAGCAGCCTGCCAGCCGCCGTATCGCGCACCACCCAGGTCAGATCCGCGTGGTCACTGGCGAGTTCTTGCGCCAGGGCCGCGGCCGGCGCCTGCCCGAACACCGCCAGGCGCTGCACACGCGGGATGTCCTTGCTCACCGACAGGCGCACCTGGCGGGTAAGGTACAGTTGCTGCTCGCAGCGCTCATCACATTCACCCGGTACAAACAGCACGTAGGTCCAGCGCCCGTGCAGATCCGCATCCACGAACGGCGCACCATCGGGCCTGCGCAGCCCGGCCAGATCCAAAGGCCTGGCAGGCACGATCAGGGTGCCCGCGTTGGTCGTCGACTCGACGCCAGAGGTGCCCAGGTACTTCCATGCCACCCATGCCGACAACGGCGGCAGCAGGAACAGCGCGAATATCAGGATCAGCTGGATCCGACTGCGGCGGACCTGCCGCTCATCCGGCCTCGACATGTTTCTCCCCGTCGTCACCGTCAAGCCGGGTATTCACCCCAACGAAAATGATCAGGAGCGCGACCGCGAGGCCGAACCACTGCACCGCGTAGCCGAGGTGTTTCTCGGGCCCCATCTCCGGAATCGGCGACCAGTCGTACTGCAACCCGCCCGGCTGGCCGTCGTCGATCACCAGCGCATAGCGCAGCAGCGGCAGGCTGCGCGCATCGGCCAGCGCCGGGATATCCAGCGACTGAACCACGACCCTGTCCGCTACGCTGCGTAGCGGAACCTCACCGATCACCAGCCCGACCGATGCCGGAGAGTCCAGCCGACCGCTCAGCGTCACCAGATCATCGCTTACCGGCAGCGCCGGCAGGAACTCCCGCGAGGCACCCAGCGAAACCCAGCCGCGGTTGACCAGCAGGCTCGGCGCGTCCTCACCCTCGATGCGAAATGGGGTGAACACGTGGTACCCCGGCTGCCCCTGGTAAACACGATTGTCGAGCAGCCACTGCTGCTCGTCGACGTAGTGGCCACGCACCCGGGCAGGGCGATAGCGGTCGGCCACGCTCAGCGGGGTGCGCCGATCCAGCGGCAACGGCGCCGCCAGCTCGCTCGCCGCGCGCTGTTCGAGCATCGCCTGCTTGGCCGTCGCACGCCCCATCTGCCAGTAGCCCAGGCTGAGCAGCACGGGAAACACGCAGGCGAATGCCACGCTTGGCCACAAGGCCGGGGCGAAACGGTAACGACCGATATGCAGCGGCGGGATCTTCATGCGATAGCGGGCTGCTATACTGCCGCGGCCTGCAAAGAGGAATCTGTCGTCGTGTGGATCAAGGTCATCATCGTTCTCGTGTTCGTCGGCATCATCGCCAGTCTCGGATCCGGCCTGTACTACCTGGTCAATGACAAGGGCGATTCGCGTCGCACCCTGCGTGCGCTCACGCTGCGTATCGGCCTGTCTATCGGACTGTTTGCCTTTCTGATGATCCTGATCGGCCTCGGCGTAATCGAGCCCCATGGCCTCTATCCCGAGCGTCCCGCAGAAACCGCACCGCGGAATTAGGACTGCGTCGAATGCCGCCCCCGCCCAGACCCGGCATCGGCCGGGCCCGGGCGTCGACTTACAGCACGTAGACGAAGATAAACAGGCCCAGCCAGACCACATCCACGAAGTGCCAGTACCAGGCCACGCCTTCAAAGGCGAAATGGTGCTCCGGCGAGAAATGTCCCTTCGCGGCACGCAAGGTGATCACGATCAGCATGATCGTGCCCATGGTGACGTGGAAGCCGTGGAACCCGGTCAGCATAAAGAAGGTCGAACCATAGATGCCTGAGCCGAGCGTCAGGTTGAGCTCGTGGTAGGCGTGGATGTATTCGTAGGCCTGGAAGCCAAGGAATGTCGCACCGAGCGCCACCGTGGCAGCCAGCCACAGCACCGTCTTGGCTTGGTCATTCGCCTTGAGCGCCCAGTGCGAGAGGGTGATGGTCACGCCCGAGGTCAACAGCAGCAGCGTGTTGATCGCCGGAATACCCCATGCCCCCATGTTCACGAAGTCGCCGCCGACGTTGCCGGGGCCGTTGGTCGGCCAGGACTCGCCGAAACCGCTCCACAGGTATTCGTGGGTGGAGAAGTCGCCACCCAGCAGCCACGGCACTGACAGCACACGCGCATAGAACAGGGCGCCGAAGAACGCGGCGAAGAACATCACCTCGGAGAAGATGAACCACATCATCCCCTGGCGGAACGAGCGATCGACCTGCTCGTTGTACATGCCCTTCAGGCTCTCGTTGATGACCGTGCCGAACCAGCCGAACATCATGAACGCCACCAGCGCGAGGCCCAGCAGCAACAGCATCTGCCCGGAGGCATGGCCGTTGAACCAATTTGCCGCGCCGATCACGCCAGTGAACAGCGCAACGCTGGCAACGATAGGCCAGTGGCTGCCATGTGGCACGTAGTAATGGTCACCTGTGTGTACCATGTGTCCCCCCCAGGATGTTTGAGTCTTGATTTACGTGGTTACAGTCGGACCGGCGGACTCATCGAGCAACGCCGATGCTAATTAATTTACGGCTACCTGCTGCGTCACATCGAAAATCGTATATGCCAGGGTCAGGGTACGGACGTCCCTGGGCAGCTTCGGATCGACAATAAAACGCAGCGGCATATCCTTGCTCTCGCCTGCAGCCAATGGCTGCTGGTTGAAGCAGAAACACTCGGTCTTGTTGAAATAACGACTGGCCTTGTTCGGCGCAACGCTCGGCACGGCCTGGGCCACCATGTTGTGGCCAGTCGGGTTGCGCGCGGTGAACGAGGTCGCATAGATCTGGCCCGGGTGAACCTCCAGGCTCGCGACACTCGGGCCGAACTCCCACGGCATCCCGACGTTGTTGTTGGCAACAAACTGAACGGTGATCACGCGCGACACGTCCGGTTCATAGCGCGCCACCACTGCGGCCTCGTCGATCCGACCGGTCTTTCCGTTCAGGCCGGTGATCTCGCAGAACACGTCGTACAGCGGCACCAACAGGTAACCGAAGCCGAACATCGCCACCGCCACCATCGCGACACGGGCAAAGGAACGGCCATTGCGCTTGTGGCCAGCTGCCGTCATTGCCTCAGCCCCCCTTGCCTGCTGCCAGGTACAGGCCCATCAGGAAGAAGCCGAGCGCCACCAGACCCAGGATGACGGCCAGCCGGATATTGGACTTGGATTTGTCTTCTGCTTGCTGCATTGCAATCTCGCCGACCGCCCCCGCCGCGTGGCGGGGGCAGCCCGGTCATTACTTGACCTCAGGCGCCTCGGTGAAGCTGTGGTAAGGAGGCGGAGACGGCAGAGTCCATTCCAGACCATGCGCGCCTTCCCACACCTGGCTGGTGGCCTTCTCGCCGCCGCGAATGGTCTTGATGACCACGTAGGCAAACATCAGCTGCGACGCACCGAACACGAAACCGCCGATCGATGAGATCACGTTCCAGTCGGTGAACTGCACCGAATAGTCCGGGATGCGGCGCGGCATGCCGGCCAGACCGAGGAAGTGCTGCGGGAAGAACAGCACGTTGACCGAGACGGTCGAGATCCAGAAATGCATCTTGCCCAGCTTTTCATCGTACATATTACCGGTCCACTTCGGCAGCCAGTAGTAGGCGGCGGCCATGATCGAGTAGACCGCACCTGTGACCAGCACGTAGTGGAAGTGAGCAACCACGAAATAGGTATCGTGGTACTGGAAGTCGGCCGGCGCGATGGCCAGCATCAGGCCCGAGAACCCACCGATGGTAAACATGATGATGAAACCGACCGCGAACAGCATGGGCGTCTCGAAGGTCATCGAGCCCTTCCACATGGTCGACACCCAGTTGAACACCTTCACCCCGGTCGGCACCGCGATCATCATCGTGGCGTACATGAAGAACAGCTCACCGACCACCGGCATGCCCACCGTGAACATGTGGTGAGCCCACACGATGAACGACAGGAACGCGATCGAGGCGGTCGCGTACACCATCGAGCTGTAGCCGAACAGCGGTTTGCGCGCGAAGGTCGGGACGATCGCCGAGACGATGCCGAACGCCGGCAGGATCAGGATGTACACCTCGGGGTGTCCGAAGAACCAGAAGATATGCTGGAACATCACCGGATCGCCACCGCCGGCCGCACTGAAGAAGCTGGTGCCGGCGAACTTGTCGGTCAGCAGCATGGTCACCGCACCGGCCAGCACCGGCATCGTCGCGATCAGCAGATAGGCAGTGATCAGCCAGGTCCAGACGAACAGCGGCATCTTCATCAGGGTCATGCCCGGTGCGCGCATGTTAAGGATCGTGACGACGATGTTGATCGAGCCCATGATCGACGAGATTCCGGCCAGGTGGATCGCGAAGATCAGGAACGGGAAGCCGTCACCCATCTGCAGCGACAGCGGCGGGTACAGGGTCCAGCCGCCAGCCGGGCCACCGCCATTCATGAAGAAGGTCGACAACAACAGCGAGAACGCAAACGGCAGGATCCAGAACGAGAAGTTGTTCATGCGCGGTAGCGCCATGTCCGGTGCGCCGATCATCATCGGGATCAGCCAGTTGGCCAAGCCGGTGAAAGCCGGCATGACCGCACCGAAGATCATCACCAGCGCGTGCACCGTGGTCATCGAATTGAAGAACTGCGGATCAACGAGTTGCAGACCCGGCTGGAACAGCTCCGCACGGATCACCATGGCCATGGCGCCGCCGATGAAGAACATGACCAGCGCGAACAGCAGGTACAGGGTCCCGATGTCTTTGTGGTTGGTGGTGGTTACCCAGCGCATCAGGCCCTTGGCCGGCCCGTGGTCATGATGTTCGTCGTGAGTTGCTGTAGCGGTACTCATCTTGAAGACTCTCCCAGAGTTAATGCTTAACGTGCTGCCTTGATTGCAGCTGGCTGAACGACACCGGCACTGTTGCCCCAGGCGTTGCGCTCGTAGGAAATCACCGCGGCAAGATCCGCATCATTGAGGATGCTGCGGTATGCCGCCATCGCGGTACCCGCCTTGCCGTTCAGCACGCGGTCTATGTGTGCAGCCAGATCACCGGTCGCAATCGCGCTGCCGGCAAGCGCCGGGAATGCCGGCGGCACGCCCTGGCCATTGGCCAGATGACAGGCGGCACAGTTCGCGGTATAGACCTGCTCGCCCTTCGCGATCAGCTCCTCTGCGGTCCATTCACGATCTGCCGACGCGGCGGCGGCCGCGGCTGCGCCCTTCTGCTCGGCGACCCACAGCGCGTAATCTTCGGGAGACTTGGCAACCACCACGATCGGCATGAAGCCATGGTCCTTGCCGCACAACTCGGCACACTTGCCGCGGTAAGTGCCGGGCTCGTCGAGCTTGGTCCAGGCCTCGTTCACAAAACCGGGGATCGCATCCTTCTTCCAGCCAAGATCGGGCACCCACCAGGAATGGATCACATCCGCGGCGGTCAACAGGAAGCGCACCTTCTTACCGGTCGGAATAACCACCGGGTTATCAACTTCCATCAGGTAGTTGTCACCGAACTGGGTCACATCCGCGCCGGAGCCCAGCAGGCGCGCCTGGTTGTGATCCGGATGCAGCGAACTGATGAACGACACCCCGGCGGCATCGCCGTCGACGTAGTCGTATTTCCACTTCCACTGGATACCGGTGACCTTGATGGTCATTTCAGCATCGCCGGTATCTTCCATGGCCAGCAGGGTATTGGTCGCGGGGATCGCCATACTGACCAGGATCACGATAGGCACGACGGTCCACAGGATCTCCATCGTCGTGCTCTCATGAAACTGCGCCGCTACCGCACCCTTGGACTTGCGGTGGTTGACGATGGAGTAAATCATCGCGCCGAACACCACGACGCCAATCACGCAGCACACCCAGAAGATAATCATGTGCAGGTCATACACGCTCTGGCTCGTGCTCGTGACCCCCTGACGCATATTGAGCGCGTAGTCAGCATGCGCTGACGTGAACGCCGCCCCCAGATATGCCGTCGAAATGCCGGCCAGCTTACGCATTAGTCTCACAGCTTCGGTCCCCCCGAGATCAATCGTTATATGTTGCAGCGCGCCCCGCGTCCGGCGGTGCGCAAAAATTTCATGCGGAAAGCAGCCTGTGCAACTCTGCAGCAAGCTCAGCCTTCTCATCGTCGACCAGGAATCCCCCGATCTCGACGCGCCTTCCGGAAGCGCCGATCCACAGGCGGTGCGGATACCAGTGACCGGGGCTGTTCGACAACTCGACCCGGACCCAGCCGCGCGCGAACTCGACGCGCTCTTCAGGACCGCCCTTTTCCGGGCAGCGGCCCCGATCGCGACCCTTCTCGACCGTAACCACAGCATCCCCGATGGACACCACCTCGCAGCGCAACGACGCATGCGACACCAGGTATAAACAGGCGAACAGCGCGCCCAGCTCGAGCCCCGCAAACGGCAAGACCAGCCAGAATCCCTCGAACGCGAGCACGACACCGAACAACAGCAACGGCACTGCGATTGCGCCGAGGAATATCATCGACTGGCGCCAGCTCAGCGAACGGTTTGGCCGGATCACGACCCGACGCAACCTGGAGTCGGGACTGTCGTCGGAGATCACCATCAGCAAGACATCCCCAGCGCTTCACACATCGAGCGTCGACCCGAACAAAACAACACCCGGTCATTTTTTCGCCGTGCGAGGGTAGCGCGCCCTCCGGGTGGATTCCAACCAAATTTGAGCTGGATCAGTTAAAAATCTTTTTATGGTATTTGAGTTCTCTAATATTCTAATTTTTTGACAATGATCAAAGACACGTCGCGTACCGGTCGGCTTGAGTCCGTTCAGAGACCTTCCAGCGTCAGCGGGCGGGGCGGGTCCAGCCGCTCGCGCGAGGCCGGGTGCGCAATGACCCCGAGGCAGGGCGCGCCGAGGCGCTCGGTCAACGTGGCGACATTGCCGTTCAGGCGGGCCATACCAGGATCCACCTGCGAACCGATCCAGCCGAGCAGACGCCCGCCGCCGGCCAGGATGGCCCGCTCGCTGAGCAAGGCATGATTGAGGCAGCCGAGCCGCAATCCCACCACCAGCAGCACCGGCAGGCCCAGCGCCAGGGCCACACCCTGCATGTCCAGGCCGGGACCGAGCGGCACCAGCCAGCCGCCGGCACCCTCGACGACCACGACATCGCTGCGCGCCGCCAGCTGCGCATACGCGGCAAGGATCACGCCGAGCTCGATCGCCACCCCGGCCTCGGCCGCTGCCAGGTGGGGGGCAACGGCGGCCTCGAGGCAATACGGATTGATCGTGGCGTACGCCGCCGCGCGGCCAGCCTCGCGCTTCAGCGCCAGGGCATCGTCATTGCGCAGTTCGCCGTCGCACCAATCGGCGCCTGCCGCCACGGGTTTGAAGCCAGCCACGCGCAGCCCGCGGGCGCGCAGCGCACGGATCAGGGCCTGCGCGACATGGGTCTTGCCGCAGCCCGTATCGGTACCGGTGACAAATATCCCGCGGCTCATTTCTTCGACCGCAATACATCCAGCGAGACCCGGGTCTCGCCATCGACGCGGCGCTGGGTGGCCCCCCAGGCGTGCCCGTGCACCACTTCGTAGCTGACCGGCAGACGGCCATCCGCGCCGCGAAAGCGCTCGTAGGCCGCGCACACCCGCGCGATGCGTTCACGGCCAACGAGCCCGCGCTGCCGGCCCGAGCTGGCGTTGCCCGCGCCGATTATCTTGATCTCACGCATCAACTGCATCGCATCGCCATAGGTCAGGGTCATGCGCTCGACGTCCATCACCGGATCGGCCAGGCCGGCGCCGAGCAGCATGTCACCGTAATCGTGCATATCGATGAATCCGTGTACATGCGGCTGGCCGTCGACCGCCGCCCAGGCGGCGCGCAGTTCGTGCAGCGTGTCCGGACCGAAGGTGCTGAACATGAACAGCCCGCCCGGTCGCAGGACGCGCGCGATGTCGGCGAACGTCTGCGCCGGCTGCGCGCTCCATTGCAGTGCGGCATTGGCGAAGATCAGGTCGATGCTGTCGGCGGCCAGTGGCAGAAAGTCAAGATCGGCGCACAGGCAGCGCGGGCGGCGCAGCCAGCGGCCGCGCCTGCGCGCCTGCGCCAGCATCGGCAGGGCAAAATCCAGTGCGATCACCTCGGCCTTCGGATAGCGCCGCAACAGCGCCTCGGTCGCCACCCCGGTACCGCAACCGATATCCAGCACCCGCCTTGGCTCGAGCCTGACGTAGTCGAGTCGCTCGAGCATGCGGCGACCGATCTCGTGCTGCAGCACGGCGGCATCGTCGTAGACCGCCGCGGCCCGCGCGAAGCTCTTGCGCGCCTTGTCCTTGTCAAACGGCGGCGGCGTCGACTCGTCCACGGCCGTCAAACCGCGGCGACCGCGCGCAACAGCGCATCGAGGCAGGTCTGCGGATGCGACAGGAACGGGGCATGCCCTGCCCCCGC
>Ga0316576_10001943_pt1 | contig 11536 bp, 12 predicted proteins | sample S0NA_FD_203075 | JGI IMG/M metagenome (GOLD analysis project Ga0316576, IMG submission 203075) | Rhizosphere microbial communities from salt marsh grasses in Alabama, United States - S0-2_050615r3r5 | ecosystem: Host-associated > Plants > Roots > Rhizosphere | place: USA: Alabama | collected... | reverse complement strand
GACGATGCCATCGTCTGCGCCTACGACGGGTTCGCGCTCTCGTCGGGGACGACGAGCGCCTGGACCGGCGAGAAGGCCGGGCCACCCGAGGCCGGCGACGTCCTCGGGGTCTACCGCATCCTCGGGCAGATCGCCGAGGGGGGAATGGGCGTTATCTTTCGCGCCGAGCACGTGAGGCTCGGCCGGCAGGTCGCCCTCAAGGTGCTGAAGCCGGAGCTCGCCTGCCGGACAGATATCGTCAGGCGCTTCTTCGAGGAGGCGCGGGCGGTCAACGAGATCGGCCACCCGAACATCGTCGATGTCATCGACTTCGTCGAGGTGAGCGATCAGGACCCGCCCCTGGTCTACATGGTGATGGAGCTGCTCGTGGGCGAGGACCTGGCCAACCGTGTACGCGGGGCCGGGCCGCTCGAGCCGGAGGAGGCCGTCCGCATCGCCTGCCAGGTGTGCGACGCGCTCATCGCCGTCCACCGGGTCAAGATCCTCCACCGTGACCTGAAGCCTGAGAACATCTTCCTGATCAACGACGAGGACAGCCACCGGGTCAAGCTGCTCGACTTCGGCGTCGCAAAGGCATTCGGCGAGCGCCAGCGGGTGAACCTGACGGATCCGGGCACCGCGATCGGGACGCCCGAGTACATGGCCCCGGAGCAGATCCTGGGCAAGGAGCTCGACGAGCGCACGGACATCTACGCCCTGGGACTCGTCCTCTACGACATGCTCACCAACAGCGTGCCGTTCCAGGCGAGCAAGTACGGCGAGCTCCTCGTGGCCCAGGTGAAGGAGACGCCGGAGCCGGTCTCCAGGCGACGCCGGGAAGGGACCCCGGTGCCCCCGGCCCTGGAGGCGGCGGTGATGCGCTGCCTGCAGAAGAAGCAGGTGGATCGATTCCAGAACGCGCGTGAGCTCAAGGAGGCGCTCCTCGTGAGCATCGGCGCCGCGGCGGAGGCGTCGATCGGCGTGGGCACCGAGTCGCTCAGCCTGTCGCCGCCGCGCCTGCCCCGGCGGACGCCCTGGGTCCCCGTGGCCCTCGGCGCGGGCGCCTTGCTCGCCGGGTTCGTCACCGTGTGGCTCGTCCTCGGCGAAAAAACCCGAGCCCCCGTGGTGACCGCGCGCCCCGACGCGCGGGCGAGCCATCCCCGGGTGACGACCACGAGCCCGCCGGACGGCGCGGGCGCGCCCGACAGCGCGGTGGCCGCCGGTGCAGCCGACGCGGGGGTGAGCGTGGTGCGATCCGGTCCGAAACCGCCAAAGCGACGGGCGCGGCGGCCCGGCCGTCGAGAAAGGGCAGACACGGTCGCCAGGCCCAGGGCGAAGCCCCCGGAGGCGAAGGCGCCGGAAGTCAAAGCGAAAGGGAAGCGGGGCCGGGCGGGGATCGAGGGCACGCTGGACCCCTTCGCCCAGTGACCCGATGAGACGTATCTTTACCCCGAGGTGCTCGAAATAACATTTGTAGCTTGGAGGTCCCATGAGACGAGCCATAGCTTTCTCGATCGCCGGGCTCCTGCTGCTCGGCACGGCGGCGCGGGCGCAGGCCGATGAAGACGAAGCGACCCAGCGGGCCAAGGAGCTGTTCAAGAACGCCGAGGTCCACTTCAGCGTGGGCGAGTTCAGCAAGGCGCTCGCGCTGTACAAGGAGGCGTTCAAGACCAAGCCCTTGCCCGCGTTTCTCTTCAACATCGGCCAGTGCCATCGCAACATGGGCCAGTGCGACAAGGCGCTCTTCTTCTTCAAGCAGTACCTGGTCCGGACCCCGGAGGCGCCGAACCGCGCCGATGTCGAGAAGCTAATAGAGATCTGCGAGCAGGAGGTGAAGCAGGGGGAGACGGGAAAGGAAGCCGCACCCCCGCCGCCCGCGGTGGTCGGGCCGAAGAAGCAGGAGAAGCCGGACGAGCCGCCACCGTCGCGGCCGTCGCGGTCGCGCCGCAAGCTCCGCCCGCTCTGGTTCTGGTCCTCCGTGGGGCTGGCCGGCGCCCTGCTGGTCACCGGGACCGTGACCGGCGTGATGGCGCTGAGCCAGAGCGACGAGTACAAGGACCCGTCCACCACCATCGATCGGCGCCGCGATCTCAAGGACTCGGGCGAGGCCCTGCGCACGGTGTCGACGGCCACGGTGGTCGCCGGCGCGGTGGTCGCGGCCGGCGCCGGGGTGCTCTATTTCCTCACCGACTGGGGCAGGCCGGAGAGCGCCACGGTCTCGGCCGGACCGCTGCCCGGCGGGGCCGCGGTGGTGATCGGCGGGAGGTTCTGACATGCGCCACACGACCGTGCTCGTTTGCCTGATCGCCCTGTGCCTGCCGGCCTGCTGGGCCGACTTCCCCGGTGATCTGATCGAGCCCGACGCGCCCCAGGGGGACATGGTGCAGCCGGACCTTCACCCGAGAAAGGACAAGGGACCGACCGATCTCGGGCCGGACGGCGCGCCGGACCTGCCCGGTGACCAGGGGCTCGACGGACCGGGGCTCGACGGACCGGCGCCGGACACGTCGCCGGACGTCTCGACCCAGGACACCGGGCCGGTCTCGACGCTCAAGGCCCTGGGCGACGCCTGCACCGCGGACGACCAGTGCTATACCAACCACTGCGTGGACGGCGTCTGCTGCAACTCGACCTGCGGCGGGACCTGCATGCGCTGCGACGTCGTCGCGGGCCGCTGCATGCCGGCCCAGGACGGGACCGATCCGGACAACGAGTGCTCGATCTCCGCCGCGAACACCTGCGGCCTCGACGGCGAGTGCAACGGGCGCGGCGGCTGTCGCAAGTGGGCCGCGGGGACGGTGTGCAGCCCGCAGAGCTGCGGCGGGAGCGCGAGCGAGAAGGTGATCCTGGCCAAGATCTGCGACGGGGAGGGCGCCTGTATGACCATGGGCGAGGTGACCTGCTCCCCCTACAAGTGCGACCCCAGCACCAAGGCCTGCTATGAGGCCTGCACCTCCACTGGCTCCGCCCAGTGCGTCTCGGGCAACCAGTGCATCTCGGGCAAGTGCGGGGGCGAGCTGAAACCCGACGGGGCGAGCTGCAGCTTCAACACTGACTGCAAGAGCAGCCACTGCGTGGACGGTGTCTGCTGCGACAGCGCCTGCTCGGGCAACTGCAAGACCTGCAAGCTGAGCGTGGTGAGCACCACGGCGGTGCCACCCATCGCCGGCAAGTGCATCGATTCGCCGTCGGGGATGGATCCCGACGGCGAGTGCGCGCCCACCGCGAAGCACACCTGCGGGACCGACGGCTCCTGCGACGGCAAGGGTGCCTGCCGGCTCTACCAGCCGGGCACCGTTTGCCAGGAGCGGCTGTGCCAGAACGGGACCTCCGGGGCCACGCTCCTGCCCTTCGAGCTCTGCGACGGCAGCGGTCAGTGCGTGGTCAGCGGCAGCCCGACCTCCTGCGGGAGCTTCACCTGTATCACCGGACTGGCCTGCTACGGCCAGTGCACCTCCAGCAGCCAGTGCGCCACGGGGACCTGCAACCTGACCACCCTGACCTGCCAGTAGCGCTATACTGGCCAGCCTGATGGCAGACACCCCGAAGACCGAGCCGATCCACTGCCCGGGCCTCTCCGGCCGGGAAAGCCTCATCGACGAGGCGATCAGCACGGTGCTGACCACCGTGGACATGGAGCTCGTTCTGGATCGCATCGCCGCGCTGCTGCGCCGCCACTTCGGCGCCACCAGGGTCGGGCTGAATCGCCTGTGCGAGGACAGCCCCGGCGAGGCCGAGGTGCTGCTGATCGACGATCCGGTCCACCCCGGGTTGGCCCGGGGCGGGCGCTTCGCCCTGGCCGGCTCCCTCAGCGGCGCTGCCCTCGAGTCGCGGCAGGCCCAGGTGCTGGAGGGCCTTGACGGCGCGCGGCCGCGCTTCCGGGAGGAGCGGCAGCTCGCCGAGCTGGGCTACGGCGCCCTGGCCGCCTACCCCCTGGTGGTCGAGGACCAGGTGCTGGGGACGCTGGAGATCGCCCACCCGCCCCGCTGCGGGCTGATGGAACGCTGCTTCGTCGCCGCGGGCAAGGTCGCCGAGCTCATCGCCATCGCCCTGCACAACAGCCTGCTGGTGACCGAGGTGCGGCGGCTGAACCAGCTCCTGGACCGCGAAAACGCCTACCTCAAGGATCAGGTGCGCCTCGCGCGCCGCGAGCAGCGCTACGTGGCCGAGGGCCCGCTGATGCGCACGGTGATGGAGCAGGTGAGGATGGTGGCGCCCACCGACAGCACCGTGCTCGTCCGGGGGGAGACCGGTACGGGCAAGGAAGGCCTGGCCCGACTGGTCCACGAGTGGAGCAACCGCTCGTCCGGTCCCTTCGTGGTGGTGAACCTCGGCGCGATCCCCGAGACGCTGATCGAGAGCGAGCTCTTCGGGCACGAGAAGGGCGCCTTCACCGGAGCCAGCCGGCGCGTGCTCGGCCGCTTCGAGCAGGCCTCCGGCGGCACGCTGTTCCTCGACGAGGTGGGCGACGCGCCGCTGCCGATGCAGGTCAAGCTCCTGCGGGCGCTGCAGGAACGGCAGATCGAGCGGCTGGGCGGCAGCGGTCCGATCAGGGTCGATGTACGCGTGGTCGCGGCGAGCAACAGGCCGCTGGAGCGCATGGTGGAGGAGGGCGCGCTGCGCATGGACCTCTACTACCGCCTGAGCACGTTTCCGATCCAGCTGCCTCCGTTGCGCGAGCGGCGGGACGACATTCGCCCCCTGGCGCGGCACCTCCTGCAACGGCACGCGGCGCGGATGCACCGCCGGCCGCCGCAGGTGCCGGAGCAGGTCTGGGCCGTGCTCGAGGGGCACGACTGGCCGGGCAACGTGCGCGAGCTCGAGAACTTCCTCGAGCGGGCGTTGATCCTGAGCCCCGGCGACACGCTGAGCCTGGTCGAGCTCCCGGGCGGTCCAGCGCGAGGCGCCCTGGCGGCCAACGCCGCCGCCGACGCCGTGACGCAGAGCTTCGACCAGGCGGTGCGAGAGCTCCTGCAGCGGGCGCTGGCCCAGAGCGGGGGAAAGATCTACGGAGACGACGGGGCGGCGGCGCTGCTCGGCCTGAAGCCGACCACCCTGCAGGGCAAGCTGCGCAAGTACGGCCTGGTGGGAGCTGGCCGGCGGTAGCCCTCAGCGCCTGCGGGCCTTGCCCTTGCCGCGCTGACCCAGGGGGGCGCCCCGCATGTCCCCAAGCGTGGTGCTCGAGAGGTAGTCGGTCACCTGGCGCTGGATGTCGTGCATCAGGCTGCCGAGGATGCACCCGCTCTCGCCGCAGATCGGTCGCCCGAGCAGACAGGTGCTGCGGGGGAGGGGCCCGTCCACTGCCTCGATGACCTCGAGCAGCGTGACCGCCGCTGGCTCGCGGCTGAGCATGAAACCGCCGCGGGGCCCCCGCTTCGAGCTCACGAGGCCCATCCGGGTCAGACGCTGCAGCACCTTGCCCAGGTGGTCCTTGGAGACGGCGAGGGCCTCGGCGATCTCCGCCACCGACACGTTCGAGCTGTCACCCGCGCGCAGCATGTACACCATGGCGTGGATCGCGAGGTTCGCGGCCTCGGAGATCTTCAGCATGCCCTCCATCGGTTGGCCTTGCTCCTTTGCTGCCCGGGTGGCGCTTCCCGGGTCCGTCAGGCCGCCCGCCACCGCGTCGGCTCGATCCAAGCCTCGCACACTCGGAGGCACATTTCGCCAGAATTCAGCAATGAGGGTTCCGATTTACCACAAAGCAACGAGGGCAAGACAACTTGGTTGAAATTCGGGCCTTGTCGTGGCGCCGGGCGTGATACATTAGGCGGGATGGAGGCGCAAGCGGCCCGAGATGACCGCGCGGTAGTGCTGTACGACGGCAACTGCCCGCTGTGCCAGAGCTGGATCGAACGGCTCCGCCGCCGTGACCGCGGTCACCGTTTGGTCCTGCTCTCGTTGCATGACCCGGCGGTGGTGCGCTGGTTCCCCGACGCGGACCAAGAACAGCTGATGCGGGAGATCCATGTCCAGGATCCCCAGGGCCGCTGGCACATCGGGGCCGACGCCATGCGCTACCTCTCCCGTCGGTTGCCCCGCCTGTGGTGGCTCGCCCCGCTGCTGCACCTGCCGTTCAGCGGGCCGCTCTGGCGCCGGCTCTACGCCCGGGTGGCGGACAGCCGCTACGAGTGTGACGGCGAGGTCTGCCCCACGCACCACCGCGGGGAGCGTTGACCCTGTTGACCGGCCAGCTCGAGCACCGCAGCCGCGTTCGGATCACCTGGCGTTTCTGGGTCGCCGTGGAGGGGATCGACGACTTTCCGCGCCTGCGCTACGGGAACATCAGCGCCACTGGCGTCTACTTCGAGGTCGATCGTCCCATCGGCGCCCCCGGATCGGTGCAGTGGCTCCACCTCGCGGCGAACGAGCACGCCACGCCCGTGGAGGTGATGGGCCGCGTCGTGCGCTTCGACCGGGACGCGCACCACCTCCATGGGGCGAACGAGGGGGTGGCGCTCGCCTTCATGGTCGAGGACGAGGCGACGCGCCAGAGCCTGCTGCGCCTCGTGAGGGAGGTCGCCACCCTGCGGATGGAGCAGGAGGAGGGGGGCGGCCACGGGCTGGAGCGGGCCGGCAGCGGCGTCGGCCCCGGCGTCCAGCGCCTGCTCCTCGAGACCACCATGCCGATGTCGGTGGGACAGCTGGTGACCTTCTCGATCCAGATGGGCGAGGAGGGAAGCGGGGCGCTCAAGCTGCGCGGCAGGGTGGCCCAGGTCCAGCCGCTGAGCCGCACCGGCGAGGGGACCCTCAACCGCGTCAGCATCCAGATGATCGAGTCGGCGCCGCGCAGCTCGGGGCTCCACGCCGTCCCCACCGGCGAGACCACCACTGTCGATCTGCAGTTTAGCGACCTGGTGGTCAGTGTGCCCGACGAGGTGGAGCCGGAGGACGTCTCGTCCTCGGGCGATCTGATGGGCCACCTCTCGCGGGTCAAGCTGACCAGCCTGCTCGCGTTCCTCGAGCGCTCGCGCTTCTCGGGCGAGCTGCGCCTCGAGAACGGCGGGCGCGAGGCGGTGATCTTCATCGATCGGGGCCGGCTGCTCGACGTGGAGGCGCGGCCGCCGTTTCCCACCCCGCGGACCGCCCTGGCCCACGTCGTCCGCTGGAGGGAGGGGACGTTCCACTTCGTCGCCGGCGAGGTTCAGCGCGAGGACCGGCTGCAGATCCGGAGCGAGAGCCTGCTGAACGCCTGAGCCGCGTTCCTTGCGGCGCGCGCCTCAGCGTGTAACATGGGGAGTGGTGCGAGCGCTCCTGTCACTGTCGCTGCTGGCGACGCTGCTCCTGGCCCCGCGCCCCGGCAGGGCGGGACCGGATGGTGCGGTGACGGCGCCCACCGGCCGGGCGCGCTGCCCGAAGCTCTTCGGCGGGCCGAAGAGCCGCAAGCGCGCCGAGGCGCGCCGGGCTCGCCTGCTCCACATGGTGCTCGAGGAGCCCTCGGGGATCACCATCGCGCACTCGCACCTCCGCTGGACCGGCGACCCGCACCAGCTCGAGATCGAGGGGGTGGAGCTGGTCTCCATCGACGACGAGACGAGCCCGCGTACGGCGGTGCTGCGCGTCTCCGGGCAGGCGGCCGGGCGCGTGAGCTGCGACCCGGGCCCGTATCGCGTGAGCCGTGACGACGCCATCGGTCGCCGCACGCGGATCCTGGCCGTGTTCGGCGACGGGGTCCTGGTCGAGCACGGCGGTCGGCTGGGCTACCTGCTGGCGCCGGACGCCGATCCGCCGCGCTGGCTGGTGGCCTGGAGCGTGCCCGGTGCGACGATCCACCCCGGCCGGGCGGGCGGGGCGCGCAAGGCGCCGCCTCCTCCGCGCCGCCCCGCGCCGAAGAAGAGACCACCTCCGCGCCGCAAGCGCTGACGCCGCCGAGGGACAGATGCCGCTCTTCAGGCGCCCGGATGGCAAGCTCGTGCAGCACCTGCCGCCCATGCGGCGCCTGCTGCCCCACCTGATGAAGTCACGCAGCGAGTCGGTGGTCTACTTCGAGCAGGTGATCGACCTCAGCGGGACCCTGGGGTACCTGGCCGGGCGGGGCCAGGCGTTCAGCCTGTTCCAGGTCATCCTCTGCGCCGCGGTGCGCACCCTCGCGCTGCGCCCCCGGCTGAACCAGTTCGTCGTCGGGCGCCGGCTCTACCTGCGAAACTCCATCGAGCTCTCCTTCGTGGTCAAGAAGGCCTTCAGCGACGAGGGCGGGATGACGATGGTCAAGGTGGCCTTCGAGAGCGACGACACCCTGGAGCGCGCCGCCCGCCGGGTGGACCAAGCGATCGGCGTCGGGCGCGACGAGAAGCCCACGTCCAGCGAGAAGGAGATGAGCCTGGTCACCCGCCTGCCCCGCTTCCTCGTCCGCTTCCTGGTCTGGGGCCAGCGCGCGCTCGACTACTTCAACCTGCTCCCCGCCGGGCTGATCCGACCCGATCCGCTCTACACCAGCGCGGTGCTGGCGAACGTGGGCAGCCTGGGCATCGACTCGGCCTACCACCACCTCTACGAGCACGGCACCGCCTCGCTGTTCGCCGTGATCGGCCGGGTGCAGAAGACGCCCATCGTGAACGAGCGGGGAGAGGTCTCGGTGCGCGACGCGGTGAGCATCAAGCTCTCCTTCGACGAGCGCGTGGCCGACGGCTTCTACTGCGCCCGGAGCCTGGAGCTGTTCCGGGCCTTCATCGAGGATCCCGAGCTCCTCGAGAGGCCGCCCGAGTGACGGGGGAGAGCCTGGCGCTGCTCAGGGGGATGGGGCCGGCCGGGCTCGAGGGCCTGCTCCTGCGGCGGCGGCCGGTGGTCGTGCCGGCGGGGCGATACCGCGGACACTACCTCTGCCGGATCGAGCCCGGCGGGCCACGTCATCCCCTGGTCCTCGCGACCTTTCGCTGCGTGCCCTTCGGCGTCGACTTCGACGCGCGCCGCTGGTTCTTCGGCCACCCGCGCCTGGCCCTCGGACGCTTCGAGCCGCGCGTCGGCCCCTCGCGCTGGCGCGAGACGGAGATCGTCACCCTGCGCTACGACGTCTCGCGGCTGCCGCGGCCCGTCCGTCGCCGGCTCTATGACGAGGTGCTCCCGCTCTCTCCGGATCTGTGCCTCGGCATCGGCGGCATCGACGGCCCCCGGGGAGCGGGGGACCTGTTCTTCTTCGCCCTGGAGCGGATCTAGCGGCTTCGCGCTCGCTCGATTCACACCAGCAGGGAAAGCGCGGTCTGTTTGGCGACGTGCTGGAAGTCCCGATCCGTCGTGATGAGCCGGAGCCCGTTGTTGATGCAGAGGTGGGCGATCAGGGCATCGATGGTGCCGATCTGGGTCCCCTTGCGGCGACAGGTGTTGCGCAGCTCCGCTGCCTGGACGTGGTCCTTGGTCGTGGGGACGATCACCGGCAGCCTGGTGAGCTTCGTCAGGATCGCGCGTCTTGCTTTCGGGCCGTCGAATCCCTGCAGGAGCTCCTGAAGCACCAGGCCGGTGGTGAAGACGAGGTCGCCCTCCTGGAGGCACCTCGCCAGGGCCATCACGCGCAGATCCCTGCTCGGCTTGTCCCGTCGAAACGCCAGGGACCAGACACTCGTGTCGGCGAACACGTTCATCTGCGTTTGCGGGACCGCTCCCGCTTGTAGTCGTAGTCTGGATTCCACTCCAGCTGATCGAAGAGCTCGAGGAGCTCCTTCTGCTCGCGTCGCGCGATGAACTCGGCCAGCGCCCGGTTCACGACGGCCTTCTTGGTCCGTTCGTTGCTCAGCTGCAGCGCTCTCTCGATGAGCTCGGGGTCGAGCGCGAGGTTCGTGGCCATGTGCATGCCTCCACACATTAGTCTGCACAAGATGGAGGTGAAGTCAATCTACGCCCAGACTGGCGCGGTGTCCTCGTCGTCGAGACCCTGCAGCTCCTCCAGGGCGTGCTCCAGCGACCGGGCATCGCCCTCGTCGCAGCCCTGGTCAAGCCGGCGCTGGATGAAGGGGATGGCGCGTTCGTCGTTGTGCTGCAGCAGGTCCAGGGCGGCCCAGCCGGGCGACTCGTCCAGGCCCCGTACGAGGAGCTCGAGGATGCGCGGGTCGTTCAGGTCCAGCTCGGCCACAGCCTCCCGCAGCGCCCGACGGATGTAGGGATCGGTGGCCGCGGCGTGAGCCGCGAGCAGCGGCTCCAGCCCGGCCCGGCCGAGCCGGCCCAGCCCGCCCACGGCGTGGTTCGCGGCGTTCCAGTCCGGAGCGCAGCTTCCGAGGAAGCGAACCGCGGGCTCCACCACCCGGGCGTCGTGCCGCTCGCCGAGGAGCTTCACCGCGTGGACCGCGGCCCACTGCCCGCGCGACTCATCCTCGGCCTCGATCCCCTGCTCGACGAGCGCCAGGAGCTCCGGGACGACGGCGTCGCTGGCGGCGAGGATGCGCTCCTCGAGGATGGTTGGCAGGTACATGCCCACTTGGGCCAGGCGCGCCACCGGGGGCGCGGGCTCCAGCGGGGGGTGCTCCTGCAGGCAGGCCAGCCGATCGTGGGCCTCGGCCTCCTCCCCGAGCCCCACCCCGTAGTCCGGGACCACCTCGAGCAGCGCCGTCGCGCGCTCGAGCTCCTCGGCGCTGCACACGTCGGCGCTGTAGGCCAGGGCCTCGGCGAGCCGCCTGCGCTCCAACGCCGACCCCGGGCCGCGGATCAGCGTGCGATGGACCCGTTCCCCCTCCTCCCGCCGGCCGATGTGGAACAGCACGTCGGCCAGGTCGGTTCTCAGGCAGTGGCGGACCCAGGCCTCGCCCTGCGGGAGCTGCAGGCGCGCTGTGGCCTCGAGGTAGGCCACCGCGCGCGGGCCCAGGGCGGGGGAGCCAGCCACGGCCACGCACAGCTCCCACCCGAGGTCGAGGAGCCAGCGCGTCAGCTCCGGCCCCCCGTCCACCATCTCGCGCGCGGCCGCCAGTGTCGGCCGGAGCCCGAGGCGCCAGCGGAGCGTGTCCCAGGTCCTCAGCCAGTGCTCGCAGGCGGCGTTCCGATCGTGCTCCAACAGGCGGTAGCCCTCGGCGACCCACGATCCGAGGACGTCCCGTCCCGGCCGCTCGGGGATCCAGCGCTTCCAGAGCTCGACGGCGGCGAGCCCGAGCAGGTTGTCCGGCACTTCGCCCCGCTCCCGGGCCGGCGGGAGCCAGATCTCCTCCGCGATGGCCCAGGCCCGCTCTCGTCCCCGGGCCAAGGCGACGAAGGACTCGCGGTCTACCGTCACGCCCCAGCTGGCCAACAACGTACAGATCTCCTCCGTGGAGAGCGCGGCGACCTTGGTCGGCGTCCACAGCGCGGCCAGCCTCTCGCGCAGGCCCCAGGGCAGGAAGCCCAGCTGGTGGGCCGGGTCGGCGAGGATGGCGAGCTCGTGCGGCGTCGGTCGCTCTCCGAGCCGCGCGGCGAGCTCGGCCAGGGGCCCTCCCTCGGGCAGGCGCGAGCGGGGCACGAGGCTCCGGCTCCTCCCTCCTCGCCTCGTCTTCTTCCGTCGTGTCTTTTTCCGTACCTTCCGTGCCATCGAGGCCTCCTTTCGTTGGCGCGAAGGACAGCAACTCCCGTGCCGGAAGGCGGCCGCGTGATTGCGGGTTGTTGG
>Ga0316576_10001942_pt1 | contig 11538 bp, 7 predicted proteins | sample S0NA_FD_203075 | JGI IMG/M metagenome (GOLD analysis project Ga0316576, IMG submission 203075) | Rhizosphere microbial communities from salt marsh grasses in Alabama, United States - S0-2_050615r3r5 | ecosystem: Host-associated > Plants > Roots > Rhizosphere | place: USA: Alabama | collected... | reverse complement strand
ACTGGTGATTGGCCTCGGTATTGGCGCGGTTGTCACCTGGCTGATCATGAAACCCCGAGTCGAGGATGCTTATGAACAACTGCAGCGAGATCTTGATCAAAAGCGCGCAGCAGTAGAAAAGGAAATTGAAAACATCCTGAATACAACGCGTAATGAGGCGCAGGAAATCCGGCAGGAAGCAGAAAAAGCCGCCGAACGTCGTTATCAAGACCTGGCTCGTGCGGAAGAACGGCTTGAGAAGCAGGGTGATAAGCTTGATCAGCAAGGACAGAGGCTTGAACAACGAGAGAAGACGTTAAATAAACGACAAAGCCGGTTGGATAGACGGAGCAATCAGCTCTCCCAGGTTGAAGAAGAACAACGTTTACGGCTTGAAGAAGTGGCCGCCATGTCGACAGATGAGGCGCGGCAGGTTTTGTTGGAACAGGTTGAGGTAGAAGCTCAGCAGGATCTGGCCCGCCAGATGCGTGAGATTGAAAATCGGGCGAAGGAAACGGCCGAGATCGAGGCACGTAAATTAATTGCCCTGGCAATCCAACGTGTCGCCAGTGATCAGGTAGCTGAACTTGTTGTGAGTGTTGTGCCTTTACCCAGTGATGATATGAAAGGGCGCATTATCGGCCGCAGCGGTCGAAATATCCGCGCATTTGAACAAGCAGCCGGTGTTGACATTGTTGTTGACGACACACCTGAAGCGGTTACAGTTTCCAGCTTCGATCCAGTACGGCGAGAAGTTGCCCGCCGTGCGCTAACCAAGCTCATCGCCGACGGCCGTATTCACCCGGCACGGATCGAGAAATTAATTAAAGATGCACAGGTGGATGTGAACCGTGATATACGCGATGCAGGCGAACAGGCAGCCTTTGATGCCAATGTGCATGGTTTGCATCCTGAGATTCTAAAGATGTTAGGGCGGCTCAAATATCGCACATCATATGGCCAGAATCAGCTTTATCATGCCGTGGAGGCTTCTAAAATCGCAGCCATGCTGGCTGCAGAACTTGGAGCAGATATTGATCAAGCTAAGATGGGCGCACTGTTACATGACCTGGGAAAAGCGATGGACCACGATCAGGAAGGGACACACGCCATGCTGGGAGCGGAGTTCGCCAAGCGTTTCAAAGTACCAGCTCCAGTTGTGAATGCTATTGCTTCGCACCATCATGAAGTTGATCAAGAAACAGTCGAGGCAATCATTGTCGAAGCGGCTGATGCGATCTCCGGCGCGCGTCCAGGCGCTCGCCGCGAGAGTCTGGAACATTACATCAAGCGCGTACGCACCTTGGAAGAGATCGCTACGTCATTCGAAGGCGTGGAGAGTGCTTATGCTTTGCAGGCAGGGCGTGAAATCCGCATTCTCGTTAAACCGGGGCAAATTGATGATCTGGGTGCCATGCGCCTGTCACGCGATATTTCGAAATCTATCGAAGATAATATGCAGTATCCAGGGCAAATTCAGGTCACGGTTATTCGCGAAACCCGGGCAGTGGGTTTTGCCAAGTGATTTATTATTAGTCCAACCATTTCACGACTGCTTTTTGTGGTGCATACTCAGCTGCCGCTTTGCGTACATCTTCATAGATGGTCATACCATTCGACCCGTTATTAGTACACACAACACAGCGCTCGTCTGGGTATTGAACACCAAAAGCCAAGGTTTTTGTTGTCGTGAAAGTGTTGCCGTTGGATATAATTACAAATCGTTTGAATATTTCGATCGAGACAGGGGTAAGGTCCAATAATTGTTGGACGGGTATTCCGGCATCCCGATTTTCTATGACTTCTGAACTGGTAAGGGCACGACTATAGATGGCCATCAGGTAAATTTCTCCCAACCAGGGATAATCCATAGTGGTTTCATTACCTATAAGGAGTGGAAACCGTGGGTTCCAGGTTGAATAATCACCAGGAATAATTGCCTCTGTTATAATCGTTCCATCAATATATATTCGTGCATTTCCTGCAGCATCTCTTGTGAATACGATGTGACGAAGTGTAAGATCGAGTGAGCCTGCTGGTGAGGAGAGTGATGGCATCCCGTTGGCCGATCTTTCCGTTGTTCGCAAGCGGACGTCAAAAAGATCAGAAGGCAGAGTGCCCCATAAGCCCTGACCGAGGGTTATATTCCGCGAATAGGCATTCTGTGATATTGATACAATTCGCGCTGGTCCTTTTTGACTGATATTCCCCGGTTTTATCCAAACCTCCAGGCTGATCTGGTTCGTTTTTCGGCAGGCTTCGTTAATTTTCTCTGCCGGTCCATTAGAGACTACCGCAGTAGACGAACTGATTTTTAAGCCAGGCTTGAGCCAACTTGTTTTAGTTGGTTCGGTGATTCTGAGATCAAGAGGTTTTCCTACACCAGACACATCATAAATGTTTTCACCTCTTCCCTCATCAAAGCGATAAAGGACTGCCAAACCATCCGTGACTCGCGGAGGCGAGTTTACTTCTGGAGCTTGAACGGAAATGAAATTTTGCTTGGTATTAATATCATATATTGTTCCGGTTGAAACGCGTAAGGAGACCGAGAATGTGCCTTGTTTATACTCATGCTGCGGATTTTTGTCGGTCGAGATACTGCCGTCGCCAAAATCCCAAAACCAGGATGTAATTGGTTGGCTTGCGGTACTCTCATCTTTAAAAGTGACCTTCAGTGGTGCGAGGCCTGTCAACGGCGTTGCCGAAAATTTGGCGCTGATAGTTTCCACCGCAAATTCATGACCTCCAATATCCGGAAGATCATCACGACTTTTTCCAAAGAAATCCTCTAAAACATCCTGAATAGAAAGAGCTTTGCCTATTGCAGGAGATCCCTCAGTTAGCATATACCATTCAGGATTCGTATTACCAGGGAGTGGCGTCGCGTTTGGGTTAGCGAGCTTAGGGTCTCCGATAACGTCACTACTGCTGCGCACATAATTCGGTGGCGTGGTTGACCAGGCATTATTGGAGAAAGCCCATCCAGAAAAAAGGCTTCCGTTGTTCACAAGCGGTTGGCCATTTGATTGATAAATTATGTTGTTCTTAAACTCACAGGCTTCATAAGGGGCTGATGTATTCGTTTCCGATATGCCAAAACTCTCCCCATTGACTAAGGTATTGAAGTAAATGCGGATTGATTTAAGCATTCTACCAGGTGAGTCCCAAATACCAATATTATGATCAAAACCTGAAATAAGATTGTTCACAACGAGAACATTTTGAGTCGAGTAATTATTCGTAAACTGGGGTTCGGAAGGCGTTAAAACTATCCCCCCAGCTCCGACAGTTATTGGGAACTCCCCACGTGTGTGGTAGAGCAGGTTGCGCTCGACCAGCACATTTTCTACACCGTGTAAATAGATTGAGGGAGCTAAATTATCATAGACTTCGCATTGGCTGATAATCACATCTTTAGCGCCGCTTACTAACGCGTCGGCGATAATGCCTTCTCCCCAATTTTCAAAAACACGACACCTTCTGATTTGTGTGTTCTGCGACCCTTTCAGAGTCAAACCGGTTGACCAATCTAAAAGGTTGGGATCTCGTCTGTACGGTGCAAAGTTGGAGCTGCGGCTGACACTGCAATCCTCAATTACAGTGTCCCGGCATATCAATTCAAGTAATAAGCCGGCCTCCCGAGAGTAACTAATATCACAATTGCGAATAGTCAACCCTATTATTTCATTACCATTGTTCCATGCGCGTAAACCGCGCCCCATTGAACGGGTTATGTCGATCCCATCAAACAGAATGTAGCTGGCTTCAATCGAGACGAGTGGCTCGTAGCGGAAACCGGTGCCATCACGCGAAGACGTGCCATATAAAGCTCCGATTGATGGTAAGCCACTGTTTAGGCCGTCAACCCCGGCACGGCCGTCAATAACCGGTTGTTCACCAGGATAGGCGATTATTGAAATCGGTGCGGTAGCTGTTCCAGAATTGCGAATGGTAACCGTTTCTACATAAGTGCCGGCCCGTACAATTACGGTGTCCCCGGCTGCCACCAAGTTCACCGCATGCTGAATCGTCTTGAACGGGTTGGTCTCGGTGCCTGAGTTACTATCCGACCCTCCACTTGCTTGAACATAATAGGTTGTGGCCATCTTAACCTCCAAGAAGTGCATAAGCCAGCCGTTACGCATGAGCAGCTTTGTGCGCTTCCTCGCAGCTGAATTATAATCTTAATTTAGTTTCCGATACTACTTGATGGTTACTTATGTCAATTCTACGCTGAAATGTTATGTCATGCAAGTCAGTTAAATTAAGCTATGATAATTCGGAACTAGCCCTGGTTTACGCGTAAGGGTCTTTGTAAGGATGGTAGGCCATAGTGAATACTATTGGCGATTTCTTATTAGGAAGATTTTCGCCAACATTAAATTACGCTTATTGCTAACTCAAGGAAGTTAATCTTTATGGATGTTGCAGTTATTCTTACCTATCGGTGTAATTCGAAATGCTCAATGTGTAATATTTGGCAATTTCCTACTTTGCCAAAGGAAGAAATCACATTGGAAACGATGGACAAAATTCCCGATGGAATCGATTATTTAAATTTGACCGGTGGTGAACCGACCTTAAGAAAAGATCTGGTTGAAATCGTGGATTTGCTCTATCCAAAGGCGATGCAGCTGGAAATTAGCAGCAATGGCTTACATGCAGAAAGACTAGAGCCAATTATCAAGAAATATCCGAATGTGAAAATCAGATTCAGTTTAGAAGGGTTTGAAAACACCAATAATCAGATTCGTGGGGAGAAAGACGGATTCAACAAAAAAGTAAACGGCTTGTTGCGTCTACAAGAGCTGGGTGGTGAAGATTTGGGGTTCGCGATTACCATTCAGGATGATAACCTCGATGATGTAGTCGATCTTTTTAAGTTTGCTGAAGAGCATGGATTTGAACTAGCCACTTCGACGTTGCATAATGGATTTCAGTTCCACAAAGCAGATAACGTACCCTATAACCGGCTTCAAGTGGCAAAACATATTGAACAGCTGATCGAAGCCCAGCTTAAGACAAATAATGTTAAAAATTGGTTTCGTGCCTACTTGAACTTAGGTCTAATCGCCAAAGCTCTGGGGCATAATCGAATTTTGCGCTGTAGAGCCCACACAGATTTTGTCTTCATTGACCCTTGGAGCGACATGTTTGCCTGTAATGTCCGGCCGGATTTGAAGCTCGGAAACTTGGCAGAAAAATCTTGGGAGGAGGTTTATAACGGACCATTGGCCAATCAGATCAAAGAGGCGGTTTATAACTGCCAGCAAAATTGTTGGATGGTTGGTTCTGCTAAGACAGCCATGCGCCATCCCCGATTTGCGAAAATTCCTAAGGGCGGTCCAACACAATGGGTGATCAAGAATAAGTTGCGGGTTATGACAGGAAATCCTATCCCGTTTGATGAATACGTGGATTATTCTATTGTCTATAGAGATACCGAAGTACCTAAACGAGAATCTTATCTAGACAGAACGACTAAAAAGACTGTTCAGACCAAAGATGACGTTCATTATATCCATCTCGGTGAATTCTTTAACAAGTAAATTTAACGCATTATGAGGTTTGCGTGAAAGTAGCTTATTTGGGCATTAAAGGAATTCCGGCTAGTGGGGGGGCGGAAAGAGTTGTGGAGGCGATATCAACAAGGATGCCAGATTTAGGGATAACGCCAACTGTATATTGTGATCAGCAATATACTCCCGCAGATGCTTCCGTTCCTGGAGTAAATCTGGTCCGATTACCTGCTGTATCGGGAAAATACTTTCGTTCGGCAACTTTAGACTTGGTTACGGCTTTGCACGCCGTTTTTAAAGAGTCATATGACCTTATACATCTGCATAATGTTGAGGCGAGTTTCATATTGCCTCTACTCAGGCTTAAGTATCAGGTCGTATCAACCAGCCATGGCGCTGCCTATTGGCGTTCCAAATGGGGGCCGAAGGCCAAAAAAATGATCCAATTAATGGATTATCCGTTCATAAACTGGTCAACGGAAACAACGTTTGTTTCAGCTAAAGATGCCCAATCATTCGGTTCTCGTTTTCATCAGGAGACATCCTATATTCCCAATGGGGTAGGACTTGAATATGTACCGGATATCGCAGAAGCCAAACGTATTTTAGACAGTCAAGGCCTGACACCTGCTAATTACATAATCTTTGTTGCCGGCAGAATTGAACCAACCAAAGGGGCTCATTTGGCGATTGAGGCTGTAAATAATTTAAAGCCAAAAGTCCCATTGCTCATTGTAGGCGATAATTTACAGGTACCAGAGTATGGTCAAAGATTAAGGGAGATGTCCGATAGCAATATCCATTTTCAGCCCCCTATTCGAGAGCCTGAAACATTATTTGGTCTAATAGCGAGCGCTAAATGTTTAATATTCCCGTCCTTATTTGAAGCAATGTCTATGGTTCTTCTCGAAGCTGCTTCCATTGGCGTACCAATTATATGTAGTGATATTGAGGAGAATCGCAATGTGTTGATGGATGATGGGATTTATTTTAAGTCAGGGAGCGTTGAAGATCTTACTCGCCAATTGAAATGGACTCTTGAGCACAGAGAAGAAGCAGAGGAAGTTGCCAAAGTTGCTCAAGAACGAATACGGCATGAACATTCTTGGGATACTATTGCCGACCAATACGCTCAGCTTTATCGACAAGTGTTAGGCGACTTAAATGGGCAGCATCGGGAATAATGATATGGTGAACCTTAAGGTTATTGATCGGGGACTTACCTCCGAGGTTGAGATTGCTAGATACACTTTATCGAAGACGCCGAATGAGGTGTCTATGCCTGTCAAGTTATGACATGAAACAATAGGAAAAAAGAGTGTGGAACTTAGACAATACTACAACATAATTAATCGTCGCAAGTGGATAATTATCATAACAACAGTTGTTGTTACGCTATTAGCAGTGATTTTGACCTTCTTGATGAAACCACAATACGAATCTAGTACAACCTTGCGCGTAGCCACCGTGGAGAATATCAACTACACCCAGTTACTGATGAATACATATGCACGAATCGTAACCAGTGGCACCGCAAAGAATGAATTAAAGAACCAACTGGGTCTGGTAGATCCAGTTGATATCAGAGTGGAACTGATTCCAGATACGGAATTAATGGTAATCACAGCCGAAGCGCCAGATCCTGAGCAAGCCCAGGCCATCGCAGCCTCGGCCGCAAACCTTCTTGCAGAACAAAGCCGCGATATTTATAGTGGTAGCGGTCAATCACCTGCAGAAATCCTGCAGGCGCAGTTAGATGAGGCTGAACGAGAACTGAATCGTGCACGTTCCGAGTACGAAGATTTGTTGGCTAACCATCCCGAAGATGGAGTGGCTTTGGATGCCAGCGATCAATCAATTTCACTCAAAGAGCGAACATACGCGACTTTGTTAGAGCAGTATGAGAGCGCGCGAACGAATGAAGCATTAATCGCTAACTCGGTTTCCGTTGTGGAACCAGCCTATCTTCCTACAGAACCTTCAAAACCGAATGTTACACTCAACATTGTTTTAGGTTTGCTTATCGGATTAATCGGCGGCATTGTGCTCGCTTTTGTGGTTGATAATCTGGACACAAGAATGCACAGCATCGATCAGATCGAATCTGTCACCAAATTGCCAACCATGGGGACTATTCCAGAATCAAAATACGATAACTTAAAAATTGCTCGCATAAATAATGGTTCATACCCGCAGGTTGAGGCTTTCCGCCGTCTCAGGACAAACCTTGTCTCTTTGGACCAAGGTGCGAATGTATTTATGGTGACGAGTGCCCAACGTGGAGAAGGAAAATCAACAGTTTCGGCGAATCTGGCAGTTGCACTAGCTCAGTCGGGTAGGACAGTTGTTGTTGTTGATTGTGACATGCGGCTTCCGGCAATCCATAAAATTTTTGAGCTTCCAAACAAGCGGGGATTAACCAGTGTCCTGACTAACGATGTTCAATTGGATGAAGCTATTCTTAGCAGCGTGTATTCCAGGCTGACAGTATTAACTAGTGGCCCGCTACCGCCAAACCCCACCGAGCTCCTTGGATCCGCTCGAATGGTTGAACTGGTGGAAGAGCTTCGTGAGCAATATGATTATGTATTGTTAGACACGCCGGCCTTACTATCAGTTGCTGACGCTGCGGTTGTTTCACCAATTGCCGATATTGTGGTTTGGGTTGTTTCCCAGGGTCAAACGCGCCGGAGCGACGTGGAGGCGGTACGCAGGCAATTAATTAATGTAGGAGCAAAGTCGATCGATGTGGTGATTAACCGCTCGTCATTAGAGAATGATTATACCGCTTATGGACAAGAAGCTGATTTTTTCAGTAATTGATACAAGTGGTCAAGTATAAGTTTGAGGAAAGACATGAACGTACCTTTTGTGGATTTAAAAACTCAGTATGAATCGCTCCGTCCGCAGATGGACGTAGCGATTCAAGATGTTCTAAATCGTACCGCCTATATTCTCGGACCGGAGGTGCGCGCTTTTGAACAAGCGTTTGCCGAGTTTGTGGGTGTGTCAAATGTGGTTGGCGTGAGCTCGGGAACTGACGCATTACATCTAGCTTTGCTCGGTTTGGGCATTGGCCCAGGTGATGAAGTGATCACCGTGCCTGATACATATATTGCTACCTGTGAAGCAATCTCCCAGGTGGGGGCAGATATCGTTTTTGTGGATGCCGATCCCAAAACCTATAACATCGATCCTGGAAAGATTGAGCAAGCGATTACTAATCGAACAAAAGCTATCTTGCCTGTCCATCTTTACGGTCAAACGGCCGACATGGATCCCATCATGGAGATTGCCAAACGACACAAATTGTTTGTAATCGAAGATGCGGCCCAGGCCCATGGAGCAACTTATAAGGGGCGAAAAGCCGGCACTTTCGGTGATGTTGCCTGTTTTAGCTTTTATCCGGGAAAGAACCTGGGTGCCTACGGTGATGCCGGTGCGGTTGCCACAGACGACGATGAACTCGCCCATCACGTGCGGGTTTTGAGCAACCATGGCCAGGAAGTGAAGTATGAACATTTAGATGTTGGCTATTGTGACCGACTCGACAACCTGCAAGGTGCAGTTTTGGGTGTGAAGCTTCCTTATCTTGACGGTTGGAATGCCTCTCGTCAAAGTAGAGCTGCATTATACGACGACTGCCTGGCAAATATACCCGGAATCATTACACCATATATTTCTCCTGATTGTGAGAGCGTTTATCATCTCTATATTATTCGCGTAACCGACGGCCGTCGGGATGCTTTACAGAAGCACCTTTCCGAGAATGGCATTGCTTCGGGACTCCATTACCCAATACCGGTGCACCTTCAAGAGGCATATTCAGAAATGGGCCATAAGGTTGGAGATTTCCCCATTTCGGAAATGTTGGCTGAGCAAGGGCTCTCGCTTCCTATGTTTGCTGAGCTGACGGATGAACAGGTCTCCCTGGTTGCTGAAACAGTACGTAGTTTTATGCTGGACAAGGTGTGAATTGTTGACTGTTGACATAGTAAATTTGATTGCAGTTAGTGTTTAAGGAAAGTGCGACCAACAATGGAAGAGTCGAGCAACCTCCAATTAATCCGTGAGGATGTCAAGTTGGGAAAAGACGTTACCATCTATAATTTTGTAAATCTTTATGGTTGCGAAATTGGTGATGAATCAATGATTGGGCCATTTGTTGAGATCCAAAAAGATGTTCTCATCGGAAAGCGCGTCAGAATCCAAAGTCACAGCTTCATCTGTGAAGCCGTAACGATCGAGGATGAAGTTTTTGTTGGTCATGGTGTCATGTTTATTAATGATAAATATCCTCATGTGCCACCTGTGGGAACTCCCAAACCGGAATGGGATAAAACCTTAGTCCGGCGGGGAGCAGCGATTGGGAGTAATTCTACAATTCTCGGAAAAGTCATAATAGGAGAGAATGCATTGGTAGGTGCTGGAAGTGTTGTTACCAAAGATGTCCCCGCAAATGCTATCGTAGCAGGAAATCCAGCTCGAATTCTACGGATGCTCGATAAGGAGTGAGCAGTGGTGGAAAGCGTAGATGAATATGCAACGGCATCGGTCCAGAACATAGATGGTTATCAAAAGAAACCCTTTTATGAGATAGCAAAAAGGGTGCAGGACTTTTTCATGGCGATGATAGCCGTCATTCTTTTGATGCCCGTCTGGTTAATCATCGCCCTGATTATTCGACTTACTTCGGAGGGGCCGGTGATCTATAAGCAGACACAGGCTGTTGGCCGATATGGCAAGCCCTTTACCATGTACAAATTCAGGACTATGTATACTAATCTGGGAGATGCCATCCATAGAGATGCTGTGGCACGATTTATGCAGGGTGAAGCCTTGGGTATGAGAGAGGATAACGGCAAAAAAATCCCTGTATACAAACTAACCAATGATCCCAGAGTTACGCCAATTGGGGCGTTGTTGCGCAAGACAGGTCTTGATGAGGCACCTCAGTTCTTCAATGTAATTAAAGGTGATTTATCCTTGGTTGGACCTCGTCCCGCACTAAAATATGAATTCGAGGAATATACGGAACGACAAAAAGAACGGTTTTTGGTCTTGCCAGGTATAACTGGACTTTACCAGGTAACTGCTCGCAGCCAGGTACCATTTGAAGAAGCGATAGAAATAGATCTGGAGTATATCCGCCGGAGATCTTTCTTATTGGATTTGAAGATCATTTTAAAGACCCCCTGGGTTTTAATTACCGGGATGGGAGCCTATTAAATTATTAGGGGAGTACCGTAACAAATCTCCTAGACAACAATAGGGAAAAATGAAATTAGTGGCAAGTAACTAATAGTTACTGAAACAAGTTTTCAAGTAGTATAGGAGTTCTTGAATGAAGCAGCATGAATTGGTTCAGATGGAAAGTTTAAATAGTTTTGTTAATAAGACATTTCCGGAAAGAAATCAAGAAGTATTGAATGTCGGCATTGTCGGATGCGGCCGAATGGGCAGCCGCCGCGCAAGAATTGTTCATAATTCAGATAATGAACAACTCAGCGTGTTGGCTGATGTAGATTTGAAACGTCTAAATGGGTTGGCGGATGAGTTGGATTGCAGGTCTGTTACCGATTGGCAAGACGTGATTAAGAGTGATGATATTGATGTGGTTATTGTTTGTGTGCCAAATAAGTACATGGCACCCGTCATTGTCGCCGCGTTGGATGCAGGCAAACATGTCCTATGTGAAAAACCCCCGGGACGTAATCAAGAAGAAGCACGCCAGATTGTAGAAGCGGCCGATCGAGCAGAAGGTACTTTCAAGATCGGTTTTGATAAGCGCTATCATCCGGCCATGCAAAAAATGAGAGAATTGTTTGACCAAGATTTGATTGGACCAGTTATGTATGGCCGTGCTGTTTTCGGGCATGGGGCAAGCCCAGGATTGGAAAAGACCTGGTTCGCAAGTGCTGATCTGGCGGGTGGCGGGGCAATGATCGATATGGGGGTTCACCTAGTAGATCTGCTGCGCTGGTTTATGGGCGATTTCGAAAATGTATTAGGTGTTGCAAAGACGTATTATTGGGAC
>Ga0316576_10001941_pt1 | contig 11539 bp, 13 predicted proteins | sample S0NA_FD_203075 | JGI IMG/M metagenome (GOLD analysis project Ga0316576, IMG submission 203075) | Rhizosphere microbial communities from salt marsh grasses in Alabama, United States - S0-2_050615r3r5 | ecosystem: Host-associated > Plants > Roots > Rhizosphere | place: USA: Alabama | collected... | reverse complement strand
ATCGAAGCAACACCATGAGCAAGCCAATTCTGATTGTCGGAGGTGGCCCCGCGGGTATGGCGGCGGCGAATGCACTTGCGCGCGTGGGACGGCGCAGCGTGCTGGTAGAAAAGGAGGGCCGCCTCGGCGGCGCTCCGATCCTGTCCGGTTATGCGAAGCTGGTGCCGACCGGTGAGTGGGCCCGGGATGCGATCGGCGGGATGGTCGATCGCGTAGTGCAGGACGACCTGATCGAAGCGCACGTGAACGCGCGCGTCGAGTCGTTTGCCGGCGAGCCCGGCGCGTTCACCGCACAGCTGAGTGACGGTTCACGAGTTGAGGCGGCCGCAGCGGTCCTCTGCACCGGATTTACTCACTTCGATTCGGTGAACAAGCCCGAGTGGGGCTTTGGAACGTTCCCGGACGTCGTGACGACAACCCAGGTGGAGCAGATGATTTCATCCGGCGGCGGCGTGCGCTGTCCGTCCGACGGGCGCAAGCCGAAGCGCGTTGCGATCCTGCTGTGCGTCGGATCGCGTGATCGCCAGATCGGCCGTGAATGGTGCAGCAAGATCTGCTGTACCGTTTCATCGAACATTGCGATGGAAATTCGCGAAGAGTTGCCGGATTGCCACGTCTACATCTATTACATGGACATTCGGACGTTCGGGCTGTACGAGACCAAGTACTACTGGCGCAGCCAGGAGGAGTTCAAGGTCAAGTACATCAAGGCTCGAATCGCCGAGGTCACCTCGAACGGCCAGCAACTGATCGTCAAGGGTGAGGACACGCTGGTAAAGCGCCCGATAACGATTCCGTTCGACATGGTCGTGCACGCAATTGGCATGGATCCGAATGTCGAGAACGGGACCATCGCGCAGGTATTCGACGTCGATCTGGAGCCGCATGGATATCTTGCGCGCGGTCATGCCTATGGCAGCACGGCCGAGACCTCACGCCCGGGCGTATTTGTCGCCGGTGCGGCCTGCGGCCCGGAGACCATCGATGACTCGATCGCCCAGGCTTACTCAGCGGCGCTCGCGGCATTGGGCCACCTCGAGCCGATGAAGGCCAGTGCCTGAGGTCTGCTGATCGATGTTCGGCCGTTCGAGAACAGTCACTACTCCGCCCGCGACCACGCGGCCGCACCTCGAGTTGAGCGGGCCGAGATTGCGGCTGGCATTCGAGAACCTCGTGGAGAGGGCCGAGGAACTCGGCGGCGTCGAGAGCTACGTCGATGCGCTGAAGTTCAAGTCAAGGGTATTTCGCGAGGTACTGCGCCCGGCCGGCAACGAAGCGACGATTACCCTCAGCCTCGAGCAATTCCGGCCTTTGTGCGCGTTCATGCCGACGGTCCGGCGGCGAATTCTGCCGTGGCTGGATGAGCCCCGGTTCAGCTCGCTGAGAGAAGGGATTGGCGCACTGCTGGTGCCGTCGAACGACACTGCCAATACCGATGAGCGCCTGCGACTGTTTGCGGAGCAATTCCCGCGGGATGATGCGCATCGCTGGGTCCGCGATCTCGGGGCGGAACTGCTTCATAATGTTGACCCGGAGCGTTTCCCGCTGATGACGCGCTGGATCTGGGATGCCGGCACCAACACCGGGGTGCTGCGCGAGATCTGGTTTGGCGAGGACGTCGACCATCGAACAATTCCCGCCGGCGACGATTACGAGACCTTCCTGGTGCTTCGCGAGGAACTGAGCCAGTTTCTTGCGGATAACGGCGTGTTCCGGGACGTCCTGCATTTCGTCGATCTGCTTTGCGCCCAGGTTTATGCCGGTTACATCTGCGAGCAGGGGGGCAGCTATCTGCGGGCTGACTTTTCGGCGCCGGAGGATCCCATGCAACACACGCGACGGCTGCTTGGACTTGACGGCGTGCGTGTCGGTGACGTGCGCATGAATTCGAAGACTATCGACGGTGAGGCGATCGCCGAACGTGCGCCGCCACCGGCGCTTCTTGAGTAAAAGGCAATCCCATGCCCATTTTCGAAAAATCGCTGATACGCCCGGAGAACATCGACACTCACGAAAATCTCGTGATCGATGGCGTGGACGTCTCCGGAGACTGGAGCACGTTCATCGAGTCGCGGGCCGTGACGGATTACAACGAAGAGATGCAGGAGGAGATCGCGGCGTTGCCCGGAGGTGAGTACGTGCATCGCTGCTGGCAGTGCGGCTCCTGCACGAATTCGTGCACAGTCAATGCACTCAATCCGGATTTCAACCCGCGTTACTGGATCTACCTGATCCGAATGGGCATGGAGTCCGAGATACTGCGGGATAAGGACATCATCTGGCAGTGTGTATCGTGCAACAAGTGCACCTATGCCTGCCCGCGTGACGTCGTGCCGGAGGGCGTCATGAAAGCGCTGTCGCACTGGCTGGAACTGAAGGGCCACACGCCCCGGTCGCCGTCGATGATCTTTGACGAAGTCTTTTCCAGCCAGGTATTCGAACGCGGGAAGATCGAGGAAGGCCGCGTGATGAAGGGTTTCTTTGCCGGCACCGGGCAGAGCCTCCGACAGGAATGGCTGATCGAGATGGTGCGCAGGATGCTCAGGCACCTGCCAGTGTCGATGCTGGCAAAAATGGGTTTGGCAACTTTCGTTGCTCCGCGGACGGACCGCTGGGGCGCCGCCCGCGCCGCAATCGGGGAATATGTCCACGAGCAGGAAAGCAAGCGTCGGCAGGCCCTCGGACTCGATAGTCTGATCGAGTCGGCCAGGCGCGACGCGGGCCCTGCCGCAGCAGCAGAGAGGGCAGGCTCATGACCGCGGTTAACAGCAAGTACAAGCGCGTCGCCTACTACCCGGGCTGCGCACTGGAGGGCACTGCGCATTCCTACAACCGCTCGACCGAACAGCTTGGCAAGGCGCTGGGGCTCGACCTCGTCGAAGTCAGGAACTGGAACTGCTGCGGCGCGATGGAGGTGAAGAACATCGATCCGAAGCTGCAGACCTACCTGTCTTCCCGGGTCATGGCGATCGCGGCGTCGGAAATGAAAATGGACGTTGTGATGGCGCCGTGCAACGGTTGCTATCACAACCTCAAGAAGGCCGAATACGATCTCGCGCACGACCCGTCCAGTGCCGAGGTTGTCGACCGCCTGTCGAAGAAGGCAGGTCACTCGACGTATCAGTCGGGCCAGGTGGAGACGATCCACGCGTTGGACTGGATCATGCACGGAATCGGTGAGGACGGACTCAAGAAGAAACTTCGGAACTCGCTGAACGGGCTCAAAGTCGCGAATTACTATGGCTGCATGTACACGCGGCCCCGGCATATTTTCCCCGAGAAGGACAAGGGTCCGGGCAGTGAGTCGACATCGAAGCCGCATTACATGGATGACCTTCTGGCTGCTGCCGGAGCCGAGAACGTCGAGTTCCCCCTGAAGACGGCCTGTTGCGGTGGTGCTCACACGCTTTCAGACAGCGACACGTCGACAAAGCTCGTGCTGAACATCCTGCGTGCGGCCGAGGCAGCCGGTGCCGAGGTAATCGCGACCGAATGTCCGACCTGCCATTCGGGCCTGGAAATGCACCAGGTTCGCGCGGAGAAACAGTTCGGTCAGAAAACCAGCGTAAAGATCCTTTATTTTACGCAGTTGCTTGGCCTGGCTCTTGGGCTCAAGCCCAGGCAGGTCGGGGTGCACGAGAATATTTCGGACTCAATGGATTTCATTCGCCAGAAGGGCCTCGCGTGAAGACGCTGGCCGAGATTGAGCAACGGCTGAATGAGCTGGCCGGGTGCGGCGGCCCCGACCCGGAATCTGCGGCGGTGGTGTTGTCCCTGGGTGAGACCGTCCTGGAGCACTGGGTGCGCGCGCAGGGTGTGGAGCCTACGAACGATCTACGCGAAGGCTTCCGCCTGCTTGCCTTGCACCGCCAGGGCTGCCTGGGTCAGCCAAGCTTCAATGCCTGCCGGGAAACCTGCCGCGAACTGGTCTATCACTACAACCTGATTACGATGGAACCGGCGCATGAAAACAGCACACGGCGGTTCCGGATGATGGTGCTGCTTGCCAATCATCTGTGCCTTTTCGTGGCCGGCAAAATGCAGGTCGCGGAGCTCGGGGATTTTTGCTGCTCATCGCGGCCCGTCCGTGAGGATGCGGCGCGCATTGATAACGCCTCAGGAGGCTGACCATGCCCACAGTCAAGGGTTGTAACCTGCCCGATGAACTTCTCTACGATGTCGACAACCACATCTGGTTCAAAGAGCTGGGTGACGGAAACGTGAAGGTCGGCATGACCGCGATCGCAACGGCAATGGCGGGCAAACTGGTCGCCTACACGCCGAAAGCCGTTGGCAAGAGCATAAAGGCGGGCAAGTCCTGCGCGACGGTCGAGTCCGGCAAATGGGTGGGCCCCGCGAAGGTGGCTGCGGCGGGCGAGGTCATCGAGACCAATTCGGCGCTTTCGGCCGCGCCGAGTCTTGCGAACGACGATCCCTACGGCGAAGGCTGGCTGATCGTGCTGAAGCCCGAGGACTGGGCAAGCGTCCGCCCCTCGCTTGTATCCGGCGCCGACGTCAGCGCGCCTTACGAGGCGAAAATGGCTGCTGACGGCTTTGCCGGCTGCACGTGAACGCGGATGCCGTCGACAAGAGCGTAGCCGCCACCGCAAGACCCGGCAGCGGTACTGACCTCGGTCGGCTGGAAAAGAACGCCGCCAAGGCCTGCGAGTTGCTGGCGGCGATGGCTAACCCGTCCCGGCTGATGATTCTCTGTCAACTCGCCGAAGGCGAACGGTCCGTTGGTGATTTGCAGCCTGGCGTTGGCCTCAGCCAGTCGGCGCTCTCCCAGCACCTGGCGATTCTGCGCCAGAAAGGCCTGGTCAGCACCCGCCGTTCAGGGCAGTCGATTTTTTACAGTCTGGCCAGTGAACAGGCGGAATCGCTGATGCAGACCTTGCATGACCAGTTCTGCAAGGACTGAACCGACTCTCTCACACCCGGCCATCGGGTCGAGTCGAGGATGACCGGCCGAGCCTGCGTGCGAACGACACCATTGCAATGGCGAGTACCAGGGACAGGGCGAGGCCCCATGGCAGTGCGGCGGTCCCCAGAACGATGGCGCCGCCACAGGCGCGCAGATTTTCGCGCCGCGTGAACCCTGCCACACCGAGCGCGACCGCCAGCGCACCGAGGCCAGCCGTCGCGCCGCTCAGAATCTGGTCCGGATTCTGTTCGGGCGCAACGGGCGGTTTTGACGATTTGGGCTCGGCATCGGAATCGTCCTCGAGCATCGCCATGGCCCGGTCGTAGAGTGACAGAGCCTTCTCGGCAATGACTTTCTCGACGGGCTGAGGCTTCTTGAACGGGCCGGCCGCCGAGTGAACGGCTGCAAGCACAAGCGCGATCGCGCCGAGGAGCAGGCCGACGCTCGAGGCAAACGAGGCGGGTCGCCGGTTCATTGTTCGGGGGTGCGACTCAGGTCATGCGTCCGAGGCCAGTTGGGCGATGTCCTCGGCCTTGATCTCGACGGCTCTGCCGAACCCGGCTACGTAAAGGCCGTGTTGGAATACCAGGCGGTACAGCGTGAAGTCACTGAGCTTGAACGTGATTCTGCTCTTCGGGAATCGCTCCATGAACAGCTCGCGGTCCTGCTCCCATGCCTCGCTCTTGCGTTCGAGACGATGCGCGATGCATTCAAAGGTCAAGCGCTTGACCTGCAATGGATCTTTTCCGGGACCGTATTGTTCGTGCAGCAGGACACTCACGCGGGCACCGTCGGATAGCCCCCGGCCATGCTTGGAGAGAGTCGATGAATGTATCAGGACGCCGGTGCGGTTCGGGAGCACCGCGAACGGCAGCAGTCCGACGTAAGGAGCCCCATCGACAACGACCGCGAGCGACAGAACGCGTTGTTCGTCGATCAGGCTGCGTACGCCGGCCTCGGTAGGTTTGATCATGACTGGATAACTCGCCAAATCGGGTAGCAGAGACAGTTTACTCACTCGCGGCAGCGAATGAGTAAACCGTCCCCAAACCAACTGTCCCGACCGTCGCTTCAGAACTCCAGGTCGGCGGCGACTGACGCGTGATCCGAGGGCCACAACCCAAGACCCGGTGGCCACGTCTTGTCGGCTGTCTTCACGCCGAGCAGGCGCGCATCCCTGACCTTTGTCGGCGGCGTCTGCGAGAAGATGATATCGATTCGTTCGTAATGTTCAGAGTGCCGATTAGACAGGTCTTCAGCCTGGCAGCACGAATAACCGACGACCGGACTGCCCTTGGCTTTGCCTGCACCCGGGCGAAGTGTCCATGCGTCCGTGAAACCTGACCCGGCAATCAACGCATACGGCGGCGGCAATGGCCCGATTGGCGTCGGCAGTGTCTGCACTCCGTCGCGCGGATCGGAATTGATGTCGCCGAGCAGCAGGACGCGGGTGCCCGGCGCACTCGGGAACCCGAGTGCCGTCTGAACGAGCTGGGCCGCCTGTACGCGCTGGAGCACGCGAGTCGGTTCGCCGGCCGGCCCCGGAACGAGTTGTCGGACTTCGAGGTGCGTACCAAACACGCGGTAAGGCGCTCCTTCGACAATCAGGTCAACGGCCGCGAAGCCGCGTTCAATTGCGATGTCACCGAGCGCTGTTGGAATCGTGAACGGCTCCGGGAGATAGTTGCATCCATCGAGCGAGGCACGGCATCCGCTCGCTGCGACCGGCACGACATGCGCACCAGCGGCGACATCGCTGCGGACAAGGATCGCGTCGCGGTCCGCAACGCTCAGCGCCGCCCAGTAGCCGTCGATAAAGAACGGCAAGCCGGCCAATGCGAAGTTCTGCACGCGGGCCTTGATTGTGTACGCATCGCCGAGCCTGGACTGCGTCGTCGCGAGGAAATCGATGAACGCGCCCTTGATGCGCTCATTGCCGCAACCCTGGTCGGAAGGTGTGTCCGGCGCCAGGTTTGTGCAGCTGTAGACAAATGCTTCGTTAAGTACCAGAGCATGCGGAGATCGCTTGAGAACAATTGTTGCCAGTTTCCCGAGGCGTTCGGCCGGCAGGCTGGCTGCTACGTTCTCCAGCGCCTCGATGACCCGGTCGTTGATCTGTTCCGGTGGCGAGGTGATGACCGGTGTCAGGTCCGTGCCGAGGTACTGGTTCTGCGTCATGACCTGGATTTCGCCTGCCGAAACCCGTCCCGATAATGCCAATGCGAGGACCGATAGAATGAGTCCTGAGAATTTCTGCATTTCACAGTCTCCCTTCTTGTTTGCGTGATCAGCGGTATGTGCTCCCGCGCTGAAACCACTCTGCGCCCGCCGCGCGGTCTATGCAATCGGCATCTACCGGCGTATTTGCTGTGCCCGGTGCGAGCGATTTAACTTATTGCCGGTGAACCGCCTGTCGGCCGTGCGTGAGCCGCGTCAGCGACTTAACCGGTGGATCAGCAGGGCCGTGCGCTTCGTGAGCATTGCCAGGGTATCGATTTCAACGTATTCGCCCGGCGCGTGGTCCTTGCCGCCGAAAGCTCCCAGCCCGTCGAGGCAGGCCAGGCGTCCGTTGCAGACGAAGGAGATATCGCCCGCGCCGCGCTCGGCTGGATCCTGGGCCACGATCGGACCTAGCCCGAGATCAAGGCTCGCCCGGTCGAGCACGCGAAGTAGTTGGCGGTTCGATTGGGTCGGCGCCATGGCCGGGTATTCTTCGCTGATCTTCATCGCCGATGACGTCCCGGGCAGACTGTCTTCGACGATGGCGCTCATCCTCTGGCGAGCCGATTCATACTGCTCGGCCGACAGGTACCGCAGATCGCCCTCGACCAGCACCACGCGCGGAATGACGTTGGTTTTGCCCTCTGCACTTCCTTGCCTCGCGCCTTCATCGAGGGTTACGTTCGTGCCACCGACGATCAATGACGGGTTATAAGTCAGGTTCGGTTCACGCAGCTCCTGGTGAAAGCGCTGCAGAATTCGCGATGCCTCGAAAATGGCCCCGTCACCCATCTCTTCTCGAAAGATGCCCGACGAGTGTCCCTGCCGGCCCGCGACCTGAAGGCGCCAGACTGCGATTCCCCTTCGTCCGATAACCGCGAGACCCGGGACGCCACCTTCGAATCCGAGTGCAATGTCGCTCTGCAGGCCCGCCTGCATGAGTGCTTCACGGGATTCCAGTGCCGGGTCTCCCGGGTCTTCCTCGTCGCCGGTGAACACCACCGTGATGTTCCGGTCGACCAGCGCACCAACGTCTTTCAGCGCGCGCAGCGCCGCGACGATGATCGCGTTGCCGCCCTTCATGTCGGAACTGCCACTGCCATAGGCCCTGTTGCCGTCGCGTCTGAAAGGCTCCGCCTCGAGAACAGTGTCCAGGTGACCAATCAGGAGTATTCGGCGGGTGTTGCCACCGTTGTGAACGGCAAGAAGGTGCCCGGCGCGATTCAGTTTGGCAGGCAGTTCGATCCAACGGGTCTGGAATCCCAGGGCCCGCAATTCGCGCGCGTAAACATCGCCAACCCTGCGCACCCCTGCATGGTTTTCCGTGGCGCTGGCAATGTTTACGGTCTCTGCGAGCAGCGCGATCGCGTCCTGCTGTCCGGCTTCGACGGCGGTAACGATCTGCTTTTCAACCGGGTCGAGTTCTTCGACCCCGACTCCGGTTGCCGATATCAGCAGCAGCAGGCAACCGGCCAGCCGAGTCCCGACAGTCGCATTCGCCACCGGACCGGTCATCCACCGTGGACAATCGGCATGACGCCGAACAACTTCAGGTGTGCCCAGCCGGCGAAAACCACGTAGAGCAGCAAGCCACCGACGATCGCGATCAGGTCATTGAACTTGCCCGGCTGCTTTGCAGAGGTTCGTGTGGCAGGGCGCTTGCCCGTCGAGATCCGGTCAATGACCGCCCAGGCCAGGAAAGCGCCGAACAAGATGACATCGGCAAGCGTCCCATTCGATAACAGGTGAGCGAACGCCCAAATCTTCGTGGCTGCCAGCATCGGGTGCTTGGCTGCAATCCCGATTCGGGTCGGAAACTGAGAGGCGAGCAGCAGCGGGAAGACCGGCAACATCAGCAGCGCGGTCACGTGCCGCGTCCAGAACGGCGGGTTATATAGGACCGTGGGATCCTGCCTGGCGATGCCATAGCCGTGGACCAGCAAGATGAAGCCGGCAAGTGAGATCACCGAATACAACACCTTCCAGCCCCGCGGACCGAGTTTCTGGACCATTGAATCACGCCATTCACGCGCGAAGATCGAGACGGAGTGAGTCCCGAGAAAGATCACCAGGCCCAGGATCAGGTAGAACATGTTTACATCCCGCTTCAGTGGTTCGGTAACAGCGACCGCATTGTATTCGGCATATTATCGGGCGCCGTACCCCCGGCGATAACGGTCCGTACTGTGTCACTCCAGCCACGCATCAAATCGGCGGCAAAATCAGAGAATGCCCGCACCTTCGCAGACTGATGACCGGCGGAGGGGTAGACCAGCGATACTGGGGGGCCGGGTGCAACGAAATCGCGCAGAATGAGCTTGAGTTCGCCTTCGGCGATGAATTCGGCAAACAGCAGGTCCGAGCTGTGCGCAATACCGAGCCCGGAGGCAGCGGCGATCACCGGGGCTTCGACGGAATTGAACTGCAGGTAAAAGTGCAGATTGAGCCGCTTCGGCGTGTACGGTGCCGGAAACGTCCACTCGGGTGGCCCGCCCTGTGGCGAGACCAGGCCGAGCAGCCGATGCTTTTTCAGATCATCGGGTGTATCGGGCTCACCAAACTCGTCCAGATAGGCAGGTGAGGCGCAGGTGACAAACCGCGTCTGAATGATGCGTCGAGCGACGATACCGGACTGCTGCAAATGTCCTACGCGCACGGCGACGTCAACCTGATCCGCCACCAGGTCGACGACATGATCATTCAGCCGGATATCCATCTCGATTCCGGGATACAGCTTTCTGAACTCCGGCAGGGCCGGCAGCAACAGGTAACGCCCGAACGCACCGGGTACGTCCACCCGCAGCTGTCCCTCGGGCTTGGAGCGCGCGTCGCGTACGATTTCCTCCGCTTCGCGCAAGTCATCGAGAATCCGACGACTGCGTTGCAGGAACTCGGTTCCCTCGCTGGTCAGGCTGACCTTGCGAGTGGTTCGGTGCAGAAGCCGCACGCCGAGGTGTTTCTCCAGCGCCGCGACGTGCGCACTTACCGCCGCCCTGGACAAATCCATCTCGTCGGCCGCTCTCGCGAAAGAACCCCGGTCAGCGACCCGGTTAAATACACGCATTGCAGTCAGTTGATCCATGGGGCGGATTGTTCACCAATCACGAATAGAGTGCAATGGTTGATGTGGTTTATTTGCCTAATGCCTGCCCGTATCTTAGGCCCCGTGGTTCATACCGAACCGGAGGATCGAAAGATGAAAACCTGCAATTCAGCCAATGGACGTTACCTGGTCGGCGCGGCAGTTGCTCTTGTGAGCTCCATTGCGGCGGTCGCATTTTCCTTCGGCCATGCCGTCACGAACATGCAAGCGTTTATCTGAAAATCCAGGACAGGAGGCGGGCCGGGCTGCGGTTCGGCCCGCTCCGTGCCGGTCTAACTCATTGATAATTATTTACAAATGCTAATTTTCGGGAAACCGTGAAGCAGGTCTCAGTTTTCCGCGCAAAATTTGCTGCGTCGCAACATCTTAATGAGTAAGATGCTCCCGACGTAAGAAAAGGCTGGCCAGGGGGTCGCCTTCAGAAGAGTGAAAGCGGCCTTCAGCGCCGGTCTCCAGAGAACCCGCATTGGAGACAATCATGTTTGGTCAGAATTCATCATATTCCGTAGCCCTTATTGTTGGTCTTACCGTGGCAGCGGTAACCGCGTTCATAGCGCTGGTACACGCGGTGTCCGATTACCAGCTGCTCGGGTGAGCTTCCCGGCCGGCGGTGCACCCCGCGCGCGATCGCGGTCCTGGACCCGCTGAAAAGTCAGATCGGGCTGCGGGTTCGCCGCGGGGCCCCGAACACGTCGCTGGACGCGGCGGTCCCGGCCGAAAACTCAACCGGGTTCTGCCTCGTGACCGGCGGCGGTGCGCAACAGCCCCCGGAAAGCGTCCCTGGCAGTGCTCTGGCCCTGCACCACCTGGCAGACTTCGTGGGCTATTGGCATGTGAACGGCGTATTTCCCGGCCATTGCCATCACGGTAGGGGCGCTCTTGACGCCTTCCGCGACCATGAACATATCGGCAATGATCTCGTCAATATGGCGGCCCTTGCCGAGTTCCACCCCGACGTGACGGTTTCGGCTCTGAGGGCTTGTGCAGGTCGCCACCAGGTCGCCCATGCCGGCGAGTCCTGAGAATGTCGCCGCTTCCCCGCCCATTGCAACACCAAGGCGCGTTATTTCCGCCAGACCGCGCGTAATGATCATCGCGCGGGTATTGTCCCCTGCACCCTGGCCGTCACCCATCCCGACTGCAATAGCGATGACGTTTTTCAGAACACCGCCCAGCTCGCATCCGATCACATCGTGGTTTGTGTAGACGCGGAAAAGGCCACTGCGAAACAGCCTTTGCAGGGCCGAGACGATGATTTCGTCTTCCATCGCAATGACCCCGGCCGCGGCGAA
>Ga0316576_10001940_pt1 | contig 11553 bp, 13 predicted proteins | sample S0NA_FD_203075 | JGI IMG/M metagenome (GOLD analysis project Ga0316576, IMG submission 203075) | Rhizosphere microbial communities from salt marsh grasses in Alabama, United States - S0-2_050615r3r5 | ecosystem: Host-associated > Plants > Roots > Rhizosphere | place: USA: Alabama | collected... | reverse complement strand
CGGTTTCGTCGAGGATGCGCTCGACGCGGACGACCCGCTTCCGATCGCCATCACCCATGGCACTCGCCCGGTCCGGGTAACGGTTTGGGCGCAGCGGCGGCTTCGCTTTTCGGTTTCGGGGTCGTCGCTGATCCGGGCATCCCGACTGCATCCTTCCAGACCGGAGCGGTGGATTCCCGTGGCCGGCTCCGCCTGGTTCGAGGTTCGGGTCACGTGCCGAGCGGTGGCGAAGTCGTCCACCTGGTCTCTGACGACCGGGGAGAGATGCGGATCCTGCGCCTCGGCCGGCGGCTGCGTATCGAGTGCTCGTCGACAGGAGACTTCCTCCTCGACCCGCAGGCCGGTGTTGCCACGGTCTGGGCAGCCACCGACAACGACGAGGCTCTCGAGCACAGGCTGGCGTCGCTCGTTCTCCCCGTGATGCTGTCGGAGCGGGGCGACACGGCCCTCCATGCCTCGGGAGTCCTGTGTGGGGGGCTGACGGTGGCACTTGCCGGCCCTTCTGGCGCCGGCAAGTCGACGCTGGCGGGCGCCTCCGCACTGCCGGTCGTCTCCGAGGACGGTCTCGTCCTGACCAGGTCGCCGGCGGGGTTCGAGTGCTGGCCGGGGCCGCTCGGCGTGCGGCTGCTGCCGGATGCGATGGACTCCTTCACCCAGCCCGACGACGCCCCTGCCCGGCCGCCCGGGGCCCTGAAGGCCAGGCTGGAAGTGCCTGCCGTGCGGGCCGCGACTCCGCTCGCGGGGATCGTTTTCATCGAGCCTCGCCGGACGCCCGGGCAGGACCTGAAGCCCCCGGTGCGCGTGAAACCGGTCGAGGCAGTACCTGACCTGCTCAGGTCGCAGATCTTCGCCGGCACCGACCGGACCGGCGATGCCTTCCACCGTGCGGCCCGGCTCGCCGACGGTGTACCGGTCTGGCGCGTTTCCATGCCCAACGGCCTCGACCGGCTGCGTGACGCATTCGAGCAGATGCTGTCCGGGATCGGACTGGACCGGAGCCGGACGGCTCCCGCTTCACAGGCGTCTGCGGAAAACTGAGCCGAGGGCCCGAAACAGGTAGCGCAGCCTCAGTCGGGCTTCACCGGCATCCTCTCCGGGATCGGCCAGCCACTCGATCTGCTCTCGCGGCGGCCAGAGCAGGTTGCCCAGGTATGCGGCTCGCCGTCGCCAGGACGCAGCCGCGAACTGGCCCAGGTGTATTGCCACCTTCGGTCCGTAGCGGTCGGCCGCAACCAACGGGCCGAAGGCCGGTCTCCCTCCGGGAGGCAGCGGTCTTTCCGTCGTCAGGCCGAAGAAGTGGTCCACGCAGTCGATTGCCCTATGCAGAGGCCAGAGCAGGTTCAGTTCAAGCGCCCTTTCGAAGCTCTCCGACCAGATCTCCCCCTCGTATTCCCCGGCCGCGAGCCTGAGGTCGTTGATCGAGCCGAGGTTCCTGGCAATGTCGGCTACAAGGTGCAGCGAGATCAGCAGGATCTGGTCAGCGGGCGACGGAATCAGCATGGTGGATCCGCCGCGACGCAGGCGGACCGCACGGGAGCGCAGGGCGTCGAAGTCGAGAGGCCGCGCGGCCGGGTCGTCGACACAGCGGGTATGGACTTCGACCAGGTACCGGCGTTCCCCGGCAGGCCTTTCGAATTCGGCGTGGTGCTTGCTCTGCATGAACCACGGTGAATCCCACTGCGCCGGCCCGTATCCGGATTCCGCAAGCGCTGCGCCGGCAGCGGCGACCCGCGACCCCCGGACCATCACGTCGATGTCGGCTGAAGTCCTCATCGAAGGGTCCGCGTAGAGCGTCTCTGCCAGCCCGACTCCCTTGAGCACGATCGGCGGCTCGCCGTTGGCGGCGCCGATCAACGGCTCGACGCGCTCGAGCTCGAGACCGAGCGCACGGGTCCACAGCACCGCCCGGCAATGCCGCTCCACCAGCCGGTCGAATTCCTCCCGCCCGATCCATGACGCCAGCCGCGTGTCTTCGGATGCGGCCGAGATCAGAGCGCCCGAGGCCTTGTGAAACCAGGCTGCTTCGCTCAGCCCCGCCGGTCCGCAGGGCGGGATTCTGGCCGGCCGTCCGACGAGCACGTCGCAGAACAGGGGCACGAACTCCTGGTAGCGCAGTTCGAAAGGTTTCCTGTGAAGGCGCGTGAGCTCGATCGGCAAAGGGTAACCGGGGCCTGTCGGGCTACGATGGCCGGACGCGGACGTAGCTCAGTTGGTAGAGCGCGAGCTTCCCAAGCTCGAGGTCGCGGGTTCGAGACCCGTCGTCCGCTTTGGAAAGCTCGCTGTCCGTAGTCATCGTCGCCTGGAATTCGGCCTCCGATCTCGCCAGGACCCTTCCCGCCCTGGCCGGGGAACTCGGGCCGGACGACGAAGTGATCCTGGTCGACAACGACTCGGCCGACGACCCGGCCGGCGTCGCCAGGCGGTGGCTTCCCATGGTGCGCGTCGTCTCGATGAATCGCAACGCCGGCTACGCTGCGGCGGTCAACCGGGGCGCTGCCGAGGCCGGAGGAGACCTGCTCGTGCTGCTCAACCCGGATGCCAGACCGGAACCGGGCTTCCGGGAGGCGATCTGCCGTCCGCTCTCGGATGATTCGGGTTGGGCCGCCTGGATGGCCCTGGTCGTCTACGACCACGACGGACGCAGGCAGGTCAATTCGGCCGGCAATCCGCTGCACTTCACCGGCTTCTCCTGGGCGGGCGACCACGGCCGCGGGCTTCCGGGGCCGGGCGCATCTCTCGCGGGCGCCGCCCTGTCCGGGGCCTGCCTTGCGACCCCGCTCGAGACTTGGAGGCGGTCCGGCGGCTTCGCCGGCCGGTTCTTCCTCTACCACGAGGACACCGATCTCTCGATCCGGCTGCTTCTTTCCGGAGGGCGGCTGGGGCTCGCCGCTGACGCCGTGGTCGATCATGACTACGACTTCGCTTCCAGCCCGCGAAAGTACTTCTGGCTGGAGCGGAACCGGCTGGCGATGATCGCCAGGAACTATCCGGCTTCGCTGTTGCTCCTGCTGTTGCCGGCCCTGGTGCTGACCGAGGCCGCCCTGCTGATCGTCGCCGGTCGCGGTGGCTGGCTGAGGGCGAAACTGGACGCCGACGCAGCCGTGCTGCGATGGATGCCTCGCCTGCTGCTGGAACGGCGCCGGATCCAGGCATCGCGCACGGTCGGTCCCGGCGAGTTCGCCTCGAACCTGACCGCGGATCTCGACTCGCCGTTCTTCCCGGCGTTCGTGCGCCGGAATCCCGTCCGCGCGGCTATGCGGCTGTACTGGCGTCTGGTGCTGGCGCTGCTCGGCTGAGTGCGGCGGTGTTCAGAGACCCTGCCCGATCGGACGGATCAGGATCTCGTTGACGTCTACCGATTCCGGCTGCGACAGCGCGTAGTCGACGGCCCTTGCGATGTCGTCGTCGGCGAGCGCGCGGTCACCGGGCCGGTTGTCGAAGAAAGGGGTGTCGACCATGCCCGGCTCGATCAGGGTGACCCGGATCCGGTTGCCGTCCTCGCGGGCCCTGAGTTCCGCCCGGAGCGACTCTCCCATCGCCGTGGCGGCGAACTTGGTCGCCGAGTAGAGCGAGCCCGGAAGCGCCCGGCGCCCGGCGATCGAACTGGTGATCAGGAAGTGGCCGGTCCCCTTCTCGAGCAGGTGCGGCAGCGTCGCGCGCACGGTCAGCGCCGGCCCGAGCACGTTGGTCAGGACCATCGATCGCCAGTGCTCGGGAGATTCCTCGAGGAAGCCCCGGCTCGCGCCGAAACCGGCGTTGGCGAATACCGCGTCGATCCCTCCGAAAGCATCGACGGCGGCTGCGGCGAGATTCTCGACCTGTTCCCACTCGGTCACATCGCATGCGACGGCGGTTGCGTTCTCGGGCCCGCCGAGCTCCCGCGCGAGTTCTTCCAGCGGTTCGATCCGGCGCCCTGACAGTACGAGCCGGTAGCGGTCGCTGACCGCCTTCGCGGTAGCGGCGCCGATCCCGCTTCCCGCCCCCGTTATTACCAGCACCTTCTTCTCTGAGTTCATGAGCCGATTCTCTCACGCAGCCCACGCCGGCGCCCCGGGCTTGCAATAATCCGGGGTGCCGCATGGATCCTCAGAAGAAACGACAGATCAGGCTGTTCGTCGCACTCGGTTTCGCGCTCGTCCTTGCGACCGGCCTCGTCTACACGTCATTCAACGCCTCCAGCGAGGCCCGTCAGCCTTCCGAGCTCGCCGACGCCATACCCGGCAAGAGCTACGAGATGACCGGCAAAGTCGTTCCGGGCTCGATCGAGGAGCAGGGTGACGGCATCCGCTTCGAGGTCAGGGATCGCGACGGTGGCGGATCGATCCCTGCGACCTACAACGGCGTGATCCCGGATCCCTTCCGGGGCGGCCGCGAGATCGTGCTCAAGGGGACCGTGGAGAACGGGATTTTCGTGGGGGAGCGGGATACGCTCGTTACAAAGTGCCCCTCGAAATTCTCGGAGAAGAAGAATCAGTAGCCTCGGAGGCGCCGCCCTCTGGGCCGCCTTTCTGACCGCCGTCTTCGGCTCGGCAGCGGCCCTGATCGGGACCCGCGGCGATCGCCGGTGGATCGATGCCGCCCGTCGCTCGGCCTATGCGCTGTTCGGTCTGCTGCTGATCTGCGTCATCGCGATCGAGGTCGCGTTCATCTCCAGCGACTTCAGCCTCAGTGTGGTCGCGAACCACTCCTCACGAGAGACGCCGCTTTTCTACAAGGTCACCGCCATGTGGTCGAGCCAGGAAGGATCACTGCTGCTCTGGGCCTTCATCCTCTCGCTGGTCGCCTCGGTCTCGCTGTATTTCACCCGCGAGAAACTTCGTGACATCGTGCCGTGGGCGGCGGCGATCATGATGGGCGTGGCGGTGTTCTTCACGTCCCTGATGCTGTTCGGCGGCGGCGTCAACCCGTTCGACACGCTGAAGCAGGTGCCGGCCAACGGAGTCGGCCTCAACCCGCTGCTGCAGCACCCCTCGATGATCATCCACCCGCCGATGCTCTATGTGGGCTACGTCTCCCTGACCGTGCCGTTCGCCTTTGCCATCGGCGCGTTGATAACCAGGCGGATCGACGCGGCCTGGATCAAGTCGACGCGCGGATTCGCGCTGATCGCCTGGACCTTTCTCAGTATCGGAATCATCCTCGGAGCCCGCTGGTCCTACACCGAGCTCGGCTGGGGCGGCTACTGGGCCTGGGATCCGGTCGAGAACGCCTCGATCATGCCGTGGCTGATCACCACCGCCTACATCCATTCGATCATGGTCCAGGAGAAGCGCGGCATGCTGAAGGTCTGGAACGTCAGCCTGATCGTCGCCAGCTTCACCCTCGCACTGCTCGGCACATTCCTCGTCCGGTCGGGGGTCCTTCAGTCGATCCACGCCTTCGGCGACTCGACAGTCGGGCCCTACTTCCTCGGTCTGATCACGCTCGTGCTGGTCGGCTCGACCGCCCTGATCATCTCCCGCCTGCCGCTGCTTCGTGCACGGAAACGCATCGACTCGATGGCTTCTCGGGAGGCCGTCTTCCTGGTCAACAACCTGCTGCTCGTAGCGCTCTGCGTGATCGTCTTCTGGGGTACGTTCTTCCCCCTCATCTCGGAGCTGTTCACCGGAACGGAGTCGGTGCTCGCCGCGCCGTGGTTCGACCGCTACGTGACACCACTCGCCGTGGCTCTCGTGCTGTTCACGGGAATCGGCCCGCTGCTCGCCTGGCGGAGGATCTCCTGGCAGGGGATCCGGCGGGTGTTTCCGGTGCCGACTGCCGCGTCTCTGGTGGCCTTGGTCCTGCTCCTCCTGTTCACCGATGCGGCCGACAGTTTCTGGGCGCTGGCCGTATTCGTGCTCGCCACGTTCACCGTGGTCGCACTCGGACAGGAGACCTGGCGCGGGGCCGCCGCCCGGAGGTCGAGCGCCGGAGGCTCGATACCCGCCTCGATCTGGGCTGTCGCGACCCGGAACCGCCGGCGCTACGGCGGCTACACCGTCCACCTCGGCTTCGTGATCCTGCTGGTCGGCGTCGCGGCTTCCTCGAGCTTCGAAGACAAGCGTGACGTCACGCTGTCGCCGGGCGAATCGGTCCGGGTCGAGCGCTACACGCTGACCTACGAGCGCCCGACCGTGGCCCGCGACGACCAGGCAATCGTCTTCGGTGCCGAGGTCTCGGTCCGGAAAGAGGGAGAGCCCTTCGCGACGATGACGCCGACCCGGCGCTACTACCAGCGCACTTCGGGCACTCGCACGATCTCCGGATACTTCGAGGGAGAGGCGACCAGCGAGGTCGGGCTCAGTGCCGGCGCCCGCAAGGACTTCTGGGTTTCGGTCGAGCCCGACACCGATGAGATCCGCAAGCGTGCCCAGACCGCCGACGGGCGCTTCGGCGCCTACATGCGATCGAGAGTGCTTCCCGCGATCCGCAGGGATCCGTCGCAGGCGGGGGCTCTGACCCAGCAGCTCGTGGCGGTGCAGGGGCTGGCGACGGACCGGATCATCGCCGACTACACGCGTCCCGAGATGGCCACGCCGGCCACCTTCCGCGTCATCGTGAGCCCGATGGTCAGCTGGATATGGGTCGGAGCCATAATCACGATCCTCGGGGCGCTCTTCGCGGCCTGGCCGGCGCGCCGGGACCGCAGGAGAAAGGCGGGCTGATGGAGTTCGTCTACCTCACTCTGATGATCATCGCGGTGGCCGCTTTCGTCAGCTATCCGTTCTGGGGTGACGCAGGGGCCACGGTTGCCGAGGACCCGGCGATAGCTGCGCTGGTGGCCGCACGCGAGGCCAAGTACCGCGAGCTGCGCGACGCGGAGGTAGATCTGAAGACCGGCAAGCTGACCAGGGAGGACTACGACCGGGTCAACGCGGAACTCAGGAGCGACGCGGTCGAGATCCTTCGCAGGCTCGACGAGGCCCGCGGGGAGGGAAAGCCGGAAAGCGGCTAGACTCCCGGGTCGAATGTTCACGTTTCTCTCAGTCATACAGGCCGGTCTGGCGATCCTGCTCATCTTCCTGGTGCTGCTCCATTCGGGCAAGGACGCGGGTCTCTCGGGTGCGTTCGGAATCGGCGGCGGTGGCAGTTCGGTCGGAGGCGGCTCGCTGGTCGAGCGCAACCTGACCCGGGCGACGATCGCCACGGCGATCATCTTCGTGCTCAACACGATCGTCCTGCTCAACCTCTGAGTCCCCTCGCGCGCCGTCCGGAGGCCGCAGGCGATGGTCTAGGATCGCGGCCATGAGCGACCGGACGAAGCTGATCATCGCGATAACGCTCGGATCTCTGGGGGTGGCCCTCGGGGCCCTCGGCACCGTTGTCGCTTTCAACGCGAAGAGCGAAGCCGATTCCAGCCAGCAGGTGGCGGGGCTCGTCGACGAGCGTTTCGCCGAGGCGCAGACCCGGCAGGACCGGCTGGAGGAGAAGCAGGCCTCCCAGGCCGAGAAGCTCGTAGCGAACCTGACCGACGGCGAGAAGAACCTTGTCGGGAAGATCGACTCGAACGGCGACTCGATCGCGACGCTCCGGAAGCGGGTCAACAGCCAGCAGGAGCAGATCAATGCTCTGAAGTCGACCAACCGCAAGCAGTCGAACCAGATCTCGAACCTCCAGAAGCAGGTTCAGCAGAACTTCAATTCGCTCAGCGACCGGATAGACCGGACCAACCAGCGCATCTCCGGCTCCGGCGGCGGCTGAGCCGGGACCATGCGCATCCTCTTCGTCTGCCTCGGCAACATCTGCCGCTCTCCGACCGCAGAAGCGGTGATGAAGAGCCTCGCCGCAGAAGCGGGGCTCGCCGACGAGATCACGATCGATTCGGCAGGCACCGGCGACTGGCACATAGGCCACCCACCCGATCCGCGGGCGGTCGAGGCCGGCGCAAGACGCGGGCTCGACGTCAGCGGCACGGCGCGCCAGGTAGCCCCTTCCGACCTCGAGAACTTCGACCTGATCGTCGCCATGGACCGTTCCAACCACGCCGACCTGATTGAGCTTGCCGGGGAGGATGACCCGCGGATCCGCCTCCTGCGCGAGTTCGGCGGTGACGAGGACCTCGACGTCCCCGACCCTTATTTCGGTGCCGGCGACGGATTCGACGAGGTGATCGAGCTGATCGACCGCCACTGCCGCGTGCTGCTCGACGTCGTTCGCGGCTGACGCAGGCCCGGGCCGGGGGCGGGAGGCGACCCGCGCAGGTAACCGGTTCAGGCGAGCCGGGACGGGAGGCCCGGGAACCCGGCCGTGGCACCGGCGACGATCCGGGCGGGTTCGTCCGTGACGCGAACCAGCTCGAAGTCCGCCTCGCTGAGCCGACCGGCTTCGAGCAGATGCTTGCGCATCCAGGCGATCAGCCCGTTCCAGTAGTCAGACCCGGCGAGCACCATCGGTATCGGCCTCGTCTTGCCTGTCTGCATCAGGGTGAGGATCTCGAACGTCTCGTCGAGGGTGCCGAAACCGCCCGGGAAGATCACGAACGACCACGAGTAGCGGGCGAACATCAGCTTCCGCAGGAAGAAGTAGTGGAATTCCATGCCGACATCGACGTATTCGTTGAGTGCCTGCTCGTGCGGGAGTTCGATGTTCAGACCGACCGACGTGCCGCCGCCTTCGCGCGCGCCGCGATTAGCGGCCTCCATCGTGCCGGGCCCGCCGCCCGTGATCACGCTGTAGCCGGCCTCGGCGATCGAAGCGCTGATCCGCCGCGCGAGGCGGTACTCGGGGTGATCCTCATCCGTCCTGGCCGAACCGAAGACACAGACGGCGGGGCCCAGGTCTTCGAGCAGCCGGAACCCTCTTTCTGCCTCGGACCGGATTCGCGCGAGCCGTTCGGGATCGGAGAGCTCGACGAGGATCTCGGGCTCGCCACTCCTGATGATCTCCTCGTCGAAGGTCCTCGGCGGCCGCGGTCCGCCTCCGGGCGTGCCGTCGCGCGCCGGGGGTTCACCTTTGCGGCGGGGATCACTCATCGCTGCCGGCCGCCGCCCGGTAGCGCTCGACCGCGATCCGCCGCTCTTCGGCATGGTCGACGACCGGCGGCGGGTAGTCGACCCCGATCCGGCAGCCGTAGCGCTGCTGCTCCTCGTCGTCCATCCGCCATGGCCTGACGATGTGCTCGTCGGGCACTTCGCGCAGTTCGGGAATCCAGCGCCGTACGTACTCGCCGTCGGGGTCGAAGCGCTCCTGCTGAGTCATCGGGTTGAACATCCTCTGGAAGTAGGGCGCCGGGTCCGTACCGACCGACGTCGTCCACTGCCAGCCGCCGTTGTTCGAGGCCATGTCACCGTCCACGAGCCGCTCCATGAACCACTTCTCGCCCTCCCGCCAGTCGATGTGGAGGTCCTTCGTCAGGAAAGAAGCGACGACCATCCGGACGCGGTTGTGCATCCATCCGTCACCGAGCAGCTCACGCATGCCGGCATCGACGAGCGGGTAGCCGGTCTCTCCCCGTTTCCACGCTTCGAGCAGGTCTCCATCGTCGTGCCAGTCGAGCGTGCCTCGGTAGCGCTGCTGGAACTCCATTTCCGCCACCTCGGGAAAGTTCGAGAGCACCGAAGCGTAGAACTCGCGCCACGCGAGTTCCTTTCGGTAGACCCGTGAACCCTTTCCCTGCCGGAGGCCGAACTTGACTTCGAGCTCCAGCGGCGAAAGGCAGCCCCATCGGATGTACGGAGAAAGGCGCGAGGAGCCGCCCGTGGGGTCGTTCCGGCTCGCGGCGTATTCGGAGAGTCCGCCGTTGAGGAATGCCTGCGCCGCGGCCCGCGCCGCGGTCTCTCCCGGTTCGAACGAAGTCTCGGCCGCTTCGCCGTCCAGACCGAGGTCGGAAAGGGACGGCATCTCGCCGGATTCGAGCTTGCCGGGGGTTTCGATCGAGCCCGGCGCCTCCTCCGGTTCGCGCCTTTCGACCTCGAGCCAGGCCTTGTAGAACGGCGAATACACGGTGTAGGGCGTGCCCTTGCCCGAAAGGATCGCTCCGGGGTCGTCGACGATGTAGGCGCCGGGGTGGACGGTGAAGCCGATGCCGGCCCGGTCGAGAGCTTCCCCGACCTGCCGGTCGCGCCGGCGAGACCACGGCGATACGTCGCCGGTCCAGTGGACGGACGTCGCGCCGGCTTCGGCTGCCAGATCCGGCAGGACCGACTCCGGCCGTCCGCGGCGCAGGATCAGCTCCGAGCCGCGATCACGCAGCGAGCGGCGCAGTTCCTCCAGACAGCCCAGCATGAAACTGACCCGCGTAGGTGAGGCGAAGCGCCCTCCGGTCAGCAGGCGCTCGTCGAATACGAAGCAGGGGACGACGGGCCCGGCCTCGACCGCCGCCGCCAGGGCCGGCAGGTCGTGGACCCGCAGGTCCCGCCTGAACCACATGACCGAAGTCTCTTCGCTCCCTTCCGGCGGCATCGGCAACGAGTATGCCAGTACCCATGAGGCCGGTCGGCCTCCGGCCGGGAGCAGAGCCCGGTGGCACCGCGCCGGGGGACGCAGATGCGGCTGAGAGGAGTCGAACCTCCACGTCCTTTCGGACACAAGCCCCTCAAGCTTGCGCGTCTACCAATTCCGCCACAGCCGCAGGAGGAGGGGGGATTCTAGGAGATGCGACGCGGCGCGCGCGTTGCCCTGCCGGGCGCGGCGTTGCGATTTTTCCCCGGTACGAACATACGTCCGCCGATGCCGGTACCTTTACGAACACAGGTTCGCTATTTGCGAACTGCGGCACCAGAGCAAGCGAACGGCCCCGGCCGGCTAAGGAGAACCGTGGACCTGACCAAGCGGCAGCGCGAAATCTTCGACTACATCGGCAAGTACGCCGACAAGACCGGATACCCGCCGACGGTCCGCGAGATCGGCAAGGCGGTCGGCCTGCATTCGTCCTCGACCGTGCACGTCCATCTCGCGAATCTCGAAAAGGCCGGCGTGCTCAGGCGAGACCCGAGCAAGCCGCGGGCGATAGAGATCCTCGTCGAGAAGGCCAGGAGCGCGCGGGACGCCGCCGTGGACTCGGTGATGCCCGGCGGTTCCGCCGGGTCCGGCCTGCCGTTGCTGGGAAGGGTGTCCGCGGGACCCGGAATGCTGGCCGAGGAGAACATCGAAGACTACGTCGACGTGCCGGCCGTGATCGGCGGCAGCGAAGGCGACTACGTGCTCGAGGTCAGGGGGGAGAGCATGAAGGACGCCGGGATCATCGACGGCGACTACGTGATCGTTCATCCGGCCCCGGACGCCGACAACGGCGAGATCGTCGTCGCCATGCTCGACGACGAGGAGGCAACGGTCAAGAGGCTCTTCAAGGAGTCCGACCACATGCGCCTGCAGCCCGAGAACGATTCGATGGAGCCGATAATCACCACCGATGCGGCGGTGATCGGCAAAGTGATCGGCGTTTTCCGAAAGGTCTGACCGGCCGCCGGCAGCGACCGGCCGGAGCAGCGACGCCGGGGGCGGCACGACTCCTGCCGGTGTCCGTCCCCATCGCGGGGCACCAGGGCAGACGGGCTAGAATGGGCTTCGTGGGTCGGACGGCTGCGGAGGGGGAGAAAACCCTTCGAGGAAAGTCCGGACACCACAGGGCAGGAC
>Ga0316576_10001939_pt1 | contig 11554 bp, 8 predicted proteins | sample S0NA_FD_203075 | JGI IMG/M metagenome (GOLD analysis project Ga0316576, IMG submission 203075) | Rhizosphere microbial communities from salt marsh grasses in Alabama, United States - S0-2_050615r3r5 | ecosystem: Host-associated > Plants > Roots > Rhizosphere | place: USA: Alabama | collected... | reverse complement strand
TGACGATCTGCGGATGCATCGGACAGACGTATTTCGGGTCCAGGTGCTTCACCGCGTGCTCCAGCGCGGTGTCGTCGGCGGCCTCGGCGAGCGGCTCGCTCGGGGCGGCAGACGCGGGCTTCTCACCGCCCGTCAAGGCCGCGAGCAGCAGCGCGGCGCAGCCAAGCCGGCCGGGCAGTGCCCGGTCGAATCGTGCAGGGCGGCGCCGGGCGGGCCGGCGCCGGTTGATCGATAGGGACATTTCCCCTCCTCACGGGTGGAGGATGCGGCGCGGGACTCGACGCCCGCCGCATCGCGAGCTTCCGGAAAAGGGCGCGGTTGGCCGGGCGGAGCCGGCCGCATCGCGCCTGCCACGGGCTTCAGGCGCGCGGGGCGCGGGGCGGCTTCTGGAGGGGGTCGGGGGTGAACTGGTAGAAGTGCCGCGGCGACAGCGGGTCGCTGCGCCCTGGCCGCAGGTGCGGCAGATCGGCCGTGCCGGCGCTGGCCATCGCATGGCTCAGGCCGAGGTGCAGCGCGCACTTGGCGCAGTCGGTCAGGGAGGTGTCCGGGTCGGTCCCGGGGCTGGCCGCGGGATCGCCGGCATCGCCGGGGCCGCCATCGACGCTGTCGGCGGGGTCACTACCGGACGGGGCATGATGGGGACAGCCAGAGACGGTGCCGTCGCCGGCGCCGGCAACGGCAGCGTCGCCGGCATGCCGGCAACCAAGCGCGGATGCGGCGAACAGCTGCAGCTGGAACAGCAGCAGGCACAGCGCCAGCAGCACCCGAGCCCGCCGATGAGCGACCACCTTCTTCATGGACGGCAACATGGGCACGCGGCGTGGCAGAGGCAAGCGCCGCTCAGCGCGCCGCCACGCGCACCGGAGACAGCGGCGTCAGGCGCAGCCCGTAGAGCGGGTCGCCGTCGATGTTGCGCAGCGTCGCCGTCAGCTCCCCGTCGGCGTCGATGCGCAGCTCGCCGAAGCCGAGCCACTGCCGGGCCTGCGCGTAATCGCGCAGCGCCTCGGCCGAGTCCGGGGCATGCAGAAACAGCCGCTCGGCCCCGAGCTCCGAATCGGGCTCCCGGCCGCCGGCGATGCTCGCGCTCAACGGCGCGGTGATCAGCTCGTGGGGGACGAAGCCGGGCTTGTCGGCAAAGGGCCGATAGCGGAAGCCGGCCGCGTAGTGCACATCCGCGGAGATGAACAGCAGCCGGTCCCGACCGTTGGCGGCGGCGTGGGCGAGAATGCCGCCGAGCTCGCGCTGGAAACCGCCTTTGCCGTCGAAGTCCGTCCAGCCGTCGCCGCCCTGCTCCGCCGAGCCGGTCGGGATCGACAGCGGCACGCTGGACGCGACCACGACCCAGGTGGCATCGGACTTCGCGAGGCGGTCCTTGAGCCAGGTGAGCTGCTCGCGGCCGAGCATGGTCTTCGGTCGCTGCGCGGTGTCCGGCGCCGCGTTCGCGTCGCGGTACTGGCGGGTGTCCAGCAGCAGCAGTTCCAGATGCTGCCCCCATCGGACAGACCGATACAGCCGCTGCGGTGTGCGCTTGTGCTCGGCGATGGGATTCTGCTCCAGCATCGCCGCCAGCCCGAGCGGCAGCAGATGCTCGCCGTCGCGATAGGGGGGCTCGGTGCGGGTGTCGTGCAGCGGGCCGAAGTCGTTGAGCACCTCATGGTCGTCCCAGACCGGGAAGTATGCGGTCTCCGCGAGCAGCCGCCGCAGGCCGGGATCGGCACGGCTGTAGCGCCAATGGGCACGGAACCCGCGCAGATCGGCGGCCTTGCCGAAGCTGGCCGGGATCTGGGTGTTGCCGTAGCGGCCGATGGCCTCGCAGAGCCCGTCGGCATAGATCATGTCGCCGACACCGACGAACAGCTCCGGCTTGCGGTCCGCGATCGCGTCGAACACCTCGAAACCCCACTGCGCGTCGCGGCAGACGTTCTGACCGCCGAGATCGCCGCCCCAGACCAGCGCCACGGGCGCCGCGGCATAGGGGTCGGGCGCGGTGCGGAAGCTGCCGACCGCGGTCGCGCCGAGCACTTCGCCGGCTGACTCGGGCGACGCCGGGGCGTCCTGGCGGGGCTCGCCGTCCGCCGCGGCCGCGGCGACCATGCTGGCGCGCCAGCGGTGCAGCGTGCCGGGCTCGAGGTCGCTGACGAGGATCTTCGCGGTGAAGTCGGTCTCCTCGCCGACCACGCGCTGAAAGCGGCGCGGCGGTCCGTTGCCGCCCTTGGCCGCGACCAGCTCCACCAACAGCGTCCCGGCCCGATCCCCCTGCACCCAGAGCAGCGCGGAAGTCGCGGTCACGTCGCCCACGGCGAGCAGGGGCGCCGGCGCCCGGTCGAGCGCGCCGACCGGCGACTGGCCAAGCGCAGGCCACCGCAGGCAGAGGGCGAAAACCCCGGCGAGCACGGCAGCCGCCAGCAGCCGCGGCCTCGGTGAGCGATGAATCGGCGCGGTGTATGGCATCTACAGGGCTTTTGCGTCTTCGCGATTGAGCGTGGATTGCGCGCCGGCGGGCGGGCGCCGGGCGCACACCCCGGACCGAGCCGCGGCTGGCATCATCGGGCGCGACACCCGCCCGGCACAGCAGCCCCCTGAGCGCGGGGTGGGATCGCGTGCGCAACGCGGCCAGGACCAGCGGCCGGCGATACCGACCTCGAATCCACGGCGCTGCTTGGTATGGCTTTCATGGGCTACTCAACGACTCGCTCGGAGGCGGCTGGTGCGCGCGGCGCGCGCCCGGTGGCATCCCCCGGTTGGGGCGGCAACGAAGATAGCACGACCGCGGGCCCGGGGACGCCCCGCATCGACGACCCGACGCTGGCAGAGGGCTGACCGGTCTGCAGGGGCGCGGCGTCACGCGGGAACGGGGAGCCGGGGCGGGCAGGAAAGGGGGGAGAAGGCGCCGCGCGGGGGGCGAGGGTTCTCGAAAGAGCGGTCGACCGCCCGGCGGGATGAGCAGGTCTTTGGGCCGCCGCCGGTCATGGACATCGCTCGTCCGCCGAGCAGCGCCGGCGGGCGGCCGGCTGCATGGACGCGGGGGTGGGATGCCCTCGGGGACCCGGGGATCCGGGAACGCCCGGAGCGGCCGCGCGCGGGGCTACTTCAGCTGCTTCGGCCGTACGATCCCGATCAGCACGGCACATCCGTGCTCCAGGGCGCGCCAGTCGTCGGGCATCTCCAGCCTCGCCAGCGCGGCCGTGGGCAGCAGCTTGCCGTCCTCCGGCTCGCTCAAATCGCCGCCCGTGAGGAAGCGCACCAGATCCTCGAGCCCCGGATTATGGCCCACCAGCAGCGCCGTCGACGCGGTGTCCGGCACCCTGGAGAGCACGGCCAGCAGCTGATCCGATGCCGCGTCGTAGATCGACTCGTCCCAGACGATCTGCCGCTTCTTCAGGTCCAGCGCCTTGCAGACCTTCAGCGCCGTCTCGCGCGCACGCTCGGCCGGCGAGCTGACGATGTAATCCGGGACCACGCCCTCGCGGTACAGCCAGGCGCCCACCAGGGGTGCGTCCTTGCGGCCGCGCTTGGCCAACGGCCGATCGAAGTCCGATGCGGCGCCACTGTCCCAGTCGGACTTGGCATGGCGCAGGATCAACAACTCACGAGGCATACGGGAGAAGGGATCGGAGTATTGCAAGCGGCGTCTCGGTCAAGGGCCGGGCGACCGGCGGCCCGGGCTCTGCACGCGTTTTTAACACAACGGTCATGCAAGCGGAACCGGACGGCCTCGGGCGGCACCCACGACCCGGGACCCTCAGCCGGCGGTCTCCGCGAGCAGTTGATCGATCATGCCCTGCGCCTGTCCCTTGTAGCCGGTACCGAACAGGTTCAGGTGGTTCAGGATGTGATAGAGATTGTAGAGGGCCTTGCGCACCCGGTAGCCAGGGGCGAGGGGCCAGGCGGCCTCGTAGGCGGTGTAGAAGTCGGCGCCGAAGCCACCGAACAGCTCGGTCATGGCCAGATCGGCCTCCCGATCGCCGAAATAGCAGGCGGGGTCGAAGATCACCGGGCTGCCGTCGTCGGCGGTGCCCATGTTGCCGCCCCACAGGTCGCCATGGAGCAGCGAGGGGACGGGCGCATGATCGAGTAGCCGCGGTACCCGCTCGAGCAGCAGCGCGCCGCGCTCGGCGAGTCGCCCGCGGTATCCGTTGCGGGCAGCCAGGTCCAGCTGGAAACCGAGCCGGTGCCGCTGCCAGAACGCTGCCCAGTCATCGCAAGACGCGTTCGGCTGGGGCGTGGAGCCGATGGTGTTGTCCCGGTGCCAGCCGAACGGCGTCCCGGCCCCGGGCGCCGCGCGATGCATCGCCGCGAGCTGCTCCCCGGCCCGGGCGGCGGCTGCACGGCCCCGGCCGCCGAGAGGGATGTGCTCCATGACGATGAAGGATTGCCCCCCGGCGGTGCCGGTGCACAGCGGACGCGGCACCCGGATGGTACCGGTCGCCGCCATCGCCGCGAGCCCGTCCGCCTCGGCCTCGAACATGTCGAGGCGGTCCGCGCGGTTCAGCTTCACGAACCAGTCCGTGGCGCCGTCGGAGAGCACCAGCGCGCTGTTGATGCAGCCGCCGCCGACCGCACGGTCCGTTCGCGGCGAGAACGGGCGCCCGGTCGCCTCGGCGATCTGCGCCGCGATCTGCTCGGTGATTCCGCTGCCGGAGCTCAAGCCAGGTTTCCGGGGCGCCGCGGCGCGGCGCCGGTCAATGCTGCCCCATGCGCCGCAGCAGGGGGCTGGTGCGGGGAAAATGGGCGCGCAGGAATTCCATCTGATCGGCGAGGACGTTGCGGCCCATCAGATAGATGTACTCGGCATGGGTCGGCGTGAACGGCACCGCCAGCAGCATCATGCCGGCGGCCTCCGGCGTGCGCCCGGCCTTGTAGTTGTTGCAGCGCACGCAGGCCGTGACGACGTTCGTCCACTGATCCTCGCCGCCCTTGCTGATCGGCCGGACATGGTCCCGCGACAGGTGCCGCGCCGAGAAGCGCCCCCCGCAGTAAAGGCAGATGTGATCGTCGCGCTGGAACAGGGTCCGGTTCGACAGCGGCGGCGCATAATCCTCGCGCAGCTTGTTCAGCGCGTGGTGCGTGCCGTGGGTGGCGATGATGGAGTGGATCTCCAGAATGCTCTGGCGGCGCGTCAGTGCATTGATGCCACCGTGCAGGCGCAGCAGCGGACTCCCGCAGGTGTAAGCGACCTGGCCGAGGAAGTACAGCCTGGCTGCCGCCTTGTAGTCCACCCACTCCAGCGGCATGCCCGCCAGGTCGGTGCGCAAAACCTGTTGGCTCAGTGACACCATCACACGATACCGGTCAGGATTCGCCGGCCATAATACACGCTTGCCGGACCCGCGCAAGACGGCTGGACCCCGATCAAATGCAATTTAGCAGCAAGATGGGCGCCAAATATTTCCGTTTCGCGACCGCCACCTGCCGGGGTGCCGGCCGGCGAGAGAGGGACCGGGCACAGTTCTTCACATCACCGGCGGTTGCCACGCCGACGCAAGGACCCGTGTCAGGGCGACAGGCCGTCATCCACCGCGTTTACGTAAGCGGCTGATATCAAAAGGGGCGTCAAAAATGCGTAAAATTTGGTCAAACCAATGGCATTGCGACAACCGCGGTATCTCGCGGCGCGCTCCAACCAGTTATCCACACGGTTGCTCACATTTTCTGTGCAAAACTGCCGGCGCGGGCTAATTCACGCATTGTTGAGCCATGTCAATACCTCCGGCGCTGCCTCGGCAGCCGCGCCCTAGCCGATGACCCGCTCAGACCCACGGGCGGGCTATCTGCAGGTGGCCGTCGCCGCACCGCTGCCGGCGCTGTTCGATTATCTGCCGCCGGCACCGGCGCAGGGTCCGGCGCTGCCCGGCATGCGGGTGCTGGTGCCCTTCGGGCGCGGGCGCCGCGTCGGACTGGTGACGGCGGTCACCGGCTCCACCACGCTGGCGCCGGAGCGCCTGCGCAGGGTGGAGCGGGTGCTGGACCCCGCGCCGCTGCTGTCCGAGGCGGACATCCAGTTCATGCTCTGGGCGGCGGACTATTACCGGTGCAACCCCGCGGAGGCCCTGTTCACGGCGCTGCCGGCGCGGCTGCGCCGCCCCGAGCCCCTGATCGAAACCGCCCCCGCCGGCTGGCGCATCAGCGCCGCGGGCATGACACTGGACGAGCAAGCGCTGGAGCGCCTGCAGCGGCGAGCGCCGCGCCAGGCGGAGGTGCTCCGGCTGCTCGCGGCATGTTGCGGCGGGCTCGATGACGAGGGGCTGCGCGCGCGTGCCGGCGCGAGCGCGGCGGTGCTGCGCGGCCTGTCGGACAAGGGCCTGATCGAGCGCTGCCGCGTCGTTGCCGCCGCCGGCGGGGCAGCCGCCCCGGCGCCCCGGCAGACGACCCCGGCACCGGTCCTCAACCCGGAGCAGCAGGCGGCGGTCGCGGCGGTGGAGGCCGCCGCCGGCTTCGGCTGCTTCCTGCTCGACGGCGTCACCGGCAGCGGCAAGACCGAGGTCTATCTGCGCCTGATCAACGCCGCCCTGGCCCGCGGCCGGCAGGTGCTCGTGCTGGTGCCCGAAATCGGCCTGACGCCGCAGCTACACGAGCGCTTCGCCGCCCGCATCGACGCGCCGATGGCGGTGCTGCATTCCGCCCTCGGCGAGCGCGAGCGCGAGCTGGGATGGCGGCGGGTCGCGCGCGGGCAGGCGCGGCTGCTGCTCGGCACGCGCTCGGCGGTGTTCACGCCGATGCCGGAGCTGGGGCTCGTGATCGTCGACGAGGAGCACGACCTGTCGCTCAAGCAGCAGGACGGCTTCCGCTACTCGGCGCGGGACCTGGCCGTGCGCCGCGCCCAGCTCGCCGGCTGCGCGGTGCTGCTCGGCTCGGCGACGCCGTCGCTGGAGAGTCTGCGCAACGCGCGGCTCGGCCGTTATCGGCGACTCGCGCTGACCCGGCGCGCCGGCAGCGCGGTGGAGCCGCGGGTGCTGGTCGCGGACATCCGTGCGCAGCCACTGGAGACGGGACTCAGCCATGCGCTGCTGACGCGCATGGAGCAGGAGATCGGCGCGGGAAACCAAACGCTGCTGTTCCTGAACCGGCGCGGCTTCTCGCCGGTGCTGACCTGCCACGACTGCGGCTGGATCAGCGAATGCCGCCACTGCGACGCGCGCATGACGCTGCATCTGGGCCGCGACCGGCTGCTGTGCCACCACTGCGGGCTGGAGCAGCCGCGCCCGCCGCGCTGCCCATACTGCGAGTCGCCGGACCTGCGCCCGCTGGGCCAGGGCACCGAGCGGGTCGAGGACACGCTGCGCCAGCGCTTTCCCGGCATCCCGCTCGCGCGCATCGACCGCGACAGCACCCGCCGCAAGGGCGAGCTGGAGCGCCTCCTCGCCGCCGCCGCCCGGGGCGAGTACCGCATCCTGCTCGGCACGCAGATGCTCGCCAAGGGCCATCATCTGCCGGGCATCACGCTGGTCGGCATCCTGGACCTCGATCACGGCCTCTACGGCAGCGACTTCCGCGCCACCGAGCGCATGGCGCAGCTGCTGGTGCAGGTGGCCGGCCGTGCCGGTCGCGCCGAGCGCCCGGGCACCGTGCTGCTGCAAACCCGTCATCCCCGGCACCCGATGCTGGCGCTGCTGCTGCGCGACGGCTACGGCGCCTTCGCCGACGCGGCGCTGGCGGAGCGCGCCGACGCCGGCCTGCCGCCGTTCAGCCACCAGGCCCTGCTGCGGGCGGACAGCCCCAGGGAGCAGGCGGCGATGGACTTCCTGCACCAGGCGCTGGGGATTGCCCAGCCGCTGGCGCCGCCGACCATCGAGCTCTGGGGGCCCGCGCCGGCACAGATGGAGCGGCGGGCCGGACGCGTGCGCGCGCAGCTGCTGCTGCAGGCGCCGAGCCGGGGCCTGCTGCAGGGACTGCTCGGCCAGCTGCTGCCGCGGCTGCATGCGATCAATCCACCCCGCCATCTGCGCTGGTCGGTCGACGTGGACCCGCTGGACAGCCTCTGAGCGGGTGCCCGCGCCCCCGGCTCCCCGTGCCAGGCGCTGAAGCGACGCGGACAGCGGTTGGCCGAAGTTTCGAGGCCGCAGACCTTCCGGTATGCTTGCAGTCTGCACCCGCGACCCGCGGATCACCTGCATCGCCCTGCCCACACCGGGCCCCAGAACGAGCCATCAATGAAGTCCGAGCTCCTGCACCTGCTGAGCACCGCCCTGCAAACCCTGGCCGCCGACGGCGCCCTGCCCGCCCCACCCGAGCTTACCGACGCCAACGTCGAGCGCGCCCGCGATCCGGCCCACGGGGATTTCGCGACCAACGTCGCGCTGGTACTGGCCAAGCAGGCGCGCATGAAGCCGCGCGACCTTGCCGGGCGCATCGTCGCCGCGCTGCCGCCGTCGCCGCTAGTCGCGCGCGTCGAGATCGCCGGGCCGGGCTTCATCAACTTCCGGCTCGCGCCCGAGGCCTACCACGGCCTGATCCCGGAGATCCTGTCCAAGGGGCCGGAGTTCGGCCGGTCAAGCCTGGGCGGGGGCAGGCGGGTGCAGGTGGAGTTCGTCTCCGCCAACCCCACCGGGCCGCTGCACGTGGGGCACGGCCGCGGCGCCGCCTACGGCGCGGTGGTCGCGGACCTGCTCGAAGCCGTCGGCTTCGACGTGCACCGGGAATACTACGTCAACGATGCCGGCCGGCAGATGGACATCCTGGCCACATCGGTGTGGCTGCGCTACCTGGAGCTGTGCGGCGAGGAGCTGCCGTTCCCGAGCAACGGCTACAAGGGCGACTACGTCTGGGACATCGCCGCGAGCCTGCACCGCGAGCACGGCGACGGCTACCGGGTCGGCGCCGATGTGGTGCTCGCCGGACTGCCGCCGGACCAGATCGAGGGCGAGCCGGACGGGGACAAGGAGGCGCACATCGACGCGCTGATCGCCCGCGCCAAGGAGCTACTCGGCGACAACCGCTACCGCCTGGTCTTCGAGCTCGGGCTGAATACCATCCTCGACGACATCCGCGACGACCTCGCCGAATTCGGCGTGCACTACCAGGAGTGGTACTCCGAGCGCTCGCTGACCGAGAGCGGCGCCGTGAACAAGGCCATCGAGCGGCTGCGCGCGGCCGGCCACGTCTACGAGCAGAACGGCGCGCTCTGGTTCAAGTCCACGGACTTCGGCGACGAGAAGGACCGCGTGGTCGTGCGCGACAACGGCCAGACGACCTATTTCGCGTCCGACATCGCCTACCACATGGACAAGCTCGAGCGCGGCTTCGCGCGCGTCATCGATGTCTGGGGCGCCGACCACCACGGCTACGTGCCGCGGGTGAAGGCCGCGCTCAGCGCGCTCGGCGACGACCCGAAGCGCCTCGACGTGCTGCTGGTGCAGTTCGCGGTGCTCTACCGCGGCGGCGAGAAGGTGCAGATGTCCACACGCTCCGGCGAGTTCGTGACGCTGCGCCAGCTGCGCAAGGAAGTCGGTCGCGACGCCGCCCGGTTCTTCTACGTGATGCGCCGCTGCGAGCAGCACATGGACTTCGACCTCGACCTGGCCAAGAGCCAGTCCGCGGACAACCCGGTCTACTACGTGCAATACGCCCACGCCCGGGTGGCGAGCGTGCTGCGCCAGGCCGCCGACCGCGGCATCATCGTCGAGCCGACGCCGGGCACCACCAACCTCGCATTGCTGAGCGAGGACCACGAGCAGGCGCTCTTGAAGACCCTGTCCCGCTATCCGGAGGTGGTCGAGGGCGCGGCACTGCACGAGGAGCCACACCAGCTGACGAACTATCTGCGTGAGCTGGCGAACGACTTCCACACCTATTACAACGCACACCAATTCCTGGTGGACGACGCAGCACTGCGCGACGCGCGCATCAAGCTGATCCTGGCCACGCGCGAGGTGCTGCGCAACGGCCTCGGGCTGATCGGCGTCTCGGCACCCGAGCAAATGTGATCGGCGCGGCCCTGATCGGACCCGATGCGACTGGACTTCGAACGACGTCTCGCGAGCCACCGGAGAGAGACTGACATGACGACTCGGGACTACCGCAAGGGGGCGCCGCCACGCCCGCGCAAACGCAACCAGCAGCCCCGCGGCACCTGCGCGTTCTGGTTCCTGCTCGGCGGGCTGCTCGGCGCCTTCGGTGTCGGCGTCGCGTGGATGATGGCCGACCAGCACGGCGTGCCGCAGACCGCGCAGACACCCGCCGACGCGCCCGCCACCGCGGCCGCCGAATCCACGGCCAAGCAGAAGCCGAAGTTCGACTTCTACAGCCTGCTGCCCGAGGAAGAAGTGCTGGTGCCGGCGGAGCGCGAGCCCGAGCCGGTGCCACTGCCGCCGCCGGGCAGCCAGCCGTTCGCGGCGCCGCCGCCGCAGAAGCCGGCGCAGGTCGCAAAGGCCACGCCGCCGCCACCCGCTCCGGCCCCGGCCCCGAAGCCCAGCAGCGGCGGCGGCCCCAGCTACGTCCTGCAGGTGGGCTCGTTCCGCAGCACCAGCGACGCGGAAAAGCTCAAGGCCCAGCTGGCGCTGCTCGGCATCCAGACCAGCATCCAAACCGTCACCATCGACAGCGGCCAGACCTACCACCGCGTGCGCACCGCCGCCTACGCCAAGGCCGACGCCGACGCGCTGAAATCCCGCCTGAAGAGCAACGGCCACGACGCGATGATGATGCGCGCGCGCTAAGGCCCCGCAGCCCGCCGCGGTGGACCCGTCGCTACGCGCCTTGATCCCCCCTGCCCGGCGGCCATCCGGGTAGGGTGGAGCAAGCGCAGCGGCTCCACCGAAACCCCGCTCAAGGGCGCCCCTACACGGGCCGAGCCCGACGCCGAGGCCGCCGTTCGGCAACCGCCAGATGGGTGAACGGCTGCGACGCGAGGGCGAGATATTCAACATGCCAAGCGCATGCAGCGGCTGCTGCGCCGCTTCGGCGTCCCCCAGCACGCTGGAGAGCGTCTTCTGCGTCGATGCGCTGGACGCAGCGCTGGCGCTGAGCGAGTCCGCAGGCTTCCACCCCGACCAAGGCGCGCCGCGCACCAGCGAGGTCTTCACCGGCAGCCTCAAACAGCGCCAGATCTTCATCAGCACGGACGGCGTCGGCCGGGCGTTGGACGATGCCTTCATCGAGCGGCTGTGGCGTTGCACACTGACGAAGACATCCATCTGCCCGCCTACGCCGACGGTCAAGCCCTGCACCATGGGCTGGAGCACCGGTTCGCCTTCTCCAACCATGCCCGCCCGCACAGCGCCCTCGATGGCAGAACACCGGCCGAAGTGCATGGGGCCGACGCCGAAAGCGTGGGCGGCGAGGCCGAGAAGGCGGACTCCATGGGCACAAAGCGCGCATGCCGCAAGCGGCCGTGTGGACGAGCCGGGGACAATCCGCTCCCGGCGGATTTCCACCACCTTGGCCATATAGGGCCTGCACCGCGTTGCGAACTGGACACGCCTGCGGCGCGACAAGAACAAGCTTCGTGGAAGACGAGACCCGCTCAGAGAGCACCGACAGTCTCGAAGGACTCCAAAACCGAAGGATATTTTCAACCTCCGGCTCTACAGCGGACGGGACCCAACGAAGCCCCTCA
>Ga0316576_10001938_pt1 | contig 11556 bp, 11 predicted proteins | sample S0NA_FD_203075 | JGI IMG/M metagenome (GOLD analysis project Ga0316576, IMG submission 203075) | Rhizosphere microbial communities from salt marsh grasses in Alabama, United States - S0-2_050615r3r5 | ecosystem: Host-associated > Plants > Roots > Rhizosphere | place: USA: Alabama | collected... | reverse complement strand
CCATGTGCGTCTGATCGGATACGACAACTACACCCAGTCCCAGGGCGTGTGCTTCGTCGTCATCGAGGGACGGGCCTAAATAAAGGACGGGCTCCTTGCGGCAGCGGGACGCGGAGCGTCCGCACGCGCTCCCACGCTGGAGCGCAGGGGCCAGGGCGGCGGCGAGTCGACCCTTGGGGGATCGGCAACAACCAGCGGTTTATCAGTAGACGGGTGAAGTCATGACACGAGAGAGCAAAGCACAGGGGATGAGTGGACGCGCGTTGGCGCTGGCGAGGCGCAAGGCCTTGTCGGGGGCCGGCAAAACGGCCATCAAGTCCTCCGAGCCGAGCCGCGCGCGTGATCGGGCCAGTGTTCGCACAGCCCCTGCAGCGGAGCCGGTCAGGACTTCGGCCCCGAGCACGTCGCGATCGACCGCGCCCCAATCGCAGCCGAGCCCCGTGGTAAGGCCCCGTGTCGCCCCGGTACGTCGCGCCGCCGCCAGCTCCAGCCGCTCCGCCGCGTTGGAGCGCCGCAAGGCCCTGTCCACGAGGGGCAAGGTTGCGGGCGGGCGCAAGGACCGGGTGCGTGACGGTGTGCGTGCCAAGCCCGTCGTCGAGGTGGCCCCTGGCAAGCAAGCGCAGGGCAAGGAAGGTTGCTCCTGTGGCTGCAAGGGGGAGGGCGAGGTCCGCGAAGTCACACTCTCGCGTGCCTCTACCCCCAGCCGTAACGGGAACAACCGGCCCAAGGTCCGCGCCCCGAGGCGCAACGATGCACTGGTCAACCCGGCGCGCGCTGCTTCCCTGGCCCGGCGCCAGGCCCAGTCCTCGCGTGGCAAGGCCGGGATGAGCGCGAACGGGATGACCGCCGCCCAAACCGCCAGGGCGACGAATCCCGAGCTGACGGGCCGCGAGTTGGCCAAGGCGTTGCGCGAGCAGCGCAGCCGTCGCGGCGGGGCCGGTCAGAAGAAGTCCGCGCCGGCAGGGCGCCAGCGCGGTATGCGCACGAGCGCGACCAACCAGGGCGCGGCCCAGGATGCCGCCTGGAAGGTCGGTGTCAGTGAGACCGCACGCGGTCAGAGCGTGACCGGCACGATGGTGGGCCGCTCGCGCGATGTGACCGGCGACGAGGCGAGCACCTGCCGCGCCGTCACCGGTACCGAATACATGGGTGCCGAGATCTTCCGGGATTTCTGCCAGAGCGAGCCGGCGAAGACGCCGATTCGGGTCGGTGTGAGCCCCACCAGCCGCGGGAATCAGGTCACCGGCGTCGAGGTCGGGCGCAGCAAGAAGGTCACCGGCGACGAGCCCGGTACCTGCCAGAACGTGACCGGCACCGAGTACATGGGTGCCAACCTTCAAGAGGCCTTCTGCGGCATCAAGCCCTCCCAAGGGAACAATCAGCGCCCTTCGAAGGTGAGTCGCACCGAGACCCGTACCGGTAAGCCGGTCACCGGCAGCAACGTCGGGCGCTCGGACAAGGTCACCGGAGACGAGGTCGGTGCCAGTCGGGCCCTGACCGGTACCCAGTACATGCAGATCGACGCGCCGGCGCCGAAGGCCGCGCCGCCCAAGGTCGGGTCGAGTGCGACGCTGAGCGGTGGCTCGGTGACCGGCACCATGGTCGGGCGCCACAAGGCGATGACCGGAGACGAGGCCGGCAGCTGCCGGAACATCACCGGCGACGACTACATCGGCCAGGAGCAGTACGGCCAGTTCTGCGACGGCGTGCCCACCCGCAAGGAGCGCAAGGTCGGGGTCTCCGGGACCCTGGGTGGCGAGCGGGTTACCGGTACGATGACCGGCCGCGCCAGCCGCGTGACCGGCGACGAGCCCGGCACCTGCAAGGCGATCACGGGCACCCCCTATGTCGGTGTCGAGCAGTACGGCCAGTACTGCGAGCCGACCCAGACCAGCCGGGCAGCGGCCCGGATGCAGGGCAGCAAGAGACAGTTCGGATCGGTCATGACCGGCATCCAACCCGGCATCGGGGGCAAGACGACCGGCGACGAGAAGGGCGCCTGCGAGCCGGTGACCGGCACCCCCTACGTCGGTGCCGACCAGGCGCTGGATGCCTGCGCGGCTGCCCCGTCCGAGCCGGGCAGCCCGGACTTTCCCCAGCCCCTGCCCGGTGCCGGTGAGCCCCAGCCATGGACCAGCTTCAGCGTCGAGTCCCCGGCACAGGCCGCCCAGGCCCCGCGGCAGATGGGAGGTGTGACCGGCGCGGTCCTCGAAGGAGGGCGGATCACGGGTCCGTTCGGGATGGCCAGCGGCAAGGTGACCGGTACCGAGGATGCGCGATTCGGTCGGCGTGGGCGCAACAACCCCGTCGAGGCCGAGGCCCCGGCCGAGGCAACCGCGGTCCACGGCCGGGTCAAAACCCGGATCACCGGAGAAGGCATCAGCGCGGGCTTGAAGATCACCGGCGACGACTGGGACCGTGGAGACCGGGTCACCGGCACCGAGGGGACCTCTGCGCTCATCCGCAACCCGAGCCGCCGCGGGCCGATGATGCCGATGGCCGCTGCGATGGCCAAGGAGCGCCCGGAAGGGGTTCCCGAGCCCGTCAGCAAGGTCACCGGCGGCACCGGCAATACCGAGAAGGGTGCATTGGTCACCTACTCGGGCGGGGCCCGCGGCTGATCGATTCGAAGCGAACCACGCACCCGAGCAAACCAAGCACCGGCAGTACCTCGAACGGATAGACGAAGATGCAGCGCGACTATCGCCATTCACAGGCTCGCCAAACCCTGGCCCAGGACCGGGTCATCGGCACCGCGCCGATGCGTCGCCCGGGAGCGGCCGGGGTCGGCACCGGCACTGCCACCGCCAGCCGCGGCACCGCGGCGGTCCGTGGCAGTCGGATGGCCACCCGGGCGGTGCGCGCCGGCCACGTGCTGGCCAGGGCCGAGGAGAATGCGCGGCTCAACGACTACGAGCAGGGTGTGAAGTCCGCGTTCGACGCAATCGTGCCGATCTTGAAGCGCATCTCGGCGCTCCAGCACGAGTCCGATTTCGAGGTCCAGGCCCAGAGGATCGCCGTCGCTGAGCTCGGCTTCGAGCTGCCCGGTGACATCCTCGCCGATGCCTGGGTCGATCAGCTCGACATGCGCCGCCTTTACGCCTGGTGCACCTTCGCGACTTACCGGCGGTTCTGCGACGAGTTCTTCACCCGCGACCCGCTGGCACTCGACGATGCCGCCAATTTCAATGGGAGCTTCGAGGGGTTCCTCCAAACCTGCGGGTTCCATACCCTGGATATCTCGCCCTGCGCGGACGGCCGCCTGGCACACCTGATCCGCTATGTGCTGCGTCTGCCCTACCGGGGCGTGCGCCGCAAGTCCTACGCCGGGGCGATGTTCGATATCGAGGACAGCATCCAGAAGTGGGTCGAGGTCGAGATGCTGCGCTTCCGTACCGGTCGACCGAACACCGCCGATGCGCCGACCCGCTATCTGAAGGCCGTCACCTACCACTACAGCTCGGTGGACCCCGAGCACGAGGGCTGTGCCGCCCACGGCTCGGACACCGCGAAGGCCGCGGCGGCCGGCCTCGATCGCCTGCTCGGCTTCCAGCAGGCGATCGAGAACAGCTTCTGTTGTGGCGCATCGATCGATCTGTTGCTGATCGGCGTGGACACCGATACCGACGCGATCCGTATCCATGTGCCGGACGCCGATGGTGCGATCGATCTCGGCCGCACCATCGACGCGATGGAGCTCTACACCAGCACCGCGCGCCTCGACGCCTCGCGCGCCCTGCACGACATCCACGACGCCGTGCGCCAGGTCTCGCCTGGCGTTGTCGAGGGGATGGCTCGGCTGATCGAGCGGCTGATCGTCAACAACCTGTCCCAGATCGCCTATGTGCGCGCCTTCCACGGCGAGCGCTACGCCGATATCGGCCATGCCGAGCGATTCATCGGGGCCGGAGTCGGGTTCGAGGAGATCCAACTGCGCAACCTGATGTATTTCGCCTACCTCGACACCGTCGAGGAGGCCACCGCGGACCTCGACGTGGGGCTGAAGATCTTCACCGGGCTCAACGTCCGGCGCGGCTTGCCGGCCCCGGTCGTCGTTCGCTTCGACTACCACGGTCAGGTGCCCGGTGCGCGCGATCGCGCGGTGGAGCACTGCCGGCGCGTCAGCGAGGCGATCAAGGCCCGCTACTCGGACCCCTTCCAGCGCGGTCTGCTGCACCTGCTCCAAGTGGTGCGCGACTGCAACGCCGACGCGACGATCGAGGTCCTGGAGTGCACGGTCAACGCCGCGCAGAAGGCAGGAGGACACTGATGAAAATCTGTCAGGTCGAGCGTCCGCTGGTCGCGACAAACCGGATCCCGGGGTTGGAGCACAAGTACCTGCAGGTGGTGCGCGACGGCTCTTCCAGCGCCGTGGCCGTCGATGCGGTCGGGTGCATCCCAGGTGACTGGGTGATCTGTGTCGGCTCATCGGCGGCCCGCGAGGCGGCCGGGAGTAAGGAGTACCCGAGCGATCTGACCATCGTCGGGATCATCGACCACTGGCCACCGAAGGAGGCCGAGTGATGGACCTCTACGAGGTCGAAGGCGCCCTGGTGTGCACACGGCGCATCGACGGCCTCAAGCACGTGGCCTTGCGCGTGCTGCGCGATGCCAAGGGCAAGCGCAGCGTGGCCACCGATCCGGTCGGCGCAAGGGCGGGCAACCAGGTGTTCACGGTGAGCGGATCGGCGGCCCGTTACGCCCAGGGCGACTTCAGCGTCCTCACCGACCTGACGATCGGCGGGATCATCGACGACTGGAACGAAGAGACTTCGGTGTCGGCAAAAAGCCCCGATCGGGCACCGGCAACCCTTTGAAACTGTGAACACAATCGACAGCGAGTCAGCAGGAGACCAAACGATGGCAACTGAAAACTACGGTATCGCACTGGGCATGATCGAGACGCGCGGGCTGGTACCCGCCATCGAGGCCGCGGATGCCATGACCAAGGCGGCGGAGGTGCGTCTGATCGGGCGCGAGTTCGTCGGCGGAGGCTATGTCACCGTGCTGGTGCGCGGCGAGACCGGCGCGGTCAATGCCGCGGTGCGCGCCGGCGCAGACGCCTGTGAGCGCGTGGGCGACGGCCTGGTGGCCGCGCACATCATCGCCCGTCCCCACCGCGAGGTGGAGCCGGTCCTCGGCAACAAGTGAGATTGACTGCCGCGGGGTGCCGCGGCGAGCAAAACCTGAACCCCTGACTTCGAGAACGGAGCAACAGAAATGGCAAGCGAGAACTACGGTATTGCACTGGGCATGATCGAGACCCGCGGGCTGGTGCCGGCGATTGAGGCGGCGGACGCCATGACCAAGGCGGCGGAGGTGCGTTTGATCGGACGCGAGTTCGTCGGCGGCGGTTACGTCACCGTGCTGGTGCGCGGTGAGACCGGTGCGGTCAACGCGGCGGTGCGGGCCGGTGCCGATGCCTGCGAGCGGGTCGGCGACGGCCTGGTCGCGGCGCACATCATCGCCCGTCCGCATCGCGAGGTGGAGCCGGTCCTGCCGACCGGTGGGGTTGCCGAGTCGCCGGCCCGGGCTGCCTGAAGCAGCGGCTGAGCTGAAGCCCGATGCCGGCGCAACGCAGCGACCAAAGGATCCTGGGCTATCTGGGCCGGAGCCTAAGCCTGGAGCTCTCGGCGGTCCAGCTCTACAGCACCCAGGCGCGACTCGTCGCGACCTGGGGGCTCGACGAGCCGGCCCGGCGGCTGCGCGAGGAGGCCCAGGAAGAGATGGGGCATGTCGAGCGGATCATCGCCCGGATGCTCGCCCTTGGGGTGGCGCCGAACGCATCCCAGCTGCGCCCGGCCCTGCTGGGCCCGGATCTGCGCTCCTTGCTTCAGGCGGACTATGCATTCGAGATCGAGCTGGTGCAGCTCTATCTGGATGCCGCTACCCATGGTGCGCGGATCGGCAGCTACGACGACCGGGTCTTCTTCCAGGCCCTGCTCGAAGAGGAGCAGGCCCATGCCCGGGAGCTGATCGAATGGATGCAGGCCCTTGAGCGGCCCATTGGCGAGGGCCAGTCCCAAAGGATCAGACGATAACCGATGATGCGAGTACTCTGCGGAGACGAATGATGAACCAGACTTGGCGGGAGAGACCACGTCCGGCACGGCTCGAAGGCCGGTACGAGTTCGAGAGCTATTACGCGCTGCGCGACTTCCTCGACGCCGCCGCGGAGCTCTCCGAGCGCGAGGGGCTCTATCCAGACATGGGTTTCGGGCGTGACTATGTGAACATTACCATCCATGCCGAGGAGGACAGCGCGTCGGTCGCCGAGCGGCAGCACCGCTTCGCCCGGCTCCTGGACGAGCTTCGCGTGCCCGGCGGGACTGCCTGAGCGGCACGGATGCCGGTTCTGGCGCTGGTCGGAAACAAGGGCGGTGCCGGAAAGACGACCCTGTGCGTCAACCTGGCCTCGGCCTTGTCCGTCCATGCCCCGACCGTCGTCCTGGATGCGGACCCGCAGCGCTCGGCGCTCCAATGGCGCGCCTCGACGGATCGAGCCGGGGCCGTCGCCGTCCTCGATGCGAACCATCGCCTCGAGGCACAGATCCGGGATGCGCGTCTACATTACGAATACCTGGTGATCGATTGTCCGCCCTCGGTGCACGCGCTGCAGACGACACAGGTGCTCGCTGTCTGTGATATTGCCCTGATCCCGGTACAGCCGTCGCCGCTGGACATCTGGGCGACCGTCTATATCGAGGCCAAGGTGGATGAGGCGCGGCGGACCAATCCGGGGCTTCGCGCCATGCTCGTGATCAATCAGCTGGAGCCCCGCACCAAGCTGTCGCAGCTCACGCGCCAGGCACTGGCCGAGCTTGGGCTGCCGGTCGCGGCGACCGCGATCAGGCGGCGGGTCGCGTACCGCAGCAGTGTGCTCGACGGCCGCTCGGTGATGGATCTCGGCAGCCGGGGGAGCGCTGCCGCGGCGGAGATCGGCAAACTGATACAAGAGGTACTTGGGGCATGACCACCAGTGACAAGACCGGAGAAAAGCTCGTCGAATCCGTTCGCCGCACGAAGACCGCGGCGGCGGCTGCGGCGGAGCCGGCGGCGCCACCCAAGCGCACACCCAGCCGGACGGCGAAAAGTGCAGCCATTGCGCCGGAAGCGGCACCAGTTCCGGAATCAGCGCCCGCAGGTTCCGGCAGACGCGATAACTATTCCTCCGTGGGGCGCGTCTGGCCTGACTGACAGTTCATTCACCACGAGCCATCAGAGAACGCCACGTGCCCTCGTACAGCGATCAGACCTACACGCCGCCGGCAGCGATGCCCCATTACCTGATCCGGCATGCGAGCCTGCGTCAGCTCCAGGTCTTCGAGGCGATCGTCCGGCTCGGCAGCTTCACGCGGGCCGCGGACGAGCTCTTCGTCACCCAGCCGACGGTCTCGATGCAGATCAAGAAGCTTGCCGACGCCCTCGACCTGCCCCTGTTCGAGCATGTGGGGCGCCAGGCCCGGCCCACCGAGGCCGGGGCCGAGCTCTACCGGGCTTGCCGGGCGATCTTCGAGACCCTGGCCAACCTCGAGATGAAGGTCGCCGACCTCAAAGGGATCAAGCGCGGTCGCCTGCGTCTGGGCGTCATCACCACGGCGAAATATTTCGCCCCCGAGATCCTCGGCGAGTTCTGCAAGCTCTATCCGGGGATCGAGGTGGCGCTCAAGGTCTCGAACCGGGATCGCATCATGGAGCGCGTCAACGCCAACGAGGACGACCTCTATATCATGGGCCAGGCGCCCAATGACCAACTCGATGTCGAAGCGGTGGCATTCGCGCCGAACCCGCTCGTGGTGATGGCGCCGCAGGATCATCCGCTGGTTGGGCAGAAGCAGATCCCGATCAGCCGCATCGCCGAGGAGCCCTTCATCCTTCGCGAGCCGGGCTCGGGGATCCGCGACGCGACCCTGAAGGTCTTCGAGCAGCTGCGGATCCGGCCCAATGTCCGCATGGAGCTTGGCAGCAACGAGGCGATCAAGCACGCGATCGTTGGCGGTCTCGGGCTCTCCGTGCTGTCGCTGCATACCCTGACGTTGGAGGGGGCGAACGGACCAGTCGCGATCCTCGATGTCGAGGGCTTTCCGATCATGCGCCACTGGTATCTCGTGTATCCCAAGGGCAAGGAGCTGTCGCTGGTCGCCCAGGCCTTTCTCGACTTTGCACTCGACATCAGCCCGAGCATGCACGAGCGTATGGCACGCCTGTGGCCGATGCTTGGACAGTCCTTCGCGGCCGAGACCCCGTCTCCTGCTGCACACGGAAAGAAGGCCCCCTGAGCCCCGGGGTAACCGAAGGTCGCTGGCACGATGACGGCACGGCACCCTGCCTTGTCGTTTTCCGAGCTCCCTGCCCATAACCACGATTCCAAATTCGGGCAGGGACCCGATCGCACCGCGAGCGCGGGCAGCAGTCCTGGGACTCAATCCGCCCATCCGATCGAACCCGCAGCCGTCCGTCCAACCGAAAGGCTCATCCACGAAGCCCTCGCGCGATAGCGCATCCGAGTTGCCGGCGAGCGTGAGTCGGTTCGGGGATTCGTCGAGGTGAGCAGCGCCGGGAGAGACTGATCCAATCCTTCCTTGAGATCTGGACAGCTCGCCTCCCGAGAGGTGCGACTCGCGGGATGGCCCGGACGGGAAGTGCAAGTTGTGCCGGTCGGATCCCCCTGCCTGTCACCGGCTTGCGAAGGACCCTCCGTCTGTCTCCCCGAGCAGGGTACGCAGGGCAGTCTCCTTGTCCGGATAGAAGGAATCGGCCCCCAGCAGGTCGACCAGGCCCGCACGCTCCAGCACGCTGCGGACCTGGTGCTTCAGGCCACTGAAGGCCAGGCGGACGTTGACCTTACGCAGTCCTTCGGCGACCTCTCGGACCTTTTCCTCGCCCGACGCATCGATCTCATTGATGCCGCTACCGATGACCAGAATCACCGCGGCATCGGGGAAGTCGGCGTTCGCCTCGAGGATGATGTCCTCGAAATAGGCCACGTTGATGAAGGTCAGAGAGCCATCGAAGCGCACCGGTACCACCCGCTCGCTCAGCGGCCGGAGATGGTTGGCGACGATGCCGCCCAGGGTCCCGTCGGCCTTTCGTGAGACGATATCCGCGCGCGGCTTCATGGTCTTGACCAGGAAATGCAGCACAGTCAGGGCGATGCCGATCAGTATTCCATTTGCTATAGCAGGGGCGAGCAGCAGGGTCGCGATGAAGGTGAGTACCCCGATCGAAGCGCCCAGACGGTCGATCTTCCAGGCCTGCAACAATGGCTCTATACGGATCAGACTGAATACGGCCATCATCACGATCACCGCCAGCACCGCCTGCGGCAGGTGATACAGGTAGCGGGTAAAGAACAGCAACACCAGCACCACCGCCAGGGCACTGATGATGGCGAATAGACCGGTCCGGGCCCCCGCCCTTGCCGCGACTGCTGATCGGGAGAAGGAGCCGCTGACCGTATAGGAGCTGAAGAAGCTGCCCGCTATATTGGCAAGCCCCTGACCGATCAGCTCCCGATTGGTATCGACGCGCTCGCCCGTGGTGGTCGCGATCGCCTTGGAGATGGACGTGGCCTCCATGAATCCGATCAATGCCATCACCAGGGCGGCCGGAAACAGTGCCCATAGGAGGTCCCAGTGCACGACCGGGGCACTGAAGCTCGGCAATCCCTGCGGGATGGCTCCCACCACGTCGCCGCCGGCAGAGAGGGTCACCTGACCGTTGGCCATGCGAGCAAAGCGCCATGGGATTCCGGGATCCCCGTTGTCCGCGGGCAGGGATGCGTGGGTGTGAAACCGGACCTCGGCCCCGTGCTGCTCCACGCGGTACAAGCGAAACGCATGCAAGGAGACCAGCAGCCGCGTTACGTCCTGCTTGTCCGCCGCATATTCGTACGCCAAGGCCGGTAGCTCGGCGCGCAGATCCGCGGCCTGGGCCACCGCGGCGAGGTTGCCTTGCGCCTCCAGTGCATCAGCGCGGCGCTTGATGTCGGCGCGGGCAGTGGTGTTCTGCTCCATGCGCTCTTGCGCGTTCTCGAGGCCCCTCAGCTCCTGCACGAGCTCGGGGTCGGCGATCTGGGTCATGCTGACCGTCGTCTTGTGCTCATAGCCCACCAAGGCACTGAGCACCGTGGCGAGCACGACGGCGATCAGCACCCCGGGCAGCGTCGGACGATAACGGCGCAGCCCTGCAATCAACAACCAGGAACCAAGGGCGAACCCCAAGGTGGGAAGATGCACCTCGGGAATCTGCGTCAAGACCCGCCACAGATCGGCCAGGTAGGACTCGGTGCGCGGGAAAGGCACCCCGATGACCTTGCTCAGCTGCGACAGGCCGATGATCAGCGCTGCGGCATTGGTGAAGCCCACGATCACGGGGCTGGAGAGCAGGTTGACGACCGCGCCCAGCTTGAAGACACCCAACGACAGCCTGAGCACCCCGACCATCAACGCCAACATCACCGAGAGCTGGATGAAGGTGTCCGATCCAGGTGTCGCGAACGGAATCAGGGCCGCAGCGGACATCAGAGACAACATCGCCACCGGTCCGGTATGCAGCTGACTCGAAGATCCCCACATCGATGCGATGATCACGGGCACAAAGGAGGCGTAGAGCCCATATACCACCGGAAGGCCCGCCAATTGTGCATAGGCCATACTCTGGGGCACCAGGACTAGGGCCACGGTAATTCCGGCGAGCAGGTCCGCGCGCATGCCCGCCATCGTCATCGGGAACCAGCGCAGGAAAGGAAAGAGTCGATGCAGCGGGGCCTCCACGGAATCGCACCTCGTTAATCCAGATGGGAAAACCAAATGGGGTGAGTATTCCGCTGGCGGCGCCAGGGTTCCAATCGATCTTGCTGGGAAAGCGAATCGATCAGAGCCTATGAGAAGTGGCAGAGGTCTTGTCGTTTGATCCGACAGCGAGGTCGGGTGGTGCGCAATAGCGGATTCGCGGTGAGGGGTTGCGCACTCAGGATATACAGATCAAACGCCTTCCCGATATTCGATCACTCTGGAAGGGGAAGGGTTGAGAATCTCCCGGGCCTTTCGATGCACTCATGCCGCACCGTCAGGATTTCGGAGGCGCCGATCCGCTATCGGCGCAGGCGGCGGGTCTTCTCGACCATCCGGTGCGTCGAACGGTTATTGTTGAAGCGCGCCACCTGCGCCAGTGGGACCCACAACACCTGGTGTGATTCGTCATTGCCTGGAATCTCCAGGTCGTCGTCCATCTCCACCAGGAAGCGAATATCGATATGGTCGTGCTGAGGGCCCCGATCACTGGCCGGAATCGAGTGGATGTCGACGTCGAAGACGGCACCTTCCACCAAACGGATGTGTGACGGATCCAGGCCCGTCTCTTCGGATGTCTCCCGCAAGGCGACGCGCAGGATGTCGGCGTCACCGTCCGCATGTCCACCGGGCTGGAACCACTGCTCATGCTTGCGATGGTGCAGCAGGAGCACGTGGTCGCGAGCGGGATTCACCACCCAGGCCGAGCCCGTCACGTGGCCGGGCCAGAGATCACAGTGGAAGCAATCCTCATGCTCCATGA
>Ga0316576_10001937_pt1 | contig 11560 bp, 10 predicted proteins | sample S0NA_FD_203075 | JGI IMG/M metagenome (GOLD analysis project Ga0316576, IMG submission 203075) | Rhizosphere microbial communities from salt marsh grasses in Alabama, United States - S0-2_050615r3r5 | ecosystem: Host-associated > Plants > Roots > Rhizosphere | place: USA: Alabama | collected... | reverse complement strand
CGGTCGACAGCGTCATGTATTTCAGTCCGGTGATGTGGGTCAGCATGGTCCTGGTCGACGTTTTTCCGTTGGAACCGGTCAGGGCGATGATCGGGACCTGTACCCGGTTGCGATTGTAGGCCGCCAGATCACCCAGGGCGCGGATCGTGTCGGCCACGCCGATGATGGTGCTGTCTCCGAAATCGGAGGTCCTGAACAGCGTGGCGCCGACCTTGGCTTTTTCCACCAGAACCCCTTTTATTCCGTCTTTCAAAACATTTTCCACAAACGTGTGGCCGTCATGCGTTTCTCCGGCGATAGCGACAAAAATGGCATCTCTGCCGATGGCCCTGGAGTCGATACTGATGCTGCCGAAAACACGGTCGCCCGTCCCCGACAACAGTTCCCCGCCCGTTGCGGCGAGGATATCGCTCGTGTTCCATGGTATGGGTTTCGTGTCGTTCATCGCCCGGTCTTACACCTTAAAAGATAGTGTGTTGTGTTGGGTGTTTTGTATTTTGCGAAGCCGAAGCTTTTCTCTCCATTACAATTTTCCGAACACCAAATAGGAAAAACCAAACACCAAAAACTAATTCCCAAGCGCTTCTTGCGCTTCCTGCATATCATCGAAGGGCAGGGTGCGCTTGCCCACGATCTGATAGGTCTCGTGTCCTTTTCCGGCGATGAGGACGATGTCGCCGGGGGCGGAGGCCTCGATGCCGAGGCGAATGGCGCTTCTCCGGTCCGGTTCCACAAGATACCCGCCCGTCTGCCATCCGTTTCGAATCTGTCCCGGGTTGTACTCGCGCCGGCACACCGTTTTCAGCCCCGGCAGGATGTCGTCGATAATGGCGGCCGGTTCTTCCAGGCGCGGGTTGTCCGAGGTGACGATGGTCAGATCCGACAGCCGGCCCGAAATCTCGCCCATCATGGAGCGTTTGGCCCTGTCGCGGTTGCCGCCGCAACCGAAGACGCAGATCAGCCGGCCGTGCCCGAGGGCCTTCAGGGCCTGCAGTACATTTTCAAGCGCGTCGGGCGTGTGCGCGTAATCCACGTAGACGTGCCGGTCGACCGGACCCGGGACCCTTTGGAGGCGGCCCGGAACCGCCGGAAGATTTTCTATGCCCGCTTTGAGTGCTTCCGGCGCCACATTCAGTGCCACGCCGATTCCGACGGCGCAGAGAATGTTCGCCAGGTTGAAGTGGCCGGTCAGTTTGGAGCGATATCCGAATTCGCCTGCCGGTGTCCGGATGACGCCTTCGATTCCCTGAATTCCGAGATCTGTCGACAGCGGGCGCACCATGGCTGCCGGCCCGTTTCCCACGGTGATGCACGGACAGGAAAGCTCCCGTACAAGTTCGCGCCCCCTTTCATCGTCTACGTTGACAACCGCCACACCGTCATCCGGGTTCAGGTGTTCGGTAAAAAGCCGTTTTTTACATTTCCAGTAGGACTGCATCTCCAGATGATAGTCCAGATGGTCCTGGGTGAGGTTGGTGAAGGCGCCCACATCGATGGCGCATTTGAATATTCTGTCGAGGTCGATGGCATGGGAGGAGACTTCCATGATCACATGGGACACTCTTTCCGCCAGCATTTCGGCCAGGATGCGCTGCAGGTCCAGCGATTCCGGCGTGGTAACGGGGTTGTCGAAAACCTTTTGGTTGTAGCGGTAGTTGACGGTTCCGATGACGCCCACGTTGAAACCGGACGATTGCAGCATGCGTTCGACAATGAATGTGGTCGTCGTTTTGCCGTTGGTGCCCGTGATGCCGGCGACGACCAGTTTCCTTGACGGATGGTCGTAAAAGCGGTCGGCGAGGGCGGCCAGCGCCTTACGGGTGTCGGCAACCCGATAGCAGGGGATATCCACTTTGACCGGCTTCTGGACGACGATGGCGGCGGCTCCCTTTTCGAGGGCATCGCCGATGAAATCGTGACCGTCGGACACCATGCCGCGGATGGCCACGAAAAGGCCGCCCGGCGCAACCTGCCTGGAGTCGTAATGGATGGAGCCGATGCGGCAGTCATCCGCTTTTGCAGGCGCTGCGAGAATCTTCTGGTCGATTCCCTGTATGAGGCGGTTCAACATCATCCCTGGTTAACCCCTGTGGACACTCTCAGTTTGTTCTTTTCGATTTCCGGTGGAATATTCAGGTAGTTCAAGGTTTCATGGGCAATTTTCCCGAAAGCGGGTGCGGCAACCGTTCCGCCGTAGTGCGATCCCTCGGGTTCGTCGACGACCACCAGGATAACGACTTCAGGCGATTTTGCAGGGGCGAAGCCCAGAAATGAGGATATATATTTCCCCGCGGCATAGGTGCCGTCGGTGTCGATTTTCTGGGCCGTCCCGGTTTTGCCGGAAACCGTATACCCTTCCAGGGCGGCATTGACGCCGGTCCCCCCTTCGGTGACGACGGTTTCCATGATGCGTTTCACGATACCGGCCGTTTTGGCCGACACCGCTTTCCCGACGATGTGGGGCTCGGTTTTCTGGATGATGGCTCCGTTGTGGTCCGTTACGGCGGCAACGATATAGGGTCGCATGAGGTCCCCGCCGTTGGCGATGGCCGAGGCGGCGGTCACCAGTTGAAGGGCCGAAACCGACATTCCCTGGCCGAAGGATATGGCGCCGGTGTCCACCCGTGTCCACCGCTTGGCGGGGGTGAGCACACCGGATGTCTCCCCGGGGCAGTCCAGTTTGGTTTTTTCCCCGAAGCCGAACCCGGTGAGGGTGCGGTGCAGGCAGTCGGGACCGACGGTTTCGACCACTTTGACAACACCGATATTGCTGGAATACTTTACAATTTGCTGCAGCGACAGCCAACCGCGGGGGTGGGTGTCGTGGATCACGTTCCTGCCGATGTGATAGACTCCGTTTTCGCAGTAGAAGATGGTGCTAGGGGTGCAACGGCCGGATTCGAGGGCGGCGGCGGCCGTGAAAATTTTCATGGTCGACCCGGGTTCGAAGGGGTCGGTGATTGCGCGGTTGCGCCAGGTATTTCGCGGAAAGTTCCCGAAATCGTTGGGGTTGAACAGGGGAATGTTGGCCATGGCCAGAATGGCTCCTGTTTCCGGATCCATGACAATGGCCATTCCCGACTTGGCCGAGTGCTCTTCGATAGCTTCTTCCAGCGCTTTTTCGGCAATGAACTGGATCGTGCGGTCGATGGTGAGCACGATGTTTTTGGCATTGTCGACCACCGGTGTGGCCGCCGCCTCGTCCGGGTGTTCCTTGGCGAATCGGCGGCCCAGGGCATCCTTGAGGACCACCAGGCTGTTTTCCTGCCCCCGAAGCATACTGTCATAGTAGTATTCCACGCCTTCCAGGCCGTGACCGTCGGTGCCGGTAAAACCGAGCACCTGGGCGGCAAGCATCTTGTTGGGATAAAAACGGCTGTAGGCGGGTATGAAATCGATGCCCTCAAGGCCGAGGGCTTTCACTTCGCGCAATTCCTTGGGGGACGTTTGGCGTTTGACCCATATGAAGCTGCGCTGGGATCCGATCTTTTTTTCGAGTTTGCGCCTGTCGAGGTTCAGGATCTTGGCCAGCCTGGCGGCGGCACCCTTTTTGTCCTTTAACCGGTGAGGATAGGCGGCTATCGATGTGGTTTCGATGCTGACGGCCATCGCATGGTGGTTGCGGTCGAAGATCTGGCCGCGCTTGCTGGTGGTAACCAGGTCTTTTTCGTACTGGTTGGCCGCTTTTTCGGAAAGCCATCCGCTGCAGAACAGCTGCAGGTAAACGACCTTGATGCCGATGACCGTCATCAGCAAAAAAAAGAACAGGCCGACAATGCCTATTCGCATGTTGACGTATTTGTTTTTGTCGGCCTTTTTCTTCATGGCATGATGATGGTCTGATCGGCCTTGGGCATGATAAGGCCGAGTTTTTCGCCGGCAATGCGCGCGATGCGCTCCGGTGATTTCAAACGGGCCAATTCGATTTTGAGGTTGTTCTGATACGCCACCAGATTACCCCTTGTTTCAATTTCGGCGGCCACTTCGTAGCCGATACGGACATTGTTTACGCGGCACCACGTATAAAAAAAAAGTTCAGCCAGGAACAACAGCAGGATGGCGAGCCACACCCCGGTCAATCTTGTTTTCGGGTTTTTCCTTACGGGCATACCTTCACCGCCGCTCTCAATCTGGTACTGCGTGCCATCGGGTTGACGGCGATTTCTTCGGCAGACGGCCGCCGCGCCTTTTTCGTGAGCACCTGTAGCTGGGCCTTCCTCCCGCAGGCACACACGGGAAGGTCCGGCGGGCAGGTGCATGGGTTTTCCAGCATGCGCAAGCGGTGCTTGACGATCCGATCCTCCAGTGAATGAAACGCAAGAATACAGATACGGCCACCCGGCTTTAGAAAATCGACGGCGGTGTCCAAAAACTGCTCCAGGCGTTCCAGTTCCCTGTTGACGGCTATGCGCAGTGCCATGAAAACGCGCGTTGCCGGGTGCAACCCCGGTTTGCGCAACGCTTGCGGCACACACCGGCTCACGATGTCCGCCAGCTGGCTGCTGAAGCGTATCGCCTCTTTTTTTCTTTCCATGGTGATGCGTCGGGCTATCTGCCCGGCCCGGGGCTCCTCGCCGTAGCGTTTGAATAACCGCCTGAGTTCGGATTCATCCAGGTCGTTTACCAGATGCTCCGCCGTGATGTCGGAACGGATGTCCATGCGCATATCCAGCGGTTCTTCCCTGCTGAAGCTGAACCCGCGTCCGGATGAAGCTATATGGTGGAACGATATACCAAGGTCGAGAAGCATGCCGTCCACGGCAGGGATGTTCAGCCGGGATAGCAGATCCGACATTTGTACGAAATTGCCGTGAAAGAGGTGGACCGTCGCATTGAAATGGTTGAGGGTGCAAAGGGCATTGTCGATAGCATCGCGATCCTGGTCCATGCCGACGAATATGCCGCCGGGCTCGATGGCACTGCAGAGAGCGGCGGCATGTCCGGACCCGCCAACCGTTCCATCGAAAAAGATGTTTCCGGGCTTGGGGTCCAGCAGCTGCAAAACTTCCGTAAGCATAACCGGGATATGCGCATAGCCCATCGGGTCAAATTCCCAGTTTTGCGATTTCGTTGCGGACTTCCTCCTTTTGCATGTCTTTCTCCATGAAGCCGTTTTCCTTGTCCCAGTTCTGGCGGGACCAGATTTCAAAGTGGTCCAGAACCCCCACCATGACGATTTCCCGGTCAAGGCCGGCATATTCCCTCAGTGTCGGGGGGATCAGGATGCGGTCCTGACGGTCACAGCCGCACTCGAAGGCGCCGCCGATGAACACCCGCCGAAAGCGGCGCATGGCGTCGCTTTTCTCCGCCAGGGAGAGAATTTTTGCTTCGATTTTTTCCCAATCCGGCAGGGTGTATGCCACGAGGCCGTTATCCATCCGCGAAATCATCAGACAGGCGTTTTCGCTTTTCTGAATGGGCGTACGAAACCGTTTGGGAATGATGATTCTTCCCTTGGTGTCGATGGTATGGAAAGAGCTTCCCCGAAACATAATTCACCAATAATATCCACTTAAATCCACTTTCTGGCGATAAAAACCTATTATTGAAAAAAAGTCAAGAAAAAATTTAAATAATTCCGATATTTTTTATAATAATTATTGAGTGTTAATCAAAAATAAGGAAAAATTTAAAGATGTGGATCTTTGTGGGGGAAATTTTATTGAATAGGAATTTTATGGTCTAAGGAGGGGACAGCGTCAAAATTGCGATTATTTAACGGTTAAAAGTTGACAATAAATCGGCAGGGTTGATACTGATTAGCGCATGCATATTCGACAGTTCAGATACGCTTCAGACAACTTAAGTTATTTGATTTATGGAGAAAATCAGGCTTTAGCCATTGACGGTGGCGCTGTCGACGAGATTCTGGGGTTTATCGGGGATGCCGGCCTGGAGCTTTCAGCCGTTACCAACACCCACTCCCATGCGGACCACACCTCGGGAAATCAGGCGCTTCTGGAAAAGACCCGGGCCCGCTATCAGGATCACCGTGCGCTGGCGCATGCAGGGGAATTGTCGCTGGAAAAGGAGATTATCCAGGTTTACCCGACCCCCGGCCATACGCTCGATTCGGTCGTGTTTCACTGGAACAAGATGCTGATAACCGGCGACACCCTGTTTAACGGCACGGTGGGGACCTGTTTTTCAGGCGATCTCAAGGCCTTTCACCGCTCTATCCGGCGGTTGGTCAAACTGCCTGAAGATACGCTGATCTATGCCGGTCATGATTACCTGGAATATGCCATGGCGTTTGCCAGGCTCGTAGAACCCGGCAACCGGGAAATCGACGGCTATCTCGAGGCCTATCGGCCGGCGCATGTTGTTTCAGAACTGGGGGATGAATTGAAAGTCAATCCATTTCTGCGGTACAACCACCCGGAGATGATTGAGATCCTGAAGGAGCGCGGTTATGCCGTCGCTTCGGAATACGAACGGTTCGAAGGGGTCATGCACCTGGAATAAAAATGAAAATGTACGCAACGAGCCCCCTGAAAAAAGAAAAAGCATGCGCGCCGGTGACCGTCGGATCCGAGGAGGGCTTGAGCACCCTGGTTACAAACATCAAACGGCAGGCGGCCGGGATGCTTGCGGGGCACTCGAGGAGCCACGACTGGGAGCACACCCAGCGGGTTTTCCGGTTGTGCCGCCACATCGGGTCGGTCGAGGGAGTGGACATGGAGGTGGTTCTTGCCGCCGCCTGCCTGCACGACATCGGGCGCCGTTATCAGGACAGGTCAGGCGGGAAGGTGTGCCATGCCTTGAAGGGCATGGAACTGGCGCGTCCGATCGTCGAACCATTGCCGATTTCGGAGGACCGCAGGGCCAACATTCTGCATTGCATCGCGGCGCATCGTTTTCGCAAACCGCCGGCGCCGGCAACCCCGGAGGCCAGGGTTCTGTTTGACGCCGACAAACTGGATGCCATCGGCGCCGTAGGGGTTGCCAGGGCGTATTTGTTTGCCGGTGAAGTGGGCGCCCGGCTGCACAATTCCGATGCGAATGTGGCGGAAACCAGCGCCTACTCGTCTGAAGATACCGGGTTTCGGGAGTTTACGGTCAAGTTGTCCAAAATCAGGGACCGCATGTTAACCGGTGAGGGCATGCGGATAGCGGCTGGCCGGCATGCGTTCATGGCGGCGTTTTTTGAACGGTTGGAAGCCGAACACAGGGGCGATCTGTAGGCGTGGCCGGGTCGAAAACCTATTTTGACCAAATATTGAACACTCCCCGCAGCAAGCGTAAGGGGAATCTCCACCGTAAGGAATTCTATCACTTATGATTCGCTCGCTTACCCTGCAGCAAGCTGCAGGGAATGCGCTCGCTGTCTCGGTTCAAAAACGGTTTTAATTCCGGGATGGATGTACACGTACGCGTCTCTCGGAACATCCTTAAAACGATAAGGAGCGGTTTATGAGCATCAATGTCGTAGACAAGATCGACGGATTGGTAAAAGTGAGGCACGTGCTTATCAGTGTTTCGGACAAAAGGGGCCTCGAGGCGTTCATTCCACGCCTGGTGGAGCTCAGTCCGGAAACAAAATTTTTGAGCACCGGGGGTACGTACAGCCGCCTGAAGGAGATCATGGGCGCAACGGCGGACACCCGCCTCAGTCAGGTGGCGGATTACACCGGGCAGCCGGAAACCCAGGGCGGACTGGTAAAAACACTGGACTTCAAGATCTATTTGGGCCTGCTGACGGAAACCTACAACGAGGCCCATCAGCAGGATTTGGCCAGGACGCAGAGCGTTCCCATCGACATGGTCGTTGTCAACCTGTATCCCTTCCGGGAAACCATTGCCAAGGAAGGGGTGACCGTGGAGCAGGCCCGCGGCAACATCGACATCGGAGGTCCGTGCATGATCCGTGCTTCGGCCAAGAATTTTATCCGGGTCGCATCGGTGGTGGATCCGGACGATTACCCCGCCATACTGGACGAGTTGGCGGAAAACGGCGGTGCGACGTCGCTGGATCTCCGGTTCCGCCTGGCGCAGAAGGCCTTCGGGCACACGGCGGAATACGATGGCACCATCCGGGATTTTTTAAGGGCCAAAACCGTTGGGGAGGTGGATGGCTGCTACGAGAAAGATTGAGAACATTTCCTGTTTTCGTGATGGTTCCGATTTTTCGAAAAGACAAGGAGTTCAAACCAGAGGAGGCTTGTCATGGCCGATGACCTGAAAAAGATGTATCGCACCATCGTGGACGACCACTTCCCGCCGAAGATGGAAATCAGCTTCGTGGACGACAACCAGCGGCAGACGCTTTTTTACGAAAAGGTGATCTGGCGCGTCGGCGGCGTCGACAAAGGATTGAGGTACGGCGAAAATCCGGGGCAGGAAGCGGCCCTGTACCGGCTTGCAAACGGCAACCTGGTATTGGGTGAGACCCAAACCATTCAACCCGGGCAATATCTGGCCTCGGACATCGAGCTGCTGCAGTCCGGCAAGCATCCCGGGAAGACCAACCTGACGGATGCCGACAATTCCCTCAACATTCTCAGGTATTTTGTCGATCGGCCCACCGTGGTGATCGTCAAGCACAACAACCCCTGCGGTGTCGCCCAGGCGGATTCGCTGGAGGAGGCTTACGTCAAGGCCAACATGGCGGACCGCGTAGCGGCGTTCGGCGGCTGCATCGCGGCCAACAGGGCGGTGGACCGGGCGGCCGCCGAAGCCATTGCCGGCCAGTATGCCGAGGTGGTGGTGGCGCCGGACTTCGAGGACGGTGTCATGGCTGTTTTCGAAAAGAAGAAAAATCTCAGGGTGATAAGAATCGGCAATATCGACCGACTGCAGACGTTTGTCGGACAGCGCTGCGTCGAGTTCAAAAGCCTGATCGACGGCGGCATCATCGCCCAGTGGTCCTTTGTCCCGGCCGCCAGGACCAAGGAAGACCTCACGCCGGCCAGTTGCGAGTACAAAGGCAAGACCTACACCATAGGGAGGGAGCCGAACGAAAAAGAGTATGCCGACATGCTGTTCGGGTGGCTGGTGGAATCCGGCATCACCTCCAATTCGGTCATTTATGTCAAAGACCTGGTAACGATCGGCATCGGCACCGGAGAGCAGGACAGGGTCGGGGTGGCCGAAATCGCCCGGGACAAAGCCTACCGGAAACTGGCGGATCGGTTGTGCTTTGAGAAGCACGGCATTTCCTACAACGACATGCAAGATCCGGAGGCGAGGGCCGAACTGGATCAAGCGGTGGCGGCAGCCAGGGGCGGCCTCGTCGGTGCGGCCATGGTCAGCGACGCCTTCTTCCCGTTCAGGGACGGTATCGACGTGGGCATCCGCGAGGGGGTTTCCTGTGTCATCCAGCCCGGAGGATCGGCAAACGACTATCAGTCCATCGAAGCCTGCAATGAGGCGGGGGTGGCCATGGTGTACACCGGGCAGCGCAGCTTCAAGCACTAACGTGAAATGGCCGCGTCGCTACGGAGCGGCAATTTCACGTTGAAGGTTTGCCCGTTTGATGATAAAAGAGACCGGTTCGAATCCAATCGTAAAAGGGAAATGATCGGTACCGCAACGGCGGTGTTTACAAAAGAATATTCATGCAGGCGGTGAGAAGATGAATGAGATTGTGTTCAGTTCCTGGGGAAACCGGATAACCGACAAGCGCGATGTTTCGAAACAGAATGCGGGCGTACGGCCTTCTCTGCCCGAGACATTCAGGCAGGATGAAGCGATCAAGGCCTTTATCGGATGGGACGGCATCGTAATCCGTTCCGACGATGTCGACATTGTGGACCTTTGCCGGGCATATATGGCTGCGGTGCGCGACCAGTCGTGCGGAAAATGCATTCCCTGCCAGACCGGTACGAATGTCATGGCCGCCATTCTCGACAAAATCTGCCGCGGCGAAGGAACTCCCGCCGATGTGGAGCGCCTGGGCGAGGTGGCGGGGGTGGTGAGCAGTTCGGCCAAATGCGGCGTGGGCAAAACGGGCCCCATTGCACTGATGCACGCCCTGACGTATTTTCCGGATGCCTTTGCCGAGGCCGTCAGCGGCAAGGCCCCCGTGAAAGCCGGGACTTACTACACCAACGTTACCGCCCCCTGTATGGACGCGTGCCCGATCCATCTCGATATTCCGCAATACGTAGAACTTATCAAGGAGGGAAAATTCGAAAAGGCCCTGGACGTGATCCGATGCCGGCTTCCGGTCCCGGGCATTGTCGGCCGCGTCTGTGTACGCCCCTGCGAAGAGAACTGCCGCCGAGCCAACCTTGACGAAGCCGTTTCCATCAAGTACCTGAAGCGGTTCGTTGCCGACCACGAACTGGCCATGCACAGGGCACCGAACTATGTGATCGAACCGTCTGCCAAGACCGGCAAGGTGGCCGTCGTGGGGGCCGGTCCGGCAGGGGTTACCTGCGCATATCAACTGGCTAAAAAGGGGCATGCCGTGACCGTTTTCGAAGGCCTCGGAGAGCCGGGCGGCATGTCGGCGATGGGTATCCCGGATTATCGTCTGCCACGCCATATCCTGCGTGGGGAGGTGGAGAGGATACAGGAGATGGGCGTCGACATCCGGTACAACACGGCTGTGGGCAGGGACGTGAAGCTCTCACAACTGGAGGAGGATTACGACGCCGTGTTCATCGGCATCGGCGCCCAGGGAAGCTCCCCCATGCGGGTCGAGGGCGAGGACAAGGGATACAAGGGGTTCATCCCCGGAGTGCAGTACCTCAAAGAAATCAACGAAGGCCGCGATCCTTACCCGGAGGGCAAACGGGTTGTGGTGATCGGCGGCGGCAACGTGGCCATCGACTGCGTCAGGTGCTCCTTCAGGATCAACAAGGAGGATGTCAACCTGGTTTATCGGCGGACACGGGCGGAAATGCCGGCCGATGAAGTCGAAATTGTGGACGCCGAGGAAGAGAAGGTGCAGTTTCACTTTCTGACGACACCCGTCAGAATCCTGGAAGAGAACGGCGTGGTGACGGGCCTGGAGTGTATCCGCATGAAGCTGGGGGCGCCCGACAAAAGCGGCCGCCGTCGTCCCGTGCCGATCGAGGGCTCCGAGTTTGTTTTTGACTGCGACACGGTTGTGCCGGCCATCGGCCAGCGCGTGGATCTTTCCCTTTTGGAGGGTGTCGACGGGGTGGAGACGACCGCCTGGAACACCATCATTGTGGACGGCGTCACCAAGCAGACCAGCCGTCCCAAGCTTTTTTCGGCCGGCGACTGTGAAACCGGCCCCGGGGCACTGATCACGGCCTGTGCAGGGGGGCGCAAGGCCGCCCAGAGCATCGACCGCCAGATCAACGGACTGCCACTCGAGTACACGGACAACGACCGCTTTCACGAACTGTTTGCCGGCATCAAGGTCTACGATCCGGACGAAAACCTGGGAGATATTGGAAAACGCAGCCGCAAGCACCTGGAGATGATGCCGCCGGACACGCGCAAGTATGTTTTCGACGAAGTGGAAAAAGGGTACACGACGCCCGATGCAAGGGAAGAGGCCCGGCGCTGCCTGCGTTGCTACCGGATTTCCATGGTGGCCGTATAAAAAAATAACCTTTCCCGCGTCAGCACGTGGGAAAGGTTA
>Ga0316576_10001936_pt1 | contig 11560 bp, 7 predicted proteins | sample S0NA_FD_203075 | JGI IMG/M metagenome (GOLD analysis project Ga0316576, IMG submission 203075) | Rhizosphere microbial communities from salt marsh grasses in Alabama, United States - S0-2_050615r3r5 | ecosystem: Host-associated > Plants > Roots > Rhizosphere | place: USA: Alabama | collected... | reverse complement strand
GCGCCCGAGCTGACCCGCCGCCCGGCCCGCGTGCCCTACTACGAGCAGACGCTGGACTTCACCTGCGGCGCCTCGTCGCTGATGATGGCGATGCAGGCCCTGGACCCCAGCTTGACGCTGGACCGCACGCTGGAGCTGCGCATCTGGCGCGAGGCGACGACCATCTTCATGACCTCCGGCCACGGCGGCTGCGGCCCTTTCGGCCTGGCCCTCGCCGCCCATGCCCGCGGCTACCGCGCCGAGGTCTTCGTCAACGACCGCGGCGTGCCGCTGATCGACTCGGTGCGCAGCCCGGAGAAGAAGGAGGTCATGCGCCTGGTGCACGAGGACATGCTGACCGAGGTCCACCGGCTGGGCATCCCGGTCACCTACGGCACCCTGGGCCTGGAGGAGCTGGAAGACCGCTTCGGCGCGGGCGCCGTGCCGCTGGTGCTGATCAGCAGTTATCGTATCTACGCGGAGAAATTCCCGCACTGGGTCGTGGTCACCGGCTTCGACGCGGGCTTCGTCTATGTCCATGACCCCTATGTCGACTACGAGAACGGTGAGACACCGATGGACTCCATCAACATGGCCATCCAGCTGGACGAGTTCCGGCGCATGGCCCGCTACGGGCGCGCCGGGCTGCAGGCCGTGGTGCTGATCTCCCTGCCCGGCGCCGCGCCGGCCCCGGCCGACGAGCCCGTGCCCGCCGATGTCTGAGCACCTGCTGCTGGTCGAGCAGGCGGGCGACTGGCGGCCAGGCCATGCCCGTTTTCCGGTGGTGACCGCCCGCGACTATCTGGCCGGCGGCGAGGCCTTCTCGCCGAAGCGCCGGCTGCGGGCCATCAACCTGTGTCGCGGCTACCGCTATCTCAGCATCGGCTACTACTGCTCGCTGCTGGCCGAGGCCCGCGGCCACAAGGTCGTGCCCAGCGTAGCCACCATCCAGGAGCTGTCCAGCCGCGGCATCTACGGGCTGATCACCGAAGAGCTCAACCAGCGCGTGCAGCGCCTGCTCGGCGGCGGCAACGGGACGGGCCGCCGCGCCGAGGGCGAGCCTGCGGCGGCCGCCGGCCACCGGCTCACGGTCATCTTCGGCCAGGGCGACATACCGGGCCTGCAACCACTGGCGCGGCAGATCTTCGAGACCTTCCCCTGCCCCATCCTGCGCGTGGAGCTGAAACTGGCCGGCACCTGGCGCGTCGGCGCCATCCAGGCCCTGCCGCTTACCGCCCTGGGCGAGGACCAGCAGGCCGACTTCTTCAGCGCCCTGGAATGGTACCTGTCCCAGCCCTGGCGCCAGCCTCGGGCGCGGCAGGCGTTTCGCTACGACATCGCCGTGCTGCACGACCCCAAGGAGGACCTGCCGCCTTCCAACCCCAAGGCCCTGCGCCGCTTCCAGCAGGCCGGCAAGGCGCTGGGCCTGAACCTGGAGCTGATCACGCGCAAGGACTACGGGCGCCTGGCCGAGTACGACGGCCTGCTGATCCGCGAAACCACGCGCATCGGCCATCACACCTTCCGCTTCGCGAAGAAGGCCGACAGCGAGGGCATGGTGGTCATCGACGACCCGCGCTCCATCCTACGCTGCACCAACAAGGTGTTCCTGGCCGAGCTGCTCGACGCCAACCGGGTGCCGCGCCCGCGCACGCTGATCCTGCGCCGCGAGACGCTGCTCGATGTCGAGACGGCCATCGACTATCCCATCGTCCTCAAGATCCCGGAGGGCTCGTTCTCCCGCGGCGTGTTCAAGGCCCGGGACCGCGCCGAGCTCAAATCCATCGCCGCACGCCTGTTCAAGGAATCGGACCTGATCCTGGCCCAGGAATACCTGTACACCCCTTTCGACTGGCGCATCGGCATCCTCGGCCGCCGGCCGCTGTACGCCAGCAAGTACTTCATGAGCCGCGCCCACTGGCAGATCGTCCGCCATGACGGCAAGGGCCGCCACGAGGAGGGCGGCTTCGAGACCATCCCGGTCGAGCAGGCGCCATCGGATGTCGTCCGCGTCGCATTGCGGGCCGCCAACCTGATCGGCGACGGTCTCTACGGCGTCGACGTGAAGGCCACCCCCCGCGGCGCCGTCTGCATCGAGGTCAACGACAACCCCAACCTCGACGCCGGCGTCGAGGACAAGGTCCTCGGCGACGGGCTCTACCGCGCCATCCTCGCCGAGATGGTCGCGCGCCTGGAGCGGCAGCGGGCCGGGCGGCGGGGGTGACCGAGCCAAGCGGCGCACCCTGCCCCTGGCATCCCCGTGACTAATCGCGGGTGGACGCGGGACGGCTCTCCATCCAAGCCGTCACTTCGTCGACTGGCATGGGCTTCGCGAACAGGTGGCCCTGAAATCCGGTGCAGCCGTGCTCGCCGAGGAAACGCAGCTGCGGCTCGTTCTCGACGCCTTCGGCGATGACGCGAACCTGCAGCGAGCGGCCCATGGCCAGGATGGTGCGGACGATGGCGGCGTCGTCGGCATCGGCGGGGATGTCCCGCACGAACGAAGTGTCGATCTTCATCTCGTCCAGTGGCAGCCGCTTGAGAAGGGCCAGGGACGAGAAGCCGGTGCCGAAGTCGTCCAAGGACAAGCGCACCCCGAGGCGCTTGAGGGCGCGGGTGCGGGCGAGGACGGCGTCGAGGTCCTCGCGCAGAATGCCCTCGGTGAGCTCCAGGCAGAGCCCCTGCGGGCTGACGTCATGAGCAGCCAGGATGCCGGCGAGATCATCGGCGAAGCGTGCCTGGAGGAACTGGCGGGCGCTTACATTGACCGAAAGGGTTAGGTGCCGCCAGCGCTCGCCGGCCTGCCACACGGCGAGCTGTGCGCAGGCGGTGTCGAGCACCCACCGACCAATGGGCAGGATCAGCCCGGTCTCGTCGGCGAGTGGGATGAAGCGGTTGGGCGAGATGGGGACACCGTCACGAGGCAGCCAACGCAGCAGGGCCTCGAGGCCGGTCACGCGGCCGTCGGCAGCAACCTGGGGCTGGTAGTACAGCATCAGCTCGTCGCCGTCGAGGGCATCGCTCAGGGCCGTCTCCAGCGCAGCGTAGGCGTCCACGGACTGCTGCATCTCGGCGTTGAAGAAGCGTACCGTGTTGCGGCCGGCTCGCTTGGCCTCGTACAAGGCGAGGTCGGCCTGCTTGATCACCTCCTCCACCGATGTCCCATTGCCGCCGAACAAGGCGACGCCGATGCTGCTGGTGATGCGCACACCGGCGGGGGCGTCGAGATCGTAACTCTGCTGAAGCAGCAGGCGGATCTCCTCGGCGATGCGGTCGGCCTCGCGCACGGCCAATGCGCGCTGGCCGCTCAGGGATTCCAACAGCACCATGAATTCGTCACCGCCCGGACGCCCGACGGTGTCGGCTCGGCGCACGCTCGCGGCCAGCCGCCCGGCGACCTGGGCCAGCAGGGCGTCACCGGCAGCATGGCCACGGCTGTCGTTCAGGGTCTTGAAGTGGTCCAGGTCGAGCATCAGGACGGCGCCGTAGCGGCCATGGCGACAACTGGCAGCGATGGCATGGCCGAGCCGGTCGCTCAGCAGGCGCCGGTTGGCGAGGCCGGTCAGCGGATCGTAGAAGGCGAGCTCGTGGATGTGGTCTTCGGCCCGCTTGCGCTCGGTCACGTCCTGGACGATGGCGACCAGGTCTCCCCGGGGCAGCTGGTAAACATAGACCTCGAGCCACAGGTCCCGGTGTTTGTCGGTGTAGTGGCCGGCTTCCATGTGCCGTGGCTGTCCGTGCTGGCGGACGTCGCCGATGACCCGATACAGGCCGAAGGCGTCCGCCCCCGGCAGCAGCATTCGCAGGCTGTGCCCAATCGCGTCGTCGCGGCCGACCCGGCCGATGATCTCCAGCGCGCGGCGGTTGATGTCGGTGACGAGGAAATCGCCGCCGTTGTCCGCAGCCTGAAAGACCAAGACGCCTTCACTGAGATTGTCCACCAACTCGCGGAAGCGCAGCTCGCTGTCGGCGAGTGCGGCCTCTGCCTCCTTGCGTGCGGTGACGTCGCGCCCGACGCCGACCACACCGGTGACCCGGCCCCCGGAATCCCGAATGGCCGTGTCGGACCAGCCCAGCCAGCGCCAACCGTCCACGGTCAACGCACGCTGCTCCAGGTAGACGGCATAGGGTGGGCGCAGCAGGGTGGCCATGGCCGCGGCAGTGGCGTCACGGTCGTCCTCGTGCACCAGGGGCATGAATTGCCGCCCTATCAGGTCGCTCTCGTCCTTGCCGAAGGTACGGCAATAGCTGGGACTGACGAATTCGAAACGGCCTGCGGTGTCCACCTTGACCACCAGATCGGTCTGGTTCTCCACCAGCAACCGGTACTTCGCCTCGCTCTCACGCAGCTCGGCGGCCTGGGCCTGCTTGTCGAGAGCACAGGAGATGTCCGCAGCCATCTCCCGCAACAGGTCGAGGTCCTCGTCGCCAATGTCCTCGCCGCGGGCCGTATGCACGCAGAAGACACCGACCAACACGCCGCCGCAGTGCAGCGGCAGCGCGGCCACCGTACCATGACCGCGTGCGCGGGCATGCCGCAGCCAGGGATCGCTGGCGATGGCCGGATCGGTGCCGGCGGCGGTATTGATCCGGGCCTCGCCGCTGCCGCAGACTGCCTGCACCAGTACCGGCGTCGAGCCGCCCCGCCAGAGGGGGTCTAGGTCTTCGACGGCGCCGGCCGCCGCCGCGACGCCCGAATAGGAACCGTCGGCTACGGTCGCGATCCAGGCCAGCCGCAGCCCCGCCTGCTCCACAGCGACACGGCAGACCTCGTCGAACAGCGCGGCCGAATCGGCGATGCGGGCCACGGCCTGGTTGCAGGCTGTGAGCGTCTGGTACAGACGCCTGAGCCGGGCCTCGCCGAGCGAGGCCAGTTTGCGCCCGGTGATGTCCTGGACGGTGCCGACCGAGCGCAGCGGCCGGCCTTTGGCATCGAAACGGTTCACGCAGCGCTCGTGCACCCATTTCTCCCGCCCGTCGGGCAGCAGCACACGATGCTCGATGCTGTACGAATCACCGCTGCGCAGTGATCGCTGATAGGCGCGATCCACGGCCTCGCGATCATCGGGGTGCACATAAGCCAGGAAGTCTTCGTAACCGGGCGCGGTCTGCGCTGGATCGCGCTCGAAGATCCGATACACCTGAGGAGACCAGAGCAAATGTCCGTCGGCATGGTCCAGCTCCCAGCTGCCCAGGCCGGCGATCTGCTCGGCCTCGTTGAGCCGGGCCTCGCTCGCGCGGAGCTGGGCCTCGATCTGCTTTTGGTCGGTGATGTCGATGACGACGCCTAGCAGGCGCCTGACCCGCCCGTCCGCATCGCGTTCTGCATCGCCGCGGGCCTGGATCCAGCGCACGTTGCCATCGGGATGGCAAACGCGGAAGCTGATGTCGTGCTCTGCGTCGCCTGCGACGCAGGCGGTGACGTTGGCCTGCCAGGCGGCGCGATCGTCGGGATGGATGCCGGCGAAGACGGCGTCGAGGGTCTCCGGAAAGCTGCCGGCGGCGAAGCCCCAGAGCCTCTCCACCTGCTCGGTCCAACGGACACGGTTCGTAGCCGGCCACCACTCCCAAATGCCGACGCCGGCCAGCTCGAGAGCGCGGCGACGGCGCTCGTCAGCGCTGCCGGCGTCGTTTCCATCGTGGCCCGAGGCGCTGCCATGGCCATCTGAGCTCATGCGTGTCGTCCTCCGGAAGACCAATCCGGACCGACCAGCGGGGGCTGGCCGTCCCTCGATGGGCTCCGCGGACACCGGTGGATGGTCCCACCAATCCGTCTCGGTGCCGCGGCGATCTGCCGCAGCACCGATTGGATCCGGTGCCGTTCCTGGGCCGCCGGCATCGCGTGCCGGCAAACCAGTGCTGAAGGTATCGGGGTCAGCTCCCCGAGTGCGTCCGCGTCCCGGTTATCAATCGGCGCGGCCCTGGGGAGGCAGGACCACGCAACGATTTCATTTGAGGCAAAATGGTACGACCGCTTTCAAGGGGGCAACAACGCTTCGTGTTCCCGTTGCGACCACTTTCGTCAGTTTCGTCGCGGGTCTCGTCGGCGCGGTGGTCGAGCGGGGCGAGAGCAGAGCCCCGCATGCCCCTTCCGCGGCATCAGCGACACCGATCAAGCGGCCGTTCCCGAGGAGAGCGATCCATGTCCCAGAGCGAGCGCAACCGTCCGGGCAGGGCCGATCTCGTCGCGGCCGTAGACCGCTACCGGCCGTTGTTCGGCACCTTCGTCGAGGACTGGGACGGCTTCATCATGGCACTGGCGCGGCCGCTGCCGACCTGCATCTGGAGCAATCCGCTCCGCATCGATAGCAGCGGACTTGCGGCGCTGATCGCCGCCGAGGCGGTCCCCGCCGAGCCAGTCGGCTGGGCCGGCGCCGCCGGCAGCGGCACCGCGTTCCGCCTGCCCGCCGGCTTCAAGGCCGGCCAGCGCTGGTGGTACTGCGCCGGACTGGCCCATGCCCAGGAGGAGGTCTCGCAATTGCCGGCGACCCTGCTGGACCTGGCCCCCGGCCAGCGTGTGCTCGATTTGTGTGCGGCACCCGGGGGCAAGACGGCACAGATCGCCCTGGCCCTGTGCAACCGCGGCACCGTGCTGGCCAACGACTTCTCGCCCGAGCGCATCGCCGCCCTGCAGGGCAATCTGGATCGGCTGGGCATCGTCAACGTCAGCACCACCTGGTGCGACGGCGGGAACTATCCGGCCGCCGCCGGGGCCTTCGATCGTATCCTCGTGGATGCCCCCTGCTCCAGCGAAGGCACACTGCGACGTAATGCGAGCCTGGCGGATCGGCTCGATGCCGAGCGCTCCGCGCGCATGGCCGGCCGCCAGCGTGCCCTGCTTCGCAAGGCGGTGCAGCTGTGCCGGCCGGGGGGGCGGATCGTCTACTCCACCTGCACCTTCGCGCCGGAGGAGAACGAGCTGGTCGTCGCCGAGATCCTCGAGGCCCTGGCCGGCCGGCTTCGGCTGCTGCCCGCCGCGGTGCCCGGGCTGATCACGAGCCCTGGAGTCACCCGCTGGCAGGACCGGTCGCTGGACCCGAGCCTGGCCCGCTGCATCCGCATCTGGCCCCACCTGAACGACACCGGCGGGTTCTTTATGGCCGTGCTCGAGAAGGCCGCGGACGGGCCGGCGCCGCCGGAGCCGATAGCGTGCAGTCTCACGGCGGATGGGGACGCGCACTGGGTCGGCGCGCTGGCGGAGCATTACGGCCTGCCGGATACGCTCTGGAGCCGCTATCGCATCCATCGTCAGACCCGCCGCGGACTGCACCTGGCCGCGGCCGATCACGAGCCGCCTGTGGCCCCGGCGCCGCAGGGCAGCGGGCTGTTCTTCCATCGCACCAACGTGCGGCCGCCGAAGCTGACCACCGGCGGCGCATTGCTGCTCGGGCCGCACGCGACCCGCAACCGGCTCGATCTGGACCCGGCCCAGCGCGACGCCTATCTGCGCCGGCAGGAACAGACACCGTCGCCGGGGCAGACTGGCGACTGTCGGCCCGGTCAGGTGCTGGTGCGCCACCGCGGCGTGACCCTCGGCGTTGCGGTGCTGCACCGCTCCGGCACCCTGCAAAGCCTGTTCCCGAGCCGCTGGTCCGGCTGCACCGCGGGCGTCTGACGGCATGAGCCGACACCACGCTCACCCGCCGCTGGTGATCCGGCCGCGGCCGTCGCCGCGGCTCGGCGGCTTCGTCGCCGCCACCCACGCCGCGTCTCTCGCCGTCGCCCTGGCTCTGCCGCTGCCCTGGGCGGGACGGGCGCCGCTGGCCGGCATGATCGCGGCGAGCCTGGGCTGGATACTCTGGGCTCGGGTGCTGGCGGCGGCCCCCTGGTCCATCCGGCAGGCGGTCTGGGATGAAGAGGGCTGGCAGTTGACCCTGGCGGACGGTCGCGTGCGTTCCGCTCGGCTGGCGCGCTCGACCTACGTCGGGGTGGGGCTCGTGATCCTGAATCTGCGGCTCGGGCACCTCGGGCGCCGCTCGCTGGTCCTGACGGGCGATGCGGTGGGCCCCGATCTGCTCAGACGACTACGGGCAAGGCTGCGCCTGCTCGGGCCCCTGGACCCGGCAGCAGCGGATCGGCGGAGCTGACCCCGGCGCCTCCCAACGGCCGCTTTCCGACGGGGCTCGCCTCGGACGCGCCGAGGGCGCCGCGGCGCCGTCCACGCGGACAGACCGGCTTCTGTAGAATGCCGCGCGAGACGTATCGAACCGCGAGGGTTGCATGAGAGTCCTGGTCACCGGCGGCGCCGGCTACATCGGCAGTCACACCTGCGTCGAACTGCTCGACGCAGGTCACGAGGTCGTCGTCATCGACAACCTGGCCAACAGCAAGGCCGAGGCCCTGACGCGGGTTCAGGCCATCACCAGCCGGACGCTGACCTTTGTCGAGGCCGACCTGCGCGACGCCGGCGCCGTCGACGGGTTGTTCCGGGACCATCGGTTCGATGCGGTGATCCACTTCGCCGGCCTCAAGGCCGTGGGCGAGTCTACACAAATACCGCTCGATTATTACGACAACAACATCAACGCCACTTTGACCCTGTGCCGGGCCATGGCCGCGGCCGGCGTGCGAGCGCTGGTGTTCAGCTCGTCGGCCACCGTCTATGGCGATCCGGCCAGCGTGCCGATCCGCGAGGATTTCCCGCTCTCGGCAACCAATCCGTACGGCCGCACCAAGCTCTTCATCGAAGAGATCCTGCGCGACCTGCACCGCGCCGACGACCGCTGGAACATTGCGCTGCTGCGGTACTTCAATCCGGTGGGCGCCCATGCCAGCGGCCGCATCGGCGAGGACCCCAACGGCATTCCCAACAACCTGGTGCCATACATCGCCCAGGTCGCCGTCGGCAAGCGTCCCTACCTGAATGTCTTCGGCGACGACTATCCGACGCCGGACGGCACCGGTGTACGCGACTACATTCACGTGGTGGACCTGGCGCGGGGTCATCTGGCCGCGCTCGAACGTCTTGCCGCCCGCGAGCCGGCCGCCGACGGCGTGCTGACCTGCAATCTGGGCACCGGCCGAGGCTACAGCGTCCTGGAGATGCTGCGCGCGTTCGGCCAGGCCGCCGGGCGCGAGCTACCCTGCCGCATCGCCCCGCGGCGCCCCGGCGACATCGCCGTCTGCTATGCGGACCCGTCCTACGCCCGCGAGACCCTCGGCTGGGAGGCGCGGCTCGGCATCGACGACATGGTGGGCGACGCCTGGCGCTGGCAGCGCCAGAACCCCGACGGCTACGCCTGAGGTCGCCGTGCGCGACACTGCGGATATCGTCAGTCCTGCGACCGCACCGGCGGCGCAGCGCCCTTGGCGCGTGCTGCACGTAATCCACGGCCTCGCCCGAGGCGGGCTTGAGAACGGCGTCGTCAACCTGCTGAACCGACTACCGCCGGAGCAAATCGAGCAATCGGTCTGCTGTCTGGACCAACGGGGTAACATGGCCGACCGGCTCAGCCGCCCGCTGCCTATCCAGGTTCTTCACCGCGGCCGACACGACCTGCGCGTGCCGGTGCGCCTTGCACGGCTGCTGCGCACTTGGCGGCCGGACGTGATCCACTGCCGCAACTGGAACACCTGGCTCGACACGGTGCTCGCACATCGTCTCACCGGGGGACAGGGTACCCTGGTCTGGAGCTTCCACGGCTTTGCCGACGGCGACTGGTTTCCACGCCGGCGGCGCATCGCCTCGCGGCTACTGGCGGCACAGACCGACCGGCTGTTCGCGGTCTGTCACGACAGCGCCGAGCGCTTCGGGCGGCTCGCCGGCATCCCCATCGATCGCTTCTCCGTCCTTTACAACGGGGTGGACTGTGAGCGTTTCCGCCCATCCACGGACCGTGGCGCGTTGCGCGCATCCCTCGGCTACCGCGACGACGAGTGCATCGTTCTAACCGTCGCCAGCCTGACGCCGGTGAAGGGTCATGACCGCCTGCTGGAAGCGGCGGCCCGCGTCCTTGGCCGCAGCGGTCGACGGCTGCGCTTTGTGTGGCTCGGTGAAGGCAGCGAGCGTGCAGCCCTGGAGCGGCGCATCGCCGCCCTAGGCATCGGCGGCAGTCTGTCGCTGCCCGGCGCCAGCGACTGGGTGCCGGAGACGCTGGCGGCTGCGGACCTGTTCGTCCTGCCGAGCCGGCTCGAGGGCATGAGCAATGCCATCCTCGAGGCCATGGCGAGCGGCCTACCGGTGATAGCCAATGCCGTCGGCGGCAATCCAGAGCTGGTGGACGACGGCATCTGCGGACTGCTGGTGGACGCCGGCGACACCACCGCAATGGCCGACGCGATCCTGAGAATCGTCGAGGACGAGGCCATGCGGACATCCATGGGCCGCGCTGCAAGGGCGCGGGCCGAGTCGCTGTTCTCGTTGCAGAGCATGGTGACACGCTATGCGGCCTACTATGTCGGCGCCGCACGCGCGGGGCAGGGGGCGACGCGCCGCGGCGGCGGCAGTGGCCATGGCTGAGCCGCCCCAAGCTTCGCCAGCACGGGCGCGGGTGCTGATGGTCGGGCCGCTGCCGCCGCCGGTGGGCGGCATGGCCACCGTGGTGGCGGGCCTTCGTGACGGCTTGGCACCGATGATGGACGTGCTGGTGCTGAACAACGTCAAGACCACGGCCGTGGACCGCCCGCTTCACCAGGGCATCCTCGCCCAGCTGCGGCTACTCGGCCGGCTGGTCTGGCAGTGCCTCCGCTGGCGGCCCGCGATCGTACACGTGCACACCTGCTCCTGGCTCAATTTCTGGCGCAATGGCGCAGACCTGCTGGTGGCGCGGCTGTTCGGGCGGCGCGTCGTGCTGCACATCCATGGGGGCGAATTCCGCACCTTCCTCGAGGGCCTGTCGCCGCCCGCTTCCTGGCTCGCCCGGCGCATTCTGTCTTTGGCGCACCGGGTCATCGTGCTAGGCGAAGGCTGGAAGCGGCTGCTCGACCGCTGGACCGACCCGGCGCGGGTCGTCGTCGTGCCCAACGGCGTGGCGGTGCCGGCCCGCCGGGAGGCGCCCGACGAGCCCGCCTGGCGAATCGTCTGTCTTGGCAACTATGCCCCGGCCAAGGGTCAGGCGGACCTGCTGCGCGCGGTCGCTCGGCTCCATGCGCCGCGCCCCGTGCTGACCGATCTGCTCGGCCCGGAGACCGCGCCTGGTTATCGGGCCGAGCTGCTGGCGCTCGCAGCGGAGCTCGGCATCGGCGCGCGCGTCACAATTCCCGGACCGGTCATGGGAGAGGCCAAGACCACCTATCTTGTGCGGGCGTCCTGCTTCTGTCTTCCGTCGTACGAGGAGGGTCTGCCGATGTCCATGCTGGAGGCCATGGCGCTGGGGCTGCCGGTCGTCGTGACGGCGGTCGGCGCCGTGCCGGAGGTACTACACCACGGCAGTGAGGGGCTATTGTTCAGGCCCGGCGACATCGACACGCTCGCGGCACACCTGCAGGGCCTCATCGATGATCCGGCGCGCGCGGCCGCCATCGGTGCAGCCGGCCGAGAGCGGGCACGCCTCCACTTCAGCCTGGAGCGCTCGGTGCAACGGCTGGTCAGCACGTATGCCGAGCTGCTGCCCACGCGCGCCGCAGAGCATCGCTAGTGTGC
>Ga0316576_10001935_pt1 | contig 11561 bp, 8 predicted proteins | sample S0NA_FD_203075 | JGI IMG/M metagenome (GOLD analysis project Ga0316576, IMG submission 203075) | Rhizosphere microbial communities from salt marsh grasses in Alabama, United States - S0-2_050615r3r5 | ecosystem: Host-associated > Plants > Roots > Rhizosphere | place: USA: Alabama | collected... | reverse complement strand
GGTCAGGTAGTTTGGGTGCAAATAAAGCATAGAGAGCATAGCCCATAACGATGATCCCCAGGACCTTATTAACGATGTCGTTGTCGATGTATCGTACGGCGTAGACACCGATGGGAATGCCCAGAATGGTGACGATAGCTAAGTATTTAACAACCGCGAAATCGAAGGCTTCCCGGTAGCGCAGCAAAATCGTGATTTCAATCAGTAAGGCACTGACTGCTACCAATGGCGCGGCAATTTCGATACCCAACAATCTGACCAGAAGCGGCATGGCGATAAGCGCCGAGCCAAAACCGATCATGCTTTGAACAAAAGTGCTGAAGAAGAAAATCAGGATTATCAGGAGAAGCATATTGGGTATTAAGAGCCCTGCCTCTTTGTGACGCGATGCCATTGGGGAATGCCGATGGCCGTCAGTTTATACCCCTCTAATTCAGGATTCACCAGCTCGGCGGCAATGGCGTGGCTGAGGAATACAACCGGCGCTGCCTCTACAATGCGCCTTTCTGCTTCCTGGTAGAGCGCCAACCTGTGCTGTACATCCTGCTCCACGCGTGCCTGATCGAGCAGTTCGTCAATGCCGGGATCGCTGAAATGGGCAAGATTCTGTTCGGAATTGGTGTGGTATAGAATCTCTAGGAAATTTTGCGGGTCCGGGTAATCAGCACACCAGCCGGAAGAGAAAAAGTGCCCGACATCTCCTGCATACAGTTCATCATAATAGAGGTAAGGGTCCAACATTTCCGGTTCAATAGTTACCCCCAGGGCCTCTTCCCAGAGCGTGATCACGGCCGTAATATAGGGCCCGACATCGCCATAGCCTTGCGTGGTAAATGTCAGTGTCCCAAGATCGGCCGGATCGTCATACCCCGACTCAGCCAGAAGAGCGCGTGCCTTTTCGACATCATAAGGATAACTTTCGCCTTCCAGCCCGCCATATCCGGGCATTCCCGGGGGCAGGGGACCATTGGCAACAAGCGCGTTTCCTCCGGCGAAGGTTTCGATCAAACGTTCCTTATCCAGGGCGTAGTTAAATGCCTGGCGCACATTTTGATCATCAAAAGGGGGCAGTTGGTTATTGAGGCCAATTGTTGACGTGCACATGGTTACCACTGTCCTCAAATCATCATAGAATTCGTTGTTGGGGTCCTGTACTCTTTCCAGGGTGTTGTTATCTATGCCGACGAGATCAATCTGGCCCGTCTCATACATTGCTAAGGGCAGCCCTGGCCCCAGGTCATAGGCAACATGACTCACCAATGCAGGTTCGCGATAATAGCTGTCATTACGTTGCAGGATAATGAGATCATCATCCTGCCAGGTTTGCAGCTTAAACGGCCCGCTGCCATTTGGATGGTGCTCCCAATCCGCATCGGTGACGTTTTCACGATCGACAACAAAGGAGACCGGGTAGGCTAATTTCGCCAAAAAAGTGACATCCGGTTCGGTAAGACGCACAGAAAATGTGTGGTCATCAATGACTGTGAGGCCTTCTATTTGTTCAGCCTCACCGCGAACTTTTTCCGGCATGCCGGCGATATTACCCAGGTATGTCAGCACCGTATCCGATCCTGTTTGCGGGTCTGCCGCGCGTTCCCAGGAATAAACAATATCGTTGGCGGTGAGAGGACGGCCGTCGTGAAATTGCGCGTACGGTTGCAGGTAAAAGGTATAGAGCAGACCATCATCGCTTATCTCCCAGCCGGCGGCAAGATCGGGTTGGACCTGCAGAAGGCTGTCAAGCATCACCAGGCCGCTGAAGATATGGCCAAGTGCATCATCGGGGCCGCCAAGTGTTTTCGCCGGGTCCAGCGTTCGTGGCTGGCCGCCGACAAGAAGAATTGCGTCCTTAGGATCAACCCCCATCTCTTCCCAGTCGCGCGTGGAATCAGATGTGCCTGTACCGGCAAATGCACATCCGCTGATCAGGATCAATGCGCTTAGATTCAAGATTAGGGCTAAACGATTTCTAAGTCTACCCATTGGTTTTTGATTTCCTGCTTTGCCAGGAGAAAGCTCCAAGCATCATCAAGGGGATCAAGCCGAATGCACATAAGGTGCTTGTAAGCGAACCTCCCGGCTGCTCTTCAGATATTTCAGGGAAGGATTCCGGCGTTGGAAAATTTTGGGGAGCGGTCAGTGGTGCCAATGTCGGCACCGCGGCAGCGCTGAACGGCGTTGATGTGGGTGGGACGACCCGTGGTGGTGCGCCAATCCAGTTGCGCCATGCCTGTTCAAGTCCATCCACATTAAATCCATAAACCTGTTCCAGGGCTTCATCATAACTCATGCCCGCTGCCAGATTTAAGATGAAATCGGAGATCCTCTTCGGTCCATAGACTTCACTCAAGAACTGGATGACACTGAAGCTCTGGTTGTAGGCAAGATTGGCGGAATCGCTGTGAGCGGGAAAAGCACCATTTAAACTGCGCAAGGGGATAAAACTATTGTTGCGCAGGGCATCGTCGAGATTATCCATCATCGCCTCAGTGGGCTCTCCTTCAGCGTACATCGCCAATCCTTCTTCGAGCCAGGACGGCCGCTCCCCGCCCACGCAGCTGCGGCCATATTGGCCGAGTACAAGGTGGGTCAATTCATGGCGTACCGTATTGCGTCCCCAATCCGCGGCAATGGCCGGGGGAACACCCATGAGAATGATGTTGTATTCGGAAAAAGCGACGCCGCCGGCCCAGTCCTGGATATACAATACGGCATCACGCATATCCTCTGCTGAGCCATAAATAAAGAACTCTACATCTTCCTGGAGTTCGATGCCCAGGTCCTCTTCTAGAACCTGGAGGCCTTCGACGGCCGCTTCGAGAAGCATAGGCCCTACATCCGTGCCTGCATACCAGTGAAGCGTAATGTTTTCATCGCTGACAGTCTGCCACTCAAAACGATCATCTTCGAAGGTCAATTCCTGTCGAGGTGTTGTAAATGTGTTGCCCTGATCATCGGTGAGCGTCCATTCCCACCAGAGCGTCGCCCCTGGAGGGGGATTGCCCGAGCGGACCATGATCCAATCCCATTCCAGGGTGGATCCTGCGACTTCAACCGGAACTTTTGTGCTCACATCCAGGCACGTGACTTGCTCAACATCGTAAGTGAGTGCTGCTTTGGTGATATTCACATCGGGATCCACTTCCAGGCGAAACGTCACCTGTTCAGGGTAGGAAACAAGTGCCTCGTTGGTGATAACTATCGACTCGTCAAGCTGTTGGCTGGGTGAAAATAATCCCCGAAGACCTGCTAGACTCGTGAGGATAAGCAAGAAGAAGCGTGTATACATGAGCAAAAGATAGCAAAGAGTTTCTGTCGCGCAAGAAAAAATACTGCTATTTTCTCTTCTTTTGTATATCTCATTTGGTTAATCGATGGAGCCGGCCTGCTGCTTACTGGACAATTACCGCTACTTTGTTACAATATGAGTCTCATTTGTAGTATGTCAACTGAATATGTCAAGTTGAGGACGTTCAAGCGGGGGCGTTTATGGTTGTGCTATCTAACCCTTATATTGCCGGTAACCCCGTTCGCGGGGAGGCATACTTTGTCGGCCGTACAGACATTTTGCGCGATGTGCTGGCGCTGTTTAATGATCCGCAGGCCAATGCCATCGTGCTTTATGGCCAGCGGCGTATTGGTAAGACTTCAATCTTACTCGAACTGGAACAGCAGTTGGCGGAATCCGGGGCCTATTTACCTGTCTATTTCGATCTACATGATAAATCCGATCTCAGCCTGTCGGAAATTCTTTATCGCCTGGCAGAGCAGGTTTCTCGTCATGTGGGTGGGACGATTATTGACCGCGCGCAGTTTGATAAAGAAGGAAGTTTTTTTCGCAACGATTTCTTACCGGCGGCGGTGTGTCCGACCAGTAAAAAGCTAATCTTTTTATTCGATGAATTTGATGTATTGGATCGGCCCTATAAAGGGCAGGTTGGTGCAACATTTTTGCCTTACTTGAGGCGTTGGATCGCCTCAATTTGCGATGTTCAATTCGTGCTCGCTATGGGGCGGCGTCCGGATGAACTTTCACCCCAAACCTTAACTACCTTCCGCCAGGCCCAGCTGCGCCATGTTTCGCTCATGGACCTCTCTGAGAGCCTAGCCATTGTGCGCCAGTCTGAACAGAATCATTCCCTCTATTGGTCCGATGCCGGCATTAATCGCGTCTTTTATTGGACGCAGGGACATCCTTACCTGACCCAACTGTTATGCAGTGAGGTTTGGGAGATGCTCTATGATGAAGTGCCTGATCAGCCGCCAACGGCGACGGCCGTAGATGTTGATCTCGCAGTGGAAGGTACGCTTGAACTGGGCGCGAATGCCTTTCAATGGATCTGGAACGGGTTGGCGCCGGCGGAGAAGGTCGCCCTATCAGCGATAGCAGGCCCGGGAAAATCATCCATGAACCGCGAAACCCTGCGCTCAAAACTGCGCTATCGTGGCAGTGGCAATTTCCGCCGCGAATTAGAGATGGCGCCGGAAAATTTAGTTAAGCGAGACCTGCTGCGCCGCTCAGGAAATGGCTACCGCTTTACAATTCCTTTAGTGCAGCGTTGGGTGACGGAGAATAAACCTTTCGGCCGTGTGCGGGCAGATTTGGAGAGCGTGGAACCCCAAGCTGCGAGTTTGTTTAAAGAGGGTCAGGCCGGATTGGCCAATGGCGATCTCGATGGTGCGGAGATGCTCTTTCGCCGCGCCTTAGCAATCAATCCTAACCATGTCCAGGCGCGGCTCTTGTTAGGCCGGGTGCACCTTTTGAGAGGAAACCCGGCTGAGGCAGTGGGAGTGATTGAGTCCGCGTATGGCTCGGACCCCGACGCCTCGCGAGAAGATTTGATGGCGGCACTATTGGCTCTGGCAGAATCCCAGACCGACATGGATGATCAGTGGCGGACCTTGAGCCGTGCCGCGCGGCTCGAACCCAATCGGCCGCTAATTCGTGAAAAGCAGGCGGCTGTCATGCGCGGCTGGGCGCAGCGTGCAGAGAAGGAAGGGCAATATGAGGTTGCTTTGAAAACTTACGAGGAGCTGGGTGATGCTGCCGCTGCCATGAGCGTACGCCGTAAGATGTTCCAACAATCTTTGACTGACCGCCTGCCGGGTTTCTTCAGGTTCTCCACAAAATCATGAAACCTGGAGAAGAAAAAATATTTCCTCTTTTTCCTCGTCTGCTGGATGATTGCGGCAGCAAGGAAACAGGTATGGTTTTCTACAACAATTATTTGGTGCTTCCAGGAGTGGATGTGTAATGAGTCAATCCCCTTTTGTACATGGCGGTCCGGTCAAGCCGGACAATTTTCTTAACCGTCGTCGCGAACTGCGGCGCTTGCTTAACCGTCTGGATAAAGGACAGGCAACGGCCGTCGTCGGCCAGCCTCATACGGGGAAAACCTCTCTGCTGCGCTACGTTCTGGATAAAGTCAAGCGTGACAGCATTGTCGGCCACAATCTGGATTACTGCTGGTTCCGGGACATCGACTCGCAAATGCTGAGTAAAACCTTTAATCAGCCTGCCTTTTGGAAACATGTGTTGGAGCCTCTTGGTTCAGACCTGAAAGAAGGTGAACTGCTGACGCTCTACCAAACGGCGCGAGAAAATGATTTTGGCGCCTTTACACTGATGCGCCTTTTCTCGGCCATGGATGATGCCGGCCTGCGTATCGTGGTGATGCTCGATGAATTCGACGCCCTTCTGAATCACCCCATTCTAAACAGCGCCGAATTTTACGGCAGCCTGCGTTCGCTTTCATCGCGCTTCAGCAGCCTAGGCCTGGTCATTGCCACCCGCCGCTCCCTGAATCAGCTCAATGTCCAGACCCAGGAGATTAATCCCCATAGCTCCCCATATTTTAATGTTTTTACTGAGCTTCAATTGGGCCCTCTACCCAAGCGGGATGTAGCTGCTTTCCTGGTCCAGGCAAAAGACCGCATTACCGTTAAGGATCGCGAGTTCATCACCCTGGCTTCCGGAAGACATCCCTATCTACTGCAGCTGGCTGGGGACATTATATGGGAAACGGATGTGGAAGGGGTGGATGATACGGAAAGATACCGCCAGGCGGCTGAGGAATTACAGGTTCAAAGTGAAGGGCATTTCGCCGATACTTGGCGTGCCTGGTCCAATGCCGAACGAAAAGTAATAACGGCCGTCTCGCTTGCCCAAATGACGACACTTGCCGAGGACCATTATTTTGATTGGGGAGATCTGGTTGAGGATATCAGTGATTACAGCCCTGAGATTCGCGGCCTTGAGAAATCAGGTACGATTGCCGAGGTAGAACCAGGAAAATGGCAGGTTACCCAGGGTGCCCTGCTCTGGTGGTTGGCTGATGAAATCAAGCGCCAGGTTAGGGACGAAGCCTCTCTGGAATCCTGGTTGGAGTCTCAGGAGCTGACCGGCGTCCTGACCCAGCAAGAGAAACGAAACATGATGACAATCCTGGGCAAACTTGGCGGTATATTAGCCAACGGTGCAACAACCATGATCGAAGCGTTTGCCAAGGGCGTTGGTGAAGGCTTAGGAGAATCCACCATCCGCATGGGGCTGTAGCAAAAGAGATGCCAGGCACCGTTTCCTAATCACCGATGGTTTGTAACGCGGCTCTGCCTAAATCGCGAATCATGGCATTTCTGAATGCTTATTATTTTGTAAATGTTCGAGTAACCCTAGACGACGCCGGTCGCTGCTACCATTTTAAAAATCATTAGATCGCCTCGATCAATTTCTAGTGCCTGGCCCTTTCTAAATCCCCGTCATTTATTTACCACTAAAGTAGAATAAATGTGCTATACTACCTGCCGTTAATAGGACGCCAAATTATGAAGATTGAAGATTTCGACACTTACCAGCAAGAATCGCGTAAAACCTGGAGTTATATTCCCATGGAGCATGCCATTGTTTATCCAACCATGGGACTGGTGAATGAGGCGGGCGAAGTCGCGGGGAAAGTCAAAAAGATTTTTCGCGACCGCGCTGGCGAAATTTCAGATGCCGATAGGGAATCTCTAAAACAAGAGCTGGGTGATGTCTTGTGGTACCTGGCCCAAATTTGTACTGAACTCGATCTGTCCATGCAAGAAGTGGCCGAAGCTAACCTGACGAAGCTGTTTTCTCGCCTGGAACGGGGAAAAATTCAAGGCGATGGCGACCATCGCTAGTGAGATCATTAGTACGAATTCATGGCCATCCCAACTTATGTCGCAGTAGACATAGAAACAACCGGTTTTGACGCCTCGCGTGAAGCGATTATCGAAGTAGCGGCCGTTACTTTTCAAGGACCGGATATCCTCGATGAGTTCAGCTCGCTCATCTACCCCCAACGTAGTATCCCGGCTGAAATAACCCGGCTGACAGGTATTTCCGATGCAATGGTGCAGGACGCGCCTACCATCAGCATGGTAAGGTCACAACTGCGATCCATCCTCGGCAATAACCCGCTTGTCGGTCACAATGTGAACTTTGACCTCTCCTTCCTCACCGAGGCTCGTTTAGGCATCGGCAACCAGCGCATTGATACGATCACTCTGGCCTCGATTTTGATTCCGGAGGCAGGCCGCTATGGTCTTGAAGCGCTGGCTGATTTTCTCCTACTCCCTCTCCCGGCGGGGCGCCAGGTGCATCGCGCGCAAGAGGATGCGGAATTAACCGTGGAGCTTTTTCTGGCGCTGCATGAACGTGCTTTGCAAATTCCTATGGCCCAGCTGGATGAAATTGTCCGGACGGGTCAAAATTTAGGCTGGCCGGAGACATTGTTCTTTGAGGAAGTATTGGCAGAAAAGGCGCGTCATGCCTTTACCGGCGCTGAACTCCGCAACCGTGGCCGTCTGCCTAAACTCTTTGTACCACCAAAACTCGACGGCCGTGCTGTTGTGCCTGCCGAACAACCCGCGCCTCTTGATGTTGAACTCCTGGCGGGTATGCTGCGGCCAGGTGGTAATTTTAGCCAGGTATTCGAGGGTTTTGAGTACCGCCAGCAGCAGGAAGAGATGATGGCCGCTGTGGCTGAAACATTTAATATGGGCGACCATCTTCTGGTTGAGGCCGGTACAGGAACAGGTAAAAGCGTGGGCTACCTCCTGCCCGCCGCCTTTTGGTCGGTTACCAACGGCCGTCGCGTTGTGATCTCTACAAACACCATTAATCTTCAAGACCAACTAATTTATAAAGATATTCCCGAACTTCAGAAATGTTTGCCTTTTGAGGTTCGCGCGGCCGTTCGTAAAGGGCGTAGTAATTATCTTTGCACGCGCCTTTTTCAACAGCTGCGCCGCCGCGGCCCAGGCAGCGCCGATGAAATGAACGTCTACGCCCGCATTCTGCTCTGGCTGCCTAACACGGAGACAGGAGATGTGGCCGAGCTCCCACTGCGCACACCTGGTGAGCGTATGGCCTGGTCGCGCCTCAATGGTGAAAATGCTGTCTGTACCCCTGACCAATGTGCGGCTGAGCGCTGCCCATTATACATGGCTCGTCAGCGAGCCGAACAGGCGCACATCCTGATCGTCAACCACGCTCTCCTGCTGGCTGACGTCTCGCTCGATAACATGGTCCTGCCGCCCTTCGACGATCTGATTGTCGACGAGGCCCATCATCTTGAATCGGCCGTCACCAGCGGCCTCTCCTTTAGCGCCGACCGGCGATTTCTAGAGACGGTATTGAAAGAGATCACCAGCGAACAGAGCGGCTTGTTAGCCGATGTCATTCGCCGCCTGGCTGCCTCCGTGCCCGGACATGCACGTGAACGCCTCGATAGTTTCGCCAACCAGATGCGCCATGAAGCAACGCTGGCTATCGCTCGCCTGGATGAGTTCTTCGCCATGCTCGATTATTTTTTGATGGACCACTTGCAGGCGCGCGCGCAGTTCGCGCAGGTAATTCGCGTCACTTCGGCCCTGCGTGTACAGCCAGGTTATGATGAAGTTGAGATCAGTTGGGATAACCTCAGCAAACATTTACAGGTGATCGCCCGAGATTTTGACAGGCTGGCCGAAGTGCTGGACAGCATTGCCGTTCAATACGATATCGAGGATGAAGATGAATTACGTGCGGCGCTCTTGACCAACAGCCGTGCTCTTGAAGATGCGCGCCGAAACCTGGATCAAATCATCTCCTCGCCCCGAGAAGAAATGATTTATTGGATCGAGGTTTTTAGAGAGCGTGCCTCCTTACACGCCGCGCCGCTGCACGTTGGTCCGCTGGTCGAAAAACATATCTTCTCCGAGAAAGAAACGGTCGTCCTCACCTCGGCCACGCTGCGCACGGCCGATCCGGGTTCCTACGGCGAGGCCAACTTTGACTACATTCGCAACCGTTTATATGCCGGTCACGCCAACGAACTAGCCGTCGGCTCGCCCTTTGATTACGAGAATTCAACACTCGTATATCTGTCGACGGATATTCCCGAGCCCAACCAGCCCGGTTACCAGCGTTATGTGGAGGAGGCCATCATTGATGTAGCCAGAACATTGAACGGCCGCACAATGGTCCTCTTCACATCCTACGCCCAACTGCGCCAGACGGCCAGTGCGATTGAGGGGTTGTTGCAAGCGTCGGGGATTGAAACCCTGGCCCAGATAGAGGGCGCCTCGCGCCAACAGCTCTTAAAACGTTTCAAAGATGAAGGGAGTCAATCTGTTCTCTTGGGGACGCGTTCTTTTTGGGAAGGCGTCGACGTTCCCGGTCCGGCCTTACAGGCTCTGGTAATTCCCCGCCTGCCGTTCGATGTGCCATCAGACCCAATCTTTGCCGCGCGCTCGGAGACGTTCGAAAACCCGTTCTACGAGTATTCCATTCCCGAGGCTGTGTTGAGATTTCGCCAGGGTTTCGGCCGTCTCATCCGTCGCAAGAGTGATCAAGGTGTCGTCATTGTGCTCGACAAAAGAGTGCTCACAAAACGCTACGGCCAATCCTTCCTCGAGGCCCTGCCCCCGGCCACGATCTTGCGCCAGCGCAACAACCGCATCGGCGAACTCACGCTGCGCTGGCTCAACCGCGAGTAAGAAGCGCAAGGAAGTCTCCCAATTTTCAATTGCAAGTCCGGAGAAATTCCGATTTGTATCGATCCTATCGTTAGCTTTTCTCTTAAAATCGATAATTGTTTCTGGAAAAAGCCCTATTTTCTTAAAGTAAGCTGTTCGCGAAAGCCGGTAAAGCAGCCGTTCCCCCGGTGTGCCAGAACAGCACGTTCTGGCCGCGAGTAAAAGCTCCCCAGCGGATAAGGTCGATCAGGCCGCCCATCGCCCGCCCGGTATATACGGGATCGAGAAGGATGCCTTCCAGTTGCGCCAGGAGGCGTATCGCCTCCCTTTCCGTATCCCCCACCACGGCATATCCCCCACCAAGATAATCATCATTGACTTCGACTTGATTCAACAGAGGAAGCTGTCCCAGGCCAAGATGCGCCGCCGTGGCCGTAGCCAGCGCGCCTACCTGCGTCTGCAGTGTATCCGCTGGCTGATCAACGCTGATGCCCAATATGCTGCCCCGGAAGCCATAAACTTGTTTGCCCAGGACCAGGCCTGCCTGCGTCCCGCCGCTGCTGCTGGCGAAGACAATAAAGTCGATATTCAGCTGCTGCTCTGCCAGCTGCTCCATTAATTCGCGCATGGCCAGGACATAACCGGTGGCCCCCACGACATTAGAACCGCCATAGGGCACAATATATGGTTTGTGGCCCATGGCCTTCAGTTGTTTTTCAACTTCCTGAACTACGTCCTTGACCTCGCGCTCGCCGGTCCAATAAACATGGGCGCCTAGCAGCTCGTCCAGTAGGTAATTACCCGTAACCTGATCCGGCTCATGACCACGCAGCACGAGGGTTGAGCCAAGACCGGAACGCGCCGCCGCAGCGGCCGTCTGGCGGCAGTGATTGCTTTGCGGCGCACCATTCGAAATCACATGATCGGCACCCTGTGCCATTGCCTCGGCGATCAAGAATTCTAGCTTGCGTGTTTTATTTCCCCCGGTTGCCAGGCCGGTTTGGTCATCGCGCTTGATGTATAGATCCGGTCCGCCGAGGTGTTTACTCAGGCGAAGCAGCGGCTCGATCGGGGTCGGCAGGTGTGCAAATCGCACACGTTTTGGGTAATTTGGTTCCATAAACCACTTTTTACTCTTACGATTATTGCAGCCACAAAGCTATCATTTCGGTTGATTATAGCGATAACACTCTCAGGTGTCAGCTAACCCGCTGGGCCAGACACGGCTTTTCTAAAGTCCAAAAGAAACCGTCATACGCGCTCAGATTGGACCAATCTTCAAGATTGGTCCAATCTTGCCGGCGCTGAACGACGCTTTGACCCCGAGCTTGCACTCGCCCTGGCTGCTCATAGCCGACTTTGGAAAAATCGTACCGGGCTAGACGGGATTTTTCAAAGCTATCAAATGTATGCCTGGCACTTTGTTGTTAAACCAGGGAATAAAAGGCTGAGATTTTAATATCGCTTTGAAAATGATTTCTGTATATCGACCTGAATGCTTACTGTAAATTATTAAAAGTGTGAATTGCGTAGCGAAAGCAATGGCTCGCCATAGTTGACGATGTTGGCCGCCTGAA
>Ga0316576_10001934_pt1 | contig 11564 bp, 8 predicted proteins | sample S0NA_FD_203075 | JGI IMG/M metagenome (GOLD analysis project Ga0316576, IMG submission 203075) | Rhizosphere microbial communities from salt marsh grasses in Alabama, United States - S0-2_050615r3r5 | ecosystem: Host-associated > Plants > Roots > Rhizosphere | place: USA: Alabama | collected... | reverse complement strand
CAGCATCCTCCGGCGCTCGTCCTGTGGGGTGTCGCCGGTCCGGGTGGCCGTGCGGAGGATCGGTGGATCCGAACCGGTGGCCCGGGCGTCGTCCGTCAACTCGGCCAGCGGCGCCTCGAGGTTGCGTCGGATGTCGTTGCCGAGCGCGCGGAGCGGTGACAGATACAGCACCCGGAGCGAACCGGGTTCCCAGACTCCGGTGACGAGCCGGTCGATGGCCCACAGGAATGCGGTCAGCGTCTTGCCGCTGCCGGTCGGGGCGGAGACCACGACGTGCTCTCCACGCGCGATGCGGGGCCACGCCAGCCGCTGGATCTCCGTGGGCTCCCCCAGTCGACGGCGGAACCACGCCTCGACCGGGGGGCTGAAGAGCGTGAGCGGGTCTTCGCGGGTGGGCACCGGCGGAGTCGGGCGGCGACTACCAGTCCGGCAGCGGCTTGCGCACCCACGTCCGGACGACAGCATCGCGCTCGTCCGCCATCTGCTCCGTGGCGGTCGGCAGGGTGCGGATCCGCGCCTCGTGTCGGCGGTTGAGCTGCGCGATGACGATGATCACGGCGGACGGCACCACCACGAACAGGATGTCCGGCACCGTCAAGATCTTGTGGATCAGACCGTGGAAGAACACGATCGGCGGGATGGCGAGCAGCAGCAGCTGGAGCAACGCGGCATACATCTGCCGCGCGATGAGCCTGCGGTACTTCGTCATCTCCAGGGGCGTCTCGAGGCGTGGGGTACGGTCGGCGAACCGCTTGAGCTCCGAGCCGAAGTACAGGGCGTTGAGCATGGCGACGACCGGGAAGGCCAGGATGACGGCGAGGTAGATCGTCCGCACGACACGATTGTAGCCGGAAACGATCAGACGTCGTCGGCGAAGAACGCCGCGACGGATCCGACGGGGTCGGACCGAACCAGCGACGAGACGTCACCGGCGGTCCAGTCGTCCGGCAGCAGTCGGGCGTATCGGGCATCGGTGAACCGGCGACCGACCAGCACGATGACCCCCCGGTCCTCGTCGGACCGTAGCAGCCTCCCGGCCGCCTGGATGACGCGCGTCATCCCGGGCACGAGGTAGGCGTACGAGAAACCGTGACCGTAGGTCTCCTGATAGTAGGCCTTGAGGAGCTCGCGATCGGCGTTGAACTGCGGCAGCCCGGGCGACACAACGATCACCTCGGACAGCATCCGGCCCGGGTAGTCGACGCCCTCGGCGAAGATGCCGCCCAGTACGGCGAGAACGAGGTGTGGCCGCCCGTTGGCGAGCATCTCGAGGATGTCCCGCTGGCTCGCATCGGTGGCGCCGGGCTGCTGTGCGACGAGACGATGCTCCGTCGGGGGGATCCGATCGCGAACGGCGTCCAGGTAGGCGTACGACGGGAACAGCACGAGCGCGTTGCGAGCTGGCGGTGCGAGGCGGGCGATCCACGTGGCGACCGCGTCGTGATACTCGGAGCGCCGCCGCCAGGTGGTGTCGACGTCGTCGATGCACAGCACCAGCCGGTTGGCCTCGGGAAACGGTGACGGCACGCCGAGGCAGTCGGTGAGTCGAGCGTCGAACCCGAGGAGCGTGCGGTAGAAGTCGAACGGCTCGAGTGTCGCGGACATGGCGACCGCTCCTGCGGACTGGTCCAGGATCTCACCGAGGAATCGGGACGCGTCCAGGCACAAGATGCGGATCCGGTCGGCGCCATCCGGCTCTCTCGTGGCGAGATGGACGAACTCGTCACCGCCGAGACCCAACACGCGGTGGAACCGGGCGACAGCCAGGAACAGGTCCATCACCGGATCGTCGGCCATCCACAGATCCCGCTCGCGCTTGTACAGGAAGTACTCGAGCATCGCGGCGTCGAACGCGATCCGGAGCTCGGCAACGTCCGACTCGCGGAAGGCCACCAGCCGATCCCCGGGCGGCCCGTCGTCGAACGCCTCGTCGACGGTGCGCCGGACCAGCTCCGCAACCTCCTCGACCAGCGAAGCGAGGCTGCGGAACACCTCGTTGTCCCGTGTGGCGAGGAAGGCGGCGGCCCGCCGACACAGATCCACGCCGAGATCGGGCGAGTAGTACTCCCGCCCTCGATCCACGAGGTTGTGCGCCTCGTCGATCACCAGCACGGCATCTCGCAGGGCGCCCTGTCCGAGAAGGGCCCCCAGGCCGATGGTCGGATCGAACACGTAGTTGTAGTCGCACACCACGACGTCACTGTGCTCTAGCAGCTCGAGGCTGACCTCGAACGGACACACCTCGTGAGCACGCGCGGCTTCGAACACCCGGTCGGGATCCTGATGACGCTGCGCATCGAGCAGTGACGGCAGGAGCTGACTGCGCACCAGCTTCAGCCCGTACTCGCGCGCGTACGGGCAGAACTCCTCATGGCAGATCATTTCGGTGTTGGCGCACATCTTGCCCTTCGCGCGCAGCTGCAGGCTGGTGAACAGGTCGTCCTGCATCGCGCGCACGGTGTCGACCGCGATCTTCTGCTGCAGGGTCTTGGCCGTCAGGTACACGAGGCGGTGCCCCGCGGCCATCGCGGACCGCAGTGCCGGATGCAGAACCGCCGCGGTCTTGCCGCACCCTGTGGGGGCCTGCAGCAGCAGGTGTCGACCCTCCGTGAGTGCACCCTCGACGGCCTCGGCGATGCGCTCCTGCACGGGGCGACGCTCGGGGTGAGGGAACGGCAGTCGAGACGCGGCCTCCCGCAGTCGCTCGATCCGTTGTGCGCGGTCCCGCTCGGCGGTGACCAGCCGGTGAATCTGCGACCGGAGCCACGCCTCCACGGACTCGGCCGACCACTGGACCGTTTCGTCGCGTTCCTCTGTGGTGACGATATCGACCAGGATCAGGCGGACTTCGGGTGGCGGTGTCGTCCGGGACAGCATCCATGCGTAGATGCGTGCCTGATGTCGGAACCGCTCGAGGCGCTCCTCGGCGTACAGATTGCGGAGGTCGACCGCGAAGTGCAGTGTCTTGATCTCGTCGACCCGGAGGACCCGATCACCGTCGAACACCACACCGTCGGCGCGCCCCGAGATCACCACGGTCCAGCCGTCCACCTCCAGCTCGGCCTCCGCATGGACCTCGGCGCGGTAGCCCGGCTCGGTAGCGACCAGATCCTGCTGGACGCGACGATGCAGCTCCTGGCCGATCCACAGCCTCGACAGTCCGCTGCCCGACAGCCCGATGGCCCGCTGCGCCGGCTCACCCACGAGGTCCCGGACGCTCGCGACGATCCGCCGAGTGGCGACGTCGACGACGGGCGCCATCAGGACGGCCCGCGACGGTGTCTGTCGCGGACGGACATCCACACCGCGAACCCCGCGACGACGCCGGCGGCGACGTACCAGGTCGCCGGCCACGTGAACGCCCACGGCCACAGATCGCCGGGCCGCGGCCGGTACTCGAGCTGTTCGTCGAGCGCCACGGACGCGAGGACCTTTCGCCACATGTCGTCGAGCGGCGGTTGCACGTCCGCCCGGGACAGGGCGTGGACGGCGACACCGCCCCCGGACGTCAGGAACAGGGCCGACCGGACGTCGAGTGGGCCCCACGGCGTTCCGTCGACGCGTGTCGTCAGCTCGAGCACGTAGCGATCCCGGTCGAACTCGACGCGCTGCACCTGCGTGTGGTCGCCGAACGGCACACCGGACCCCACGAGACGGGCAGCGGCTTCCGAGTCGATCTCGTCGGGCGTCGGCAGGTGGGTGAACCGCGCCCACGACATGCGGCCGTTCTGACGACCCTGGATGAGCAGCAGGGGTGGAGCCACCGCCGGGATCGCGCCACGCGGCGCGAACGCCGCGCTGTACACCTCCGCGGCCGCGCCACCGGTCGCCTCGGCCGCGAACAGCGCCCGGAGCTCGAGCTCGGCAGGCGGGATCCGCGCCCAGGTGGACGGCACCTCGAGACGCAGTGTTCCGCCGGGGACGTCCACCCGCTCGACCTTCGCCGCCGAGGCCGGCAGGGTGCCGACCGTCAGCGCGAGCACCGCCACCGTCGCGACACGGCCCATGGGCGTCGTCACGATACCATCGCCCCGAACGGTCCGGGGCCGTCCGGGCACGTCGGGAGGAGAACGACATGCGAGGACTTCGACTGGTGTTGGCGGTGGGCCTGATGTGGGGTTGCGCGCGCCTGACGACCCCGGAAGCGCCACCGGCGGACCGGCTCGCGGACGAGCTCGTCGAGGTGGATCGGGAGTTCGACGTCGCGGTCGCCCGCGGAGATCGCGCGGCGTTCGCGGATCTCATCGCCACGGACGCGGTGTTCCTGGGCACGGACACGTTGCGAGGACGTTCTGCGGTGGTGCAGTCCTGGGACCCGCTGCTCGACAGGGAGGGGTCGGTGTCGCTGCGGTGGTCACCCGCGTCGGCAGTGGTGGCCACGTCGGGCGACCTCGCCTACACACTGGGGACCTACCGTCTCGAACGACGGGGTCAGGACGGACGCGTGCAGGCGGCGACCGGCGACTACGTCACTGTGTGGCGGCGCGATCCGGACGGGCGGCGGCGTGCGGTCGTGGACAGTGGGACCCCTCCGCGTTGGCTGGAGGAGAGCCAAACGACTCCGACGCAATGAAGTTCGAGGTACCATTGGGATACCGAAGGAGGTGTCCCGAGGATGCACGACGGTACGGGTCCGCAGCGCCCGAGCGTGCCCGGGGACGGCTGGGTCGAGGTCGATCTCCCGTTTCCCGGTGTCCGTCAGTTCGAGGACGAGTTCGCTCCGAACCTTGCGACCGACGGGCTGTTCATTCCGATGCGCGACCCGCTGCCGCCGAGCACGGTGGTGCGCTTCCACGTGACGCTCCCGGACAACTTCGTGCTCCTCGAGGGCACGGGAATCGTCGTCTGGGCGCGTGAGCCCGGAGATCCATCGGGCGCCCCGCCGGGCATGTCGCTCCGCTTTGCCACCCTGTCGCAGCACTATCAGGACCTCCTGGATCGTATCGTCCAGACGCACGTCGAGCGTGGTGGAACGCCGTTCGAAGTGGAACCACGGGTGGGGCATGCGCAGTCCGCTGAGGGCGCCGAGCCACCGTCGCCCGCGGCCCGGGGCGTCGCGTCCGAACGGCCGCGACTGACCGTCCGCCGGACCGGGGTGCCGGACACGTCGGCGCCGGGCGAGCTGCCCGAGGGCGACGGTGGCACGTCCGTGCCCGACCTCGCGGGACCGTTCGATCGAACCATCTCGTTACCTCCGGCCGGCGTCGAGGCGCCATCTGGCGACCGCGGCGTGACCTCCGACGACGAGGACTCGGCCGCATCGCCGTCGGCGTCCGACTTCGTCGAGATGCCGTCTGAGGAGGAGCGGGCAACCGAGGCGTTCTGGCCGCCGTGGGAGGCCGAGGTACCACGCGACCGAGAGGACGCGATCGTGGCGGACGCCGACCTCCCTGGATTCGAGAGCGGGGAGGTCGACCGTCGGGGGATCGGTGACCCGTCGCTCGACGGCCTCGAGATCGAGGGACTTCCCGGCCGCGCCGAACCCTCCGAGGACGCGGCGCGGTCCGGACTTCCCGACGAGCTGTTCTCCGACGATCTGGACGTGGACAGCAGCTCGCCCGAACTGGTCGAGCACGGCGACCCGACCCCCGTGGTGCCGCCGGCTGTCACCCCCGTGGAAGCCGCGAACCCGCGCAGGAGATGGAGCATGGGACGGACTGTCGCGACTCTCGCCGCGGCGATCGTGGTGGTCGGCGTGGTGGCGGTGCTCGTGCTGTCACCGTGGTCGCGCTTCGTGGATTCCGAGGTCGACGAGGCACCGCCCGTGGTGGTGGCGGACGAGGCAGCGACGGGTCTGTCCGCAGGTGATCAGCTGGACGATCCGACGCCCGTGGCGCCCGGAACCGAGCCGGTCGACGGTGTGCAGTCGAGCGCGGAGCCCGCGGTGCAGGTGTCGACCTCCGGGATTTCGGGGACGGCGTCGGACGTGCCACCACCGCCGCAGCCGAGTGATCTGCCGGCCTCCCGGATCGAGTCGATCACGTGGCAGGAGGTCGACGGGACGACCCGGGTGACCCTGCGCGGCGACGGACGTCTGGTCGCGGATCGCGTCGCGGTGATCCCGATGGCCTCACCGCCTCGCGTCCTGATCCGGATCCGGTTCATCGAGACGCGTTACGAGGCATACGTCCTGGACGTCGGGACGACCGCAGTGACGGCGATCCGAACAGGTCTCCACCCGGAGCTCACGCCACCGGCCCTGTATGTGGTCTGCGACCTCTCAGACGACGGGGTCCGCGTCCTCGACTCGGCTTTCGACGCCGACACGATGACGGTCACTTTCGGCAGGTGACGAGCTCGAGAAGGTCCCCCGCCGACAACGCGGTGAGATCACCGATCGCGAGGGCGGCCCCGGGGTGCGGGGCTCCGGACGTGACCTGGACACACACGGCGCCGGCGCTGAGGCCGGCGTCGATCCCGCGCTCGCTGTCCTCGATGACGACGCAGTTCGCGGGCGGGACACCGAGCTCGGCTGCAGCCGCGAGGTAGCCGTCGGGGTCGGGTTTGCCCCGAAGGACGGCGTCGCCGCCCACGACCACCGTGACCGAGCGGTCGAGTCCCAGGCGTTCGAGCATCCTCCGGACCCGGTCGGTGGGAGACGAGGACACGACCGCGACCGGGATTCCTCCGCTCGTGAGCTCTTCGACCAGCCGGCGTGCACCGGGCACCTCCGGAGGTGGAGGGCCGGTGAGCAGGGCGATCCGGCGCCGTTCCTCCGCTCGACACTCGAGCTCTGCGACGGACTCGCCGAGCGACAGTTCGGCGGCGACCAGCCGCCACTCCTCCGCGGCACGCAGGCCGCGAAGACGGTCGAACAGCCGTGCTGGAGGGTGGACGCCGAGCTCGGCGAGAAGCTCGCGGGTCAGCCGGTCATAGATCGGTTCCGTGTCGACGATCACGCCGTCGAAGTCGAACAGCACCGCCCCGAGCTTCACGCCAGGGACTCGAGCTCCCGCACGACCCGGTCGTGGACATCGGCCTCGAGCCCGAGGTCGTCGCCGAGCCGTCGGAGCCAGTCGAGCTCGAGGGGCGAGACCTCCCGGTCGGAGTGGACCACGAGAACCGCGGCGCGGTACACCGCGAGCCGGTGGTGTGGATCGCGCACGGCGCCCGCGATCTCAGCAGGCGCCGGAGGCACGACCAGATCACGATGGACCTGGGCGACCTGATCGGGGGTCAGGTCGCTCCCTGCGAGATGTTCGTGGATGGCACGGCGCTCCGGCTCGGCGAGCTCCCCATCCGCCAGGGCGGCACCCACCATCGCCCGGACGACCGAGAACGTGAGCTCGACGGGGAGCTCGTCAGGTTGTGAGTCGGGATCCGTGATGGTCGGAGGCGGGGGCGGCGGTGGAGGCGGCACGGGAGCACGGGCGCCCGGGGGCGGTGGTGGCACGGAGGCGGCGCCGCCCGGTGGTGGCGGCGGCGGAACCGAGGCAGGACTCGGACGATCGCGTGTGGCGGCGTGCGCCAGGGCACCCCCGGCGAGGGCCGCGCCACCGAGCAGCAGCAGGTTCCGTGCGCCGACCCTGCGAACGATGCTGCGTACCGGGAGTCCGGTCGAGTCGGCGATCACGTCGGCGAGCATGCGGTCGAGGAATCCCACGTCCACCTCCGGGACCCGATGATCGCACGGACGGCCGGACCCTGAGCATGGCGCTACACTGACGGCCATGGCGACCTGGATGTTCGCCGCTGATCTCCATGGACGGGTCGTGCGCTACGAGCGCCTGTTCGATCTCGTGGAGCGCGAGCGTCCGGAGGCCGTGTTACTGGGTGGCGACCTCCTGCCGAACGGGCTCGACCGGTCATGGTCGGACGAGGGGCGCACGGGGGACTTCGTCACCCAGTGGCTCGCGCCGCGTGTGGACGAGCTCCGGTGCCGCCTCGGCGGGTCGGCTCCGCACGTGCTGGTGATTCCGGGCAACGACGACGAACGTCGGTTCGAGGCGTCGTTTCGTGCCGGCGAACGGGACGGGCTGTGGATCTGGGCACACGCACGGATGGTGGAGCTGGGCGCCCACGAGGTCCTCGGGTACGGTTGCGTTCCTCCCACGCCGTTCGCGCTGAAGGACTGGGAGCGGTACGACGTGTCGAGGTCCGTTGACCCCGGCTGCGTTCCGCCGGACGAGGGGTTCCGGACGGTCCCCGCGGACCTCGAGGACGTGCGTTGGGGGACCATCGCGAACGATCTGGACGTGCTCGCGGGAGAGCGACCACTCGGCTCGACCGTGTGTCTGTTCCACAGTCCGCCGTACGGGACATGCCTCGACCGCGCCGGGCTCGACGGCGTGTGGGTGGAGCACGTTCCCGTCGACGTCCACGTCGGCTCGATCGCCGTGCGGAGGTTCATCGAACGCCGCGCACCCGCCGCGGTCCTCTGCGGTCACGTGCACGAGGCGGCGCGGCTGACCGGGCGATGGCGTGAGCAGCTCGGATCGACGTGGTGCCTCGGTGCGGCCTGGGACGGCGATGAGCTGTGCGTGATCCGCCTGGACCCCGGACGACCGGAGGCCGCGACGCGCGAGCTGGTCGACGTGTGACCGCGGACCCGTCGGTCGTCACGGCGACAGGTCGTCGCTGCTCCCGATTGCCAGTTCCCGTGCCGGATCGGTCACCGCTCCGATCTTCGCCGCATACGACGACCTGCGCTGGATGTCGTCGTCCGTGATGTAGTGGACGTCCAGCAGCCCGGACATCTGGTGGCCGGTGCGAAGGTAGTTGGTCTCGGCGAGACTGCGGCTCCAGCCGTCGAGCCAGGCCTCGAGCTGGCGGCGCTGCGCGTCGTCGGCGCGGACATGAACGAGCAGGTCGATGTCACTCGCCGGACCCGCCGTCGCGTTCTTCGTGGAGCCGAAGAGATACAGTCCGACCACGCCGAACCGGTTGCCGTCGAGCGCGGAGGCGAGCCGCTCCGCCATCCGCATGCGCCACTTCCAGTGACTCTCCGAGGCTGGACCGGGCGGACCGTCGGAGATCCTGGCGTCCGTCGCGTCGACACCGCTGCCGGGCGTTGCCAGCAGACCGAGGCCGACATCGAGATCGGAGTTGAGGAGCACCCGCAGAACCCGCCCGCCCGAAGTCGAGGGCACGTCCACCACGTGCAGGACGTCGGCGAGATGCGACCGGTCCGGCAGGAGCGCTTCCAGGAGGTTCGGCGCGGTCCGCAGGTAGTCCTCCGCGAGCGTTCCGGATCCGTCGTCGAGATACAGGGGCAGGTAGCGGATCCGGGACTCGACGAGATCCTGGAAGAAGTGGGTTCCGAACGACAGGTCGGGGCGGTACCCGCCGGTCTCGCGCGCGATCTCGATCAGCATCGCGGTGTTGTTGAGGTCCGAGTAGCCCACGCCGACACCGAGCCGGACATCACCCTTCGAACCCCAGCGACCGGGACCGATGAGGAGGAACTGTCGCTTCGGCAGGAGCTTGTTCAACTCGCCGACCGCGGCCGCCACCTCGAGGTAGTCGGAGCGCTCCGGCAGGGCCGCATACCGTTCCGGATCGACGTACACGACGTGGGTGAGATCGGGGACCCGCCCGTTCGAGACGTAGCGAGTGGCCCTGAACACCACGTCGGGAGCCGGTACGTTGCGGGGTATCGGAGCGGGGGAGTCCTCGTCACTGGCGCTCTGCGGGCGACACTGCAGCAGGTAGAAGTCGCGACCGTCGTGAGCGAACTCGATGTCAACCGGTGTGTGGAGAGCCTCCTCGAGGACCTGCAGGATGGACGCGATCCGGTTGACGAACGACGGGTTCTCCAGCAGCCCGCCGAAGTCGGCGACCAGCGAATCGCGGCTGGTGTCCAGCATGATCCGCACCGGCCGGCGCAGCGTGTCGTCGGACAGGATCGAGAACACCTGCTCGAGACCCGGGTAATCGGGGCCGACGTCGCGCAGCAGTGCGTCCAGCGAGACTGTCTCGAACCGGTTGCTGCGCAGGTTCAGCGCGTCCACCGCGATCGGCGAGTAGCGCACCGTCTCGTCGACCGTGGCGTTGACCCGGAGCCCGGGTCGGCCCGGTACGGCCAGGATCGGGTAGTCGTCGGGCGTGCGATCGACGGCACGGGTCCCGAGGCCGGGGACCAGTCGCAGCAGCCCGTCGGTGCGGCGGATGCGTGGTGACCACCGCAGCTCCGATCGGGAGAACGCGACGCCGGCGAAGGCGGGAAGGAACCAGTCGCCGACCCGGGCGCCGACGACCTCCTGGACCAGGACCGCCATCTCCTCGTGGAAGTCGAGCAGGTCCTTCTCCTTGCGGTAGGCGATGGGATCGGGTCCGAACACCGAGGCGTACACCTCGGTGATGGCGTCGAGCAGGGCGGTCAACCGCTCGCTCTTGTCTCCCTGGTTGGCCAGGAACAGGCTCTTGTACTTCCCCGAGAAGGCGCTTCCCAGACGGTCTTCGAGCAGGCTGGACGATCGTACGATGATCGGGCGGTCGCCCACCTCGTCGAGGAGCATCGACACGCTGCGGACGACGTCCGGTGGGAAGCGTGAGCTCTTGAACAGGCGCACGATGTTCGGGTACTCGTGCCGGACCTGGTCGACGTCCCGGTACTTCTGCTGCAACACCTCCTCGAGGTCGTTGTACTCGATGAAGTCCACCAGTCCCTCGGACGCGATGTACCAGCTGCGCGGGACGCGGATCTCTCCGACGGGTTCGCCGTGCATGCGCGCGCGCTCGAGGATCTTCGCGGCGAGGAACAGGCCCGAGCTCTTGCCGCCGAGCTTGCCGTGGCTCGACGCGGACAGCACCACTCGGTCGAGCAGATTCATGAAGTCGCGGGTGTCGAAGTACTGCTTGGCGACCGAGATGTAGTCGAGCTGCTCGGTCAGGAACCTGCGGATCAGGGATACCCGCAGACCGGCGAGCGTCGCCTCCGAGAGGTCGGCCGTGTCCGGAACGAGATGGTGGAACCGCCGCAGACTCTCGGCCACCTCGGCGACCGTGCTGCGTGGGTTGTTGAGGATCTTGGGGAGGAACGCGGCACGGTCCTCCATGATCCAGTCCTGGATCAAGACGAGGACCTCGTCGTCACCGAGGTGCGCCGCAGCCACCTCGAACGGACGCCCGCCGAGCAGCGGGGACGCGTCGAACCCCTGGGCCGGGGACGGAACGTTGCCGTCGGCTGCAGTGGCGGCACCCGAGGGAGAGGGTGACGTGAACGTCTGCTGCAGCAGGTCCTGCGCCCCCTCGACACCCATCCAACAGAGGTGGTTGACCATCTTGCGCGCGATCCGGACGTACAGGTCGCGATCGGTCCGTCGGAGCAGGTCGATGGGACCCTGCCAGGCATCCCGCCGGTCGGTCGGCCGGCCGGCCGATGTCCGCTCCCACTCCTCGCGCATGGCGTGCAATCGGTGGTACAGGATGGAGTGACCGAGCCGCTCCGCAATGGTGTTGATCAGGCGCGCCTCTTCCTTGAGGAACGGGCCGACATCCTCCCGCGGTCGCTCCTCGAGATAGCAGACCACGACGTGGCCCACCACCTCGTCCTGGACGGTGATGTCGGCGGTCTGCGACCAGTCGGTGCGCCGGAAGCCGTCACACGTGTAGCGGAGGTCGCC
>Ga0316576_10001933_pt1 | contig 11564 bp, 5 predicted proteins | sample S0NA_FD_203075 | JGI IMG/M metagenome (GOLD analysis project Ga0316576, IMG submission 203075) | Rhizosphere microbial communities from salt marsh grasses in Alabama, United States - S0-2_050615r3r5 | ecosystem: Host-associated > Plants > Roots > Rhizosphere | place: USA: Alabama | collected... | reverse complement strand
TCAGGAGCGACGCGGGCGCCCGGGTCTGCGCCTCCACGTTCACCGACGGGTAGCCGTACACCGGGTCCATGACCGGCGGCAGGTACAGCCGCTCGGGATCGGCGCGGGAGAAGCCGGCGTTGCGGTCGGGCGACCACTGCATCGGCGTGCGCACCGCGTTGCGGTCGCCGAGATAGATGTTGTCGCCCATCCCCAACTCGTCGCCGTAGTACAGAATCGGCGAGCCCGGCATCGACAGCAGCAGGCTCACCAGGAGCCGGATCTTGTCCTGGTCGTTTCCGGCCAGCGGCGCCAGCCGGCGGCGGATGCCGACATTGATCCGCATGCGCGGGTCCGCCGCATAGGTGGCGTACATGTAGTCACGCTCGCGGTCGCTGACCATCTCCAGCGTCAGCTCGTCGTGGTTGCGCAGGAAGATGGCCCACTGGCACGTAGGGGGTATGTCCGGTGTCTCTTCCATGATCTCGACGATGGGATGGCGGTCCTCCTGGGCCAGCGCCATGTACATGCGCGGCATCAGCGGGAAGTGATAGGCCATGTGGCACTCGTCGCCGTCGCCGAAGTAGTCGCGCACGTCCTCCGGCCACTGGTTGGCCTCGGCCAGGAACACGCGGTCGCGATAGTGCGCGTCCACCACCGCGCGCATCTCCTTGATGACAGCGTGGGTCTCCGGCAGGTTCTCGTTGTTGGTTCCCTCACGCACGCAGAGGTACGGGATGGCGTCCAGTCTCAGCCCGTCCACGCCCAGGTCCAGCCAGAAGCGCATGACCCGGATCACGGCCTTCACCACTCGCGGATTGTTGTGGTTCAGGTCCGGCTGGTGCGAGAAGAATCGATGCCAGTAGTACTGGCCCGCCACCGGGTCCCAGGTCCAGTTCGAAGACTCGGTGTCGGTGAAGATGATCCGCGTCTCCGGAAAACGGCCGTCATCGTCGCTCCAGACGTAGAAGTTGCGCTTCCACGAGCCCTTAGGGGCCTTACGCGCCGCCTGGAACCACGGATGCCGGTCCGAGGTGTGGTTGACGATCAGCTCGACGATGACGCGGATGCCGCGGCGATGCGCGGCCTGGACGAAGCGCCGGAAGTCGCGGCGGCTGCCGTAGGCCGGATGCACGTTGCGATAGTCCGAGATGTCATAGCCGTCGTCGCGCATCGGCGACGGATAGAAGGGCAGCAGCCAGATGCAGTTGATACCGAGGTCGCGGATGTAGTCGAGCTTACGCATCAACCCGCGGAAATCGCCGGTGCCGTCGCCGTCGGTATCGAAGAACGCCTTGACGTGCGTCTGGTAGATGACGGCGTCCTTGTACCAGATGGGATCGGAAGGGAGTGGGTTCTCTTGTCTGACGGCTTCACTCATCCCGGGTCCTGTTTGCTGCGCGGTTGTCGGTGCACGGGCCCCTGGGCCCATCCATTGATGAAGCATGCAACACCGGTGCCGGCGGAACCAGGGGCGGCCCGGCCGCCCGACCGCCAGTCTGCCCCACCGCGCCGCTGGTATCGCCCATGCGGGCGGGTGCAATAGCACCCTGGCGGGTGCCAATGCACCACCGGGATTGGGCCGCTTTGCTGCGTATACCCCGGCACGAATCGTGGCAGGACGTTGGTACGGGTCATGCTATGTCGTCGTGAGGAAAGAACCGATTTCGACCGTCCGCGCGAGCCGAACGCCAACCGCGCGGACCCAAATGCAGGTTTCCGACAGCACCGACGATGCCTCAGATCACACCGCAACTCGCCCGTACTGTCCCGGATGCGTGGATAGTGCCGGCCCGGCCGGTCGGGAGCGGCCAATGAGCGCTTCCCGGCACCCCATGAAGTTCGGCGCCGAGCTGGACGATGCCGGCCAGGTCCGCTTTCGCCTCTGGGCACCCGCCGCGGAGCGCGTCGCCGTGGAGATCGCGGACCGGGACGACCGCCGGCGCACGCTTGATCTAGCGCCGGAGGATGATGGCTGGTTCGCGCTGGTCACCGACGCTGCCGGCCCCGGCAGCCGCTACCGGTACCGAATCCAGGGTCCGCGGACCGACGGGCAGATGTTCATACCGGACCCGGCCTCGCGCTTCCAGCCGGAGGACGTCCACGGCTTCAGCGAGGTCATCGATCCGGCCGCCTTTGCCTGGCGTGAGAGCGGTCCCGGTGCCCGTTGGCGCGGCCGCGACTGGGAGACCGCGGCCTTCTACGAGTTGCACGTCGGCACCTTCACGGCGGAGGGCACCTTCAGGGCCGCCGCCGGGCGTCTCCCTTACTTGGCAGAGCTGGGCGTGACCGCGGTGGAGCTGATGCCGGTGGCCGCTTTCCCAGGCAGCCGCAACTGGGGCTACGACGGCGTTCTGCCCTACGCCCCGGATGCGAGCTACGGCCGCCCGGAAGACCTGAAGACCCTGGTCGAGGAGGCCCATGCCCAAGGGCTCATGATCTTCCTGGACGTGGTCTACAACCACTTCGGCCCCGAGGGAAACTACCTGCACCTGTACGCGCCGCAGTTCTTCACCGACCGCCATCAGACCCCGTGGGGAGCGGGCATCAATTTCGACGGCGAGCACAGTGCCACGGTACGGGCATTCTTTGTGCAGAACGCCCTGTATTGGCTCCACGAATACCGTTTCGACGGCCTGCGGCTCGACGCCGTGCACGCCATAGCCGACGACTCCGACACGCACATCCTGACGGAGCTTGCCGACGCGGTCGCCGCCCAATCCCACCGCGGGCGCCGGGTCCACCTAGTCCTGGAGAACGATGCCAATTGCGCCCGGCACCTGGCCCGCGGCCCGGACGGCGCACCGCGCCGCTACGCCGCCCAGTGGAACGACGACTTCCACCATGCCGCCCACGTGCTGCTCACCGGCGAGCGCGACGGCTACTATGCCGACTTCGCCGACGCGCCCGTGCGCCAGCTCGGCCGCTGCCTGGCCGAGGGCTTTGCCTACCAGGACGACCCCTCCGGCTTCCGCGACGGCGCCCGCCGCGGCGAGCCCAGCGCGCAGCTCCCGCCCACCGCCTTCGTAAACCTGCTCCAGAACCACGACCAAGTCGGCAACCGTGCCTTCGGCGAACGCCTGCACACCCTGGCCACTCCGGCCGCGCTGCGCGCCGCCACCGCGATACTGCTGCTGGCACCGTCGCCGCCGCTGCTGTTCATGGGCCAGGAATTCGCCGCCGACAGCCCATTCCAGTTCTTCTGCGACTTCGGGCCGGACCTCGCCGACGCCGTCACCAGGGGCAGGCGCCGCGAGTTCGCGGACTTCGCCCAATTCGCCGAGGAGGCCGCGCAGCAGGCCATACCAGACCCCAATGACCCCCGAACCTTCGAGCGCTCCCGGCCGGACTGGGCGCAGCTGGAGCTCTCGGAGCATCACCGCTGGTGGGAGCTGCACGCGGAGCTGCTGGCATTGCGCCAGGCCGAGATCGTGCCGCGGCTCACCGGTATCGGCGGCCACGCCGGCGACTACAGCGTCATCGGCGCTACGGGGCTCCAGGTGCGCTGGGAGCTTGGCGACGGAAGCACCCTATTCCTGAACGCGAATCTCGGAGACGACGAGCTGGCCGAGGCCGCCCTGGAGCAGGCACTGGACCGGACGGCGCCGGCCGACCTACTGCACCTGGAGCCGGCCGCGGCGGCTCCCGCCCTTGCCGAATGCCGGCTTCCCGCCTGGACCGTCGCCTGGTACCTGCACCGCGCCGGGACGGCGCTCGGGGGCGGCTGACATGGAGCCCACCCCGGAGCTCGACCAGCTTTGCCGGCACTTCGGCGTCGCCGCCCAGTACCGCGACTTCGCAGACCGCGAGCATCACGCCGACGACGCCACCCGACGGTCCCTGCTGCGGGCCCTCGGCGTCGAGGCCGGCGATCCCCGGACCGAGCGCCGCAGCCTGGAGGTGGCCATCGACATGGAGTGGCGCCGCCGGCTGCCGCCGGTGCTGGTCCATCGCCAGGGCGACCCTCCACCGACCCTGGCGCTGACGCTTCCGGACGATGCCGGCGCCGGTCCCGGCCGCTTCGTGCTTACCGAGGAGAATGGCGCGCGCGCCGAAGGCCGCATCGACCTGGAGGCACTGCCGGCGGAGGCCCGCCGCGACATCGACGGCGTCCGATGGGTCCGGCGCCTGCTCGAAGTCGCGATGCCGGCGGAGCCCGGCTACCACCATCTGGCTCTGTACCTGGAGGGCAGCGCGGACGAAGTTGATGCCGGCGGCGATACCCGGCCGTCGGCGCAGACGACCATCATTGTCGCTCCCCGCTGCTGCTGGCAGCCGCAGGACGAGGGCGGCCGGCGCGGCTGGGGCCTGGTGACCCAGCTGCACGCCGTGCGCTCGGCGCGCAACTGGGGCATCGGCGACTTCACGGACCTGACCAGGCTGGTGGAAACGGCCGCCGCCGCCGGTGCCGGCACCGTGGCGCTGAACCCACTGCACGCCCTGTTCCTGACCCGCCCGGAGCGATGCGATCCCTATGGCCCGTCGAGCCGGCGCTATCTCAACCCGCTGTTCATCGACGTCGAGGCCGTTCCGGAGCTGGCCGAGTGTCCGCAGGTCCGCGAGCGCATCGACAGCGATGCCTTCCAGGCTCGGCTACGGGCATTGCGGGGCGGCCGGCACCTCGACTACACCGGCGTCACCATCGCAAAGCTCGATATCCTCGGGCGACTGTTCCGCCACTTCCGCAGCGCCCATCTCGACGCCGGCAGCCCGCGCGGCTCGGATTTCCAGGCCTTCCGAGATGTCAGCGGCCCGGAGCTGGAGCGCTTCTCACTGTACCAGGCGCTCGCCGAGCACCTGCAACAGGAGGGGCATGACAGCGACGAGGCCGGCTTCGAGGGCTGGCCCGCGGAATACCGCAACCCTACATCCCGGGCGGTGCAGGCCTTCGCCGAGCAGCATCCGGACCGCGTGGACTTCTTCGCCTGGCTCCAGTGGCTCGCCGAGCAGCAGCTGGCCGCCGCGTCGGCGCGCTGCCGGGCCCTGGGTATGGACCACGGGCTGTGCCTGGACCTGGCCGTCGGCGCCGCCCCCGACGGCGCCGACCGCTGGGCGGCGCCCGACCGCTATGTCGCCGGCGCCGCGGTGGGAGCGCCGCCGGACGACTTCAGTCCACGCGGCCAGAACTGGCATGTGCTCGCCTGGCACCCGCAACGGCTGCGCGAGGCCGCCTACGCCCCGCTGGCCGCGGAGCTCGGCGCCTGCATGCGCCACGCCGGCGCTCTTCGCATCGATCACGTCATGGGCCTGATGCGGCTGTTCCTGGTGCCGGACGGCGCGGCACCCGATACCGCAACCTATGTCGCCTATCCGTTCGCGGACCTGCTGGGCGTACTGGCCCTGGAGAGCGTGCGCAACCGCTGTCTCATCATCGGGGAGGACTTGGGCACGGTGCCGCCCGAGGTGCGGGCGGCGATGCCGGACTGGGGACTGTTCTCCACCCGCGTGCTTTACTTCGAGCGCGACGGCGACGGCGACTTCCTGCCGCCCGGCGGCTTCCCGCGTGATGCGATGGTCACCGCCGGCACCCACGACCTGCCGCCCCTGAAGGGCTTCTGGGCCGGCGTGGACCTGGAGCGCCGCCGCGAGCTGGACCTGTTCCCGGCGCCGGAGGACTATGCCCAGCGCCTGCTCCAGCGTACCCACGACCGGACGCTGCTGCTGCTCGCCCTGCAGCGTGAAGGGCTGCTGCCGGCAGACCGCAGTACCGATCCCGTCGCGGTCCCGGAGTTGACGCCGGAGCACCTGGAGGCGGTGCAGGTCTACCTGGCGCGCACGCCGTCGCGGCTGCTGCTGATCCAGACCGCGGACCTGCTTGGCGAGACCGAGCAGACCAACCTGCCCGGTGCCGGCAGGGGCTATCCGAACTGGCGGCAGCGCCAGCCTCTGGAGCTGGAGCACTGGCTCGCGGAGCCCGCCGTCGCCCGCGTTCTCGCCGCCGTCTGCCGGGAGCGCGCCGCCGCCGGCGGGCCGCGGCCAACCGATCGGCTGGAGCGGGCCCGAGCCGGCACGCCGACCGAGCCTGCGCCGTCCGATCCGGCCGGGCCCGGCCCGCAAGCGCAGCCCAACAGCGCCGCCGGCGCCGGCAACGGCCCGCTTCAGCCGACCATCCCCCTGGCCACCTACAGGCTGCAGCTCCAGCCCGGCTTCGGCTTCGCCGACGCCGCCGCGCTCGTGCCCTACCTGGCGGCGCTAGGCATCAGCCACGTCTACTGCTCACCCTACTTCCAGGCCCGTCCCGGCAGCACCCACGGCTACGACGTGGTGGCCCACGACCGGCTCAACGCCGAGCTCGGCACGCGAGAGGACTACGAGCACTTCTGTGACGCCCTCGCCGACCATGGCATGAGCCAGGTGCTCGACCTGGTCCCGAACCATGTCGGCATCATGGGCGCCGACAATCCCTGGTGGCTGGACCTGCTGGAAAACGGGCCCGCGGCGGAGCATGCCCCCTTCTTCGACATCGACTGGCAGCCGCTGAAGGCGGAGCTGCACGGGAAGGTGCTGGTTCCGGTGCTCGGCGGTCACTACGGCGACGTGCTCGATCAGGGCGCCCTGCGGCTGGTGTTCACCGACGGCGCCTTCCGTGTCGAATACTACGAGCACCATTTCCCCGTCGATCCGCGCGAGTATCCGCGCATCCTGGCCCCGGGCCTGGCGGGACTGCGCGAGCGCCTGGGCGCCGCCAGCGAGACCCTCGCCGGCTTCGAGAGCCTGGTCACCGCGTTCGGCAACCTGCCGCCGCGCGACGCCCTGGACGCCGACTCGCTGGCCGAGCGCCGGCGCGACAAGGAGCTCCACAAGGGCCGGCTCGCCGAGCTCACCGCTGCCGATGCCGACCTGGCCCACTATGTCGACGACTGTATCAGGCAGTTCAACGGTGCCGGCGACCAGCCCGCCGACCGCGGCCGCCTGCATGCGCTGCTGGAGGCGCAGGCCTATCGGCTCGCGCACTGGCGCGTCGCCGCCGACGAGATCAACTACCGCCGCTTCTTCGACATCAACGATCTCGCCGCGCTGCGCATGGAGCATCCCGATGCCTTCGACGCCGTGCACGCGCTGGTGCTGGATCTGATCGCCGAGGGGCGCATCCAGGGGCTGCGCATCGACCATCCCGACGGCCTCTATGACCCGGCGGGCTACTTCCGGCGCCTGCAGCGGCAGGCCGCCGCGGCCCTCGCGCCGACGCGCACGCCCCGCGACGACGACCGCCCGCTTTACCTGGTGGCAGAGAAGATCCTCGCCGCCGACGAGGTCCTGCGAGGCGACTGGGCCGTGCACGGCACCACCGGCTACGACTTCGCGACCCTGAGCGATGCACTGATGGTGGACCCGGCCGGTGAGCAGGGGATGACCGCCTGCTACCGGCAATTCACCGGGCGCACGCTCTCCTTCGCCGAGGAGACCCACCAGGCCAGGCGGGTGGTGATGCGCGGGATGCTGTCCGGCGAACTGCACCGGCTTGCCAGCGAGCTCTCGCGCATCGCCGAGCTGGACCCCCACACCCGCGACTACACCCTCGACGCGCTGCGCGGCGCGCTGCTCGAAGTCGTCGCCTGCTTCCCGGTCTATCGCACCTACATCGACGCCGACGGTGGTTGCGACACCGACCGGCATCAGGTGCTGAAGGCCGTCTCCGAGGCCCGCCGACGTACCGGCATGCCGGATCTGAGCGTGTTCGACTTCGTCCGCGATGTGCTGCTGACCGACATCGCCGAGGGCAAGCCCGCGGCCTATCGGGAACGGGTGCTGCGCCTGGCGCGGAGCGTCCAGCAATACACCAGCCCGGTCGCTGCCAAGGGGGTCGAGGATACCGCCTTTTACCGCTGGCACCGGTTGGTCTCATTGAACGAGGTCGGGGGCGAGCCGGAGCGCTTCGGCATCGACACCGATACCTTCCACCGCGCCTGTGCGCGCCGGCGGGACACCTGGCCGCACGGCATGCTGGCAGGCTCCACCCACGACAGCAAGCGCTCCGACGACGTGCGTGCGCGCATCCATGTCCTCTCGGAGCTGCCCGGACTCTGGTGCGAACGGGTCAATCGCTGGGCCCTGCTGAACCGTCGCCTGCATCGTACCGACGCCGCCGGCCAGAGGCTGCCGGACACCAATGCCGAGTACCTGTTCTACCAGACCCTGGTGGGCGTTTGGCCGCAGCCGGATGCACCGGGGGACCTCGAAGGCACTGACCTCGAGGACCTGCGCGCACGCCTGCGCGACTACATGGCCAAGGCCGCCAAGGAGGCCAAGCTACATACCTCCTGGACCAACGAGGAGCCCGAATACGAAGAGGCGCTGGCCGCCTTTGTCGATGACGTCGCTGACCCGGGACGCAGCAGTGCCTTCCTCGCGGACTTCTTGGCCTTCCTGCGCCCGGTGGCGCGTCTCGGGCTGCTGAACAGCCTGAGCCTGGCGCTGCTCAGGCTCACGGCCCCGGGCGTCCCGGACATTTACCAGGGCTCGGAGCTGTGGAATCTGTGCCTGGTGGACCCGGACAACCGCCGGCCGGTGGACTTCGCGCTGCGTCGGCGGCTTCTGGCGGAGTTGCCCGAGCCAGACGGTGCGGCCGAGGACGTGCCCGACTGGCGCCACGCCGACGGCCGCGCCAAGATGCATCTCATCCACCAGGCACTGCGGCTGCGGGCGCGCATGCCGGCGTTGTTCGCGGACGGCGACTACCGGCCGCTGGCGGTGGAAGGCGCGCTGGCCGATCACCTGATCGCCTTCGCCCGGGTCCACGAGGGCCGCGCCGTAGTCGCGCTGGCCCCGCGCCTGCTCGCGCCCCTTGCCCTGCCCGCCGCGGCCAGCGGGGATCTCGATGCCTGGCTGGACCCCTTCGACCATCCGGACTGGCTGGAGACGCTCGTCGAGGTGCCGTCACGGTACTGGCAGGACGAACTGGCCGGCGGCACGGTCGAGGCGCTGGATCAAGGCGACGATGCCTTCCGGCTGCGCGCCGGCGACGTGCTGCGCCGGTTCCCGGTGGGTCTGCTCGCCGGCGACAGCGACGCCGGCTGAGCGCCAACGCACCCGACTTTCAACGCCGGAGCGGCGCGGCAGCCCCCACCGGCCAACCGACCGACGCCCAGACAGGAGTGAGCCCCCATGGCCACCAGCGACCACCGCCGCCCGCAGGGCCCGCGCATCTACAACCTCTTTCCCACCCTGCTCGGCCCCGTGCCGCGCTGGCGGGAACGGCTGCCCGCCATCAGCGGCATGGGCTTCGACTGGATCTTCCTGAACCCAGTGCATCTGCCCGGCGCCTCGGGCAGCCTCTACTCCATCAAGGATACGGGGCGCCTGCATCCGCTGTTGCTGGGCGACCGCAAGGATGCCGACGGCGATGGATTGCTGCGCGACTTCTGCGCCGCCGCCGGCGACGCCGGCATTCGCGTCATGCTGGACCTGGTCATCAACCACAGCGCCCGCGACGGCGTGCTCGTGGACGAGCATCCGGACTGGTTCACGCATGATGGCGAGGGCGGCATCCAATCGCCGTCCGTGGCCGACCTGGACGACCCGCAGCAGGTCACCGTGTGGAAGGACCTGGCCGAGCTGGACTACAGCGAGCGGCCGGAGCGCAAGGCCATGCTGAAGCACTGGGAAGGGGTGATCCGACACTACCTCGGGCTGGGATTCGCCGGCTTCCGCTGCGACGCGGCCTACAAGGTCCCGGGCGAGGTCTGGAGACGGCTCATCGACGCCGCCCGCACCAAGGCCCCGGAGGCCCGCTTCTTCGCCGAGACCCTGGGCGCACCGCCCGGGGAAATCGACCAGTTGCGGGGCGCCGGCTTCGACTATCAGTTCAACAGCGCCAAATGGTGGGACTTCCGCCAAGGCTGGCTCCTGGATCAATACGAATCCTTCCGCGACCTGGCGCCGTCCATCGCCTTCCCCGAGAGCCATGACACCGAGCGCCTGGCCGCAGAGACGGGCGGCGACGCCCGCGAGTCGCGCTTTCTCTACCTGTTCGCGGCCCTGTTCTCCACCGGCGTCATGATGCCCATCGGCTATGAGCTCGGCTTCCAGCGCCCGCTGCACGTGGTCGAGACCGGCCCCGACGACTGGGACGCCGGGCTGGCCGAATCGCCGTTCGACATCAGCGACGACATCGCCCGCGTCAACGCCATGAAGGCAGCGGCCCCGGTCCTGAACGAAGAGGGCCCGCAGGAACGAGTCACCGATCCGAACCAGCCCCTGGTGGGCTTGCTGCGCCGCGCCCGGCAGGGGTCGGATCGGAGTCTGGCGCTGATCAATCCCGACCCCGAGATCGCGCAGCCCTATGGCGCCGGCACCGTCGCGGAGCAGCTCGGCGCCGCACCGGAAGACATCCGGGAGATCACCCCGGCCGAAGACGACGCCAATGACGAGGCCGCGGCGGACGAAGGAGCCTGGCACGCCGACGGCGAGGTCTCGGTGCCGCCGCGCAGCATCCGGGTCTTCGTCGCGGGCTGAGCGCGCCGTGGCTCTCATCGCGCCCGGGCCCTCTGTTCAGGTCTATGCACCGGCCCCGGGGCAGATCGTGCAGGAGCAGCCGCTGCCGACAGATCGCGTGCGGCATCTGGGGCACGATAACCGTACGAGCGCCGAGCTCGAGGACAAGGATGTTGAGATCATCAACGCCGATGCACTGGCGCCAGCCGGCGATTGAGGCCGCCCCGGAGGCCGCATGCCCGATCATCAGTCCTTCATCATTCTGTCCCGCCGCGACCTCGACGCTGTGCTTTTCGACCTGGACGGCGTCATTACCCGCACCGCAAGGCTCCATGCCGCCGCCTGGAAGACCCTGTTCGACGACTACCTGGGGGGGCGGCAGGCGCGCGACGGCGAAGACCACGGGGCCTTCGATGTCGACGACGACTACCGCCGGCACGTGGACGGCAAGCCCCGCATCGACGGCGTCAGGGACTTCCTCGCTGCCCGCGGCATCGAGCTGCCCACGGGCGATCCCGGCGATCCGCCCGGGCGCGACACGCTGTGGGGCCTCGGCAACCGCAAGAACGAGCTGTTCCGGACGGCCCTCGACGAGCAGGGCGTGGCGCTCGACGGTTGCGCCGTGACGCTGCTCCAGCGGCTTCGGGCAGGGGGCTTTCGCACCGCCGTCGTCACCGCGAGCCGAAACTGCGACCTCATCCTGCACCGGGCGGGCATCGCCGACCTGTTCGATGCGCGCGTCGACGGAAACGAGGCGGCGCGCCTGAAGCTGGCCGGCAAGCCGGCCCCGGACACATTTGTCGAGGCGTCGGCCAGGCTCCAGTGCGAACCGGACCGAGCCGCGGTCCTCGAAGACGCCGCCGCCGGCGTGACCGCGGCCCGGCGCGGCAGCTTTCGGCTGGTCGTTGGTGTCGCGCGGGACGGCCAGCCAGACGCTCTGATCGAGGCCGGCGCCGATGTCGTGGTGAACGACCTCTGCCGCCTCCGCATCGGCGGGAGCGAGACCGGACATGAGTGACTGGCAATGGCAATACGACGACTACCGGCCCGATCAGGAGCCCCTGCGCGAAGTCCTCTGCACCCTCGGCAACGGCTATTTCGCCACCCGCGGCGCGGCCCCGGAGGAGGACGCCGGCGACCGCCACTACCCG
>Ga0316576_10001932_pt1 | contig 11568 bp, 8 predicted proteins | sample S0NA_FD_203075 | JGI IMG/M metagenome (GOLD analysis project Ga0316576, IMG submission 203075) | Rhizosphere microbial communities from salt marsh grasses in Alabama, United States - S0-2_050615r3r5 | ecosystem: Host-associated > Plants > Roots > Rhizosphere | place: USA: Alabama | collected... | reverse complement strand
GTGGCGGTCATCGTCGGGCTGGCGGCGGTCGTCGGCCCCGCCCCGCTCGACCGGCCGCCCGACCCGTCCCAGGTCAATGCCCACCCGCGGCCGGACTGGTACCTCTGGTGGTACTTCGCGCTGCTCGCCTACCTGCCGCCGAGCCTGGAGAACGTGGTCATCGTGCTCGCGCCCGTGCTCGGCCTCGCGGTGCTGATCGGTCTGCCGCTGGTGGCGGGGCGGGGCCTCCGCCACCCGGCGCGCCGGCCGCTGGCGGTCGCCGTCATGGTCTTCGGGCTCGCCGCCCTGACCGGGCTGACGGTGGCCGGCCGGCAGGAACGGTGGTCGCCGCGCTTCGACGCCAAGCCGCTGACCGCAGCCGAGATCGGCGAGTCATCGGGTCCGATCTACCAGGGTGCGATGCTGTTCAACACCAAGGGTTGCCTCGCCTGCCACTCGATCGCCGGCCACGGCGGCACCCGAGGGCCCGATCTGACCCGGGTCGGTGACCTCCTGACGCCCGAGCAGCTGACGATAAGGATCGCCAACGGTGCGCACAACATGCCGTCGTTCGCCGCGACGTTGAGCCGCGACGAGCTCGATCTGCTGGTCGGTTTCCTCCACTCCCGCACCTCGCCCGGGGTCGAGCGGACGCCGCCGCCCGAGTGACCCCGCCACAAGGCGACTCGACCCCAGGGCGATCGGTCGGTAGGTAGCCCAACCAGCTCGAACCTGTCCACATTCGGGCGCGCCTACGGCTCTTTTCTCGATCGGGGTGCACTCGCGTCACGGGCACGTCGACGCGTAGAAGATTGGTGTCCCGTCGGAAACCCCTGTGCAGGTAGAGCCCGCTGACGACAGTGAGGTCGGACCGTCCAGCCTGGCGTGACTGATGTGGGCGAGCACACCGCCGCCGCCGTCGTCAGTCACCGATGCCGTTCCTCCAGCAAACGAGCCGCCGGTGACCGACACCGGAAACCCGCCCAGGCCGCTGATGGTCAGGCCGACGGAGGTGCCGACCGCCGAAACGTCATCGAGGAAGATCGTGCCGAGGCTGGGCGTCGATCGTAGGAGCATCGCACCGACACTGTCTCCTTCAAAATGTGATCCAGTCAGCCGTATTGCTTCGCTTTCGCCGCTCAGCTTCGCGAGGATTCCGAGCGCGCTGGAGGCGCCCCCCACCGCGACGGCTCTCGAGTCGACCACCCTCATCTCAAGATCGCTCCCATTTTCAACCGACAAGCCGTAGACCGTTACCGTGGCGTCCGACGCTCGACCCGTACAACGGCGAACGTTCACGCCCGGACCGGATGCCGAGCCACCTGGCTGCAGGATGACACCGATCCCCCAGGCGAACGTGCCGCCGCTCGCCTCCGCATCAACCTCTTCGAGCTCGACGTCGCCCGTCGACTCCACCAACACCCCGGCGTTGACGAAGCTCGCGCCCGATGCCGAGGTGCGGACCCTGTGAGCCCGAAACCGGGAGCCGTCGGTGTAAAGCCCGAGGTTGAAATCCGCGCCCCCGGTCACCTCGAGCACCAGGTCGTCGACAACGAAACCGTCGGCGGCGGCGATGACCGCCAACGAGTAGTTTGTCGGGCTCGAGCACGTGTTCTCGATGGTCACCCCCCGCAGCTCGCTGTCGGCAGCCCCACTCACAACCCCCAGGGTCGGCATGCTCGACTCGCACACCTCCGACGTGATCACGGTTGCGGGTGGACCCGAACCTTCGACGTCGACCCAGGGCTTCATCACCAGGGTCTGGGTGCCGAGATCGTAGCGACCCGGCTCGATCTTGAGCAGCCGGGCGTCGGCGGCACCGGCCGGGGTCGGGATCGACGCCATGGCCGCCAGCAACGCAGCGCCGTTGGCGGCCGGACTCCCGATCGGGCCGATCACCAGCGTCCGCCGATAGACCACCCCTGCGTCGGCGTCGCAGGCCCACGCCGACCCGTTCCACCGCGCTATGAGGCCGTCGGCGCAGCCGAGGGCGTCGGCGGTGTCGTCGTCGCCGTCGGTAAGATCGGCCGGCACCCCCGTCATCTGACTCCAGTCGAGCAGATCGGCTGGGGTCTGGCCACCGATCGAGTCTGCCGACTGCGCGAGATCAGCGTGCCACGCGCCGTGGGCGAATCCCACGCGCGGCGCCGCGCGCAGCCGTTGCCGCGGCGTGAGAGTGACGAACGAGCCGCCGGCCGCCGGCCGCGCCTTCAACTCGAGCCACACCTGGTCGCCGGTGAACACATCGCCGAAGTCGAGTACGACCTCGAGTCGTCCACCGGTCACCGCCAGACCGGACACGACCTGGGTTGATCCGAGCTGGCTGCCGCCGGTTGAGGCACTGTAGAGCCTGGCCTCGAGGTCGACCGCCCCGGTCAACGCCTCGCCGCCGCTCGCGAGAAAGCCCTGGAAGGTGAACGCGGTCGGCTCGGAGCCGACGACCGGCGCCGCGGCCGCGACGAGCCCGAAACACAACGACAGTATGAGAGATTTCTTGATGTTCATGGTTCCTCCGATCACGGGGGGCAGGTGGATGCGTAGAAGGTGTGGGACTCGTCGCTCACCCCGGCGCAGACGCCGGTGCCCAGAATCGGGCCGCCGAGCAGGCGCGAGGCGGCAACCCTGATCGTGCTGCCCGTCGCGTCGACCGTGTTGGTGCTTCCTGAAACCGTCGAATTTTCGAGCTCCAGTGTGCCACCACCGCTGTAGCTGTAGACCTTCACGCCCGAGACACCGCCCTCGATGGTCGAGTTGCGTACAACCTTGGTCTCACCGTCGCCGAGCCACAGGAAGAGGCCCGTCTCGTCGCTGCGAACATCGAGGTTGGCCGCCGAGGACGCGTCCAGAAAAAGACCCAAGTCAGTCCCCACGACAGTGATGTCGCTCACGAAATTGTCGGAGGACACGTTCGCTCCCTTGCTGGTACCGCTGGCCCCCGTTGCTCGGGCGTCGACACCTCGGACCCGTTCGAACTCATTGATCGACGCGCTCAAGGCAATCAGTCCGCCCTCGGCTCGGGCAGTGAGATTCTCGACGACGCCGCCTTCCGAGGAGCCCAGGTAGATGCCCACGGCAACCCCGCTCGCCCCGTGTGCGATGGCGGTGACCCGGTGGATCTCCAGCTCGTTCCCCCGGATGTCAGCGCCCGAGTTGTCGGTGCAGGCACCTGTGGCCCGAACGGTCAGGTCCGATACGCGTACCCGGTCAACGAGTCCATAGACGCCGTATCCTTTTCCCGTGGAGTTGGAACACGCATTCTCGACCGTCAGAGCACGAAGCTCACAGTCGTCGGCAAGCTCCACGGTGGCCCCGGGGGCACAAGCGACCGACACGATGACGGTGGTCAGCTGGCCCGAGCCCTCGACGTCCACCCACGGCTTCATCTCGAGGCTCGAGGACCCGAGGTCGTAGCGCCCGGGCTCGATCTTGAGCAGCCGCGCTTCCTGAGCCGCGGTCGGGGTCGGGATCGCCGCCATTGCGGCGAGCAGGGCGGCCCCGTTTGCGAGCGGATCGCCCACTGGCACAACCACGTGGGTGCGGACGTAGCGCGCCCCGGAGTCGTCGCCGCAGGTCCAGGCGCCGGAGCTCCAGACCGCCACCTGACCCGATGCACAGCTCAGGTCGGCGAGGGTGTCGTCGTCGCCGTCCAGGAGGTTTCCCGGAACCCCGGTGTGGTTGGCCCAGACCTTGTAGGAGCTCGCGGCGAGCCCGCCGAGCGTGGCGGCGTCGTCCGCGTCCTCGGCCTCGTCGGCCTCGCGGGCAAACACCGCAAACGGCGCCGGATCGAGATCGAAGCGCGGAACGAGGGTGGTGTACGAGCCGCCTCCAGACGGCCGCAGCTCGAGCTCGAGCCAGAGCGCATCCGCCGGCAGCGACCCGAAGTCGAGATCGACCGAGAGCGTGCCGTCCACAATTTCGATACCGGTCAGGTGAATCGTCGAGCCGACCTGGCAACAGCCGGTCGGGTTGTCATAGAGAGCCGCCTCGACGTCGAAGAGCCCATCCGCCGGGATGCCCGAGTTCGTCACTCGGGCCTGGACGTTGAAGCTCGTCTCCGGAGCCGGTTGAGCGACGCCGGCGAACACCGCGACGATGACGACGAGCAGTGCAGTGTGCAGCTTCATGGCGTACCTCCCACCACGTTCGACCACTCTCCGGTTCCGCCGGACTCGAAATCGCCGCGGAAGAGCCCACCGTCGTCGAGGGCGTGGCCCCAAAACCCGCCGTCGAGGGCGAAGCCGAAGGCGAAGTGGGCGCCGGCGTCGGGCTGGCCGATGGACGCCTCGACCGAGAACGCGCCGCCGGCCGCGGTGCCGGCGCCGCCGTCGACGGTCCAGACGGCAACGCTGTCGGGGAGGACTTCGGGCGCTCCGGCCGGCTGCTGGGGATTTTCAGCCGAAACCGTCACCGCAACCGACACGATGAACAAACAGATGACGTTTTGCAGTTTCATCTTCACCTCCCGTCACGGGCAGGCCGAGGCCGAGAACACGAAGCTCTCGTCCCACACCCCGGCGCAGACCAGCCCCGAGGTGCTTCCGGTGGGCGGCCCCCCCGAAAGCTGGCTCAGCGCGATCCGGACCGACAACGGGTTGGAGGACACCCACACCGAGTTGGTGCCTCCGTGGATCGTGCTTCTCAGGACGTCCACGGTGTATGACGAACCGGAAATGTCGGCAAGAAATATACCTTCGAGCTCGCCGCGGATACGGCTGTTATCGATCGAGATCGAGGTTGTGTATCCATAGTTGTTGATCACCTCGACCGCATGCGCATCCGACTCGACCACGATCCCGTCGAGCACCATCCGGCATGGGGGCGCCGAGCACAGGTCGAGATCGAGCCGGAGGCCGGTCGCGTAAATCGTCGGTTCACGACTGATCATCGAGGTTCGTTCGACCACGACGTTGTTCGCCAAGAGCAGCGCGTAGACGATGGTGCCGGTGTCGCCGGTGGCCTGGAATACACTGTCCCTGATGGTCACCTCGGAGGCCTCGACGAAGATCCCACCGTCCGCGCGCCCCGTGGCCTCGACGTCTACCGAGACCTCGCTCAAGAGCGCCGATCCGTCGAGCACGATTCCACTGGAAAAGTACCCGCCTTGCGCGTGCGCCTCGATGTCAATAAGCTCCAGACCGTCCCCATCGCCGACGACCGCCGACACCTGGTACGCGCCCGGGTTGGCGCTCGAGCTCAGGTCGTTGACATGAATGCGGTCCCCGTTGAGCAGCAGACCGATCGCATAGGAGTTGGCGTCGGTGCAGAAGTTCTCGATGGCGAGGCCACGGATCTCGGTGTCGTCGGCGCCTTCGACGACGGCTGCAGACGTGTTCCCGTCATCGCACACCGCCGACGCAACCACGGTCGTCCACCTGCCGGAGCCTTCGAGACTGACCCACGGCTCGAGCTCGAGCGACGCCGTACCGAGGTCGTAGCGGCCCGGTTCGAGCTTGACCAGCTGCGCCTCGTCCGCCCCGGTCGGCGTCGGGATCGCGGCGAGGGCCGCAAGCAGCGCCGTCCCGTTGGCCGTCGGGCTCCCGACCGGCCCGACCACCCAGGTGTGGCTGTAGACCTGGCCCTGGTCGACGGCGCATCCCCAGGTCCCGCCGGTCGGTTTGGCGATCTCGCCCTCAGCACACACGACGGATCCCAGGACGTCATCGTCGCCGTCCGCGAGATCGGTCGGCACGCCGGTCACATTCGACCAGTCCAGGTAATACGCACCCGACTGGCCGTCGAGAGCCAGCGCGTCGGTCGCCGAGGCCGCGTTCGAAGCGACGCCGGCGCGAATTGCGAGCGGCGTCGGGTTGAGCGGGCGCCGCGGACCGAGGATGGAATAGGCACCCGTGGAGGCGGCGTCGCGAACTGCGATCTCGAGCCAGCCGACGTCGCCGGAGGGCGAGACGCCGAAGTCGAGACCTTCGGTCAAGTATCCGTCTGTCAACAGCCGGTCCTCAACCAGAACATCCCAACCGAGCTGGCTTCCCGCCGTGGCGGCGTCCCACAGCCGGAACCGAAGGTCGATCGCGTCGTTGATCGGCGTCCCACCGTTTTCCAACACGGCCTGGAAGACCAAAGGCGCTGCTCGGGCGCTGTCCGACATTGTTGCCACGGCTACCATGATCGCCGCGATCGCCAGTCTGCTCACGAGTTCCTTCATCGGACCACCTCCTCCGACGGCGCGATCACCGACCCCGGGAGCCGGAACGCGCCTTCGGTGTCGATCACCTGCGCACGCAGCCAAACCGCCTCGACCGTCGGTCGAGCGCCATCGAGACGCTCGAGATCGGTCCCGGGTTCGAAGCCCGCCAACATGGGTCTGGCTTGCCATGCCCCGACCATGGCCGCTCTGCAATGAGAAGTCCTGAGGAGCGCTGAAAAACCATGTCGCGCCAACGTGAAAGCCCCCCACCGATGCCTCGACCAGCCGATCACGGGTAACCACATGGCGGCCGGAATGGATAGGGCGGCGGCGGAGGCGACGGGAGACTGCCAACGACCCGGATCGTCGCCAGCTTCCCGATCGACGGTGCCGAGTACTCCGGTCGGGGCCGGTCACCGACGCCCTCGACGATGTTCGACTTGGTCGCTTTTTCATCGGCCTGACGGTTTCCTGCGGGCATCCCGCCGGTCCTAGTCGACCGCGGTCCACGGAGCCGTCGCCGGAGATCGCACCGACACGCTCCTGCCGAACTGATCTTGAGCTTCCGCGTCGTCGAAGAACGCGGCCAGCGTGCACTCGGACGAGATCACGGGATCGATGGTGACCGGCCAGGAGGCGTGCCCCACATCGACCCGGATCTCCATTCCGTCGACCGTGAGCCCGAGCCGGCCGGATAGCTCGTTGCCGTCGGCGTCGACAACATCGAGCTCGTCGTAGTCGAACGCGTAGCCGCCGGACGGGGCGGCGAACGACACGCCCTGCCGGTCGCCGTCCAGCCTCGCCGTCAGACCGCCCGAGAGCTCGAGCGCGAGCACCAGCGTGGCCTCCGGATCGTATCCGGCGGGCCGATGCACCGTGAAGCCGTGCTCGAGGCCCCGATCGCGGTTGACGAACCACTCGGTGAGCCCGTCGCGGCGGAGCTCCACCCGTCGGCCGTCGGCCACGGGCTCGACACCGTTGACCCTGGTCATCGCGCCGTCCTGGCCCCAGGCCGCGAGCGACATAGTAAGCCGCCAATCCTGGCCCGCGAGCGCCGGCTCGATGGTCAACCCATCGGCTTCGAAGCGAAGAGCCAGATCGTTCGCCGGGTTCTGGGCGGTGAGCGCTCCCCCTCCCGACGCGTCTTCGACCTCGTGGCGCGCGTCGCTGAACGCCTGCCACAGGCCGTTCGGCCCCCTGTTTCGTTGTCGGATGCCGTTGCCATCGATGCACACAGCAGCCCAACAACACAGAGCGCACCTCGGAAGACGAGCGCAACGTTCCTCATTGGTTTCCTCCCTTCGACTCCGAAAAGGGGCCCCGCTCGAGCCGCGCTCTGATTGACACGGCTCGGCGGGGGTTGGCCCTGCTCAGGGATCAATCAGGTAGTCGTGAACAACCTCACCGACGGAACGAGCTCGAGGTTGAAGCTCGGACCTGCCGCCTTCTGGGGGATCTCCTCCAGCGGGTCTCCGAGGGCGGTCGCAAGCTCGATGAGCGTCGTCCCATCGCGGGTCACGACGATTCGAATGCCCTCGCCATCCGAGGTCCACGCGATGTCCGCCTCGACCTCTGGGAACCCGAAGATCTCGCGGCCGATGAGCAACGGAGCTGTCTGGTCGACATAGCGTACCGGTATGTAGGTCCCTGCCGTTCCACCAAGAGCGACCGGGACCACGAGCATCGCCTCGCGGTATGTCAGCTCCATCGGCCGAACGACGTGTTGATCGGTGACGGTCAGGTAGACGATGCCACGCTCGTTGGGCACGAGGGGCTCCGGAACCATGGCGTCGATGGTTCGATCGTGCATCCGGGATCCGCTCGAGTCCTGATCGAACGATGAAATGTCGAAAAATCGGCTGCTGTGGGGTTCTCAGTCGGGTGCTTCCAGCACGTAGAGTGCCGTCGCCGCCGACTCGAGGCGGACGACCATCGCCGAGCTCCCTCGCGCGATATCGAGCCCGTAGATGAAGTAGTTCCACATGCTCCGATCAGGCTCGTACAGTCGCTCGGCTGATCCACCACTGACAGGAACGCGCCACAAACCGCTGTTGTCGCCGTAGCGGGCGTAGATCAGGTCATCCCCGGCCCAGGCCGCCCATGAACCGTCGGCCGCTACGCGGCGCCGCTCGCCATCGGCGACTCTGATCGCCCAGACCCCACAGGCTTCCGAATCCACCGGCCGCGGCGGCGAGCTCCACGCGATCCAGGCACCGTCCGGGGACCAACGGACGGCGAGCCGCTCGGCCGCGGTGTCGAGCACTTGTTCCCCGCCGGTCGCGAGGTCAACGACCACCAGCTCAGATCGACCTTCGACGATTCTCGACCCGGCGAGGCGGTCGCCGTCGGGCGAGACGTCCGGCCATTCCCAGCGATTACGTGCTCGGACCAGTGGCTCGAAGAGACCGCCGTCCAGCGGCACGCGCCAGACCCACAGAGCATCCTGGTTGGGAGCAGGGGCGGTCACCACCAACGATCTCCCATCAGGCATCCACGCCACGCTTTCCGCGTCGAGCCCGCCGACGGTGCGGAGCGACTGTGTCTCGAAGTCGTAGACCGCCAACGAAAACCCCCTCGGCAGGCCGCCGAGGATCACCGCGAGGCGCCCGCCATCGGGCGAGATTGCCAGCGCGTGGGCCTGCTCCTGGCTCATGATGCGGATCAGCGGCGCCCCCGGCGAAGACGCAAGGTGAATCGCCGACTTGCTGAGACCGTAGCTGAAGGCCAGACGGCGTCCGTCGTAGGAGATGCTCGGCGAGTCGCTCTCTCCCGGACCTCGGGTAATTCGGGTGGGCTCGCCGCCGTTCACCGGCGCGACCCAGAGGTTTGATGCGCCTTCGACGTCGCTCCCGAACACCACCCACCTCGAGTCCCGCGTCCAGCACAGCCCGTAGATCTGGCTCGGTCGCGTCGACAGCCGCCTCCGATCGTCGCCGTCCGGCCGGATGACGAAGACCTCACCGGCCCCTCCTTCCGGGTTCGAGGTGGTGAACGCGATCCACTGGCCGTTGGGAGACCAGCGCGGCCAGAAGCCCGGCTCGGCAACGACGTGCTCCGCGCCCTCGGCGCCGCGAACAACGACTGCCGTCCCGGCATCCGTGACCGCCGAGTAGACTAGGCGTAACCCGTCGGGCGAGACATCGGCACCGGCAGCGTTTTCCAGCAGACGTCGCGGATCGCCCCCGAGCACCGGAACCGTCCAGGTATCGGGCAGGTTGCCCAAGTCGGCGTCGTTCCTGTAGCTGGTGAACAGAATCTCGCTGCCGTCGGCCGAGAACACGGGCGACGGACCTTGAACCTCGATGTCTGTGGTGAGACGCAGCGGCGCCTCCGCGCCCGGCTTGACGAGCCAGAGCGAGTACACGTCGGTCTCGGGATCGTTCATCACAGCAACCAGGAGGTCACCCGTAGGCGAGAACGCGGGCTTCATCGCTCCGTCGGGCAGATCCTGCAGCGGTCGCAGTTCGGCATGGACGAACGGTGGTGTCGGCGAAGAACGCATCCATAACAGGCCGAGCGCCGGCGCGGCGACGACGACAACCCCGAGGACGATCCACACCAGCGGCCCGATTCGGCGCACCGAATCGGCCGCCACCACATCGGCGCTCGGACCATTCGCATCGCTCGTCTCGACCGCGGCCACGAAACGATAGCCGCGCCTGTGGACAGTCTGGACGAAGCTCGGTATCGACGGATCGTCGCCGAGCGCCGTCCGGATTTCGCGCACAGCCTGCGCGAGCGTGTTGTCGCCGACCGTGACATCCGGCCAGGCCGCGTCCAGCAGCTCATGCTTGTCGACCAACTCACCGTGGCGTTCCACCAGAATCAAGAGCACCGAGAACGCTCGGTTCCCGAGGTCGATCCGGGTCTCGCCCTTGCGCAGCACACGCCGTGACGGATCGAGGAAGAAGCCACCGAAGGCGTAGCTCCTACCCGAGCTCATGGTCCCTCAACCTCGAACGCCGCGATGTCGGGGCCGACGACGATGAGGCGGGTGTTGATGCCTGGCACCATGATCGCCACTCGACAACCGGACTGCTCGTCGCCGGACGCAGATCCGGCCCGACCAGTTGGCCGGCGTTCACCGCCCCTTCCCCGGCAAACTCACGCCACTCGCCGCCGGAGTCAGGCACCGTGCCCGGTTCATTCGAAGGCTGCCCGCCGCTGGTCCCTATCACTGTCTCATACCCTGACACTGCTACTACCACATCTTACCGCTCCCGACGAAGTGCCGGCAGCTCCGGCCAACATCTGCGCACCTCCGCCCGCTGAAGACCACACCGAGGTCACCGCCGCGGTCGTGGCACCGGACATCGACGGCGCGGACCGACGGCAACAGCCGCGGCGGGACGAGAGTCTCCGATCGCGGGAGGAGACCGGTTCGGTTGCGTTGCGTGCCGCTGTTTCCAACACCATAATGTCGGGCAGGGGGCATTCTCATGAATCGGCTCAGTATCGCAACGTTTCTGATCGCGTGCTCCGGTCTTGCCGCGTTATCGACCCTCCCGGGGACGTGCGATGCCGGCTGTCCCGAGCTCGTCAACCGGTGGCCGTGGCCGTACGGCCCGACCACGTCGGTGGCCGTTTCAGGGAGCCACGTCTACTACGGAGTCGACGAAATCCTGGTCGTTGCCAGGAACGTCGAACCGGGTTTGATGCTGATGCGAAGCGCCACCGAGCTTTCGGGTCATGTCACCGACATCACGGTTGCGAACGATACCGCCTGGGTGTCGACCTACCCGGATGGACTGCGCATCATCGATGTGAGCTCGCCGTGGTTGCCGGTGGAGGTCGGATCGATCCTGCCGCAGTACGGATCCGTCTCAGCCGTCGCGGTGGACGGCAGCCATGCCTATGCGGCGGCGGACATGGACGGGCTCCTCGTGTTCGACGTCAGCGTCCCGTCGGCACCTGCTCTGGTGGGCTCTATCGATAGGAGCATCATTGGGCGGCCGACCGACGTTGCGGTGTCCGGGGACATGGCCTATGTGGTCTCCGTGGCTTGGCTCGGTTCCCACCGCGGTCTTCACGTCATCGATGTGCATTCACCCTCCTCGCCGACCTTGACGGGACAGTTGGCGACGCCATCCTCACCCGAGGACGTCGCGGTGGCCGGTCGGTACGTCTTCCTGCGGGAGGGCTCTGTGGCAGGAAGCTCGACGATCCGCGCGATCGATGTCGGTTCGCCGAACGCACCCCTTGAGGTTGCCTCGTGTACGGTTCCTGGTGACGTAGGTTCACTCACGGTGGATGGTGACCAGCTCCTCGTAACGTCGGGCCAACGGTTGACGGTGCTGTCGGCAACGAATCCCTCCGGATGGAGTCCCGAGCCGCCAGGGGCTCTCGACCTCCCGGGAACATTGACCGACCTTGCGGCATCTGACGGGCTGGCGTTCGCTGCGGCTGCAGATGGTGGCCTGCGGACGATCGACATCAGTGTGCCGGCG
>Ga0316576_10001931_pt1 | contig 11569 bp, 9 predicted proteins | sample S0NA_FD_203075 | JGI IMG/M metagenome (GOLD analysis project Ga0316576, IMG submission 203075) | Rhizosphere microbial communities from salt marsh grasses in Alabama, United States - S0-2_050615r3r5 | ecosystem: Host-associated > Plants > Roots > Rhizosphere | place: USA: Alabama | collected... | reverse complement strand
GCGGCACGACCCGAGCGTGACCATCGATCTTCTTCACCAGATTCTGAGCCGGCTTCTCGCGGATCCGGACTCGACCGAGCCGTTCGAACTCGTTCTTTCCCACATTGTCGAGCTGACCGGCGCTGAAGCTGGCGCGATCTTCGTCAGCACCGAGAGCGGACGCCAATTCGTGCAACTTGCTTCGGTCGGCCCGGGAGAACGGGAACGGTGGATGCGGACCGTCCGCGAATGCCGCCTGTTCAAATCCCCCGGCAGAAGCGGCGGGGCGGAGACGTTTTGCGATCCCGTCGACCCTGATGCGACCGTCCTTGCGCAAGGTTTCTCGCAAGAGGCTTCGGGTCACGGCCTGTTGCTGTTGCGGATCGGCGACGACATCCCGATCTCGCACGCGACGCTCCAATCATGCGGCGAATATCTGTCCGGCGTGCTCTACAGCGCGCGCTGCGCCCGCATGAAGCTGCGCAACGCGCAAAGCGAAGAGCGGGCCGCGATCGCCCGCGAACTGCACGACTCGCTGGCGCAGTCCATCTCCTATCTGAAGGTCAAGGTCAGCCTGCTGCAGGACACCCTGCGGAAACGCGCCGAGAGCATCCCCGAGATCGAAACGGCTCTCCAGGAGCTGCGCAGCACGCTGAGTACAGCCGACCTTCAGCTGCGCGAACTGATCACGACTTTCCGGCTGGACATGCGCGGACGGACATTCGCCCAGGCGCTCGAGGATTCCATCGAGGAGTTCGAACGGCGGAGCTCGATCGCTTTCGACCTGGATAATCGCTTGAAGGCCGGCAAACTCACGGTCGGCGAAGAGATGCAGTTGCTGCTGATCCTGCGCGAAGCGCTATGTAACGTCGTGCGCCATTCCCATGCGAGCTATTGCTGGGTGACTGTGCGCACAAAAGACGACGGCGACATCACGTTGCGCGTGGACGACAACGGCATCGGTATCCAGCACGCTCTGCAAAGCAGCGAGCAACATCACGGCCTGATCATCATGCAGGAGCGTGCGCGCAGCCTCGGCGGCACCTTGCGCCTGGAAGACCGAGATGGTGGCGGCACGCGGCTCAATGTCCACTGCCCGCCCAAGGGCAGCATGACCCCCACCTCACTCGTCGATTGAGAAGGGCCCGGTATGACCATGGATTCCTGTAGAGTTCTTTTGGTTGACGATCATCCCCTGTTCCGCTCCGGCGTAGCGCAGCTCATCTCGTCACAACCCGACTTCGAAGTGGTCGGCGAAGCAGCCTGCTCTGACGACGGCGTTTCGCTCGCCGAGACGCTCAAGCCGGACCTGGTTCTGATGGATCTGCATATGGGCGACAGCAGCGGGCTCGACGCGCTCCGGCAAATCCGCGAGTCCGGATCCGGCGCCGAGGTCATCATCCTGACCGTGTCCGACGCGGAGCACGATTTCGTCCGCGCGGTACGCGCCGGGGCCAAGGGCTATCTCTTGAAGGGCTCCGAGCCCGAGGAGATTCTGGACAAGCTGCGGCTCGCCGCTCGTGGCCAGACCGTCTTCACGGAACCGCTGATGAATCTGCTGCTTGGGGCGATGCGCGACGGACCGCCCGCACCGCCTGCCGATGCTGAGTGTCTGACCACCCGCGAGAAACAAATCCTTCAGCTAATCGCGGCCGGTAAGAGCAACAAGCACATCGCCCGTGAATTGAACATCAGCGACAGCACCGTGAAGGTTCACGTGAAGAACCTCCTGCGCAAGCTGAACCTCCAATCACGACTGGAAGCAGCCGTTTGGGCTCTCACGCCATCCTGATTGCGCGCGGGCAGTCCGGCCTTTCAAGCAAACGCACGTAGGCCGCTGGCGTATGCCGAACCACCTTTGGAGAACAATGTAGATGTTCCGATTTGTGTCCGCGGGCGGCGTACCTACAAAGTCGTACTCACATAAACTCGCCACTTGGTTCGTGTCTTGACTAAGATTGATCTCAAAACAAACGTGCTTGATGGCATCTCGACGCAGACGCGAGGCGCCGGCAACTCATCGCGAAGCCACGAAGACATGGAAAGTGCGCCCCTCGAACGACTCACCGATATTTTGGACCATTTAGGGGCGCTTGAGGATGGCGCAACCGACGACTTCGATCCGGCCACGCCATCGCTGTTCGAGCCCATCCTCAATGCGATCGACACCGCTGTCTTCATCGCCGACGCCAACGGCAACCTCCGCTACGCGAACGCGGCCTGGCAGCGCCTGACGGGGTTCTCGCTCGCGGACACACGCGAATTGACCCAGTCCTACTATCTGCATCCGCGCGACCAGGATCGCTGGGTCCAGTTTCTGGACGCCCGCAAAGACGCCCCGCCCGCCGCATCGATTCTTGTCCTGCGCTTCCTGACACGCTCGGGCGAAACGATCTATCTGGAGGCCAGCGCCCAGCCGCTCGTCTCGCGCAGCGGCGTCTGCAAGGGGTTCGTCGGGACACTGTCGGAGGTCGGCAGCCGCGTGCAGGAGGAAGGCCTCAAACAGGCGAGCCACCGGACGCTGGAAACCCTCATCAACAACCTGCCCGGCCTCGTCTACCGGTGCCGCAACAACCGCCAATGGACCATGGAATACATGAGCGGTGGCTGCGAATTGCTGACCGGCTATCCGCCCGAAGCACTGATCAACAGCGAGCGCCTGACCTACGCGGACCTGATTGTCCACGAGGACCGGGAGCAAGTCTGGCAGAATGTGCAGGTCTCGTTGCGGGACAACCGCCCCTTCGAGCTTATGTACCGGATTCGCACGGCGCGCGGCGACGAGAAGTGGGTGCTCGAGCGCGGCCGGGGCAATTTCTCCGAAAGCGGCGAGCTGCTTGGTGTCGAAGGCTTCATCACGGATGTCACGCAGGAGAAGTCCGCACAGCTTCGCTTGCGAAGCGACATCCTGCTCAACCCCGGAACGAGCCTGCCCACGCCAGCCTTGTTTCTGGACCGGCTACAGATGGCTTTGCGCCGCAGGAAGGCCTGGCCGGAAACCACGTGCACTGTTCTTGTGGTGCAGCTCGACCAGTTCGCAAAATGGCGCGAGACTCTCGACGCCGATTTCCTGGAGCCCGCGCTACTCGAAGTAGGCGAACGGCTTGAAGGCGTGCTTACCCCGGTCGACTCTGTCTGCTTGTGGACCGATACCGAGTTCGCGATCCTTCACGAGTGCCGGGAGCCTGAGGCGGACGCGGCGGCTCTCTCTGAACGCATTCAGAGGGCTCTTCGAACCCCCGTCTCCGCCGGCAACAGGGGCGTATTCCTCACCACGAGCATCGGGGCCACGGTCGGCCTCACAGGTGACGAGGCCGCGGAAGACGTTGTGAGCTTCGCCTCGACCGCCGCCTCGCGTGCGCGAAACGCCGGGCTCGGCCGGGTTGAGATTTGCGCAGTGAGTGCGGCCCCAGACAGGGCCCAAGGCAGGCCGAGCAAAGGCTGAACGCGGGAGCCTCGCCTACTACCCGCGGACGCGGGTCTTTTGCGGATCGTAGTGCGGGAAGGCGGCGACCTCGGCGGGAATACGTTTCTGATGGCCGTCGAGCTTGCCGATCTCGACTTGGGTTCCGATCTCGGACTGTGTGACGTCGAGACGGGCGAGCGCGATGTTCTTCTTGAGGACCGGCGACCGCACAGAACTCGTCACCACGCCGATCTGCGCCCGGCCGATATAGACAGGGTCGCCATGATGGACGCAGTCGTTACTGTCGATATCGAGTCCCACCAATTTCCGCTGCGGGTTTGCTTTCCGCCGGATCAGCGCTTCCGAACCGATGAACGGCTCCTCCTCGATCTCCTTGCGAATGGTGAAGCCGATGCCCGCCTCAAACGGATCGGTCTGATCGCAGAACTCGTAACCGACGAACACGAGACCGGCCTCGATGCGGACCATGTCCAGCGCCAAGAGCCCGAAGGGCCGCAGACCATACGGCTTGCCCGCTTCCCAGATCGCGTCGAACACTTTGGTTGCAGCGTCGGGGTGGCACCAGACCTCGAACCCGAGTTCGCCCGTATAGCCGGTGCGCGAGATCACCACGGGCTGCTCCGCGATCCGGCCGATCGTGAAGCGGAACCATTTGAGTTCCTCCATCGTCGGCTGGTGCGGTGGCGTCCACACAATTTCCTTTAAGATGTCGCGCGAGCTGGGGCCCTGCAGGGCTACGTTGTGGAGCTGGTCCGTCGACGAACGCACCCAAACCTTGAGGCCGCGCTTTTCAGCAATTTCGCGCATCCAAATGCCGAGATAGTCGTCGCCGCAAACCACGCGGAAATTGTTCTGGCCAAGCCGGAAGATCGTACCGTCGTCGATCATACCGCCATGCTCGTAGCAGAAGGCCGTATAGACCACCTGCCCTTGGCTCAGCTTACGGACGTTGCGCGTGGCTACGAGCTGCAGCAACTCCTCCGCATCGGGGCCGGTGACCTCGAACTTGCGCAGCGCGCTCAGATCCATGATGACCGCCTTCTCGCGACAAGCCCAATATTCCTCAATAGGCTCAACATCGGAGAAGCAGGTCGGCAGCCAGAAGCCGCGATAGTCCTCGAACTTGCGCGTGAGTTCGGCAAAGCGCGGATAAAAGCCGCTTTCGCGCGTCATGCGCGGCTGGGCGTCGGGCGTCATGCGATGGGCCTTCCCTTTGGGAAACGAATTGTCCTTGTCGTAGACGCGCACATGGATATCGGTGGGCAGCCAACCGTTGGCCGGATCGATATCGTCGGCGCAGGACGAGGAGGCGCAGACGAGATCCGTCAGCGCGCGCAACAGCACATAGTCGCCGGGCCGCGACCAGGGCTCGTCCAGGCCGATGGCATCATTGTCGTCGACAAACGTATTGTAGAAGAAGTTGATCGCAGGCCAGCCTTTGCGCGGCTTTATCCCGTAAGAGTCCAGACACCGGTTGAAGTTGTCCGTGCAGTTGGAATGGCCCGGATAGCCCATGTCTTCGTAGTACTTGGCGTTGCAAGCGAGCATGAACGTGTCGTGCCGGCCGACCGTATCCTGAACGACCTCGACGAGAGGCTTCTGAGTCTGATCAAAGTATTTCGAATGAAGGCCCGGTCCCGGTGCGGCTGACCCCATGAGCGTGTGCGTTGTCGTGGCATCGAGACCGTTCTCGACACCCGCCAAAAGCGCCACCGCGTCGAAGGCGAGAAAGTCCGAGCACTGCCGTCCCTCGACGTCGACGATCTGGATGTAGTCGCCAGCCTTGACCTCGTAGGCGGAGGCCGATGCCGCATTTACCCTGAGATCGAGCTTCGGCTCGGCAAGAGGCGGCGGCGGATCAAGCGGTCCGTCGTCGTCGTGAATAATCTCGACGAGAATCTCCGTCGCTGTGTTTTGCGTGTCCGGCGCCATGTCCTCTCCGGGCGCGAAAACCAAGAGCAGGCCGCTCGCGGAGATGGCCAAGCGCACTTCCTCGCCGGGGGTCTCGCCGCCGAGCAGCTTCGCGCCGCGAACCGCGTCCGCCTTGATAGAGCGCGCCTCGACCGCGTTGATGGCGGCGAGCTTGCCGGCCTCCGCGTCGGCGAGCGCCGCATCGAGCGTTGGGCCGGCATGTTGGTCGAGCGCCGGAATGACGGCCTGTGCCCCCTCCGTCTCGGAGACGGCATAGAGCAGCGCGGGCTGGAGACCTTCCGGATCGACAAGCCGGAGCTCGTCCCCTTCCCGCACACCGACCGCGATCACGCCCCCTCCCGGCACGCGCATACGGCAAACACGCCGTGCGGAAGCCGAGGAAGCGGCGCCGAATGCCTCGCGACCCACAACGTTCATGATCTTCTCCTAGCGCGCCCCGGGCATTGCCCGGGGCGCGCATTTGTCACTCGGCCGCTTCAGGCGTTTTGAGGAAAGCCCCAAGGCTGTCGTCCAGCGCCTTCATCCAGATCGTGTGATGCACGGGCGACATGGTGCCTGTGAGCGTCGACGGATAGCAGCGGTCGCGATAGGTCAGGATGCCTTCGACCTTGTGGTGCTCCCACTCCTTAAAGAGCTTGGCAACGTGATCCACGTCCAGCGGCGGATAGTCGGTCGCGGCCAGAAGGTCGCGCACATACTCCGTCTGGAAGTCGATAGCCTCCTCGTCGTTGGTGCACTTGTCCTCGGCTGCCATCCAGGCCTCGCTGTCGGCCTTCATGGTCGCCTTGTCGTCGGGCAACTGGATCTTGCCCAGGATCACGTCGCGCGCATACCAAGCTTGGGCGTCGAACATGTTGAACGTGTAGTACTGATCCTGCATCCCGAGATACATGACCTTGGGATTGTCGATCCAGAAGATGCCTTTGTAGATGTCCGGCGGATACAGGATGTTCTTTGTCTTGAGGCGCAACGAATCCGGCAGGAATGGAAAGTGGTGCTGGTATCCGGTGCACAGCACGATAGCATCGACCTTCTTGGTCGAACCGTCCGCGAAGTGCGCGATATTGCCGACGGTCTTTGTCAGGAGCGGCTTCTCCTCGAACCCTTCGGGCCAGTCGAAGCCCATCGGGGAGCTGCGATAGCTGAAGGTGATCGAGTTGGCCCCATATTTGTGGCACTGCGTCCCGATGTCTTCCGCCGAGTAGGACGAGCCGACCAGGAGCACGTCCTTGCCCTTGAACTCCAGCGCATCACGGAAATCGTGCGCGTGGAGCACACGCCCCGGAAACATGCTGAGGCCTTCGAACTCCGGCATGTTCGGCGTCGAGAAATGGCCATTGGCCACGACGAGGTAATCGAACTCCTCCGAATAGGTGTGATCCTCGGGAAGGTTCGTCACCGTGACCGTGAACTTCTCGGTTTCCGACGAGTACTCGACCCAGCGCACGACCGTCTGCAGACGCACATAGCGCTTGGCGCCGCTCTTCTCCGCCCGTCCCATGATGTAATCGTGAAGCACTTCGCGCGGCGGATAAGACGGAATGGCGCGGCCGAAATGCTCTTCAAACGAATAGTCGGCGAACTCGAGGCACTCCTTCGGGCCGTTGGACCAAAGATACCGGTACATCGAGCAATGCACCGGCTCGCCATATTCGTCGAGCCCCGTGCGCCAGGTGTAGTTCCACAGGCCGCCCCAGTTCTCTTGCTTCTCGAAGCATACGAGTTCAGGAATCTCCTCGCCCTTGGACGCCGCCGCCTCGAAGGCGCGCAGTTGAGCCGTGCCGCTCGGGCCCGCTCCAATGATGCATACCCGTTTGTCTTTCATCGCCATCGGCGGCATCTCCCCTTTTGTTGGTCTCGCTTGCGGCAGTAGACGTTCATGCCGAAGCCAACAGCACACTGACTTCGCGTCGCGCTCCCGCTGGAAGAGCGCGGCGCTGCGGTTACCATCGAAGTTTCGAGCTTTTTGCCAGCCTGCCAATTCCCTGGGTTAGTTACCCCTAAAGAGTTAGTGGACCCGGGCGCTCCTCTGTGCAGAACTCAGGTTTATCGCTTCGCCGGCGTGCGATGGGACCTGTATCCAGAAAAGGCCATCTCGACCGATGCCTCCTGCCAAGGACACCATTCTTCAGATCCGTGATCTCGGTCGAACCTTCGGCGGCATCGTTGCCGTCAGCGATCTCAGTCTCGATGTGAAGGCGGGCACCATTCACGGATTGATCGGCCCCAACGGCGCCGGCAAGACCACGACCTTCAATGTGATCAGCGGCTTCTATCCGCCCTCGCGCGGGAGCATCGTCTACGACGGCGAGGACGTCTCCGGCCGTCCGACCTATGCGCTGGCCGAACGCGGCCTTATTCGGACGTTCCAAGGCACGACGCTTTTTCACGAACTCAGCGTGCTCGACAACGTTCTGCTCGGCTGCCACCGCAGCGCGCGCGCCAGCGTTCTGAGCCGCATTCTCGGCACCGACGGCGACGCCGAGCGTGCCGCCGAGGACAAGGCAAAAGGTATCCTCGATTTTCTCGGGCTCGCGGATCTGACCGACGAACTCACCTCGAACCTCTCCCACGGGCATCAGCGCGCGCTCGGATTGGCCGTAGCGCTCGCGGCCGATCCGAAGCTGCTACTGCTCGACGAACCCTTTACCGGCATGAACCCGGAAGAGACGCGGCAGATGATCGAACTCGTCCAGCGCGTGCGTAAAGAACAGGACGTGACCATCATGCTCATCGAGCACGACATGCAGGCCGTCATGGGACTGTGCGATATCATCACGGTTCTGAATTTCGGAACGCTCCTGACCGAAGGGACGCCGGAGGAAGTTCGGAATAATCCCGCCGTCATCGAAGCCTATCTGGGAACCGCAATCGATGCTGCTTGAGATCAAGAACGTCCAAGTCCACTACAATAAGGTAGCGGCCTTGAAGGGCATCAACATGACGGTCCCCGATAGCGGCATCGTCACCATCATCGGCACAAACGGCGCGGGTAAGAGCACGACGCTGCGCGCGATCTCCGGACTGGTGCGGATCAGCGACGGCGAGATCCACTTCGACGGGCAGCGGATCGACCGGCTCCCCCCGGAAAAAATCGTTGCGCTCGGGATCGCCCACGTCCCCGAAGGCCGGCGTGTATTCCCCGACCTGACGGTCGAGGAGAACTTGCGCACGGGCGCGTTCCTGCGTTCGGACAAGGCTGCGATTGAAGCGGACCTCGAGGACGTTTTCACGCGCTTTCCGCGCATGAAGGAACGCCGCCGCCAATGGGCTCGGTCGCTGTCGGGTGGCGAACAGCAGATGCTCGCGATCGGCCGGGCGCTCATGTCGCGGCCCCGTATGCTGATCCTCGACGAGCCGTCGATGGGGCTGTCTCCCGTGATGGTTCAGGAAGTCGCACGGGTCATCCGCGATATCGTCGAAAAGGGCGTGCCCGTCGTGCTGGTCGAGCAGAATGCCGAACTCGCGCTCAAGCTCGCCCGCTTTGCTTACGTCCTCGAGACCGGCAAGGTCGCGCTGGAAGGCCCCGCGCACGAACTCCACGACAACGAGCATGTGAGGCAAGCCTATCTTGGCGCTTGAGAACTGGAGCCTTCAGGAGCTCATCAACGCAGGCTGGAACGAAAACGATCTCGCCTGGGAGACGCTGACCGAGCGCATGCTCGCGGCCGCGGTCGACGGGGACACGGACCTTGCCAAGGCCGAGGCCGGCGAGGCCTTGCGTCTGGCCCGCGAGTCTTTCGAGCCGATCGACCCACGCCTCGGGACGAGCTTTGCCAATTTCGGGATCTGCCTCAGCCTTGCGGGTGACAAGGATGCGCTTGCATCCTTAGTGGCGAAGGGTTTGGAGACATGGCGCAGCACCATGCCCTGGATTGCACGCATGCAGGCGCCGCGGGTGGCGCGAAGCTCGATGTTCCACTTACGCATGGAAGTGCTTCACCGCGACACCTATCGCGCGACATGGCAGAAGCGCTGGCACGAGATCGCCGAGGATGCCACCCGCCGCCTTGCGGCCTTGAGTGACGGCGGCGCGGTGACCACACCCGACCGCGAGCGCATTGCCGCTTGGGGTCGCGAGCGGCCGGCCATGCTGAACGACACGCGGAAACTCCTTGCCGCAGGCTCCCTGCTCCTGGCACCCCCTGTCGCGAAGGGTTGACCGCAGCCGGCCTATTCGGCCATCTGCTGCGCCGCCAGCGATCGCTTGTCGTTCTTACGCCGCCGACCCGCTATCCATTCCTTGACCTTCGGCACTAGTCCCTCGAGACCGTTGGGCATGAACAGGATCGCGATGATCAGCACCGCCCCGTAGAACATCGGCCGCATCTCGTCCACGCCGAGCCCACGCAGCACGATCTCATTCAGGACGGTCAACGTGACCACGCCGATGATCGGGCCGTAGAATGTCGCCGTGCCGCCCACGATGGCCCAGATGAGAATGTAGACCATCTCCTCGACACTAAACCTGTTTGGCGCCACGGCGCCCACATAGTGCGCGTACAGAGCGCCGGCGAGACCGGCGAAGAACGAGGAGATAATAAACGCCATCATTCGGTAGCGGAACGTATTCACGCCGACGGACTCGGCAAGCTTGTCCTGCCAGTGGATCGCGTGGAACGTAAGGCCAATGCGCGACTTCTCCACGCGATAGAGGATGAGCAGCGAAAAGGCGACGACGATCAGGCAGAGATAGTAGTAGTTGACCGGCTCGTAAAAATCGATCGTGAGGAAGTCGGGGAACGGCGGGATGCGCTTGATCCCTTTCGGGCCGCCGAACAGGAACGTCAAATCGCTCCACTTCCACGACAGACGAATAACCTCACCGGCCGCGAACGAGGCAATCAGGAAATAGAACCCCTTCATACGGAAGAGCGGGAAGCTCAGCAGAAAGGCGACCAGCCCCGCCGTCGATGCCCCAAGCAGCATCGCAAGGGGGACGGGCACATCGAGCTCCTTGGCGAAGAGCGCGGACGCATAGGCGCCAACGCCCATGATCACGGCATGCGCGAGCGACCACTCCCCTGTCAGCGTCAAGAGCCGGTAGCTGCAGACCAGCAGCACGTTGATTACGAGAATAACCAGAAGTTCCTGTTGCGAGAACGACAGGAAGTGCGGCAAGCCGATCAAAACGGCGCCAAGCAGCACGAAGCCGATCAGCCGCGCGAGGTTCGTGGAACTGTCGTCGGACTTAGGCACGTTCCTTGGCTCCGAACAGTCCGGTCGGCTTGACGATGAGGACGGCAAGCATGAGGAGAAGCCCCACAATGTTGGCCAGCGTGCCGTCATAGAGCGTGGTGACGAACGTGTGCACGAAGGCGTAAAGGATCGAGACGAGGACCGCGCCCTCGAGCGAGCCCAATCCGCCCACGATGATGATGATGAAGGCCGAGACGACGACGGGGTGACCCATATACGGCGTCGGCGAAACCAGCGGCGCCGTCAGCGCGCCCGCGACGCCCGCGAGCGCCGCGCCGATGAACATGGCAAGGCGCGCCGTGTTGTTGATCGACATGCCCTGCAGCGCGGCCGCCTCTCGGTCTTGCGCGCAGGCCCGCAGCGCCCAACCGAACTTGCTCTTTCTCAGGAAGAGCCACAGGGCACTCAGCAGGCCGATCGCCGCGATGATCACGTAAAGACGCTGATAGGTCAGCACCACACCGTCGAGGAACACGATCTTGTCTTGGGTCGAGGGCGGCACGTTCTCCATGCGGATGCCGAAGCCGAGTACGGCGATGGTCTGCAAGATCAGGAGAAAACCGATCGAAGCAATCAAGCCGCCGAGCGGATTGTCCCGTAACGGCCTGAACAGCGTGAACTCCATGAGCAATCCCAACAGGCCCACGAAGATGAGGCCGGCGGCAACGGCTGCAAAGAACGGGAAGCCCTGATCGGCGTAGAGCGCGACAACTGTATAGGCGCCGGCCATGTACAGCTCGCCATGGGCGAAATTGACGACGCCCATCACGCCAAAAATCAATACGAAGCCCACCGCGATCAACGCCATGTAGCTCGCAGCATAAGTCGCGTTGACGACGGTTTGAAAGAAGAGTTCGGCAGTCATTCCATGGTGCTCCGTGACACGCCTGGCCCCGGTCGGGCGCCAGACGCAAGTCACCGGTTGACGTGCAGGAACTCGCTGCTCCCGCAGTTTAGCAGCGCGGCGAACTCAATCGTACGCGCCCAGCGCGAGGCCGCTCGAAGTGAAAGGCTCGATTAGCTACGCTGGTA
>Ga0316576_10001930_pt1 | contig 11573 bp, 9 predicted proteins | sample S0NA_FD_203075 | JGI IMG/M metagenome (GOLD analysis project Ga0316576, IMG submission 203075) | Rhizosphere microbial communities from salt marsh grasses in Alabama, United States - S0-2_050615r3r5 | ecosystem: Host-associated > Plants > Roots > Rhizosphere | place: USA: Alabama | collected... | reverse complement strand
CCTTCCTGATCACCGCATCCCTTCCGCCGATTTGATCGACCGGGCCGATCAGGCCCTTTACCTGGCCAAAAGCGAAGGCCGCAACCAGGTCCGTCTGGCACAAGACCCCAAATCGTCTTCCGACGAAGACATGGCGGCGGTGGGGTCGCATTTACTTACCGTTTGATCTGGGGTAATAAACGGATAGCCCTAGCCATTTGATGTTCGCCATTCAGAATAGACGTCTACATTTATTTTGGACAGCGATACAAATTCCTGGATTCAACCCTCAAAAATCCTCCGTATCAGGGTATCGCCACGTTTCAGGAATTTGACAAGCCCCAACTGAAACGCAGACGCCAAAGGGATGGCGGCGATCATCGCCGCGGCGTCGGTTGGTGACGTCTGGCAAAACATTCGAGCAATGCAGACGAATGGTGGCCGCCATGAGCATACGCATCAAATTTTTCCTTGTTCTGCTGAGTTTCAGCCTGATCCCGCTTCTGGTGATCACCATTACCAGCCGGCAGAGCATCACCCGTCTGGGAAATGTGCTATCCAGTGAAGCCCGAACCCACCAGACCGCCATCATCAGCGAGGACCTGGTCCAAAGCGCCAAGGTGTCGGCCGATGCCATCAGCCGGAACGTCGCCAGCCTTAAACTGTCTCTCCAATACCTCACAGACATCGCCGCCAACGCCATGGCGTCGGACAAACCGCCGCCGGATGAACCGTTTTACACACCTAAAGATTTCAGCCGACCGGAAACCGCACCTCCGGATTTGCAGATGTCGTGGCGCTATCGCCGTGTCACCTCCGGCGGCGTCCTCATGCCTTCGGCTATCAGCACCCGCTATCCGGTCGTCGTGGTGCCGACCGGCCGGGAAAGCCTTCTGGCACCGCAAATTCATCGCCTCCAGAGCTTGAACCCAGTCTTTCAAAACATTTATCAGATGAACGAAGGCGTTGTGCATCGGGTCTATGTGGGGCTGGAAAACGGCTTGCACATATCCTATCCCGGGCACGGACACCTGCCGGAAGACTTCGATCCCCGGCGGCGCATCTGGTTCACCGAGACCGTCGAGCGCGGTGAACGGACATGGCTTTCCGTCAAGGACAAATCGACACAGCAGCTGGTGTTTACCGTCGCCGCCCCCGTGCGCGACAGGCAGGGCCGGATCATCGGGGTTGCGGCCATCGACATGCTCCCCAGTGAATTCATGAAAATGGACCAGCTGCGCTCCCAGTGGTCCCAGGAAACCCGGGCCTTCCTGGTTATCCCCGAAGTCCGTGAATCCGGCGGGATACGGGAGTGGGAAATCATCGCCAGCGGCAGCGGCAGTGGCATGAACGACAAGGACGAGGGTTCGGCCGAAGCCAACGAAAAATATTTTGATTTCAGCGACCCGGCCAACAACAAGACACTGATCGACGCCCTGGAAGCCCGCGACAGCGGCGTGATGGAATTGCCGTACAAACGTATACCTTCGATCTGGGCGTTCGCACGCTTCCAGCCGCCGATGGAACAGGCCCTACAAATTATTCTGATCGTTCCCAAACGCTTGGTATCCTCGCTTGCGGATCGGGTCGGCACGAATGCTCTCGATCAATCACGCCACATTTATCGGGTGACCGGCATCACAGCGGCCCTCCTGCTGGCGCTGGTCCTGCTGGTGGGATGGATCGGCACCCGCACCATCCTGCGGCCGCTCTACGCCATGGTCCAGGCCTGGGACCGCCTGTCCACCGGAGATTTCTCCGTGCGATTGAATGAGCATACCGGCGATGAACGCGATGTCCTGATCAATGCCTTCAATGACGTCGTGCCCCGCCTGGAAGCCCACTGGCATCTGAGTCAATCCATGGAACTGGCCCGCCAGATTCAGCGCAATCTGCTGCCCCAAAAGGCCCCCGAACTGCCCGGTCTGGACCTGGCCGGGGACAGCCACTATTGCGATCAAACCGGCGGGGATTACTTCGACGTGTTCAAAACCGGCTCGTCCGGTGAAAAATCTTTTGCCGTGGTAGTGGGAGACGTTTCCGGCCACGGGGTGGCCTCGGCGCTGCTGATGACAACGGCGCGGGCCATGATCCGCAGCATGTCGATTCTGGAAGAGGACACCGCCCGACGTATCACGCAGGTCAATCGCCTATTGTATCCGGATACCTCGGACACGGGGGATTTTATCACCCTCTTCTATCTGGAATTCGATATGGAGCAGCGGCAGCTGCGCTGGGTGCGGGCCGGCCACGATCCGGCCCTGCTCTACGATCCCCACACCGACCAGTTCGCGGAACTGGCGGGGGACGGCATGGCCCTGGGTATCGAGGAAGAATATCCTTTCCGTGCCCGCACCAGACCGATGGGCAAGACTGGGCAGGTCATCGTCATCGGTACGGACGGCATCTGGGAAGCTTTCAATCCCCAGCGGGAGATGTTTGGAAAAAACCGGCTCTGCCAGGTCATCCGGGAAAACCACCAGCGGAATGCAAATGATATCCTGGATGCAGTGTTTCAAGCGGTTGACGCGTTCACCGGCCCCCACCAGGAAGACGACATCACCCTGACCGTCATCAAACTGCTATGAACACCTTCCACGTGTTGGCGGACCGGTATCGGTTGATGACCTTTCGCAGGAATGCTAAAAAGGCCCCAGCAACCATCATGACCCGAAGACTGAATCGAAAATCCAATGGACTACAACGACGTCATCCAACTCAAATTGAAAACCCCCAGCGATCTGCGCCACCATATCGACAACAACGGGCTGGCGCGCCATATCGTCCACGACAGTGAATCGGACTGGTGGTGGTTCTGCAACCACCGCAACAAGCTGCTTGAATTTGTGTTCAATTCCGGAAGTCCCGTGACCTTCCGCAAGGTGGAGGACGACCAAAGGGGAGAGAGGGCCTGGGTGCCGGAATGCAATCTGATCAACGACATGAAATGTTTCGAACTGCGGCCGACGTTCATGCACGCCACCATGACCGAGGAGACCCTCGTGGATCTGTTCTGGAACGACTTTTTGAGCCAGGACCTGGGGCAATACGCCTACTGGGATGGTGACAACCCCCATAACCGGCTGGAAGAGTTTATTTTCTATTGGGAAATGCAGGCCGGCGGCCTGCACATGGAACCGGCTCTTTCCGTTGCACCGGAAGCCGGAAATTCGGATTGAAGGACGTCGCGTCGACTTGTTATCCAAGCCGGACGTCCTATTGTTATAACTGGCCATGAAAACAAACCGCCAATTTCAGGCGCGTGTCGCCCGGCCAACAAAAAGAGGGTGGGACCCTCCTGCGACGCGCCTAACCAAATAAACTGCGATAGACGAATTGGGAGGAGCCATGAAAAGATTCAACCATCCGATCCGCCCCTGGCTTTTGATAATCCTGCTGATGCTGCTGATCACACCGCTGTCGGCGATGGCCGAAGGCCCCCAGGATATGGGCGGGTGGGACAAGGATGCCCCTTACAACAAGTTCTATGACGCCCGCGAATTGGATTCGTTCAAGGGGTATGTCAAAAAGATATTTACCGTGGTTCCCATGCCGGGCATGTCACCGGCCACCGCCATGCTGGTGGATGAGGGGGAAGACAGCGTCAACCTCGTTCACGTGTGCCCGGAGTGGTTTGCCGGCCCCCAGGATATCGGTGTCCGGCGAGGTGACCGCGTCAATGTCAAAGGGGTCTGGGCGGAAATTGACGGGGAATTCGTTTTCATGGCTTCCAAGGTGAAGAAAGGCGATTATTTTGAATTCAAAGTGCGTGTCACCAGCGACGGCACGCCATTCTGGACGATGACGCCGGAAGAACAGGAAAAGAACCGGAATTAAAAGAGATTTGGGGCGGTCCTCCGGACGGGACCGCCCCTTCCACCCGCAGCATCGCCGCCCACCCCGGGCGGATATCTGCCAAAATAGACCGTTCCAAAATGGCATATCATCAATAACCTATTGCGATTGCTGAAAATTTATTAAATACCGTTCCAAATTGGGACAGCTCTGCCCCTCTACCCTCCGCCCTTTACTGGACCAATGTCTCCCGAATCATAATACAACTATTTGATATTTATTCTATATCGTCCATCAGGCGCTCTTCCGGATGAACTGGCATAATGGTTGCTGTCTGGAGCTTCCAGGATTTCTTGTGCTCGCGTTTCCGCGGACCGCTGCCGTCCGCCGACCAACATTGACACTGCTGACGGCCGTCCGGCAAACATGATGGATGGTTCAGCGTGCAATTCCCAAAGAAGGCGTGCGTCGATTTCACGCCGTCGCATCCCGAAACGGGGGAGGAACAATTCATGGCCGCACCCGCTATCGACATCAATCCCAATCAAGCCCGACCCTTTCTCAAAGAGGTGATGGACCGCTCCGGCCAGAACCTTTCCGCATGTTACCAGTGCCGCCGTTGTGCCGCAGGATGCAGCGTAGGGGATGAAACCGACTATTTTACCCCCAATCTGTTGATCCGAATGGTGGTTCTGGGAGACCGCGACCAGGCGCTGAGCAACCAATTGGTTTGGAAATGTGTCTCCTGTTACACCTGCGGCACCCGCTGTCCCAACGACATCCAAACGGCGCGCATCACCGAAACCCTCAAAAAAATGGCCAAAGAAGAGCATCTGGAGCCGCTGCAACCGAAGATCGCCGATTTCCACGATGCCTTCGTGCAGTCCAGTCTCCGCTGGGGGCGTGTGAACGAAATGGAATTCATGGGGGCCTACGAGATGAAGTTTGCCCTCCGCAAAATCAAGACCAGGGAATTCGGCGCTATTGTCGACGAAATCAAGACCCAGGCGGGCCTCGGCATGGAAATGACACGACTGCGGCGTATGCATTTCGGGTTTCTGATGGCCAAAGGCCGCAAAGAAATCAAAGCGCTGAAGCGGAAAGCCAAACAACGTGCCACCCTATAACGCATTGATGAGAAGAGGAGCACCATGCAACTAGCCTACTATCCCGGATGTTCCCTCCAGCAGTCGTCGGCCCTCTACGACGTCCAGAGCCGGCGCATCTTTTCGGAGCTCGGCGCAGAACTCGTCGAAATCGACGACTGGAACTGCTGCGGTGCCACGTCGGCCGGCAAGGTGGACGATTTCATGGCCGCCGCCATGCCGGCACGCAATATCGGCCTGGCCGAGCGCGCCGGGTTTGCGGAAATGGTCATTCCCTGCTCGGCCTGCTATTCACGCACCCTGGTGGCCCAGCAGCGCCTGGAAGACGACGGGGCCTTGAAGGCCGTGATCAACAGCGAACTCGGGGCTCCCGTCAAGGGTGAGCTGAAAGTCTCCTCCATTTTGGAAGCTCTCGAAGCCCGCATCGCGGCCGGTGCTCTCAAGGATCGCGTGGTGCACAAACTCACCGGCCTGCGCCCCGTCTGCTACTACGGATGCATGCTGACCCGGTTTCCATACACCGTGACGGTACCCGACGATGTGGAAAATCCCCAGGGAATGGAACGCGTCCTGGGAGCACTGAAAATAAAGACCGTGGACTGGAATCACAAGACGGCCTGTTGCGGCGCATCGGCCGCCGTGAATGACCCCGAAACGTCGCACAACCTGATGGCGCGAATCATGAAGGACGCCGTAGCCCGGGGTGCCAACTGTTTCGTGACCACCTGTCCCATGTGCCAGATGAATCTGGATGCCCAGCAGGAGGCTTTCTGCAGGAAGAACGATATCGAAGCGCGCCTGCCGGTATTTTTCATCACGGAAATCATCGGCGCGGCCATGGGCATTTCATCGGCGGAATTGCAGACCGACCGGCATTTCATCGACGGCACAACACTCTTGAAGGAGTTGGAGCAACATGAAGAAAAAGGGAAATAGCATTAAACGCGGATCGGTAGTGATTGCCGGGGGCGGCATCGGCGGGATGCAGGCGGCGCTCGATCTGGCCGACAGTGGCTTCAAGGTCCACATGATCCAGCGCGACCCCTCCATCGGCGGGACGATGTCCATGCTGGACAAGACCTTCCCCACCGGTGACTGCTCCATGTGCATGATCTCCCCCAAAATGGTGGAAGTCGGCCGGCACCCCAACATCGTTCTCCACACCCTGGCCGAAGTGACGGGGGTGGAAGGCGAGCCGGGGGATTTTACCGTCACAGTCCACGAAAAAGCCCGTTATGTGGATGCCGAAAAATGTACCGGCTGCGGTGCCTGCGAGAAGAAATGCCCGAAACTCGTGGTAAGCGAATTCGAGCAGGGTTTGAGCAAGCGCAAGGCCATCTACTCCCTGCTGCCCCAGGCCGTGCCCAACACCCGCGTCATCGATCCGGACAACTGCCTCTACCTGCAGCGGGGCCGCTGCAAGGCCTGTGTGAAATTCTGCGACGCCGGCGCCATCAACTTCGACGACACGGACAAGGATTACGAACTTCAGGTGGGGGCCATTATCCTGAGTCCCGGTCTGGATCGTTACAACCCGCGGGTACGCCAGGAACTGGGGTTCGGCCGCTGGCCCAACGTGGTCACTTCGCTCCAGTTCGAACGCATCCTGTCGGCTTCGGGGCCGTTTTCCGGCGAGATCAAACGCCCCTCGGATGAAAAGCATCCCCGCAAGGTGGCCTGGATTCAGTGCGTGGGCTCGCGCGACCCGCACAACGCGAACCCCTGGTGCTCTTCGGTCTGCTGCATGTATGCCACCAAGCAGGCCGTCATCGCCAAAGAGCACGACGGGCGCATCCAGCCCACGATCTTTTACATGGAGATGCGGGCCTTCGGCAAAGACTTCGACAAATACGTGGACCGGGCCCAGAATCAATACGGCGTGGTCTACCGTCGCACCATGATCTCCGACGTCAAGGAAGACCCGGATACCGGCAGCCTGATCCTGCGCTATGCCGCCGAGAACGGCACGCTGATCGACGAAGTCTATGATATGGTGGTCTTGTCCATCGGCTTCCAGCCCCATGCCGATGCCGCCGAGTTTGCCCGCACCTTCGGTATCGAACCCAATATTCACGGCTTTGCCAAAACGTCGGCCGTGAGCCCCGTGGAAACGACCCGGCCCGGCGTCTACGTCACCGGCACCTTCCAGGGTCCCAAGGACATACCCGAAACCGTGGCCCAGGGCAGCGCCGTGGCCGGGCGCAGCATGGCGCTGCTGGGAGAAGCCCGCGGCACCGAGATCACCGTGCAGGACCTGCCGGAGGAGAAAGACGTCAACGGCGAAGAGCCGCGTGTGGGTGTCTTCGTCTGCCACTGCGGGATCAATATCTCCCAGAGCGTGGATGTCAAAGGCGTGGCGGAAGAGATGCGCTCCTACCCTGGAGTGATCTATTCCGATGACCTGATGTATGCCTGCGCGCCCGACGGCCAGGAAAAAATCAAGGAGCTCATCAACGAGCACCAGCTCAATCGCGTCATCGTGGCTTCCTGTACGCCGCGCACCCACGCGCCTCTCTTCCAGGACACCATCCGTGAAGTGGGCCTCAACAAATACCTCTTCGAGCTGGCCGACATCCGGGAGCAATGCAGCTGGTGCCACATGGGTCAGAAGGAGATCGCCACCAAGAAGGCCAAGGAAATCGTCAAGATGAACGTGGCCAAAGCCCGGCTCCTGCAGCCTGTCCATACCGACGCCGTAGACGTCACGCCGGCGGCCATGGTGATCGGCGGCGGTGTGGCCGGCATGACCTCGGCCCTCTCCCTGGCCGACCAGGGTTTCGATGTCCATCTGGTGGAGAAAGACGAGCGTCTGGGCGGCCTGGCTGCCAATGTCTACCGCACTCTGGACGGCAGCGATGTTCAGGCCTTCGTCCAGGAGAAGATCGCCGCCGTGGAAGATCATCCCAAGGTCAACATCCACCTGGGAGCGGAAGTAGAGGGCACCGGCGGTTATGTGGGCAACTTCAAGACCACCCTGACCACCGGCGACCAATTCGACCACGGCGCCATCGTCGTGGCCTCGGGCGGCATCGAATACGAACCCGAGGAATACCACTACAAGGAAAGCGAGCGCGTCATCACCCAACGCGAGCTCGAAAAGCAGATTGCCGACGGGCTCGTCCCCGGCAACAAACACTATCTCATGATCCAGTGCGTCGGTTCCCGGGAGGAGCCGCTCAATTTCTGCTCCCGGGTCTGCTGCCAGGACGCCATCAAAAACGCCATTGCCATCAAGGAAAAATCTCCGGCCGCCCAAGTCACGATTCTCTATCGCGACATTCGCACTTACGGCCTGCGGGAGGATTTCTACCAGAAGGCACGCGACTTGGGCGTGCTCTTCATCCGCTACGTGCCGGAAGCCAAACCCCAGGTGGATATTGACGGCAACCGGATCCAGGTTCAGGCCTTCGACTATGTGCTGAACCGGGATGTCCGTCTTTTCCCCGACACGGTGGTCCTCTCCACCGGGCTGCGCCCCCATCCCCTCACGGAAAAGGTGGGCAAGCAATACAAGCTGACCCGCAACCCGGACGGCTTTTTCCTTGAGGCCCACGTGAAGCTGCGGCCGGTGGACTTTCCCAGCGAAGGCATTTACGTGGCCGGTCTGGCCCATGCCCCCAAGAATCTCGATGAAACCGTCAGTCAAGCCCTGGCCGCCGCCGGACGGGCCGGCGTTCTGCTTTCCCATGACAAGCTGAGCGTCTCGGGCATCATCTCCAAGCACAACCGGGACATCTGCATGTCATGCCTGGCCTGTTTCCGGGTGTGCCCCTTCGGGTCGCCCTTCATCGACGACGACGGGAAGGTCAGCCACAATGAAGTCATCTGCACCGGCTGCGGCATCTGTGCCGGCATCTGCCCGGCCAAGGCGTTCCAGGTAAACAATTTCCGCGACGACCAGATCCATGCCATGATTGACGCCGCCACGGAAGATATCTGTGCCAAGGCTTAAACGAACAACCATTAAGGGAGAACGATCATCATGACCGTACAAGCGCAAGCGGCCGCTGCGGAGGAAACCCCCTCCATCGAACCCGCCAGAGAGATCCCTGATGATTGGGATCCGAGCATCCTCGCGTTTGCCTGCCACTACTGTGCCTTCGCCGCCGCCGACCTGGCCGGCGTCATGCGGTTGACCTATTCCCACAATGTCAAGATCATCCGCATGCCCTGTACGGGCAAACTGGATCACGGCTATGTGCTGCGCGCGTTCGAAAGAGGCGTGGACGGCCTCTTCGTGGCCGGGTGACTGGAGGGCCAATGTCATTTCCTGGAAGGAAATCTCAATGCTGCCAAGCGGATCCGGTACCTGAAAACTGTTCTGCCCAAGGTCGGTCTCGATCCCGAGCGCCTGGAGATGTACAACCTCTCGGCCGCCATGGGACCGCGTTGGGCGGAAATCTGCAATGAATTCACGGAAAGGATCCGGCAACTCGGACCTTCTCCTATACGGCTTGCTATTCAGGCGCGGGAAAGGAGATAACAGCCATGATCGTGGGCGAGCAGAAACCTCTTGAAGAACTCTGGGAGAGCATCAAAGAGCACAAAAAGGTACTGGTGTTCGGCTGCAACACCTGTGTCGCCGTCTGCCAGCAGGGAGGCAACAAGGAGGCCGAAATCCTCGCTTCCATGCTGCGTATGAAGGCCACCCAGGAAGGTGTGGACATCGATATTCAGGATTCAGGCATCGAGCGCCAGTGCGAGCATGAATTCTTCGAAAAATCGGAAGATAAGATCGAGTGGGCCGAAGCGGTTCTAAGCACGGCCTGCGGCATCGGCGTCCAGTTCATGGCGGAAAAGTACCCCAAACCAATCTATCCCGGCCTGAACACCACTTTTTTGGGTGCGGTCGAAAAATTGGGGCTCTACACCGAACGCTGCCAGGCCTGCGGCCAGTGCATTTTAGCCCGCACCGGGGGCATCTGCCCCATCGCCCGCTGCGCCAAGCGTGTCATGAACGGCCCCTGCGGCGGCTCTACCAATGGCAAATGCGAAATCAGCAAAGATGTCGACTGCGCCTGGCAGTTGATCGTGGACCGCTTGAAGCTGCTGGGCAAGCTTGACGACTACGAGGAACTTACCCCCATCAAGGACTGGTCTTCCGATCGTGCCGGAGGCCCTCGCAAACTGGTCAGGGAGGATGTGCAGCATGACAGCTAAAACACCGAGCAAACTGGAAAAAGTCCTGGCTGCGGGTCACTTCGCGGTAACATCCGAATGCGGTCCTCCCCGCGGCAGCGACCCCGCCGAGATCGTCGAAAAAGCCGAGATCATCAAGGACTATGTGGACGCCATCAACATCACCGACAATCAGACGTCGGTCTGCCGTACCTGCTCGCTGGCGGTCTGTATCCGTCTCAAAACGCTGGGGCTGGAACCGGTGCTTCAGATGGTGACACGCGACCGCAACCGCATTGCCCTGCAAAGCGATATCCTGGGCGCGGCCCACTGGGACATCAACAACATTCTGTGTCTGTCGGGCGATCATCAGAGTTTCGGTGACAGCAGCAAGGGGCAGAACGTACACGATTTGGACTCCATGCAGCTGCTCCAGACCGTGCGTCTCATGCGCGACGAGGGCAAATTCCTGGGAGGCGACGACATCAAACGTCCGCCCAAGATGTTCGTGGGCGCGGCCGCCAACCCCTTCGCCGACCCCTTCGAAATCCGCGTGGCCCGTCTGGCCAAGAAGGTGAAGGCCGGTGCCGAATTCATCCAGACCCAATGCATCTACAATCTCGACAAATTCGAAGAATGGATGAAGGGGGTGCGGGACCGGGGTCTGCATGAGAAGACCGCCATCATGGCCGGCCTGACGCCCATGAAATCCGCCGGTATGGCCCGCTATATGAAAAACCGCGTCCCGGGCATGGACGTCCCCGACGAAGTTGTCAAGCGCCTGGCCGATACGCCCAAGGAAAAGCAGGCCGAAGAAGGCATCAAGATGTGCATCGAGTCCATTCAGCGCCTGAAAGAGGTGGAAGGCGTCCGGGGATTTCACATTATGGCTATCGAGTGGGAAGAAAAAGTGCCGGGAATCGTCGAAGCGGCGGGTCTTTACCCCAGGCCTGAAGTGTAGGAGGCAATATGAAGACCTTTGAAGACCTTATCAAAGAAGTCCAGGAACCCGGACTTTGCCATCACTGCGGAGGTTGCGTGACCTTTTGCACTTCCATCAACTATGGGGCTTTGGAGTTGAGCGAGGAGGGTGTTCCGCAGTTTGCCGACCGGGATAAATGCATCGAATGCGGCCTGTGCTACAGTATTTGTCCCGAAATCGACGAGCTCCAGGAGGAAACCAAGAAGGTAGCCGGTTGGGAACCGCCCATGGGGCACGTCCTGGACACAGCCGTGGCCAGGGCCAAAGACCCGACCATTCGAGACAAGGCCACTGACGGCGGGGTTGTGACCGCCCTGCTGGTCCACCTGTTCGACCGGGGGCACATCGACGGCGCCATCGTCACCCGGCAGACCGGCCCCTTCGAACGCGATCCCTGGCTGGCCACCTCGCGCCAGGAAATCATCGATGCCGCCGGTTTCTACCTGGACAGCTCCCACGGCATGAAACATTTCGGGCATGACTACTCGACCTACGCCCCCACCGTGCAGGAGTTCCGGCCCATGGTGCAGAGAGGATTGCGCCGGGTGGCCCTGGTGGGCACCCCCTGTCAGATAAAGGCCCTGCGTAAAATC
>Ga0316576_10001929_pt1 | contig 11575 bp, 8 predicted proteins | sample S0NA_FD_203075 | JGI IMG/M metagenome (GOLD analysis project Ga0316576, IMG submission 203075) | Rhizosphere microbial communities from salt marsh grasses in Alabama, United States - S0-2_050615r3r5 | ecosystem: Host-associated > Plants > Roots > Rhizosphere | place: USA: Alabama | collected... | reverse complement strand
GCCAGGGCACCGGTGAGCCGCTGCTCGGGTTCTTCCGCCAGCCGTGGCCGCCGGCTGCCCCCGCGCGCGCCTGGAGACCCGCCGGCGGGCGGTCGGCGTAGGCTCCGTTCAGCCCTTGGTGCGCGTGCGCTGGGTGAGGCCCGCACTGGGTCCCGACGGGATGTCGGCATCCGGGAACGCCGCCTCGGCGTCCTCGCGTCGGGCGTCGCACTTGTAGCAGCGCGTGGCCGCCACCCCGTTGTAGGAGCGGCAGTCGCTGCAGATCCAGGGCAGGTCCTGCAGGCCGGACCGATGGTCCAGGGCACGGCGGGCGGCGACCGGGCCATACGTCCGCCAGATGTCGACCAGGCCGTCGATGACGTCCACCAGGAACCCGCGGAGCAGGAATGCCGCGATCATCAACGCGAACGCGACGAGGATGATCGGGATCACGACCTCCGGCTCCGCGTGGATCCCCTCGGGCGTGCTCATCGGCGTCATGGACGGATCCTGCGCCCCCACGGGTCCGAGGGCAAGACCCGGGTCGCCCCGATCGATGCCATCTAGAGCCTGGGCAGCACCTGGCGCTCCGCCTGGAGGTCCTCCCACAGGTCGCCCAGGTCGGCCACCCGGGCGACGATCGTGCGGATCGTCCAGCGATCCGGGGCGAGGTCGGGGTCGTCAAGCTCCTCCCACCGGATCGGCGCCGAGACGGGCGCGCCGGCCCGGGGCCGGACCGCGTACGGCGCGACGAGCGTCTTGATGGGGGCGTTCTGCGTGTAGTCGAGGCGCGCGCGACCGCCCCGGTCGGCCTTGGTCCAGGTCCAGGAGACGAGGTCCGGCACCGTCGCCCCCACCGCGCGCGAGAGCGACTCCACCCAGGCGCTCGTGTCGGCATAGGTGTACCGGCCGCGCTCGATCGGGATCCACGCCTGGATCCCGCGGCTCCCGGTGACCTTGGGCCACGCGCGCACGCCGAGGTGGTCGAGGGCCGTGCGATAGAGACGGGCGAGGACCAGCGTCTCCTCCCAGGTGGTGGCGGTGCCCGGGTCGATGTCGATCAGGGCGAAGGTCGGGGTCCAGGGATCGTCGATGGTGGACGTCCAGGCGTGGATCTCGAACGACGCCTGGTTGCCCAGCCAGCACAGGGTGGCCGCACGATCGGCAACCAGGTGCGTGTTGGCCTTGCGGTCCTCGCGCTCGCGGAACCCGGTCTCCTTCCAGGTCGTGAGCCAGGCCGGCGCCGTGGACGGGATGTCCTTCTGCCAGAACCCGGGCGACGCCGCCCCGTTCGGGAAGCGCTGCAGGTTGAGCGGCCGGCCCACCAGGTGGGGCAGCATCGCCGGCGCGATGCGGGCGAGGTAGCCGATCAGCTGCCGCTTCGTGACGGGGCCCTCATCGCTGCCCTCCCGCGGCGGGAAGAGCACCTTGTCGAGATTGGTGAGCCTGAGGCGCTCCCCGGCGACCCGCCACGTGCCCTCGCTGCCCATGGCGTCGAGCGCCGCCAGCTCGGCGTCGGCCACCAGCCACGAGGGGTCCACCTCCACGCCCGGGCCGGCCTGCAGGGAGGCGGCGGTGTCCGCGGCACGTGTCATGGGGACCGATGCTGCGCCCGTCGTGCGGTCCTCCGCAACCGGCACCAGGGCGCCGGGACTGGCTTCGGCCTCGCGCTCGGCGGTCGCCGGGTCGATGCCCTGCTCCCGCACCACGTCTCGCGGATCGCGGTCGTCGTCGAGGCCCTTGTACGCGGTCTGGCGGACATGGCCGTCGCGGGTCCAGCCGCCGAACTCGGCCCGGATGACCAGCTCGGGCCGCACCCACCGGACGCCCGCGAGGTCGCCGCCCCACCGCCCGGACCACGAGGCCGGCGGCGTCGGGTCGAACGGCGGGGCGTCGGTCTCCAGCGCCTCCAGCCGCTCGCGGAGCAGGCTCCGGGTCCGGCGGTCGAACCCGGAGCCGACCTTGCCCGCGAACCGCAGCCGGTCCCCCTCGTACACCCCGACGACCAGGGCCCCCAGCTCCGCCGCGGACCCCTCGCCCGGGGTCCAGCCGCCGACGACCAGCTCCTGCTCCGGGCGCACCTTGAGCTTCAGCCAGGTCGAGGCCCGGCGGCCGGGCTCGTAGCGGCTCCGCCGGTGCTTGGCCACGATCCCCTCGAGCTGCTGGGCCTGCGCCGCCTCGAAGAACGCCAGGCCTTCGGTCTCGATGGACGGCGCCACCTGGACGCGCGTGGTCGGCTTGATCACCAGCTCCAGCAGGCGTCGGCGATGCTCCAGCGGGACGTCGAGCAGGGACCGGCCGTCGAGGTGGAGCAGGTCGAACGCCTGGAACACGAGGGCCGGCGGTCGGCCCGCCCGCCCGGCGCTGATCCGCTCCTGGAGCAGGCTGAAGTCCGGGCGCCCCGCCGCGTCGAGCGCGACCACCTCGCCGTCCACGATCGCCTCGGCGGCCTCGATCCAGGTCGGCGGGCTCAGCAGGCGCGGGAAGTACCTCTCGGCGTCGTGCCCGTTGCGGGTGTACATCCGCACCGTCCCGTCCCGGACGACCGCCTCGACCCGGTACCCGTCCCATTTCACCTCGAACAGCCAGTCGGCATCCCGGAACGGTCGCGTCGCGAGCGTCGCCTTCATCGGCTCGATGAACCGGGGCATGGCGGCAGGCTTCGCCCCGGCGAGGTCGATGGCGGCTGTCGCTGCCGGGGCCTGCGACACCCAGATCGCCGGCACCCCCGCCTTCACCTCGTCGTTCGTCCGCCCCGACCGGACGCTCTGGGGGTGGTCCTCGGCGTCCCAGCCGGGTTCGGCATAGGCGTCGCGCTTCTTGATCAGCAGCCACTGCTCCCCCTCGTCGTCCTCGAACGCGGTCCGGGGGGCGGAACCCGGGCGGCGGCTGGTGCGCACGATCGTGAACCGGCCCTTCATCTTGGTGCCGTGGACCCGGAGCTTGAGCTCGCCATCCTCGATCGCGCGACCGGGATCCGGCGTCGCGGCCTCCGGCTCCCAGGTGCCCCAGTCCCACACGATGACGTCGCCGGCGCCGTACTGCCTCGCGGGGATGACCCCCTCGAAGTCGAAGTACTCCAGCGGGTGGTCCTCGACATGGACCGCCATCCGCCGGACGGCGCTGTCCTGGGTCGGGCCCTTGGGCACGGCCCACGAGACCAGGACGCCGTCGATCTCGAGGCGCACGTCGTAGTGGAGCCGCGTGGCACGGTGGCGCTGGACGACGAAGCGGCGTCGCGATCCGGGCAATGCACCCGTATCCGAGGTTGACGGCGCCGCCGTGGGGCGGCCGGCGTCACCGGGAGCCGGCTCCGGCGTCCGGGTGAAGTCGCGCTTCCGGCGGTACTCCTCGAGGGGCACGGCGACGGATGCCCTGGGCCCGGGTCAGCCGGACTCGCCGGATCCCGCCGCGCGAGCGGGCCGGAGCCAGGCGAACGCCCGCAGCGCCGAGCCGCGGCTGATCAGCAGGACGACGGCGGCGAGCACGATGTACACGACCGTCAGGATCCCGCGCGTGTCGGGGAAGACCATCTGGGTCATGAACAGGCCGAACAGCGCCCCGGCACCCACCAGGGACAACCGCAGGTCGAGCAGCAGGACCACCGCGAACAGCGACTGGGCCGCGGTCAGCAGCACCTCGTCGCGCTGGCGGTCGTCGAGCGGCAGCGCTGTCGGGGCCCCGACGCCGACGGAGTAGACCAGCGGCAGCATCGCGACCAGCAGGGTCCACTGGTTGATCTTGGAGCTGACCAGGGTGCCGAGCGCGGCCGTGGCGGCCCCGCGCCAGGCGAACAGCGCCACGACCACGAACTCCGGGGCCTCCGACGCGAGGGGGGCCAGCCATTGGACGAGCAGGAACTCATCGATCCCGAGCGACGTTCCGGTCGCGACCAGCGCGGTGGCGAACGGCTTGGCGACCAGGAGGATGGCGACCGCGGAACCGATCGCCAGCAGCGCCACCAGCGCGCGCCGCGGCGTGGCCGCCAGCGAGCCGATCAGCCTGGCCGGACCGACGAGATGGGGCTCCTCCGCCGGCATCCGGGCCACGCGCCAGATGTAGAACGCGAAGAAGCTGACGAGCACCGCCATGTCCAGCAGTGAGATCTCGCCCCTGAAGGGCAGCGTGAAGGCGTACACGGTGGCGGCGAGCAGCACGATGAGCTCCAGCCCGTGCTCCGTGCCCAGGATCACCGTCGCCCGGCGGAACCGGAGCCAGCCGATCACGATCACCATGGGCCAGGCGATGCCGATCAGCAGCCGGTTGGCGCCGGTCATGTTGGCCACGGCGTAGCCGGCGTACGCGGGGTCCTGTGCGGCGAGATACGCGTACGTGGCGTCCACCACGTACTCGGGCAGGATCGCGATCAGGGCCAGCAGGGCCAGCGCGAAGCCCTGGCTGAAGTCGAGCTGGACCACCTCGGCGGCCCACGACAGCAGGAACGCGGCACCCACGATCGCGACCCCGTAGGCGAGCGCCCGGACGGGGTCCGCCAGGGGCACGCCGCCGAGGGCGATGACGATGCCGGGCACCATGATCGCCGCGGCGAGCAGGACCCAGGTCCAGCCGGCTCCCGAGGGCGGCGCATCGTCACGGGCGCCGGAGGAGTGGCGGTCGGGCGACGGGTCGGTCATCGGGTTCCTCGGATGGGACGCGTGGGAGCTCGGTGGCACCGGGTCATGATGCACGCTCCGCCCGGCGAGCGCCCGTGTCGGGCCCTGGCCGGGCCGGTGGCCCCTCGCCGGGCCCGGCACGGGACGCCACCCGGCACGCCGAGCGCGGGCGGATCGGCGGCCGTGGTCGCGACCGATGGCCCCTCACCGGGCGCCGGCCGTGACCCATCCTCGCGACGCGTCCCACCAGGCGGTTGCGAGGTGACCCATGCACATCCAGGCCCGACCAGCCGGCATCACCGTCGAGCGCCCCCGGTGGGTGTGGGCGGCGGTCCTGCTCGAGCTGTTCACCGCCCTGGGAGCCATCCCGGTCGGCATCCAGCTGATCACCGATCCGACCGGCGCCGGGGTCGGCTTCCCGCCTGGCTGGATCGAGGCGACCCCGTTCGGGTCCTATCTGATCCCCGGGCTGTACCTCCTGCTGATGAACGGGCTCGGGATGCTCGTTCTCGCCGGCCTCACCGTGCGCCGCCACTGGACCGCGCCATGGCTGACCGGGATCCTGGGGGCGGGGCTCGTGATCTGGATCGCCGTCCAGCTGGTGGTGATGCCGGAGACATCCTTCCTCCAGGCGATGTTCGGCGCGATCGGCGTGGTGCTGGTCGGGATCGCCGTGGCGTGGCTGCGCCGGACCGGGCAGCTCCGCCTGTGGTGAGCGCCGGCTAGGACGCCTTGCGCCGCCGGGCCGGCTTGGCATCCTCGGCCCCGGCATCCGCCTCGGGCTTGCCGGTCGTCGTCGCGCGGCCGCGCGACGTCCCCTTCGACCGCGAGCCCCTGGACGCCCGCTCCTTCTTGGCGTCGGCGACCGAGACGGGCTCCGGGGTGTCCCTGGCCTTCTGGTCGGTGGCCGCCTTGACGCTGGCCTGGAGCAGCTTCATCAGGTCCACCAGGTTGGCCGTCTCCTCGACCGGCTCGGGCTCCGCGATCTCCACGCCGTCGATCTTGGCCTGGATGACCTGCAGCAGCGCCTCTCGGTACTCGTCCTTGTAGCGGGACGGGTCAAACGGGGCGGTCATCGCCTCCACCAGCTGCTCGGCCATGGCGAGCTCAGTCGCCTTGAACTCGTGCTCCTCCTCCGGGAGGTCGAGCTCCTTCGTGGACCGGATCTCGTCCGGCCAGTGGAGGGTGGTGAGGATCATCGTCTCCTCGAACGGGTCCAGGGCGGCGAGCGCCTCGCGGTCCCGGATGACCACCTTGCAGATCGCGGTGAGCCCCTTCTCGGCCAGGACCTGGCGGAGCAGGTAGAACGCCTTGCGGCCGATCTTGTCCGGCTCGATGTAGTACGCCTGCCGCGTGAACTGCGCCTGCTGGCGCGTGGTCTCGTCACGCGGGGCGAACTGCTCGATCTCGATCGAGCGGATCGTCTTGAGCGGGACCTTCTCGAGGTCCTCGTCGGTGATCACGACGTACTGGTCGGGGGCGTACTCGTAGCCCTTCACCGTCTCCCCGCGAGCGATGACCTGCTCGTCCTCCGGGCACCAGATCTTCATCTGGATCCGCGACAGATCCGTCTCGTGGAGCATGTTGAACCGGATCGTGTAGTCGGATTCGGTCGCGGTATAGAGCTTGACCGGGATGGTGACGAGGCCGAACTGGATGGCCCCTTTCCACATCGAGCGCGCCACGGGCTGGGACTCCGTCTCGTGCAGCCGGGGTCCGGCGCGGGTCTCCCGGCCCGCCCGGCCCGACCGGGAGGTGACTCTACCACCCGGTCGCAAGGCGGCCCCAGGCCCGGCCACGACCGGACCTCGCAATGGCGGTCGATCGGCCCCCTTACGGCGCGATCAGCAGGGCATCGACGTCGGCCCGCGGCCGGCCCGCGGTTGCCTTGACCCGGATCGTGATCGTGTGCTCCGCGGAGGCGGCCCACGACTGTGTGAACACGACCACCCGGTTCTTGCGCGAGCCGCGCTTGAGGTCGATCACGGCCACGCGCGTCCCGTCGATGAACACGGCGGCCTTGCCGCGCTTGGGCGCGCGCACCGCCACCCACGCCACCGCCCGCCCGGTGAACGTCCGGGTCACCTTGGCCCCCCGCTGCTTCGAGTACAGCACCGATCCGCCGGAGTAGACCGGGCTGGTCGCCCGTCGCCAGCCGGAGGTGCGTTCCAGGGTGCGGCTGGTGTCCTGGACCAGCGACGGCGCGATGACCTCGCTCTCGGTCCAGGCGCTCCAGTTCCCCACCTCGTCGCGGGCGCGGACGCGGATCGCGACATCACGACCGGGCGCCGCACGCAGGGTGAGCGACCTGGTCGAGGACGGCAGCGAGACCTTGGTGCCGAGCGTCCCGTCGACCCGCCACCGGGCCTCGTAGCGGGTCACCGTCCCCGAGGGATCGCTCGCGGGCGACCACGACGCGCGGACCTTCACGCCCGCGTCGAGGCTGCCGCCACGCACCAGGGCCAGGGTGGCTGTCTTCGCGGTCGGAGCGCTGCTGTCGACGATCACGGGGTAGGTGGAGGTCCGGGTTCGGGTGCCATCGTCGGCCGTGACGCGCACCGTGTAGGTGCCGCTGGGGACGTCAGGCGGAACGGTGACCCGGACGGTGGTCGCCGTGGCGTCGAGGCCCCGCAGCTCCGGATCCGCGACCGTCGCCTCGAGCGGCGCGGTGACCCGCACCGACAGGTCCACAGGGTCCGGGAAGTCCTCGGCGCGGTAGAGGTGGACCGGGACGTCGAACGAGCCGCCGGCCCCGTTCACGAGCGTCGAATGCTGGCTGCCGGGCGTGGCGTCGATCGTGAAGTCGCCCAGGGACACGATGTGCGACACGTCGAGCAGCGGTTCGTGGATCGAGTCCGGATCGGAGGACAGCTTCCAGTCGTAGGTCCCGGCGGCCCGCAGCGCGGCGCGCACCTCGGCCGGGGTGGCGTCCGGCCGTGACGCCTTGTACAGCGCGGCCGCGCCGGTCACGTGGGGAGCGGCCATCGAGGTGCCCGACAGGTAGCCGTACCGCTCGACGCCGCTCGAGGTCGTGGGCAGGGTCGAGTAGATGCACTTGCCGGGGGCGATCAGGTCCACGTCGTGGCCGTAGTTGGAGAAGTCGGCGAACGTGTCGTCCCGGTCGTAGGTGCCCCACGAGTAGCACAGCGAGCTGCCCTCGCCGCCGGCCTTGCCGTCGGTGTCCGCGAGCGCGGAGACCGTGATGACCTCGTTGTAGCTGGCGGGCCGGAGGCGCTTGGCGTTGAAGCTGTTGTTGCCGGCGGCGGCCACCACCGTCACCCCGGAGTCGACCAGCCGGCAGACGGCCTGGTGGATGGGATCCTTGTTCGCGTAGCCGCAGCTCCCGTCGTCGGTGCCCGACTTGGCAACCGACATGTTCACCGCCTCGATCAGCGGCCGGTCCGGATCCGCCGGATCGCGCTGGGCCGTGATCCAGTCGAGCCCGCACACGTACCAGCTCACGAGGCCGTTGCCCGCCGCGTCGAGGATCCGGATCGCCCACAGGCGCACGCCGGGCGCGACACCGACCACCCCGAACCCGTTGTCCCGGGCGCCCACGATCCCGGCCACGTGCGTGCCGTGCCCGTTCGGATCGCCCCAGCTGTTGGGGTTGTCCGTGGCGCACGAGATGCCGCCGGCGACGTTGAGATCCTCGTGGTCCTTGTCGATGCCGGTGTCGACGATCGCCACGTCCGCATCGACCCCGGCCGCGGAGCTGACCGAGGCGACGACCGGGCCCTCGTCGGCGTTGACCCGCCGGACGCCGGTCGGCCGGCTCTGGGCCGTGAGCGAGATGAGCTCGTCGGGCACGACCGCGTCCACGGCCGGGTCCGCCCGGAGCGAGGCCAGCTGCGATGGCGAGAGCCGGGCGGAGAACCCATTGACCACGTGCCGGAAGACCCGGTCGGCGGCCACGCCGAGGCGTCCGGCGCGACCGGTGGCCGCGTTCACGCTCTGCCCGTCCTTGAGCAGGATGATGTAGCGGCCCGCGGCCGACAGCGGCGGGCGGCGCCCGGCCTCAGCGCCAGCGCCAGGACCGGATGCCGTGGCCCGGCCGGCCGGCGATGCGGCCGAGGCGGGGGTGGGAGCGGCGGTGCTCGCGACGATGGCGAACAGGAGCGCGATGGCCAGGGGCGTGGCGCGTCGCATGTGGCCTCCCGGAGTCGCAGGGCTCGCGTCACGGGAGGAGCACGCCTCCCGGGTCGCGTCACAGGGTGCCAGCCCGTGACCGGGCCGAGTATGGCCCACTGGTCCCGGATCGCGCCAGCAACGGGTCGGGGGTCGGGCGGGTGGCGGGCCCCGACGGGACCGCGGCCGGGGCCCGGGCCGGCGTGGCCGCGCGGGACGGCGGCAGCCGCCGGGTCAGGCGGCCGCGGCGGCGGCTCGAAGCTCAGCCTCGGCCTCGGCCACCCGGGCGAGAATGCCGGTCCGCATGGTGTCCAGCCCGTCCGAGACCGACTTCGCCACGCCGGCCATCGAGGTCAGCTGCGTCTTGAGGCTGCGGATCGCCTCGAGCTGCTCCCTGACGCCGGTCAGCGCCCTCGAGATCGCCTCGGCATCCATGTCCACGTCGCGCTCGCCGAGACGGGCCAGCGCGAGCAGCCGGGCAAGCCGGACGGCCGCTTCGAGATAGGCGGGGTCGGGTGCCTCCGGGTCCACCACCACGTGGACGTCGTCTCCGCTCACCGTGAACGGGGCCACCCCGGCGGGGGCGTGGCGGGCGCTCCAGGCCGCGATCGCCACGCTCGCACCGCGGTTCTCGCGGGCCTCACGGAGCTCGTCCCGCATCGCGCGAGGCGACATCGCCCGGTCCTTGGCCTCGACCACGATCCGGACGTCCGCACCGCGGGTCAGGCGCGGGTCCAGCGTCAGCACGAAGTCGCCCTTCTTGCTGCCCACGAGCGCGCCGGCGTCGGTGCCGGTCCGGTCCAGCAGGTCGCCCGCACCCCGCGCCAGGTCACCGAGCAGGCCTTCCAGGAGGTCCTCGAAGTCGCCGCCCTTGGCGGCCGACCGGGAGCGCTCGTCGGCCCGTGCCCGACTCGCGGCCTCGATCGCGGCGAGGCGTTCGTGCACGCCCCGGAAGCCCTCGCTGACCTCCTGCCGGAACTGGTGCAGCGGCGATCCGAGGCGCGTCGGATCGAGGAGCTGGGCGAGCTTCGACGCATCGCCGTCGAAGTAGGTCCCGAGGAGGCCGCGCATCCGCCCGATGGCGCTGTCGCGCCGGGTCTCGTCGAACAGCTCGTTGACGAAGGTGGCCAGCGCGCCGCGGTTCCCGAGAAACCGCTCCAGGGTGCGCGGCAGGCGCCCGTCACCATCGGCGAAGTTGGTGCGCAGCACCTCCTCCACGGCGCGCGCGGCCTGCTCGTTGGCAGCGGCCGTCTGGGCGACGAGCTTCTCGAACTCCCGCCGGACGAGGTCGGTGTCCATCGAGGTCGCTGCGTCCTGCAGCGCGATGAGCCCGATCCGCAGCGCCCGCTCGACGACACCGGGCCGGTCTGCCTCGTCGCGCTCCGCGAGGGCGGCGGCCAGGGCCGCGTCCTGCACGACCAGGCGCTCGACCAGGATCCGGTCGCCGTGGATGCGGACCGTAGGGGCGCCGCTGGACTGACGCGGCGGCGCCGGCGACGAGGGGGAGGTCAGCGGGAGGATTCGGGCTTCCATGCCCGCATCCTGCAACCGGGCCGTGCCACCTAGGGTGTCACGCCGGCATGTCGGCCCGGCGGGCGGGCCGCGGTCTCAGGCGGGCGACGCGAGCCCGGCCCGATGGGAGGGCACCGGCGGCTCTGCCGGTCCCGATGCGTCCGGCCGGTCGCCGAGGCTCCCCGGGACGGCGTCCGGGCCCGAGCGAAGCTGCTCGGCGATCGCCGCCGCCCAGGCGCGGACACGCTGGACGTTCACCGGTCCCAGGTGCTCGATCAGATCCGCATCGTCGGGCAGCTCGGTCGGCCCGAACATCGCCGCGCCCCGTGCCCCGACCGCCTCGGCCACGGCGAGGACGCTGCAGTCGTCGGAGCGGACGGCGCTGCTCCCGGCAGGGCAGCGGCCGCGCCCGATCGGCCCAGCGCAGAACAGCCACAGCGGGCGGCCGGCCAGGGCTGCCTCGTGGCGGGCCAGGAACCCCCCACCGTCGGAGCGGCGCCGCGGCACGAACACGCCGCTTCCCAGCACCACGGCAGCGTAGGGCGTGAGGTCGGTCACCTCCGACGCCAGCCGGCAGTCCACGTCGAGCCCGGCCCGGCGGAGCACGCCCGCGATCGTCGCGGCGATCCCGGCCGTGGAACCCACCTGGTTTGCGAAGGCCACCAGCACCTGCCCGTCGCTCATTGCCGTCTCCTGTGCTGCCTGGAGCGATCCTCGGCCCGGGGCGCGGATCCCGGGAGGGCCCTTGGGCACGCATCCGGGGGCCGCAGCACATCGGGACCCGGGCGCGTCGGCCCGGGCCATGGGGATCGGGCCGACGGGACCGCACGGCCCCCCACGGGCCCGATCCGTGACCGGACGGCCGGTCAGGCCTCGAGCATCCGGCCCGGGTTGAGCAGGTTGCGCGGATCGAGCGCCCGCTTGATGGAGCGCATCACCGCGACGGCGTCCTCGCCCCGCTGGCGGACGAGCCAGTCCCGTCGCGCGGCGCCGATCCCGTGCTCCCCGGTGACCGTCCCGCCGAGGGCCAGCGCCGCCTCGTACAGGTCGGCCCGGGCCGCATCGAGACGGACGACGGCAGCCGGGCCCTCGTCGCGATCGAGCACGAAGGTCGGGTGCAGGTTCCCGTCCCCGGCGTGTCCGAACGTCCCGATCCGGAGCCCGTGGCGGTCGCCGATCGCCTCGATCTCGCGCAGCAGCTCCGGGATCCGGCTGCGCGGCACCCCGACGTCCTCCATCCGGGCCACACCCTGCTCCTCGAGCGCGCGATAGGCCAGCCGACGCCCCTGGCGAAGCCACTCCGCCTCCTGGGGATCCTGGGCGCGGACCACCGACGTGGCCCC
>Ga0316576_10001928_pt1 | contig 11575 bp, 9 predicted proteins | sample S0NA_FD_203075 | JGI IMG/M metagenome (GOLD analysis project Ga0316576, IMG submission 203075) | Rhizosphere microbial communities from salt marsh grasses in Alabama, United States - S0-2_050615r3r5 | ecosystem: Host-associated > Plants > Roots > Rhizosphere | place: USA: Alabama | collected... | reverse complement strand
CACTCGGTGGACTGGCCCGATTCGATCGAGATGATCGACGCGGAGGAGGACCGGTTCACGGTGGCCGGCGACGAGTCGGTGCCTTCCGATGGGTCCAACCTGGCGGTCCGGGCCCTGGAGGCCGTCAGGGAGGTCGCCGGCCGGTGCCCGGCGGCGCTGCACCTGGAGAAGCGGATCCCGGCCGAGGCCGGCCTCGGCGGGGGGAGCGCCGACGCCGCCGCCGTCCTGGTTCTCGCCGGCCGACGCTTCGGCGTCCCCCGTCCGGTGCTCGCGACGCTGGCGCCGCGGCTCGGTGCCGACGTCCCGTTCTGCCTGGCCGGCGGGGCGGCGTGGATGGAGGGCTACGGCGAGCGGCTCGGCCCGCTGCCGGGGTTCTCCGGGTTCGCCCTGGCGGTGGTCGTGCCGGCGCTGCGCCTGGCCACCGCCGACGTCTACCGGCGGTGGGACCGGATGGGCGGCCCGGGGGGCCGCGGGGTGAGCGGACGGGCCCTCCCGATGCCGCTCCGCGAGCACGCCCCGCTGGTGAACGACCTCCTCCCGGCGGCCCTCGACCTGCAGCCGGCCCTCGGCGATCGCATCGCCGACCTGGAGCGGCGCTGGGGGGTGCCGGTGCTCATGTCCGGCAGTGGGCCGGCACTGTTCGGCCTGTTCCCGACGGCGGACGAAGCAGCCGGGGCGGTCGAGGCCGCCGGCGAGGTCCGGGCCGGGCGGGCCTGCCTGCCGGCTCCCCGGGGAGTGACCGAGCCGTCCGACGGTACACTCCGCTGATCCGTCCCCTCGCCGGGGAAGGAGCCCCTTGGGGGGTGGTGTAACCGGCAGCACGTGGGGTTTTGGTCCCCGAAGTACGGGTTCGAGTCCTGTCCCCCCAGCGCCAGATCGCCGGCCTCCGTCCGGAGGCGGCCAAGGAGGAATCGATGAGTGTCCGGGCGATCGTCCTGGCCGCCGGCCGGGGCACCCGCATGAAGTCACCGCTGCCCAAGGTGGTCCACGAGGCGGCCGGGCGGCCGCTGGTCGCCTGGGTGCTCGACGCGGTCGCCGGCCTCGATCCGGCCGAGACGGTCGTCGTGGTGGGGTACGGGGCCGACCGGGTGCGGGAGGTGCTGCCTCCGGGGGCCGCCGTCGCCGAGCAGACGGAGCAACTCGGCACCGGGCACGCCGTCATGGTGGCTCTCGACCAGATGGGACCGGTCTCCGGCGACACGGTCGTGGTCGTCCCCGGCGATTCGCCCCTGTTCCGGGCCTCGACCCTCGCCGCGCTGCTCGAAGGGCACCGGGGGGCCGACGCCACCCTGCTCACCGCCCGGGTCCCCGATCCGGCCGGCTACGGGCGGGTGCTGCGGGACGGGGATCGGGTGATCGGCATCGTCGAGGAGGGTGACGCCGACCCGCACCAGCGGGCGATCGACGAGATCGCCGTCTCGACCTATGCCTTCGACGGCGACGCGCTGGTGGGGGCCCTCGGGGAGATCGGCCGGGACAACCGCCAGGGCGAGTACTACCTGACCGACGCGATCGGGATCATCGCCGCCGGGGGCACCGTCCACGCCGTGGCGGCCGCCGAACCAGAGGAGGTGCTCGGGGTCAACAGCCACGATCAACTCGCGGCCGCCGCCGCCGTGCTGCGGCGGCGCATCAACCTCGGCTGGATGCAGGCCGGGGTCTGGATGCAGGACCCGGAGCGCACCTACGTGGACGCCGGCGTGCACCTGGCCCCCGGCGCCCGGATCTTCGCCGACACCCACCTGGTGGGGGACACCTCGGTGGAGGAGGGCGCCGAGGTCGGACCGGGGGTCTACGCCGCCGACACCCGGATCCGGGCCGGTGCCCGGATGTGGTACTCGGTCAGCCGGGGGGCCGATATCGGCCCGGGGGCCCAGGTCGGGCCCTACGCCTCGCTTCGGGAGGGCACCGTGCTCCTCGAGCGGTCCAAGGCCGGCACCTTCGTGGAGACGAAGAAGACCACCGTGGGGAAGGGATCCAAGGTCCCGCACCTGTCGTACATGGGCGATGCCACGATCGGGGAGGACACCAACATCGGCGCCGGCACGATCACCTGCAACTACGACGGGCACCGCAAGCACCAGACGGTCATCGGCGACCGGGTCTTCATCGGGTCGGACACGATGCTGGTCGCCCCCCTGTCGATCGGGGACGACGCGGTCACCGGTGCCGGGTCCACGATCACGAAGGACGTCGAGCCGGGGGCCCTGGCGGTCGAGCGTTCGACCCAGAAACAGCTCCCGGGCTACGCTGCCAGACGAGCCCGAAAGTCACGGCACGAGGACGGGGAGTAGCCATGGAGCTGGCCGGCCGCAAGCGGATGATGCTGTTCTCCGGGAGTGCCAACCCGGAGCTGGCGGCCGAGGTCGCCGACCTGCTGGGGATCCGGCTGGGCGGCGTGGAGTTGTCGGAGTTCGCCAACGGCGAGATCTACGTGCGGTACACCGAGTCGGTGCGCGGCGCCGACTGCTTCGTGCTCCAGAGCCACAGCCACCCGGTCAACTTCCACATCATGCAGCAGCTGATCATGCTCGACGCCCTGGAGCGGGCGTCGGCGAAGCGGATCACCGCGGTGGTGCCGTTCTACGGGTACGCCCGACAGGACAAGAAGGGCCGTCCCCGGGAGCCGATCTCGGCCCGGCTCATGGCCGACCTGCTCGTCGAGGCGGGCGCCGACCGGATCGTGGCGGTGGACCTGCACACCGGCCAGATCCAGGGTTTCTCGCACCGCCCCTTCGACGCCCTCACCGCCATGCCGGTCTTCATCCAGTACATGTCGGAGCACCTCGAGGGCCCGCTCGTGATGGTGTCGCCCGACACCGGGCGGGTCCGGCTGGCTTCCAAGTACGCCCGCCACCTCGACGCCGACGTCGCCTTCATCCACAAGCGCCGCCGGGTGGACGTCCACAACCAGGTGGCCGCCTTGCAGGTGGTCGGCGACGTGGCCGGGAAGAATGCGGTGATCATCGACGACATGATCGACACCGGCGGCACGGTGATCGCCGCCGCCGAGTTGCTCAAGCAGGCCGGCGCGGTGAGCGTCCGGGCGATCGCCACCCACGGCGTGCTCTCCGACCCGGCCACCGACCGCATCAAGAACTCCCCGCTCGAAGAGGTGGTGATCACCAGCACCCTGCCGGTCCCGGCGCAGGCGAAGGACCTCCCCAACCTCCGGGTCCTGTCGATCGCCCCGCTGCTGGCCGACGCCCTGCGGGCGATCTTCACCGACGACTCGGTGTCGTCGATCTTCATGGGCGAGAACGTCTAGGGAGAGCCTCGGGTCTCCCCGAATCGGCGGTGACCCGGCCGCCTCGCCCGAGCCGTGCCTACGGTTCGCAGTCGGTGGTCACGGCCTCCCAGCGGCAGGTGTCGAAGCCGTCGCCGCCGTCGAGAGCGTTGAAGAAGGTCCCGAGGTGGGACTTGAGGCCCCCGATCAGCAGGTCGTCGCCGGGACCGCCGGAGAGGGTGTCGTTGCCGTTGCCGCCGACGAGTTTGTCGGGGTCGTCGTCGCCCCACAGCAGGTCGTTGTCGGCCTGTCCCTTGAGGAGATCGGCTCCGAGTCCGCCGGAGATCACATCGTCGCCGGTCCCGCCGATGAGATCGTCGTCGCCGCCGAATCCCCAGATGTGATCGGCGCCCTGCTTGCCGCGCAGCACGTTGCGCTTGATGTTGCCCGCCAGGCTGTCGTCGAAGCGAGTGCCGTCCACCTTCTCGATCAGGACCAGCGTGTGGGTCCAGGACTCGCCGGGAGGCTCGTACGTCGCGGTCCCGAAGGACAGGTCGACCGTCACCGGCCCGTCACCGGCGAGGTAGTCCACGATGTCCGATCCCGCTCCGCCGTCGACGGTGTCGTTCCCGGTCTCCGGCAGGAGCCGGTCCGACCCGGCGTCGCCGTTGAGGTCGTCGTCGCCGGCGGCGCCCCGCAGTTTGTCGTTGCCGTTCTCACCCAGCAGGATGTCGTTGCCGGGGCCACCGAGGATCACGTCGTCGCCGTCGCCTCCGCAGAGCACGTCGTCTCCACTGAGTCCCTTGATCTCGTCGTTCCCGGAGTAGCCGGAGATGATGTCCGGCCCGCCGGTTCCGGACAGTTTGTCGGCGCCTTCGGTTCCGATGATGTCCGGGAACATCCCGAGGCAGATCGGGGCGACTGCCTCGTCGAGGAGGCGAATGATCTGCCCCGCGGTCCCCGTCGTGTCGTCGTTCGCCACGACCCAGATGTTCCCGCCCGCATCGCCCGCCACGTCGTAGAAGTTGGGGTACATGCCTTCTGCAGGCTTCCACTGGGCGATCAGGGTGCCGGACGCGTCGAAAACGTCGATGGACCCGATCGCGGCCACGAAGATGCGTTCCCATCCGACGCCGCCGCCGACCGTGATGCCGTAGGGCTGCCAGAGGGGTTCGGTGCTCCACTGCGTGAGGTAGGTCCCGACGGCGTCGAAGACCTGGATCCGATGGTTGCCGGTGTCCGACACGTAGACGTTGCCGCCGGGCCCGACCGCGATGGCGGCGGGGTTCTCGAACTGCCCGTTCCCCGAGCCCCGGCTTCCCCACGAGCCCAGATAGGTGCCGTCGTGGCTCATCCGCCAGACCCGGTGCGGCTTGCCGGGGGCGCCCTCGAGGACGTAGACGAACTCGCCGGCGGCCACGCCCCTCACTGCGCCGTCGGTGAAGGGCCCGTCCGGGAAGCCGGTGCCCTCGAAGAGGCCGAGCACCGTCCCGTCCTGCGCCGCCTTCACGACGCGCTTGGCGTTGCGTGCCACGTAGAGGTTGCCGTCGGCGCCGACGTCGATGCCGGCGACCTCCGTGAAGGAGCCGGAGGAGTCGGGCAGGAGACCGAAGAAGTCCCCGAGCCCGCCGAAGTGGGAGATCTGGCCGTCTGCCCACTCGGTGACGAACACTTCGCCGCCGATGTGGGCGATACCTGTGGGCTTCAGATCACCGCCGCCGTCCCATTGGCTGATGACCGTCATCGACGGCATCGGTGCGAATGCGGGCTCGGCAGCGACCAGTGTCGCTGCCACGACGAGCACGAACGTGGATACGATTGCCGAGCGCCTCATGGCTTTCCTCCCCTTCGAGCGGCCTCCCAACCGCTGGTCCCCTGATGCCAAGGTGCCGGTCTGTCTTGCAGCCGTCGCCGGGCCTTCGGACCTACCTCACGTGCCGGAAGGCCCAAGATCTGGAGGTGACGGGAGGAGAAGGCGCCGGCTCGCAGTGGTCGTGGCTCAGGGGCAGTTGGTGGTGACGGCCTCCCAGCGGCAGGTGTCGAAGCCGTCGCCGCCGTCCAGGGTGTTGACGAACGTCCCGAGGTGCGACCAGAGGCCGCCGATCAGCAGGTCGTCGCCGGGCCCGCCCGACAGGGTGTCGTTGCCGGAGCCGCCCACCAGCTTGTCCGCATCGTCGTCGCCCCACAGCAGGTCGTCGCCGGCCTGGCCCTTGACGAGGTCGGCGCCCGAGCCGCCGTGGATCTCGTCCACTTCGAGGCCGCCGATGAGGTCGTCGTCGCCGTCCCCACCCAGGATCGTGTCGGTCCCGTGCTTGCCGCGCAGCACGTTGCGCTTGGCGTCCCCGATCAGCGTGTCGTTGAACGGCGACCCGTCGGCCTTCTCCACCAGCACCAGGGTGTGCGTCCAGGTGGGACCGCCGATGGGGGAGTAGGCAGCGGTTCCGGCCGGCAGATTGACCGAGACGGGCCCGTCGGCGGCGAGATAGTCGACGATGTCGGAACCCGGGCCGCCGTTCGCCAGGTCGTTCCCTGCTTCGGGGAGCATCCGGTCCGAGCCGGCTTCGCCGCGGAGGGTGTCGTCCCCGGCGGCGCCGCGGAGTTTGTCGTTGCCGTCGCCGCCCAGCAGGGTGTCGTCGCCGGGGCCGCCGAGAATGAGGTCGTCGCCGCCCAATCCGCAGATGGTGTCGTCGCCGCCCTTCCCCGAGATCCAATCCGCACCCGCAGTGCCCAGGATCACGTCGTTGCCTGCGGTGCCCTCGAACAGACTCCCACCCGGCGGCACGAACAGGGTCACCGCCTTCCCGCCACACGCCGGCCCGAACAGGTGCACGACGCCCCGGTTCTCTCCGACTCCGTCGTCGTACGGGGCGCCGGCGACGATCGTGTCGCCGTCGAGCGCCACCGACCGGCCGAGGTTGTCCCCGTCTGCGGCTTCGGGGTCGGCCAGCTCCAGGGCGTGGGTCCACACGTCCGCGGCCCGGGCGAAGACGTGCACGGTGCCGCCCCCGGCTGCACCGTCGTACGGGGCGCCGGCGACGACCGTGTCGCCGTCGATCGCCACCGAGGCGCCGAGGCGATTGGGGCCATTCGCATCCGGGTCGCCGACCTGCTGGTCGTGGGCCCAAACGCCGCCGGATTGGACGAACACGTGCACGGCCCCCACCGTGCCACCAATCCAGGCAGGGGCCCCGGCGACGATCGTGTCGCCCTCGATCGCCACCGACGAGCCCAGCCGATCTTCGTTTGCGGCCATCGGATCGATCAGCTTCGCGTGCGTCCATCCCCCACGCTGCGATCTGAAGACGTGCACCGCACCTCGCAGGTACCCGGCGCCGGCGTCGAAGGGGGCGCCGATCACCACGTTTGCGCCGTCGATCGCCACGGACCTGCCGAATTCGTCCCAGCTGCAGCCGGCGGTGTCCGGGTCGGCCAGCGTCTTGGAGTGCTCCCAAATCCCGGTGTCGGGATTGCGCCTGAACACGTGGGCGGCGCCGCAGTCGTGGTCGGGCCCGTCGTCGAGGGGAGCGCCGACCACGATCGTGTCGCCGTCGATCGCCACCGAGAAGCCGAAGTCGTCCCCCGCCTCGGCGTCCTCGTCGGTCAACTCCTGGTAGTGGCTCCACACTCCGCTCACGGGATCTCGAACGAACACGTGTGCCTCGCCCTCAGTGGCGGTGTCCCCGGCTGCGTAGGGCGCTCCGGCGACGATCGTGTCTCCGTCGATGGCCACCGATTCGCCGAGCCGGTCTCCTTCGGCGGGATACGCACCGGTCAGTTCCTGCCCGTGCGTCCACACCCCGTTGGTGCGGGTGAACACGTGGACGGCACCTCGATCGTCGTCGTCGTTCAGGGTGCCGACGACCATCGTGTCGCCGTCGATCGCCACCGAGTAGCCGAACAGGTTGCCGTCGGAGCCGTTCGGGTCGTTCAGCACCCCGGTGTGCTCGGGTTCGACCCCCGCGGCGCCCGCCGCCATGCTCCCCACGACCAAAGCCACCGCCAGCACCAGCAGGACCCGAGTGCGCATCGCCGACTCCCTTCGCCGCCGGTCTCCGGCCGATCGAAGGCTCCGGTTCGCATCCGGCCGACCGGTTCGGAGCCGTCGGGGCGGTGATCGCCGGGCCGGATCGTCGGATGCCGGAGACTCCTCCCGTCAAGTATGGCAGCGATGCCCGGGGCGGTCCGGGAGGGCGCTCGGGCACGCCGTACCCGGCGCGAGGGGACCGTGCGCCTCCCTGCCCCGTCTACGCTCGTCGCCGTGGACACCACCGAACTCGCCCTCACCACCGGTGAGGGACCCGCGGTCGTCGACATCACCCGCGAGGTCGCCGCCTTCGTGGCCGGCAAGGGCGACGGGCTGCTGACGGTGTTCGTGCCCCACGCCACCGCCGGGGTGGCGGTGATGGAGACCGGGTCGGGGAGCGACCGCGACCTCGCCGACCACCTCGACACGCTGTTCCCCCGCGACGGGCGATGGACCCATCGCCACGGGTCGCCGGGGCACGGCGCCGACCACGTGATCCCGGCCTTCGTGTCGCCCTCCGTCACGATCCCCGTGATCGACGGGTCGCCGGCCCTCGGCACCTGGCAGTCGATCGTCCTGGTGGACCCGAACCGCGACAACCGCCGCCGCCGAGTGCGCCTGGCGTTCCTGCCCGGATAGGGCGACGGTCGTCCTCACCGGTCGATACGCTCGGGGCATGGCTTCGGTCGAACTGCGCGGCGTGAGCGTCGTCTACCCCGACCTGCCGCCGGCACTCGACGCGGTGGACCTGACGGTCGCCGACGGCGAACTCGTCGTCGTCGCCGGGCCGTCCGGTTCCGGGAAGACGACGCTGCTGCGGGTCGTGGCCGGGCTCCAGGACCCTTCGGCGGGGTCGGTGTGGATCGGCGGCCGGGACGTCACCGGGGAGGGCACCGAGGCCCGCGACGTCGCGATGGTGTTCCAGGAGTTCGCCCTCTACCCGCAGCGAACTGCGTCGGGGAACATCGAGTTCCCGCTCGAGGCGCGCCGCGTGAAACCCGAGTCGGAGCGCAAGCGGCGGGCGCGGGCCGAGGCCCGCAACCTCCGCATCGAGCACATCCTCGGGGTCAAGCCGGGGCAGTTGTCGGCCGGCCACCGCCAGGCGGTGGCGACGGCGCGAGCGTTGGTGCGTGAGAGCACCGCCTTGCTCATGGACGAACCACTCGCCAACCTCGACGCCCACCTGCGAGCCGGGGGCCGGGTCGAGGTGAAGCGGGTGCAGCGCGATCTGGGCATCACCGTGCTCTACGTCACCAACGATCAGGTCGAGGCGATGGCACTGGGGGACCGGATCGCGGTGCTCGACGACGGGAGGCTGCAGCAGGTCGGGCCGCCCCGCGAGGTGTACGACCGGCCCGCCAACACCATGGTGGCCGGGTTCCTCGGGCAGCCGCCGATGAACCTGATCCCGGGAGAGGTCACCGTCGCCGGCGGCCGCTTCGAGGTGGCGCTCGGGGACGACCGGCTCGGTCTCGATCCCGATGCGGCCGAGCGGTTCCCGGGGCTCCCGGACCTCGCCGACTTCCCGCTGATCGTCGGCATCCGGCCGGAGCACCTCCGGCCGGCCGGTGGCGGGACTCCCTTCGAGCGCACGCTGCACGGCGTGGTCCTCGAGGTAGAGGACCACGGCACCGGGGCGGTGGCCCGGGTGGACCTCGGAGGCGGCGGCCTCGAGGTGGCCGTCGCCGTGCCCCCCGGCCTGCTCGTGCCCGCCGAGCACATCGAGCTCGAGGCGGCCGTCGAGCGGATCCGTTTCTTCGATGCGGCGACCGGGGCGGCCGTCGCCGCCGGCTGAGCCCGCCCGGGGAGTTCGCGGGTTCCGGCACCGACGGCCCTAGATTGGGAGGGCCATCGAAGTCGAAGGGGGAGGACATGACCTCGACCACTGCCGACACCGCCGCGATGGGCCGGCTGCGGTCGCTGAACGTGATCGTCGGGCTCGCCCACCTGATCCAGGGCGTGCTCATCCTGGTCCTCAGCAACGGGTTCTCGATCCCGGTGACGGCCGCCTTCCAGGACGGTCCCCCGGGGACGCCGCTGCAGGAGCCGAAGACCCTCTTCGAGATGCCGTTCGCGGTGATCATCGCCGTGTTCCTGTTCTTCGCGGCCGCCGACCACCTGCTGATGTCGGCCGGCGGGGTCCGCGCCTGGTACGAGTCCAACCTGCGCCGGGGCGTCAATTACGCCCGCTGGATCGAGTACTCGATCAGCTCGTCGCTGATGGTCGTGCTCATCGCCCAGCTCACCGGCATCATCGACTTCGTCGCCCTGCTGGGGCTGTTCGCGGTGAACAGCTCGATGATCCTCTTCGGGATCCTGATGGAGCGGTTCAACCGACACGGCGGCGACCGGGTGGACTGGTCGCCGTTCGTGTTCGGGTCGATCGCCGGGATCGTGCCGTGGATCGCCGTCGTCTTCACGATCGGCGGCGCCGTTCAGGACGGGAGCGAGGTGCCCGGCTTCGTGTTCGGGATCTTCGTGTCGCTCTTCGTGTTCTTCAACACCTTCGCCGTCAACCAGGTGCTCCAGTACCGGGCGAAGGGGAAGTGGGCCGACTACCTCTACGGCGAGCGGGTCTACATCCTGCTCAGCCTCGCCGCCAAGACGGCCCTCGCCTGGCAGGTGTTCGGCGGCACGCTGGCCGACTGAGCACCGGCCCCGGTTCGGATGCGCCTCCCCCGCCGGGGAGGCGAATCCGCGTCACGCCGGATGCCCGACCGGGAGCAGGTAGAGCGGCACGTCGCCGGGACCCAGCCGCAGCAGGCCCTGCAGGGCTTCGTCGTCGAAGGACCCCACCGGACAGGCGGCGAGGCCCAGGGCCTCGGCTGCCAGCAGCACGTTCTGGGCGATGTGCCCCGCCTCCAAGGCGACGTAGCGGTCGGCGCGCGCTCCGTACTTCCGGGCGGTGCGCTCGACCAGAGCGGAGACCGCCAGGGTGAGGGGGGCGTGGTCGAGCATGCTCTGGCGCCCGGAGACCCGGGCGAATTCGGGACGCAGGTCCCCGCCGGCCACCACCTCGAGATCGTGGGGCGCCGGGCGGTAGCGGGCCATCCAGTCGGCGGTGACCGCCGTGATGGTGGTCGGGTCGGTGAACCCGGCCGACGGGGCGGTGTGCCGGCCGTCCTCCGACGTGATGCCGTGGGCCGCCCAGAGCAGGAACGACAGGGCGTCTCGGTCGAGGGGGTCGCTCCGGACCTCGCGCCGGGTCCGGCGGGCGGCGAGCACCGCGGTGAGGGTGACGGGGACGGAAAGGTCGGGGGCGGGGAGGGCGATGGTGTCCATGCCTCATCCTCGCGCACCCGTACACTCCCGGCCGTGACCCCCCTCCCGACCGGACCCCCCGGCTACGCCTGGCGCCCGGCGACGACCGGAGACGCTGCGGCACTGGCGGCCGTGTCGGCGGCCTGCCTCCCCCTCGACGGGGGGTACCCGACCGTGGAGTCGGAGTTCCGGACAGAACTCGGCGACCCGGCCGACGACCCGGCGCACGACACCGTGGTCGCCGTCGGCCCCGACGGAACGATCGCCGCCTACGGGTTCGTCCACCTCCCGCCGGGCGACCTCACCGAGCGCCGAGCGTTCCCCTGGGGGGCGGTCCACCCCGGTCATCGCCGGCGGGGCGTCGGCACTGCGCTCATGGGGTGGCTCGACGCCCGCGCCGAGGAGCGGCTGCGGGCCGGCGGGGGGCCGGCGGTGATCCGGGTCGAGGCCGACGAGGGCCGGTCCGACGTCGTTCGCCTGTTCGAGCGGCTCGGCTACTCGCCGGCCCGCTTCTTCACCGAGATGGCTCGCGACCTGCGGCGGCCGCTGCCGGCGTCCCCCGCCCCTCCCGGGATCGAGGTGCGGGCGTGGTCGGACGATCTGACCGAGGTGGCCCGCGGCGTCCACAACCAGGCCTTCGCCGACCACTGGGGCTCACAGCCCTGGACGGCCGAGGCCTGGCGCCGCTCGCTCGACGAGTTCTTCTTTCGCGACGCCTCGGCGGTGGCTTTCGACGGCGACCGCCCGGTCGCGTACCTCGTGGCCGCCGTCTATCCCCACGATGCCGGGCACCGCGGCAGGAAGGAGGGGTGGATCGAACGGCTCGGCACGGTGCGCTCGCACCGTCGGCGGGGCGTCGCCTCGGCCCTCGTCGGCCGGGCGATGACGGTCTTCGCCGGCCGGGGCCTCGACGCCGCTCTGCTCGGCGTGGACGCCGACAATCCGACGGGAGCGGCCGGCCTCTACCGCCGTCTCGGCTTCGAGGTCGACCGCCGCTCGATCACCTACCTGCGGCGTCTCGACGGCTGAGGGGGCTCAGGCTTCCTCCGGGGCACTCCGCCGGG
>Ga0316576_10001927_pt1 | contig 11578 bp, 8 predicted proteins | sample S0NA_FD_203075 | JGI IMG/M metagenome (GOLD analysis project Ga0316576, IMG submission 203075) | Rhizosphere microbial communities from salt marsh grasses in Alabama, United States - S0-2_050615r3r5 | ecosystem: Host-associated > Plants > Roots > Rhizosphere | place: USA: Alabama | collected... | reverse complement strand
ACGTCTCTCCTCTGGCAGGCTGCTCACGTATTCCTGCCAGAATTCTTCAATATCCCCTTCCGAGATTTGCCCCTTCTGCTCGTCGCTGAGCAGCTCCGACAGACGTACGAGTAATGGTGGATCGTTGACAATCTGCCTCTTACCATCAACGACTTCGGTGAGTTTTTCCAACGTCCGCTGCCGGGTGTGTGACCGGGCTTTCCTCATCGTTTTCCGGGCGCGTTTTGCGCCTTTCTGGGCATACCTATCAAAGACTTTTAGAACGTTATCAGCGTCAACGTGAAAGTACCAGACATCCAGCAAGGCCGCCTGGACGAAGCGGCCCATGGCTTCGCGATAGGCTTTGGCCACGATGGCTGCCAATTCCTGACACGTCTTTTCGCTGAAGCCATTCACGCGGCCGGCAACCACAGCACTCGCCGCCAGCCGTTTGAGGTCCCATTCCCAAGGCCCGGGATATGTCTCGTCGAAATCATCGATGTCAAAGACCAGTTTGCGTTCCGGCGTGGCAAAAACCCCAAAGTTTGAGAGGTGAGCATCGCCGCACAACACGACATCCAAGCCTGTGACCGGTGTGTGCGCCAGATCAGAAGCCATCAGGACAGCCGAGCCGCGCAAAAATGCAAAAGGGGACTCAAGCATACGGCCATACTTGATGGGCAATAGGTGCTGCAACCTGCCCCTATCCTGTTCCTGGAGCAAACTGATGGGGTTCGGGCGGTCGGGCGCGGGCGTCCAGTATCCATGACTGCTGCGTGGCACCTCCTTACGCAGGCTTTTGCCAAGCGCAGCGCGTTCCTCAACGGACAACTTCTTGTCTTCTGCCGTTTGCCCAGGTATTTCATGCTTTTTGTTATCCTGCTTTGGTTCAGACGTCTTCATCTTCTGTCATCCTTCCATCCGTCTGGTGGACAGGGAGTTGGTCGGCGACAGCTTCGTAGACATTGCCATAGATGTGGTCCTGGCCGAGGTTGTCGATGACGCCATCTCGTTTCAGCACCTTCATCACCTGGGCTTTCACCCGCGTCAAACGCAGTTCAATGTCATAATTGTTCGCCAATTCGACCACTTCAGCAGTCTTGGCGGAGCCTTGTGAGTCGATGAAGTTGATGCCCTCAAAGTCAATCACCACCGTCTGTAGAGGTGGGTCTGCCTGCAAAGCCAGCTCACGGATGCGGTCTTCGAGTGCGTCCGCACTGGCAAAGAAGAGCCCGGAATCGAAGCGCAGCACCAGTAAGGCGGGATAAGTCTCGCTATCGGGGAATTCTTCAATGCTCCTGAAGATCTGTGTGCCGGCCTTGTGACCGAGTTCGGGCATGTGTGGTTCAGCCGAGACGTAGATCAACCAGCCGATGGACAAGACAATGCCAATTATCACCCCCGCCAATACGCCAGCGCTCAAGACACCCAGGATGGCGGCAATGGCGATCCAGAAATCTACCCGCGCCACGTGACGTAGACGGCGCATCTCTTTCACGTCCATCATGCCAAACACAACGGCGTCGATGATGATCGCTGCCAGCACTCCCTTGGGTAGGAATGAAAACAACGGGGCCAATAGTATCAAAGTCAGGATGATTAGAACGCCAGTGGTCAGTGAGGCGACGGGTGTCTTGGCCCCGGCGGAATCGTTCAGCGAACTGGCCGATAAACTTGTAGAGACAGGAATGCCCTGCACCAGGCCCGAGCCCACATTGGCCATACCCTGGGCCACCGATTCTTGGTTGATGTCGACACGATATTTGTGACGAGACGCAAACTCACGCGCATCGCCGGCGCTTTGTGAGAAGCCAATCAGCAGCAAGCCCACTGCCGCCGCGCCGATGGTGGCGATGTTTTCGATAATGAATTGCAGACTGGGCAAGGCCAGCGACGGCAGGCCGCGCGGCACCTCGCCCACTAGCGCGATGCCCAGTTCACCCAAATTGAAAATGGCCGAGGCCAGCAGCCCGAGAATGACCAACACGAGTGCCCCGGGCACCTTGGGGACAGCAAAGCGCAGGCCCAAGATTATGGCCAGGGAAATGACACCCAATACCAGCGTCGCCAGGTCCAGTTCCGGCAGGCCTTGTAGCCAACTGAACAGCTTTTGCCAGGCATTGGCGCCTTCGACTGAGGTCCCAGTGAGTTTGGAAAGCTCGCCGATCACGACTTCAATAGCCGACCCAAAGAGGAAACCGGTGATCACCGCTTTCGACAGGAATTGAGAGATCCATCCCATGCGTAACAAGGCTAGCACCAAGAAAAGGATGCCGGTGAAAAAAGTGATCGCCGCCACCAGAGCTACGGCCTCATCGCTGCTCGCCCTGACGCCGGCGGTAACGACGGCGCCAGCGGCAACGGCCGCCAATGCCGAACTCGGACCGGTGGCAATCTGCTTGCAGGTGCCAAAGATTGCGTAGATAATTGCGCCGGCGGCGGCGGCGTATAGACCATTTTGGATGGGTACTTGGGCAATGCCGGCATAGCCAAGTGATTTGGGTATGACCAGCGCAGCCACCGTCAGACCGGCGATCAAATCTGGGCGCAGCCATGTCCGTTCATACTTGGGCGCCCACTGCACAATCGGCAGGAGGCGCGCCATCCCACCATGAGTTGATTGTTTCTTTGCTTTTGATTCAGTCACTGTGACTCACCTCACCCTCTAGAAACTCCTGCAACCGATCCTGCACATCCTCCGCGCGCATTCGGTCCATGAGACGTTCGAGGATCTGCGGCAGGCTCCGTGACATCAACTGCCACAGAACGCGCATTTCCGGAACCTCCTACTCTCTAGGATTCCCCCTCCACACTCACGCGGCTCTTCCTGTAAGGCAATATGATGCTGGCCTCTTTCAGCGCCCGGATCACCCCTCGGCTCACTTGATCGTGCACCGGGTAAAGATCGTCATACGTTGCGATCCACCAACCCACCTTGAAGACCATCTGGTTCTCGGTGAACTCCATCAGCAGGGCGTCGATGTCTCGCTCCTTTTGCACCCCTTCCACAGAACGCACCGTGTCCACCAGCAACTGCCCCACCTGTTCCGGGTCGTTGTCGTAGGCGACCACGACGTCGGTCGAATCATAGTAGGACGGGTCAGGGTAGCTGTAGTTGACGATCTGGTCCTTGCTCACCTGCGAGTTCGGGACGACCACCATGCGGTTGTCCAATGTGAGAATCCTGGTGGACCGCGTGCCGATGTCGACCACGTCTCCCCAGGAATCGATCGAGGGCAGATCGATCCGGTCGCCGATGCGGTATGGGCGGTCGATGAGAATCATGGCTCCGGAGATGATATCGGCCAGGATATCGCGGCCCGCCAAAGAGAGCGCCAGGCCGAGGATGCCCAGAAAAACCGCCAAGCCGGTGATGTTGACCCCAAAGTGGGTAAGAGCAAGAGACACGGCGAGTACGAGTATTGCCAGCCGTAGGGCCCAGACCGACAGCGTGATCAGCGATTCGGTTTGCTGGCGGTGACCCGTCTTGTCTTCCCTAGCCAGAGCCTGTTGAGCAGCCAGCCGAACCAGGCGCCACAGGATCAGGACAGCCAGGATCAAGGTCAAGGAAAAGTACACGTCGCTCAAGGTTGTCTTGGTATCCGCATTGACAAAGGTCAGCCGGTTGGTAGAAACGCGCAGGATGAGCATCACCGCCAGCCAGCGCAGCTCGCTGCCAGAGGTTTGGAGCAGGCGGTCGTCCAGGGCGGTTTCGGTCCGGCTTACCAAGCGGGGGAACAGCCAGCGAATCAGCCAGGTGCCGATCAGATATCCGGCCAGGACGTAGAGCACCGAGATGCCCAGGTTGATCCAGTCCGCGTATTGCAGCCATAGCAGCGTTTTCCCCGAAAGGCCGGTTTCCCGGAGGATCTCTGCAACACCTTCAGCTAGCGCGTCCGGGGTTGCCGTGGGGACAGGCGTGCGCGTAGGCGCGATGTCGGCCAAGGTGGGAACCAGCGCTTCTAGCCCGGATGGTCCAGATTCATTCCCTTCGCCCTCAACTGTGCCTGTTTCCACTGGCTGGGGCGCGGCTGGGCTGGCCGCCGGTGTCGAGGTAGGCAGAGGAGTGGTGGTCTGCGTGGCCGTGGGGGGCGGGCCGGGCTCCGCGGGCAGGCCCGTGCTCGGACTGCCACAGCCTGCCACCAGGCTCAGGCTAAGAAGAAACAGCAGGAATATCGAGAAGCGCATCTCAAGTTTTCTCATCACACCAGAACCGGTCCTAATCCAAAACCTGATCACGCCGACAACTGCGCAGCGGGCAAGTCTGCATCATCTGGTTCCGCGCCGTAAACCGCCTGCGCGTCCTCCCCATCGGCTAGCGTCTTCTTGTTGAAATAGACATAGGCCAGCAGAATCGTCACCAGCGGTGAGAGATAGCTCAGGAAGGCATAGGGCGCATAGGCCATGCCGATACCCAGCGCGCCGGCGACAAAGGCACCGTGTACATTCCACGGGATGACATAAGAGATCATGGTGCCGGAATCGGCGATGACGGTGGAAAGCACGACCGGTTTGAGCTGCTGCCGCATGTACGCATCGCGAAACATGCGTGCCGCCAGGACAATCGACACATAGGGGTCGGCGGCAAAGGCGTTCAACCCGATGGAGGTGAGTGAGGTGGCAGTGACGAGGGAAGACGCCTTTTTCGCCCAATTGATCACCGGTGCAATCACCCGCTGGATCATGCCGGTGAGCTCCGCCACCGCACCAAAGCTGGCTGCCACCAGGATCAACCACACCGTTCCCAGCATGCTGGCCGTGCCGCCGCCGGAGAAGAGCTGGTCCAATTCCGCCGTGCCGCTGTCGAGATGAAAACCGGTCGCGAGGGTTTCAATGCCGACCTGGGTCGCGGCCAAAACATAGTTCAAACTGGCATCACCCGCCACGCTTTTGATCAACTCTGGTTGGGTGAAAGCGGCGACGATCACGCCCACAATGGCCGAAATCATCAGGGTCACAAAGCCCGACAGGCGTAACCCAGACAACACAAAGATCAGCACAATGGGCACAAATGAGATCAACGAAATATTAAAGACCTGATCGATGGCGTTCTGTACTTCATCCGGGTTGATCGGCACGGCAGAGCCGCTGCTCGTAAATCCCAGAACGGTGAACAAGATGGCACTGAGTATCCAGGCTGGAATGGCCGTGCGACGTACCATGCGGCCGTGTTCATCGGCACTCACCCCACCCACCACCGCGGTAGTCAAGACAAAACTATCCGAAATCCTGGCAATCTTGTCGCCTATGATGGCTCCGGAGACGGCTCCCCCACCGGCAATGGCTGGTGATACTCCCATCAGAGAAGCCAGGCCGACAAAGGCCACACCCACCGCTCCCACGGTGGTAAAGGAACTGCCCGTCAGAATGCTCAGAATCGAACTGAGGATAAACGCTGTGATATAAAAGATCTTTGGATTGAGGATGGCCACCCCATAGTAGACAAAAGCGGGCACGCTGCCTGCCAGGTACAGGCTACCGATCACGGCGCCAACCGCCAGGAGGATGAAAATCGTTCCCAAAGCGGCGTTGACACTTTTGGAGATTGCCTCACTGATCAATGCCCCGTGGTAGCCATAACGGAATGCTACTCCCAGGGCGAACAAGGTGGCCAGCGTCATGCTGATCTGCAATGGTCCGGCATCCACTTCCTCAGGGAGAAGGGCCACTGAGAGCAAGATCAATGCGATCATCATCCCGAAAACGAGCAACGAGGCGAACATGGAGGGCGTCCGCCCGGTTTCCGCTGCCGAATTGGATGTTGGTGCAGTCATAGATTAATCTCCTTATGCAATAACCGGAACGTTAAACGTTGATGGGTTTCTCTTTCCCAAATTAATCAACCGGATTGAATATTGAACTTAACAGACGCCATGCGTATCATGAAGGTCAGTAGAAAGCACGCCAGAAAACTCAGCGTGCTACTAACCCCCAGCTCCCACAGCAGAACATAGACAATGGCCCCGGCCGCGGCCGCCGAGGCGTAAAGCTGACTGGGCATAAACGTTTGCGGCACTCTGGCAAAAAACACATCGCGCAATACCCCGCCAAATGAAGCGGTTATGACCCCCATAGTTGGGTCACCCAGCATCTTCAGAAACGGTATTGCCAGCCAGACGGTCCGATTGCCCTGCTGTGCTTGCACGCAATTTGGATTTCCGCCTGGCAAGTTATGATCCCTTGCGCAGTCCATCCCCTCCTTCCCAGATGGGACCAGCGTGTGGTGCCACGGTCATCGATCCCCTGGATCACGTCGCCGTGACGATGGTGTAGTGCGCGTCCGCTCGTCTTCTTTCTCCACTGGCACCACTAGGCCGTAATTGCTTTCTGGCTGCCCTTTGCGACACTAGGCCAATTCCGCCTCCGCGCCGGGTGCCCGCTGAAGGGCCTGCTTCAGGTCAGCCTGCATCTGTTCCAATCGTTGACGGGATTCTATGCCAATTGGGTCGACTCGGGTAGTTGGCTGGGTTCATCACCATAAACCTTCTCGGCATCCTCATCGCTCGCCAACTGGTCCTTGCGCATGTAGTGAACATAGACCATCACAAAGGTCACGATGGGCGTCAGATAAGCAAGGAAGGTATACGGCGCCCACGAAAGCGTGGCGAGCCCCAAGGTCCCGGCGAACAGGGCGCCATGGATGTTCCAGGGGATGATGTGCGAGAAGATGGTGCCCGAATCGGCCATCGACGCTGACAAAAGCACCGGTTTGAGGCGCTCTTTGATAAACTCCTGCCGGAACATACGCCCTGTCAGCACAACGCTCGTATAGGGATCCGCCGTCGCAAAATTCATACCGATCGAGGTCAGCATTGTGACCAATATCAGGGACGCCGGCCCTTTCGTCCGGTTGATCACCGGCGTGATAATGCGCTGCAGCATCCCGGTGTAGCCGACAACGGCGCCGAAGCTCGCCGCCATCAGGACCAGCCAGACCGTGGTCAGCATGCCGGCTACTCCGCCACCGGAAAACAGCGTGTCCAGTTGCTCTACACCGCTGTTGAGATGAAAGCCATTGGTGAAGGTATCGATGCCCACTTTGAGGATGGCCTCAAAATAACTGAGACTGGGGTCAGCGGCCAGGGAGACGATCAGATCATGTTGGGTGAAGGCCGCCAGCACGACGGCAAAGATGGCTGACAACGTCAGGGACATGTAGGCAGAGAAGTGAAGGGCAGAGAGCACAAAGATCAAGAGGACCGGTACAAATGCCAGAAGAGAGACGTTAAAGTACTGTGCAATGGTCCCTTGCACCTGGGCGACATCAACCGCACCATCCGCCGAACCGCCAAGCAATCCAAGTAGGAGAAAGAGCAGCGCGCTGATCAGCACAGTGGGAATGGCTGTGCGCGTGACCATGCGGGAATGCTCGTCGATCGTGAGACCGCCGACAGTGGCGACGGTCAGATTGGCCGTATCCGAGATCTTGGCAATCTTGTTCCCCACAATCGCGCCCGATACGGCGGCGCCGGCGGCGATGGCCGGATTCACACCCACGATGGAAGCCAAACCGACAAAGGCAATACCGATAGCACCCACCGTGGTCAGGGAGCTTCCTAGCAGGCTGCTCACTACCGAAGCGATGAGGAACACCGTCACGTAAAAGACCTTGGGGCTAATAATGGCCACACCGTAGTAGACGAAGGCGGCCACCGAACCGGACAGGTAAAGCGTCCCGATGACGGCGCCGATGGCAATGATGACAAATACCGTGCCGATTGCGCCATTGACACCGCTTGAGATGGCCTCGCTGATGAGAGAACCGCGGAAGCCATAGTACATGGCGACGCCCAAGGCGAAAATCGTGGCCAGGGTCATACTCACCTGCAGCGGACCGTCTGCCACTGTGCTCCCGAACAAGGCCACCGACAGCAGAATCAGCGTGATCATCACCCCGAGCACCAGCAAGGAGGCAAACATGGAGGGTGTCCGGCCGGTTTCCTTCGTTTTCTCAGATGTTGTTGTCATACAGTAATCTCCTCCAGTTGAAACGCTAGTCTAGTTGACACTCTGCTGCTGCCACAAACAACTTCTGACAGCAGTAGAGTGCAATTTTTCACAACGGTTGATACCAACAACCGTGAGCGCGTGTTTATGGCTTACAGCATGTTTTTATAGATTTTGCCGTCTTTCATAATGATGGCAAACGATCCTCAGGCTGGACGGCCCAGGAGCGCAAAGGCCCGGTCCGTCGCTATGCTTCCTTTTCGCTCACTTCGGCGGCCAGAATCGGCGCACTGTCTGAGAACCTATCCGCAAGGTGTCCGGAGGGGTGTTTGTTGGGTGGTGTAGCCCACCAACAAACACCCCCGGACAGATTTCCTGACAGAACCTACGACCGTGCCTGGCGACAGCCAGGTCACTCGTCTGTCGCCCTCCATGTCTCGGCGAACTTTTGGAAGAACAAGGCTTCGGTCAGGGCATGTCGCTCCAATTCCTTCGGGTCCACACTTTCGTTCGGCGCGTGAATCAGGCAGGAAGGTTCTTCAACGCCGATCAGCATCAGCTCTCCTTGCGGGCAGGCATCGTGCAGCGTGTTGGCAAGCCCGATGGAGCCACCTTGCCCGGCAGTTGTCGACTCGCGGCCGTAGGCTGCTTCCATGGCCTCGCGCATAGCTGCATACGCCGGACCACTCGTGTCAGCCTCGAAGGGAGATCCGGGATCACCAGGTTCGATCTCGACCTGGACATTCCAGGGGGTCACAGCCTTCAGATGTGCGATCAGCGCATCTTCTGCGGCCTTTGAGTCGATCCCTGGCGGCACTCGCATACTGATACGCGCAGCCGCCTCGGCTTGGACCGTGTTGGCGGACTCTGCAACCGACGGGCAGTCCATGCCAGTCACGGTGATTGAGAGACGGGACCACAGCATGCTGGAGACGCTGCCATCGCCCACCAGGTCAACGCCGTCCAGCACACGGGCATCGGCACGGAATTGATCCGCCGGATATTCAACACCCTGCCACGACTGGGTATTCTCCAGGCCCTGAATCGTCACGTTGCCATGCTCGTCATGCAGGGTGGCGAGCGTTTTGATCAGCGCGATTAGAGCATCCGGAGCAGGTCCACCGAACATGCCAGAGTGCACCCCACCTGCCAGAGACCGAACGCGTACAGTTACGGCAACCATGCCGCGCAGAGTGGTAGTGAATGTGGGCAATCCCAGCTTAAAGTTACCGGTATCCGCAATCAGAATGGCATCGGCCTGGAATTCTTCGGGGTGCTCCTCCACATAGCCCTCCAGCTCTCCCAGGCCCTGCTCCTCCGATCCCTCGATGACCACCTTGATTCCTACGGGGAACTTGCCCTTGTAGGCGCGCAAGGCCGTCAGATGGGCAACCAGGCTTCCTTTGCAGTCAGCTGCGCCCCGACCGTACCAGCGACCGTCGCGTTCCGTTAGTTCGAAAGGCGGCGAGAGCCACTCTCCGGTTTCGTCCAGTGGGGGTTGTACATCGTAGTGCGCGTACAGCAGCACAGTTGGCGCGCCGGGCGGCGCGGGGGTGTGTCCGTACACAGCCGGGTGCTTGTAGGGCATTTCAAGGAGCTCTACATTCTGAATGCCCACCTCAGTAAACGATTTTGCCACGTCGTTGGCTGCGTCGAGACATTCCTGCAAGGGTTCTACATCCGTGTTCGCTACGGATCTGTAGGCAACCAAGCGCGTGAGATCTGCCCTGGCTTGCGGCATCAAATCGGAAATTGTGTTACGGAGTGTATCTTTGTCCATAGTATTCTCCTAGTCCCTTATCAGATCTGCAGTTTTGAGCTGGTCGATGAATGCTTGGAACTCTGGCAGCCGGTCGGGGCAGTAGATGCTCAGTACGATCGCCTCGCCTTTGAGCACCTTGGCATCGATGATCACGCCGCGTGCCCCTACCTGGGCGGCACCGTTCGACAACAGCAGATTGAGGTTGTTTTGGATCAGCTCGTCAAAGTCCGTGTCGCATACGGGACCCCCATCCTCTCCGAAGGTGCCAACGATCTGCTGCTCGGAGGGCGCCGTCAGTCCGGCAAGCTCAAAAGCAGCAATCAACTCCTGGGCTTTGGCAATTGATTCAGCTGTTTTCTTGGGCGCGCGAAACACGACTAGCGCCACAATAAGCAAAACAACGAACACAACGCCCACAACAAGGTATGTTCGCCTGTGAGTACTTGAAACATCCATTTCAGCCTCCTAGTCTCCGGTTCCAGCGGGTGCTGGGGCGGACGGACCCTCTTCTGTTTTCCAGCTCGGCTTGCGCAAACGATAGAAGAGGAAAGGGATCAGCAAACCGATAAGCAAGACCCCACCAGCCACGATGCCCACATAGGTCCAGGGGTTGCCGCCCCCAAACTGGGAAGGTGGCACAAAGCCTACGAGCAGGGCTGCGGCTGAGGCCGCGAATCCCACGATGCAGAGGAATACCAAGGCCGGTGCCTTGTATCCGCGCGGATGATCGGGATCTTTGCGGCGAAGCTGAATGGCAGCCACGAACATCAGCAGATACATGATCAAGTAGACCTGGGTCGTCATGACGGAAAAGATCCAGTAGACGCTGGAAACGTTGGGCACGAAGGCGTACAACAGGGCGATGATGGTCGTCACGATGCCCTGGGCCACGAGGATGTTCTGCTGGATGCCCTCCTTGTTCAGCTTCTGAAGATAGGGGGGCAGGTAGCCCTCCTGGCGGCCGATCAGGATCAGGCCCTTGCTGGGGCCAGCCAGCCAGGTCAACATGCCGGCGAGGCTGGCGCTGATGATCATGAGCGCCAAGATGGGCGTCAGGAATTCTATGCCGAATTGAGCAAAGAAGGCCTGGAAGGCCTGCATCAGACCGGCGGTCAGGCTCATGGTCCCAGCAGGCACCACCCATGAGATGGCCAGCGCCGGCAGGACAAAGATCACCAGCACGAGGCCCATCGCCAGAAACATGGCTTTGGGGAACTCTTTGCCCGGCTCGCGAAGGTCGCTTACGTGTACGGCGTTCATTTCCATGCCCGAGTAGGAAAGGAAGTTGTTGACGATCAGCACCAGGCTGGCAATCCCGGCCCATGGTGGGAGGATATGCGCGGCATCCATCGGTGCCGCAGAGGGATTCCCTTGCAGTAGGTAGACGATCCCGAGAATCACCAGGGCAGCTCCCGGGATCAGGGTTCCGACCAAAAGCCCCGAGCTTGCCAAACCTGCCAGGCCTTTCATGCCGCGCGCTGAGATCAAAACCCCAAGCCAATAGATCCCAATGATCATCACAGCGACGTAGAGCCCACTGTTTGCCCATTCGGGATTGATCACATAGGCAAACGTGCTGGCCACGAACGATAGAAGGCTGGGGTAGTAGAAGATGGTCATGGCAAACTGGCACCAGACCGCTAGAAATCCCAGGGGCGCCGAGATGCCCCGTGTGACCCAGTTGTAGACACCACCTTCATAGCCTGAGGCCAATTCCGCCGATACCAGCGAGGTGGGCAACAGGAAAATGATCGCTGGCACGATGTAGAGAAAGACGCCGGCGAGGCCATACACGGCCATGGTGGGGGCCGCCCGCAGACTTGCCACGGACGAGACCGTCATGAATGCCAGCGCGGTCCAGGTAAGGAACTGGGGTGTCATGGCTGCCGC